>OEIU01000014.1_pt1 | contig 166151 bp, 160 predicted proteins | sample 1539221 | NCBI WGS metagenome assembly OEIU01 (sample SAMN03792071, study PRJEB22550) | activated sludge metagenome | feature: wastewater treatment plant; material: activated sludge; isolation source: Wastewater treatment plant of a petroleum refinery complex | place: Argentina: Zarate... | reverse complement strand
TCCAACGTCCCCCCCGTCACCGCCAGCTTCATCCCCATGTTCTTCCTCGACGGGCGGCTCGCCGTGTTCCCCCTCGGCCCCCTGCCTTTCTTCGTCGCCCTGCCCCGCCGCGTCGGCGCGCAGCGGCGGCGCATCACCACCACCCGCCAGGAGACGATCGCCGACATGTCGAGCATCGTGCAGGAGTCCCTGTCCGTCTCCGGGATCCTGCTCGGCAAAACGATGGGCCGCTCCGACGCCCTCGCCGACCGCTTCGAGACCGAGTCCGCCCGGCTCGCCGAGCTGGAGGTGCGGCAGCGCATGGCCGGCCGGTGGGTCATGGCCTCGATCGGGACGAGCTTCGCCGTCATGCCCGCCGCCGTCTACTGGTTCGCCGGGCAGTCGTGGGCGGGGTCGGCCGTGACGATCGGCACCGTCGTCGCGTTCACCACCCTCCAGGTGCGCCTGTTCCGCCCGATCATGTCGCTGCTGTCCGTGCAGATCGACGTGCAGACGGCGCTCGCGCTGTTCGACCGCATCTTCGAGTACCTCGACCTGCCGGTGGAGATCGCCGAGCGCCCGGACCCCGTCGTGCTCGACCGCGCCACCCTTCGCGGCGAGGTCGCCTTCGAGGACGTCTCGTTCTCCTATGGCGGCGCCGAGCGCGCGACCCTCGACGACGTGACCTTCACCATCCCCGCCGGCACCACCACCGCGGTCGTCGGTGAGACCGGCTCCGGCAAGACGACGCTCGGCTACCTCGTCGCCCGCCTCTACGACGCCGACGCCGGGCGGGTCACCATCGACGGCCACGACGTCCGCGACCTCAGCTTCGCCTCCCTCGCCGACGCCGTCGGCGTGGTGTCCCAGGAGACGTACCTCGTGCACGCGACCGTGCGGGAGAACATCCGCTTCGCCCGGCCCGAGGCGACCGACGAGCAGATCGAGACCGCCGCGCGGGCCGCGCGGATCCACCACGTCATCGCCGCCCTCCCCGAGGGCTACGACACCGTGGTCGGCGAGCGCGGCTACCGCTTCTCCGGCGGCGAGAAGCAGCGCATCGCGATCGCCCGGACCGTCCTGCGCAACCCGCCGATCCTGGTGCTCGACGAGGCGACCAGCGCCCTCGACACCGAGACCGAGCGCGCCGTGCAGGAGGCCCTGGAGCGCCTGTCGGAGGGGCGCACCGTCATCGCGATCGCCCACCGCCTGTCGACCGTGCGCGACGCGGAGCAGATCGTGGTGCTCGACCGCGGCCGGATCGTGGAGCGCGGCACCCACGACGAGCTCGCCGTGCTCGGCGGCCCCTACGCCGCCATGCTCACCGGGGCCGGCGAGCTCGAGCCCGCCTGAGCCCGGCGGAGCGCCCCGTCAACCGCCGCGGTCGGCGTCGCGCAGCGCGCGGATGCCCGCGGCGATGAACACCACGGCCCGGTCGACCGCCGCCAGGGCCTCGGCGCGCCACGCCTGGAGGTCGGCGGGCGGGCAGGCCTCCTGCCCGTACCGGTCCAGCGTCTCCAGGATCGCGGTCGTCGCGGCCGCCGCCATCCGCGGCTCCAGCGCGTCGGGCGGGCGGCCGAGGTCCTTTGCGATCGCGTCCGCCAGGAGCTCCCACACCCGCTCCTTGTTGCGCGCCTTCAACGCGCACAGCCCCTCGTCGGCGGCGATCACGCTCCCGCGGACGCGCATCTCGGTCTCGCGGCCCGCCCACTCCCCCAGCATCTCCTCCATCCAGGCGCGCAGCGCCTCCGGGGCGGTCTCGTGGTCGGGGCGCCCCGTGATCCGTGTCTCCAGCCGCCCGAACCACTCCGCCTGGTCGAGGAAGATCAACTCCTCCTTCGACGCGAAGTAGCCGAAGACGGTGCGGGGCGAGACGTCGGCGGCGGCGGCGATCTGGGCGATCGTGGTCGCGGCGTAGCCCTGGCGCGCGAACAGGTCGAGCGCGGCGGCGGCGATCGCCTCGCGCGTCTGGCGCTTCTTCCGCTCGCGGAGGCCCTCCGGCTCCGGATCGAGGGCGGGCGGCTGCGGGGCGGTCGTCAAAAGTTATCCTCGGCGTAACTTTGCAGGCTCATACATTTTGCATCGTCTGCTAGCTTCCCGCCCTTCGACCGGTCACCACACGATACGGAACGGACGATGTCGAACCTGCTCGCACGACTCGCGCGATCCCTCACGACCCACTGGAAGCGGAGCCTCGTGGCGGCGATCGCCGTGCTCGTGCTCGTCGGTGCCGCAGCCGCCGCCGGCGGCAAGGCCGCCGACGACTTCTCGGTCCCCGGGGCCGAGTCGCAGAAGGCGGTCGACCTCTTCCGCGCGCACAGCCCCGCCTTCGCCGGCGCCGACGCCCAGCTGGTGTTCAGCGTCGACCAGGGCACGCTCCGCGACCCCGCCAACCGTCAGGCGATCCAGGGCGCGCTGGACGAGGTGGCCGCGCTCCCGGACGTGGAGGAGGTGTCCGACCCGTTCGCCGACGGCGGCACCATCTCGGAGGACGGCCGCATCGCGTCGGTGGACGTCCGCTACGGCGTGGAGGTGACCGACCTCGAGTCGTCCGACGGTACGGCCCTGGAGGACGCGGCGCGCACGGCCGAGGCCGGCGGCGTCGACGTCGCGATGCGCGGGCAGGTGATCGACCTGGCCTCCCAGCAGGACGCCCCCGTCGGCGAGCTGATCGGCGTCGCGGTGGCGATCGTGCTGCTCACGCTGCTGTTCCGCTCGCTCGCCGCGATGGCCGCGACGCTGATCGGCGCGCTGATCGGCGTGGCCGTGGGCCAGATGCTGCTGGGCGCGCTCGCCCAGCCGCTGGGGCTGCCGGACTTCGCCACCATCATCGCCGTGATGCTCGGGCTGGGCGCCGGCATCGACTACGCGCTGCTCATCATCGCCCGCTACCGCGAGCAGGTCGCCGCCGGCGACAGCGTGGCCGACGCGTCCGCCAAGTCGGCGGCCACGTCGGGCGCGTCGGTGGTGGCGGCCGGCCTGATCGTGATGGTCGCGATCGCCGGCCTGCTGCTGATCGGCATCCCGCTCATCGGCAAGCTGGGCCTGGGCGCCGCGATCGGCGTGGCGGCCGTCGTCGTCTCGGCGATCACGATCCTGCCGATCATGATCGGGGCCCTCGCACGCTGGCTGAAGCCCAGGAAGCCCGAGCACACGCGGCCGTCGGAGGGCTTCGAGCGGTGGGGCCGCCTGGTGACCGCCCGGCCGTGGGTGTCCATCGTGCTCGGCGTCGCCGTACTGATCGTGTTCGCCCTGCCCGTCATGAACATGCGCCTGGGGCAGCCGGACGACGGCAACCAGCCGACCTCCACCACCCAGCGCCAGGCCTACGACACGCTGAGCGAGGCGTTCGGGCCGGGCTCCAACGGGCCGTTCCTGCTCGCCGTGGACACGCCGAAGGGCGACACCGAAACGGCGGCGCAGCTCACCGCGCTGGAGGACGCCGTGCGCGCCACGCCGGGCATCGCCTCGGTGGCGCCCGCCCTGCCGAGCGCCGACGGCGAGATGGCCACCATCTTCGCGACGCCCACCACGGCGCCGCAGGACTCCCGGACCAGCGACCTGCTCGCGACGCTGCGCTCCGACGTGATCCCGGACGCCGTCGCCGGCACGCCCCTGCGCGTCTACGTGGGCGGCAACACCGCCGGCTTCGAGGACTTCTCCGACAAGGTCGCCTCGCGCCTGCCGCTGTTCATCGCGGCGGTCATCGGCCTGTCGGTCCTGCTGCTGATCATGGCGTTCCGCTCGCTGCTGATCCCGCTGGTGTCGGCCGTCTTCAACATCCTGTCGGTGCTCGCGGCGTACGGCGTGGTCGTCGCGGTGTTCCAGGAGGGCATCGGCGCGAGCCTGATCGGCGCCGACAGCGACGTCCCCGTCGTGTCGTTCGTCCCGGTGATGCTCTTCGCGATCCTGTTCGGGCTGAGCATGGACTACAACGTGTTCCTGCTCTCCCGGGTGCACGAGGCCTACAACGAGGGCGACCGGCCGCGCGAGAGCGTCATCCACGGGATGTCGCGCATCGGCAAGGTCATCCTGTTCGCCGGCCTGATCATGGCGTCGGTGTTCCTGGCGTTCGTCACGCAGCCGGACGTCATCGCCAAGATGATGGGCCTGGGCCTGGGCCTCGCGATCCTGATCGACGTGCTCATCGTGCGCCTCGTGGTGGCGCCGGCCGTGGTGACCCTGCTCGGCGACCGGGCGTGGTGGCTGCCCGCGTGGCTCGGGCGGATCCTCCCCAACGTGTCCCTCGAGGGGCACCTGGTGGGGGGCCGCGACGGCCGGGCGCCGTCGGAGCCCGAGGCCGCGGCGTCCCCGGGAGCCGGCTAGCGCGAGCGGCCCGGCCGGGCCCCGCCGGCTGAGGCCAGGCCGGCGTGGTACGCCAGATCCTCGGGGTCGGCGCCCTCGCCGCGCAGCACCATCGCGCGGACGAGGGTGGCCAGGAGCAGGTCGGCGAACGCCATGGGGTCCAGCCCGTCGCGCGCCGCCCCCTCCGCGACGCCGCGCTCCAGGATCCGCCGGAGCCGGTCGCGCCGCGGCCCGAGGATGCGCCCGTCGAGCGACTCGGCGATGAGCTCGTCGGTGGCGGCCTCGAACAGGGCGGAGCGCAGGAACCGCGACTCGGGGCCTGTGACCAGGAGCTCGCGATCTTCGAGCAGCGCCGCCCGGAGGGCCTCCTGGAACGTCGCCCCCGCGGGGTCCCCGAGGCTCCCGTCCAGGTCGGCGATGGCGGCCGCCATCACGTGCCGGCGGTCCGGCCACCGCAGGTAGATCGTCGGCTTGCCGGTGCTGGAGCGGTCGGCGATCGCGGACATCGACGCCCCGTGGATGCCCACCTCGCCCGCCACCTCCCTCGCGGCGGCCAGGATGCGCTGGTCGGCCCCGGGATCCCTGGGGCGACCGGGCGTACGCTTCGGGGCGGATTCGCCCATTCACCGCTCCCGTGTCGTGTTACGGATTTCGCCCCTCGCGGCGTGAGTCTACGCAGGATGCCCGCGCAACCTGTTGCGGATGGGTGCCGGACCTGCGCGGGATGTCTCGGCCGGCGAATGTGACGGTTCGCGCGTTGTAGACTCGGTTGGTCACGGTTCGTGTCCAGGAGGAACCCGTGTCGTCCAGCACCGCCGAGCGGGTCCACGCCCTCATCCGAGCCGTGCCCCCTGGGCCGGTGAGCTCGCGGAACCGTGCGCTTCTGGTGCTGTTGGCCGCCGGCGGCCTGCGCTTGGAGGAGGCCCAGCGGCTGCGGATGGAGGACGTGTGTCCGGTGTCCGGCGACGTCACGGTTCGTGACCGGCGCGGCCAGCCCCGCGGGACCGCGACGCTCGACCCCCTGGCGAGCGCGGTCGTGGACGTCTGGCTCCACGAGCGCGAGGCGATGGGCCTCGACCGCTCCGCGCCGCTGCTGTGCACGCTGGCCGGGGGACGCGTAAGCGACGCCTACGTCCGCAAGCTGCTGGCGACGCTCGCCGAGCGGGCCGGCGTCGACCCGTTCACCACCCGCAGCCTCCGGTTCACGCTGGTCGATGTGACCGGCACTCCCGCGGAGCCGCGCGGCCAGGGCTGATGCCGGACCCCCTTGCCCGGCGGAACCGCACGGTGGGAGGGTCGCGTGAATGGCCGAACGGATCACGGTCGCGGTGCTGCAGGAGCACGAGGTCGCACGCCTGCTGGACGAAGCGGGCGATTCGGCGGCCGGGCTGCGGATGGCGGCGCTCGTCGCGACGCTGTACCACGCATGCCCGCGCCTCGGCGTCGCCCTGGGGATGGACGCCGCCGACGTCGACGTGACGGCCGCGCGCATGCGCCTGCGCGGGCGACGCGACTGGGACGTGCCCCTGGACGAGGCGCCGCTGGCGCGCCTGTCGCGCTGGATCGCGTGCCGCGCGGCCTACGGCCTCGGGTCCGGCCCCCTGTTCTGCACCTTCGACGGCGCACGGCTCGACGACTCCTACGTGCGGCGCGAGCTGGGGGCGCTGGGACGGCGCGCCGGCGTGTCGGCGCCGGTCAGCGCCGAGGCCCTGCGACGGGCGGGCGTCGCGCGCCTGATCGCCCGGGGCGTGGACGACGACCGGCTGCAGCAGCGGCTGGATCACGGCCGGGCGGGCGTCACCGCCCGGTACCGGCGGCGCCTCGAGCCCGCATCCGCGTTCCACCACGACCGCGAGGCCGGGCACCTCATGGCCCCGTGGCCCGCGCGGCCGAGGCGCGACGGCGACGAGGTGTCAACGTAGGTGGTAAGTATCCCTTCTCTGTAGAAGACATGCCATGCTAGAGCAGCATGGCAAGCAGGGATCAGGGCGCAGCGGCGAGTGGATCGATGACGAGCCTCTTCACGCTGGAGATGAGTACTTCGCAGAGGGTGAGGACGTCCATGTCCACGCCGCTGATGCCTACGTCGATGGCCGCCTTGAGCTCCACGTTCATGTCAGCGGGGGCCTCGCATCGGATGATCTCTGCCTTGTTCTCGAGCCGTGTGCCGGGGCGGTACGGGAAGCGAGCCTTCCGGACCCTCCCATCGTGAGCGATGTACGGGGGGTCCCTGACGCCGGTTGCGATGGGCAGCAGGAGTCGATGCTTGTCCTCGTTGGAAAGTCTGTTGAGCAGAGTGAGGTAGTCGTTGGGTCCGTAAGGTCGGTGGTACGGCTGAACGCTCTCAATGAATGCCCTGTGGTCCGAACTCAGACGAGCTATGCGCTTCTCGCCGATGACCTGGAACTCGCAACGGTCGGTGAAAATCGGGAACCCAGTCGTCCCGTTGGGCCGTCTTGCGAGCGCCCAGACGAGGTGATCGAGAGAGGCCCTGAGGTTCTGGATGAAGTCCCCCAGGACTACCGCGATGACCGGGTCCGGCTGTCTCGTGATGACCGCCGTAAGGCGGTGCTCGACCCAATCATCCGAGCAAGGATTCTGCTCATAGGCGACACCGTTGAACTCTCCTTCGCGGAAGGCCACTACCTCCCGCCGAAGTTCCTCCAAGTGGTGCTGCGCCCGGTCGAGTTTGGCTCGCACGCCGCTCAGATCGGGAGGCATCCGCTACCGTCCGAACATGGAGCAGGAGCCGAAGGTGCAACCAGAGCAGACCACCCCGCAGGGCGAGAGGATCCCCATCCCGACCCGCGCGGAGGTGCTTCGTGACCTTCGCAAGGTTGCGAAGGCCCCCGAGCCCTCAGACGGCCGGACGGACGAAAGCAGCACGCCGAAGCAGTAGCCGGAACTGGGCCTCACCGGAGGTCTTGTCCCGGTGGTTGTACCGCCAGGCGTACTCGTTCAGGTACCCCTGCAAGTGCTTCGCAGAGACGGCGTGGTGCGTCCCACCGATCCCGCGCTTCACCAGTGACCAGAACCCCTCGATGGTGTTCGTGTGAACGTTCCCGCTCACATAGACGCCCTGGGAGTGCGCGATCTTCTGGTGGTCGTACCCGGCCTTCCCGAGCGCCTGGTAGGAGTTCAGTTCGTCGGTGAAGACCGACGCCGACGGCAGCACCCGCTTGATGACGTGGGGCAGGAGCGTGACGCGGCGCACGTTCGGCACCGTGACGGCGACGACGCGGCCGCCGCGCTCAACCATCCCGAGAACGGGGGTCTTCTGCTTGTCGCCCTCGGCGGGCCGGCCACCACGGCGAGCGTTGCGGCGCTTCCCGCCGACGTACGTCTCGTCGATCTCGACCTCGCCCCCGAGGTCGGCGTCGTCCTGCCCCATGAGTTCGTTGCGGATGAGGTGGAACATCCGCCATGCCGTCTTGTACGTCACGCCGATTTCACGCTCCAGCTGCTTGGCGGAGATTCCGCAGCGGGTGCTAGTCATCAGGTACATCGCGTAGAACCACAGGTGCAGCGACGTGGACGACTTGTGGAAGATCGTCCCGGCGGTCGGGTGGATGTGGTGACCGCACCCGGTGCAGGTCCACGACTGGCGCTGCGTCGCCGTCTCGTACCGCTTGAAGGCGCGCACGACTTCGCACTTCGGGCAGATCGTGTGCGTCCCGTCGGGGGCGTAGCGAGTTCGCCACAGCCAGGCGAGGCACGTCGCGTCATCAGGGAACTCGCGCACAAACTCCATCAGCGAGTAACGCGAATCAGACGACGCTGCGCGCTTGGGACGATTGCGATCTACAGGAGGCATGGTGGGATCCTCCCATAGAGCACTTATACAGTCAAGGGATACTTACCACGTAGGTTGACAGGCCGTCGGGGTGTCAACGATGGTTGACGCATGGCCCGGCAGATCGAGATCCCCGACGCCGACGACCCCGCCGAGGCGCTGGCCGCGGTCATCGCGCTGCGGCGCCTCGCGGACGGCCTGGAGCGCGCGGCGGTGCGCCGCGCGATCGGCGCCGGCTGGAGCTGGACCCAGGTGGCGGACGCGCTGGGCGTGACCCGGCAGGCCGCGCACAAGCGTCACGCGCACCGCCTGGACGAGGACGGACGGAGGGACCGGACGTGAGGCTGCCCAACCCGGTGCGGGAGATCCGCGCCATCAACACCCTCCTGGCCGGCGCCGACGCGGCGGCCCGCCGCATGGGCGACGCCTCGCCGGGCCCGGAGCACCTGCTGCTGGCCGCGCTCGAGATGGACGACGGCACCGCCCGCCGCGCGTTCGCCCGCGCGGGCGCCGACGCCGACGCCTTCGAGACGGCCGTCGTCGCACAGCACGCCGCGGCACTGCGCGCCATCGGCGTGGAGCCGGTGGCGCTCGATCCCGCCGACGTCGACGCCGGCCCCGCGACGGGCGTCTTCCGATCGACCCCGGCGGCGCAACGCGCCTTCCACGAGGCGGTGACGCTGTCGAAGCGGCTCACGCCGTCGCGGCTCCTCGGCGCGCACGTCGTGATCGCGGTCGCGCAGGAGGAGCAGGGCACGGCCGCGCGCACCCTCCGGGCGATGGGCGTGGACGCCGCCGCGCTGGCCGCCGCCGCGCTGGCGGAGGCCGATGCCACCGCCGCCCGCGGGCGGGCGAGGCCGCAATGATTCAAATCTTCAAAGATTTGACGTTATGAGGTCCATCGCCGATACTCCCGCGCGCGGTTCCGTCGTGCGGCGACGGGTCGCGAGGGCGGGTGGGCTGAGCCGCTTCCCTATCAGCCCACCCATGCCCTCACTCCGGGGCGGCCACGGCCCGCGGCCGCCGGATGATCCGAGAGGGGCGAGATGACCGACGGGGGGACGGACGGGCGGGCGCCGATCGACGTCGCCAGGGCGGAGTTCCTCCGCGTGCTGGGGCATCCGGCGCGCGTCCGGATCGTCGAGTTGCTGCGCGACGGCGAGCGGAGCGTTGGGGAGCTGCAGGCCCACCTGAAGCTCGACTCGAGCGGCACGTCGCAGCATCTCGGCGTGCTCCGGCGGCAGGGCGTGCTCGAGTCGCGCCGGGAGGGCACCAGCGTCTTCTACCGCGTGCGCGACCCCCGGACCTTCCAGCTCCTGGACTCCGCGCGGCAGATCGTCTCCTCCTCGCTGGAGGCCGCCCAGGCGCTGCTCGCCGAGATGGCGACCCCGCCGCCGCCGGCCCGGCGCGACCGGGGGGGCGCCCCGGACCGCGGGCCGGCACCGCCGGGGGGGCGGATCAGGCCGGGCCGCTGAGCCGCGGGTGCGGGTCGGACAGCCACCCCAGGCGCTCCTGCGCGCTGAGCGCGACGACCTCGGCCAGGAAGCGGCCGTCCGGCACCTCCGCCAGCGCGTCGAGGGCCGCGACCGCGGCGCGGAAGCGGGCGCCGACCTCGTCGGTCCACTCCGTCTCCTCGAAGGCGGCGGTGATCACCTCGACGACGTTGCCCCAGCGCAGGTACACGGTCGGCTTGCCGACGCCGGCGTGCTCGGCGATCGCGGTGATGGAGGCGGAGCAGACGCCCGCGTCTGCGACCACCTCCCGTGCGGCGGCGAGGATCCTGCCGTCGAGGGCAGGGTCGCGAGGTCGGCCACGTCGGCGTGGCCGCTCGGGGGTGGGCGGCATGCGCTCTCCATCTGGTCCGGGATGACCCAGGCGTCGGGAGCCTGGGTACGACGATCACCGTGAGGATGGCGGAACCGGGCGGGTGGCGCCACCCCCGCGGGGCGCCGCCGGGCGCTCGAACGCCCTCAGGCATCCAGGGGGACGCCGGGCGGGGCCTGGCCGATCCTGACGACGCCGGCCTCGTACGCGAGCACCACCGCCTGGGTCCGGTCGCGCAGCCCCAGCTTGCGGAGCAGGTGGGTCACGTGGCTCTTGACGGTGTGCTCGCTGAGGACGAGCGCCCGCGCGATCTCGGCGTTCGAGCGCCCCCGGCCGAGATGTCTCAGGATCTCGGTCTCGCGGGCCGTCAGCTCGGACAGCCCCCGGGCCGGCTCGGCCGGCGAGCTGCTCACGTAGCGCTCGATCAGCCGCCGGGTGACCGACGGCGAGAACAGCGATCCGCCCCCGGCGACGATGCGGATCGCGGCGACCAGCTGGTCGCCGCCCGCGTCCTTCAGGAGGAAGCCGCTCGCCCCCGCCCGCAGGGCGCCCAGGACGATCTCGTCGCTGTCGAACGTGGTCAGCACCAGCACGCGCGGGCTGTGCTCGTCGACGACGACCCGCCGGGTCGCCTCGATGCCGTCGAGCCCGGGCATCCGGACGTCCATCAGCACCACGTCCGGGCTCAGCCGGGCGGCGAGGTCCACGGCGTCGGCCCCCGTCCCCGCCTCGGCGACGACCTCCATGTCGGGCTCGGTGCGGATGATCATCCCGAAGCCGTGACGCACGAGCGCCTGGTCGTCGGCCAGCAGGACCCGGATCATGCGCGCGAGCCGTACGGCAGCAGGGCGCGCACGGCAAAGCCGCCCGTGGGCCGCGCCCCCGCCTCCATCTCACCCCCGAAGGCCGCGACCCGCTCACGGATGCCGACGAGGCCATGGCCCGAGCCGTTCCGGTGCGGACCGTCGGCGAGGCCCCGGCCGTCGTCCTCCACCGAAACCTCGACGGCCGCGTCGCGATAGCGGACCAGCACGCGCGCCCTGGCGGGGCCCGCGTGACGGAGCACGTTGGTGAGCGCCTCCTGCGCGATGCGGAACGCCGAGACGTCGACGCTCGGCGGAAGGGGCTCGGCGAGGCCCTCCACGACGATCTCCACGGGCAGTCCCGCGACGCGCATCTGGTCGGCCAGGGCGTCGAGCTGGGCGACGCCCGGGGCCGGGTCGAGCGCCGGGTCGTCGTCGGTGGTGCGGAGGAGGCCGACCAGGCGCCGCATCTCGTCGAGCGCCTCCCGGCCGGTGCGTCCGATCGTGGCGAGCGCGCGACCGCTCTCGTCCGGGTCGGTGGGCAGGAGGCGGGCGGCGCCGTCGGCCTGGACCACGATCACCCCGAGCGCGTGGCCCACGACGTCGTGGATCTCGCGCGCGATCCGGACCCGCTCGTCCTCGACGGCGCGCCGCGCGAGGTGCTGGGCGCCGTGCTCGAGGATGAGCGCCCGCTGCTCGAGCCCGCGCTCGCGCTCGCGCCGCCGGCCGATCGCGCGGCCGAAGACCCACGGCACGGCCGCGAACACCACGTAGCCGACGATGACGCCGGCGTCGAAATCGACGTGGTCCAGGTCGTCCAGGATCCACGCCGCCACCAGCGCGACGGCCAGGGCCATCCCCGCGCGCCGCGTCGCCGGACGCGGGCTCGAGGCCACGGTGTAGACGGCGATGAGACCGACGAGGGCCCACGCGAGGCCGCTCTCGCCGTGCGGGACCAGGTCCCACCGCGGCGAGCGACAGCGCGACGACGCCGGCGAGGAACGCGAGGGGCGCCCGGCGCCGGAGCGTGACGGCGCCCCCCATGAGCACGGAGAGCGCGCCGCCGACGAGCCGCTCGGACCCGGACAGGCCGTCCGCCCCCACGAGCTCGAGCAGCAGCATCGCCCCGACCGCGGTGCCGAGCGCGGCGTCGCCGTAGCGGGATGCCGCCGATCGGATCGCGCGGACGGTGGCTCGGATCACGGGTCGAACGTAGTCGGGCCCGCGGCGGCCGGTCAATCGCTCGCAGGTACCGGTCGGCGGCGCGTCGATCGGTACGTCGGAGCGACACGCTCGAGCGGGCCGGGGGATGCGCGGGCGGAACGCCGCGGACCAGGCTGGCGGCCATCCCAGCCCGCGTCCCGAGGAGCGTTCCCGTGAAGCATCCAGCCCTGATCGGCGTCGCGGCGGCCACCGCCGTCGCGGCCCTCGCAGCCGTCGCGTTCACCGGCAACGCCCAGACCGGCGGACGAACGATCGTGCTCAGGGAGTCCACCGCCGGCTCCCTCGTCAACTTCACCGACAACCCGCCGCGCTCCACGGAGCGGCGCGGCGCGCCGATGGCGTCGCCCGGCGACGGGCTCGTCGTCTCCACGCGCCTCACCGACCCGGCCGGAGCCCGGGCGGGCCGGCTGGAGGCCACCTGCACCGCGGTGACCCGCGGCCGGGTGCAGGACGGCGCCGTCTTCCTGTGCACCGCGGTCGCCCACCTCGCCGACGGCGACCTGTTCCTGGCGACCCGCTTCGCCCCCGTGGACGGACCGAACGACGTCCGCGGCGCGATCGTGGGCGGCACGGGGGCCTACGCGGGGGCGCGCGGCGGCTTCACGGCGCTCGGCGCGCCGAGCACCGACACGTTCACCATCCTTCCCTGAGGCCGGCGCGGCCCGCGGTCAGTCGGGGCGGTGCACCACCATCACGGCCGCCCCGAAGTGGGTCACCGTGGCCGCGGCGACGCTGCCGGAGAGGTGGCCCAGCAGCCCGGTGCGGTTGTGCGAGCCGAGCACGATGAGCGTGGCGCCGTGCTCCCGCGCGGCGCCGACGAGCCCCTCCCAGGTCGGCGCGGCGTTGACCGCCAGGCCGCGGGCGCGGAAGCCCGCGGCCTCGGCCAGCGAGGCCCCGCGCGCCGCGACCTGCTCGGCGGCCTCCCGCACCTCGTCGGCGGCCGCCGCGTGCAGGTGCTCGCCGTCGACCGGCGTGAACCCGACGTCGGCGGGATGCCAGACGCAGGCGACGATCGCCTCCCGGCCCGGCGCCAGCTCCTGGCCGGCGCGCTCGATGGCGAAGGCCGCGAGGTCGGAGCCGTCGTAGGCGACGAGGACGGGCGCCATGTCAGTCCGCTCCTTCGGTCACGGCCTGGGCGGGCAGCCTGGTCCGCCGCAGCCGTGCCAGCAGCGGCGGCGAGTACCAGGCGGACGAGCGGCCCGCGATGAAGCCCTCGATGTCGGGGGTCTGCGGCCGCGCGCCGCTCAGCGCGTAGGTCGCGACGGCCAGGACGCCGCCGCCGACGGCGAGCGCGAGCCCGATCCAGAGGGAGATGGTGACGCCCTCCACCAGGTCGTCGCTGACGGACTCCGCGAAGTGGAAGAAGATCGGCGCGACCATGAACGCCGCGACGGCGCGGAAGAGCTCGACGATGGCGAACACCCGCTGCAGGTTGAGGGCCCGCAGCGAGAAGCCGGCCACGAACAGCGCCGGGGCGACGGTCGCGCCGAGCCCGATCCCGGTGAGGAGCGAGGCCGTCAGCGCCAGGGGCTGGCTCGACGGCACCTGGATCAGGAAGACCGCGATCCCGGCGGCCAGGAACGCCATGCCGATGAGCGGCAGCCAGTGGATGAAGCTCTTGTCCAGGACCATCCCGAGCACCACCGCGGTGATCACGGCGCCCGCCGCCTCCGGCAGGTACAGCAGGCCCACGTGGAGCGGGCTGTAGCCGTCGGAGAGCGCGGCGGCGGTGAGCGCCGTGGCGGAGACCGACGCCGCCGCCGCGAACAGGGCGACGATGATCCCCGCGATGGGGATGGAGCTGGTCAGCATCTCGCGGATCGTGAGCAGCGGGTTCCTGGCGCGGTACTGGTAGACGACCAGCCCGATGATCGTGAGCAGCCCGCCCACCAGCGGCAGGATCGCGATCGGGCTCAGGAAGGCGTTGGTGAGCAGCTGGGCGGCGCCGAAGAAGGCGGCGACGCACCCGACGGTCGCCAGCGCCAGCGCCGGCACGTCGACCGGCGCCGAGGGGTCGGCGGGCGGCGCGTCCTCGAAGGTCAGCAGCGACAGCACGAGGGCGGTCAGGGCGATGCCCGAGACGATCCAGAAGAGGGGCCGCCACTTGTCGGCCTCGGCCTGGAGGCCGCCGATGGTCGGCCCCAGCGCGACGGCGCCGAAGATGCACATGTTCATGATCATCCCGGTGATCTTCAGCTTGCTGGCCGGGAAGCCCAGCGACAGCGGCGGCACCGCGGCGATCAGCAGCAGGCTCGTGCAGAGGCCCGCCAGGATCTGGCCGGCGCTGTACATCACGACGTCCTGGGCGGTCGCCGTCAGCACCGATCCGATCACCAGGACGAACGCGTAGCCCACCAGCATCCTCCGCTGCGGCAGCAGCTGCGCGAACTGCACCGCGAGGACCGTGCCGACGGCGTAGGCGGCGTTGGCCAGCCCGGAGCCGATGCTCATCGCCTGGGGCGTGGTGTGCAGGTCGCGGGTGATGATCGGCGTGACCGGCCCCACCGCCGCCGACAGGGCCAGGTACGGGATCAGCGCGGCCATGACCATGGTCGCCACGGCGGGGTAACGACCGGCGAGCGGCCCCTGACGCATCGGCAGATCTCCTCGGACGAATAGTGAGAGCCGGTTCATAACAGAGAAACGGAGAGTCATGTCCGGTTGACGGTGTGCTATCAGCGGGAGGAGAATGTTGGGGCAACGCACATCGCGGACAGAGGTGTACGGATCGCCGGGGGCCGGGTGACGTGACGACGGAGACGCCGGGGCGCAGCGACGCGCGACGGAACCGCGAGGCGATCCTCGAGGCGGGGCGCGCGCTGTTCGCCGACTCGGCGGACGTCGCGATGTGCCAGGTGGCGCGTCGTGCCGGGGTGGGTCAGGCGACGCTGTACCGCAACTTCCCCGACCGCGGGGCGCTGGCCGCGGAGATCCTCGGCGAGCGGATCGAGCGGATCGCGGAGCTCGCCGCGGACCACGAGGGGGACCCCGACGCGTTCTTCGTGCTGCTCCGGACCATCATCGACGCGATGGCGGCGGTCTACCTCGTCGCCGAGATCGCCCGCGAGGACGCCCGCACGGACCTCCGCCTGAAGCGCAACCGGCTGGTCATCGCCGGGCTCATGAAGGAGCCGCTCCGCGACGCGAAGGCCGCCGGCACGCTGCGCCGGGACCTCTCGATCGAGGACGTCTTCCTGATGCTGTCGATGGCCCGCGGCGCCATGTCCGGCGCGCAGGGCGTCGCGGGGCGCTCAGCGGCGGGTCACCGTGCGCTGGCCCTCATGCTCGGCGGCGCGTCGCCGGAGCCGCTCAGCCGGGCGTGATCACGCCGGGTGGCACGACCCGTTCCTGCCGCCCCGCAGCGCGTAGGGGCGCAGCAGCTTGGCGAGCGCCGTCGCCCCCGCGGTGTTCAGGTGGAGCCCGTCGCCCCCGAAGTACGCGCGGCCCCGGCTCACCGCCGCCCAGTCGGCGACGCACACGCGCTTCGGGCTCCGCGTCGCGGCGGCCCGGATGGCGTCGTTGAGGGCGGCGTAGTCGGCGGTCTTCTCGGTCAGGGTCGTCCAGACGACGCTGGTGACGCCGGCCGCCTTGAGCGCCCCCATGACCTTCGGGATGTCGTCGCGGTAGCTCGCGGCCGAGTCGTTGTAGCCCACGTCGATGAGCACCGTGCGGCCGAGCGAGGACCCGCCCGCCCGGATGGCCTCCAGGGCGGTCGCCGGCGTCGATCCCTGGAAGGAGCAGGACGGGGCGGCCAGTCGCCGGCAGACGCGGAGGTCGAGCCGCAGGTCGAGGCCGGTGCGCATCATCCGCTCGGCCGCGGGGACGTACCGCAGCGACGCCGCCACCGAGTCGCCGATGAACGTGACCCGCGGCTTCGCGGCGACGGCATCCGCCGGCGCGCCCGCGTTGGGGCCGGCGAGGGCCAGCAGTGCGGCGCCGGCGACGCCGGCGATCGCGCGGTCGAGCATGGGGACCTCCTTCGTCCGCGCCGGAGGGTAGCCCGCGACGCTCAGGCCGCGGAGATCGCCAGGTAGGCGGGCCCGTGCTCGTCGATCGGGTGGCCGCGGAGCTTCTTCACGAGCCGGTAGACCGGCATGATCAGCCGCCGCCGGATGCGGTACTTCTCCGCCATCAGCCGGTCGACGCGCGCCCACTCCTCCGGGGGCAGGAACTCGACGCGGGCGGGGATCGCCGGGCCTTTCGGCCTGCCACGCGCGTCGGAGGGCGCCACCGCCGCCGCGGGATTCCGGCGCAGCCGCTTCGCCTTGTGCGACTGCGCCGGGGTGATGACGTAGAGGCGCCCGTCCTCCTCGGCGAACCAGACCCCCGTCGACGCGGCGCTCCCGTCGCGCCGGTAGGTCGTCAGGCTCATGTACTTGCCGGGGACGTGCAGGGACTGCCGCAGGTTGGACCCGCCCTCGTCCGGTGCCGACGTCATCGTCGCCCCATCAGCCGGCCGGACGCAACCGCAGCGGCGGCGGGTCCCACCCCCCGGCCAGCACCTCCCTGCGCGGCGCGTACAGCCGCATGGTGATGCCGAGCGGCCCCCTCGGGGCGGGCAGCCAGCTGGCCTGCAGATCGGGCCCGGGATCGGCGTGCTGGATGACGACGTCGAGCGAGCCGTCGGGGTTGTACACGAGCGGGTCGCGGTCGCCGATCGCGTAGCGGTCGATCGCATTCGCCGCCTGGAAGCCCTCGGCGTCGTACATGGTGATCGACCAGAACGCCTCCGCGGGCGGCAGGCCGTCGGCCGGGAAGTGGAGGACGTAGTCGCGGTCGCCCGTGGGCGGCTGCCCGTCGGCGTCGATGGCGAGGAGTGGGTAGACGGCGTCCTCGGCGGGGTTCGCGCCCAGGCCGACGAGCGTCACCACCGCCCTCCGCAGGTAGGAGTTGCCGTAGACGCCCATCTCGGTCGCCACGATCCACCCGTCGGCGTGCCGGCCGAGGGTCGGCGGGGCGGCGGCGATCGCCTGGAGCGCGTCCCGCGCCCCCGTCCGGACCTCGTCGAGCACGCTCCCGTCCAGCGCCTCGCGGTCGAACGGCCGGCCGGGGACGATGCCGATGCCCGCGATCCGGCTGAGGATCGAGTAGTCGGTCGGGTGCGGCGGGTTGGTCATCATCGCCTCGCACGCGAGGGTGAAGAAGTCGGGCGCGTCGAGGCCGTTCACCAGGCGCAGCGGCTCGGTGGCGGTGTCCTGGGTCGGGTCGATCGCGTGCGTCGTGGGGTTGACGGCGGTGATCCGGTAGCCGTCCTGGACCGCGTGGACGGCGGGGTAGTCGGCGGGACCGTTGGTCTGGGTGCGGCCGATGATCCAGACCCACGGCGTCGGCGCCTCGATGACGTCGTCGCCGGCGGGGACCTCGCCCGTCCACCGGGGCGGCAGCAGCACGATGTCGCGGGCACCGGTTCCCGTGGTCCGCTTGCCGGGGTTCGCGAACACGTCGGTCCACATGTCGAGCATCGGCAGCATGTAGTAGCGGTCGCCCGTGTCGGGGGCGTGGACCACCACCGGACCCGCCGACAGATCCACCCACGCGCTGGAGTAGAGCGTGTCGAAGTTCGGCCGCACCACGGCACGGAAGTCCGCGTCGGGGAACGCGCGGATGTGGTGGAACGCGTTCGGCGGCCCGAAGCCGGGCCGCTCGCCCTCGGCGACGTTGACCACCTGGCGCCGCGTCGCCTCCATCGTGACCAGGGGGTACAGGTAGACGTAGGCCTCGAAGGCCAGCGTGCGCGGATCGCTCGCGAGCGTCGTCATCGTTCTCCTCGGTCCGGTGGGCGGCTCGGCGGCGCGCATCCTCCCAGTGGCCGCCCGGCGGGGGGCGGCCGGGACGCCGTTCACCCTGGTGAGTCGTCGCCGGCGCCCGACGGGCCGGGGCATCAGGGCCGATTCCTCCAGAACGGGTGATGCACGGGCCCCGCCGACGGCGGGATGCTTGCCGCGGACACCCGAGAAGAGAGGTCAGCCGTGGCGACAGGTCAGGCGTCGGATCGTCGTGCCGCAGTCCCCCTCACCGTCACCCACCTGTCACGGGATGAGCGCATCGCCCGGGGCCGCGCGGCACGGAAGGCGACGCCGCGCTCCCGCCACGCCGAGCTGGACGTGTCGTCGCGACCGGATCCGGTCGCGCTGCTCGAGGCGCAGGCGGCGACGCGGGTGCCGGAGCTCGTGCCGATCCGCCGCGGCCGGATGCTGGCGTCGCCGTTCGCGTTCTACCGCGGCGCGGCGGCGGTGATGGCGAGCGACCTCTCCCGCACGGCCGTCAGCGGCCTCAGGGTCCAGGCGTGCGGGGATGCGCACTTGGCGAACTTCGGGGCGTTCGGGTCGCCGGAGCGCCGGCTGGTCTTCGACATCAACGACTTCGACGAGACCCTGCCGGGGCCGTGGGAGTGGGATGTGAAGCGGCTCGCGACGAGCTTCGAGATCGCGGGGCGCGAGCTCGGGCACGGGGCCGCCCAGCGCCGCGACATCGTGCTGCGGTGCCTGCGGAGCTACCGGGAGGCCATGCGGGGGTTCGCGGCGCAGGGCAACCTGGCCGTGTGGTACGCGAGCCTGGACGTCGAGGCGACCATCTCCCAGGCGAGGGGCAGGGTGTCGAAGGCGGCCGTGCGCCGCGCCGAGCGCAACGTCGCGAAGGCGTACACGCGGGACAGCCTCCAGGCGCTCGGCAAGCTCTCGGAGGTGGTCGACGGCGAGCTGCGCTTCCGCTCCGCCCCGCCGCTGGTCGAGCGCGCGACCGACCTGTTCCCCGACCACGGTGCGGAGATGGCCGAGTGGGCGCGGCAGCGGCTGCGTGAGTACCGCGCCACCCTCCAGCACGACCGGCGGGCGCTGCTCGAGCAGTTCCGGTTCGTGGACCTGGCCCGGAAGGTGGTCGGCGTCGGCAGCGTCGGCACCCGCTGCTTCATCGTCCTCCTCCTCGGGGTCGACGACTCCGACCCGCTGATCCTCCAGGTGAAGGAGGCGAGCCCGTCGGTGCTCGAGCCGTACGTCGGCCGCAGCGTCTACCGCAACAGCGGCCACCGGGTGATCGCCGGGCAGCGGCTGATGCAGTCGGCCAGCGACATGTTCCTGGGCTACCAGGCCGTCCGCGGCGTCGACGGCGTCCAGCGCGACTTCTACTGGCGCCAGCTCCGCGACTGGAAGGGGTCGGCGGAGATCGACGGCATGGAGCCGGGCGCGATGCGGGTGTTCGCGCGCGCCTGCGGAACGACCCTGGCCCGCGGGCACGCCCGCACCGGCGATCGCGTCGCGATCGCCGCCTACCTCGGCTCGGGCGACGCCTTCGACCAGGCGGTCGCCCGCTTCGCATCGGCCTACGCGGACCTGAACGAGTCGGACTACGCGGCGCTGCGGTCGGCGGTGGACTCCGGGTCGCTGGCCGCGCAGACGGAGGTCTGAGGGACGCGCCTCCCCTTGCCGACCAGCCGCGGCGACCGCCGCGGGCTCGGCCAGGGCCCTTGCGGCACCGCCCTCATCCCCTCAGCCGGACCGCCAAGCGGATCAGATCGTCGTAGAAGGCCCCCTTGAGGGCGGCCTTGCCGGACCCGAGGATGTCGTCGACCACCGCCGGAGGCGCCTCGGCCTCACCGAGGATCGCCGCCGCCGCTGTCTTGCAGCCGGGAAGGCCGAGGCTCGCCCGGAGCGCATCGCCGAGCTCGACGCCGGGCTGGACGCTGCCGACCGCACTCGCGCACGACTCGACGTTGCCCTGCAGGCGGCTGAGCGGACCCTGAAGGCGGGTCGCCGCCCAGGAGGTGAAGGCGGTGCCGACGGCAGCCTGGAGCGTCAACTGCGGGTCGACCTCGAAGCGGTAGTACGCCGGGGAGCCCTCGACGCGCGCCGTGCCGTCCGGCAGAAGGGCCGACGGATCCGCCACGGCGGCCGCCATCCCCTGGGCGATCAGGTCAGCGGGCGCCGGGGCGTCCACGTCGAGCTGGCTGCCGGATGCGGGGATCACCCGCAGGACCCGCTGGGACGTGTTGCGGAGTACGTGGACGCTTCCGTCCTCGGTGGAGCACGCGTCGAGGTCGGCGCCCGCGTCCGCGGGGACGAAATCGACGCTCAGGGGATCGGCCTCGGAGCGCCCTGATCCGGTGTCATCCCTGACCCGCCGCCAGGGTCAGGCGTCTCATCGTCGCCGCAGCCGGCGAGCGCAAGGCCGGTCAGCGCGACCGCCAGCACCGCCAGGATCCACCCGTGGCGCCGAGGCTTCACCGGGGACGTCGCATCGCCTGCCGACGGCGTGCTCAAGGCGAAGTGACGGACAGAACCGAGGGCATCGCAAGCCTCCCCTTGACGCGATGATCGCACGGCGCACCCTCCATCCGGCACCCCGGCCGAGTCAAAGCACGGTGCGGGGGGTCGCCCAGCGGTCGCCCTTCGACGTCCGGACCGCGCGCGCCGTCAAGAGGATGGGAGTCCACCGGACCCGAGGCCGGCGAGGGACATGCGGATCACGGGTTCTCCGCTTCCCGCGGGCGCCCGGCGTCTCGGAACTGCGAGGAGCGGACGACGGGGTTCGAACCCGCGACCTTCGGCTTGGGAAGCCGACGCTCTACCAACTGAGCTACATCCGCCTGGACCGGAGACGGTACCACGTCCCCGTCGGCTCAATGCCGGCTCAGGGACCCCTTCCTGGCGGCCATGCGGCACAGGTCGCCGCAGTACCGGCGGCGGGCGTCGCGGCGGCGGTGACCCGCCTCGCCGAAGGGTCGTCCGCACCACGCGCAGCGGCGGGTGGGCGCCGTCGTGGAGGCGTGGGCGGCGTGCGACGCGGCCGTGGCGCGCCGGGCGGGCGCGGGGGCGTGGGAGTGGTCGTCGACGCCTCGCGGCCGCCCGCCCTCCAGCAGCATCCGGCCGACCGTGTCGAACAGGGCGCCCGACACCCACTGGTGGTGGATCAGCCGGACGTCGCGGCGGAGCGCCTCGACGGCGTCGTGCAGGGCGACCTCCGCGCGGACCCCGGGGCGCCGGGCCTTCATCCCGGTGCAGCCGGTGTGGTGGAGGACGATGATCGCGCGGGTCCCCAGCTCCCGCTGGGAGATCCCGAGGCTCTGCACCACGTCGTCGGTGATCACGCCGCCCGCGTTGCGGATGATGTGGGCGTCGCCCGGGTCGAGGCCGAGGATCGTCTCCGGATCGAGGCGCGGGTCCATGCAGGTGAGCACGGCCACCGAGCGGCGGGGGCGGCCGTCGGTCCTCGACGAGCCCCGGTCGTCGGCGATCCCCTGGATGAGCCGGCCCATCCGCGTCGTGCCGTCCATGGCGCGAGAGTGCGACCGCCGGGACCCGGCCGTCAACGGCCGTCTCGGGGCGCGAGCCGGCCGTCTCGCTACATGCGCTCCGGGGCCTCCACGCCGAGGAGGCCCAGCCCCACCCGGATGGTCGCGCCGGTGGCGCGGCACAGGTCGAGCCGGAACGCCTCCACCTCCGGCGCCTCCCCCACCACCCGGCACCGGTGGTAGAAGCCGTGGAAGTCGCGGGCGACGTCGATGAGGTACGCCGCCACCCGGTGGGGGGCGCGGCGCTCCTCGGCCTCGGCGGCGACGGCCGGCCAGTCGGCCAGGCGCATCACCAGCGCCCGCTCCGCGGGGTCGAGCACCGCCGGGACCCCGGCGTCCGGGTCGGGGGGCGCCGACGCCCGCTCGCCCGCCTGGGACATGATGCTGTGCACCCGCGCGTGGGCGTACTGCACGTAGTAGACCGGGTTCTCCTGGCTCTGCTCGCGCGCGAGGTCGAGATCGAGGTCCAGGGCGGTCTCGTGGCTGCGCTGCACCAGGAAGAAGCGGGCGGCGTCGACGCCGATGTCGTCCAGCAGGTCGCCCAGCGTCACCACGGTGCCCTGGCGCTTGCTCATCTTCTTCGCCTCGCCCCGCTCCACCAGGCTCACGAGCTGGATGATCGGCACCTCCAGGCGCGCGGGGTCGTGGCCGCCGGCGGCGAGCACCGCCTGCAGGCGCGCGATGTAGCCGTGGTGGTCGGCGCCCAGCACGTCGATGAGCAGGTCGTGGCCGCGGCCCGCCTTGTCGAGGTGGTAGGCGACGTCGGCCGCCAGGTAGGTGGGGTCGCCGTTCGCCCGGACCAGCACCCGGTCCTTCGAGTCGCCGTAGTCGGTGGTGCGGAACCAGACCGCGCCCTCGGCCTCGTAGGCGTCGCCCGCCTCCAGCAGCGCGTCCACCCCGCCCCGAACCCGGCCCGCCTCGTGGAGCGTCCGCTCCGAGAAGAACGCGTCGAAGTGGACGCGGAAGCGGTCGAGGTCGCCCAGGATCGCCTCCAGCATCAGCTCCTCGCCGCGCCGGGTGAAGAACGCGACGGCCTCGTCACCGGAGGGGTCGGCGTCGAAGCGGCCCCCCTCCTCGGCGCGCACCCGCTCGGCGATGCGGGTCACGTAGTCGCCGCGGTAGCCGTCCTCCGGCGGCTCGGCGCCCGCGTACCGCGCCGCCACCGACTCGCCGAACGTGCGCATCTGGCGGCCGTGGTCGTTCACGTAGTACTCGCGCGTCACCTCGTGGCCGGCGAACGACAGCAGGCGACCCAGGCTGTCGCCGTACGCCGCCTGGCGGGCGTGGCCGACGTGCGGCGGCCCCGTGGGGTTGGCGGAGACGAACTCGAGGAGGATGCTGCGCGGCGTGACCGCCGTCCCCGCGCCATGACGATCCCCCTCCCGGACGATCGCCGCCGCCGCCGAGGCGAACCACGCCGGCGACAGCGTCATGTTCACGAAGCCGGGGCCCGCGACGTCCACGGCCTCCAGCCAGCGGCTCGTCTCCGCCGAGTCGCGCAGCGCCCCGGCGACGGCCTCGCCGATCTCCCGGGGCGGCCGGCGCAGCCCCTTCGCCAGGGCCATGGCGAGCGGCGTCGCCAGGTCGCCGTGGCCCGGCTGTGCGGGCGCCGCGAGCGGGACGGCGGGCGGGTCGATGCCGAGCGCCTCCGCGGCCGCGGAGGCCACGGCCGAGCGGATCGATTCGAGCAGGGGAGCCTCGGGCACGGCCGCGCAGCGTATCTGACCCTCGCGGCGCTGATCGCCGTCCTCGTGCTGGCGGCCACCGGATGCGGCGGCGGCGACCCGCCCGCGGAGTCGGCCCCGGGGGCCACGAGCCTGACGGTGACCCGATACGACGGCGAGCGGGTCGTCCGCACCACCGACCTCGCGTGCGGGGCCGGCGACGTGGTGTGCGCCGAGGTCGTCGCCCTGCTGCCGCGCCTGCGCCCCGAGCCGGACGAGGTCTGCACCCAGATCTGGGGCGGGCCGGAGCGGATCACCGTGACCGGCACGGTGGAGGGCGACCCCGTCCGGGTGGAGGTCACCCGCGCCAACGGGTGCGAGATCGCCCGCTACGACCTGCTCATGAAGGCCCTCGCCGCGGGCTGATCAGTGGGCGTAGGGGTGCCCGGCGGCGATCGTCAGGGCGCGGTACAGCTGCTCGGTGAGCACCACCCGGGCGAGCTGGTGCGGCATCGTCAGCGGGCCGAGCGACAGGCGCTCGTCGCACTCGGCCACCAGGGCGGCGTCCAGGCCGGCGGCGCCGCCGATGAGGAACGCCACGGGCCGCTCGTCCATCCGCCGCTCCAGCCAGCGGGCGAAGGCCTCGCTCGACTCCGGCGCCCGGCCCCCCGGGTCGAGCGCCACCCGCCGCGCGCGCGGCAGCAGCTTCGCGCGCAGCCGCTCGGCCTCCGCCGCCCGGGCACGGTCCTCGCCACGCTGGATCGGCTCCGCCGCCACCTCGTCCACGCGCAGGCCCGCGAGGCGGTCGACACGCTCCTGGTACAGCGCCCCGGGGACGTCGTGCGGGGGCCGCAGCCGCCCGACGCAGGCGAGCTGGAGCCGTGGGGCGCGGCGGCCCGCGGGGTCCCTCAGTCCCGCTGCTCGGCGCGCAGCGCCAGCCCGATCCGCTGGAGCGCGGTCGGGTGGCTGCCGAACCAGACCTGGATGCCCTCGGGGGTGTCCGGCACGCCGAGCGCCCGCTGCACCAGCCCCTGCTGCAGGCCGATCGCGGCCTGCGGGTCGCCCGACAGCTGCAGCCCGCGCCAGTCGGCCTCGGCCTCGTAGGCGCGGCTCACCCAGTTGGCCAGCGGGGCGCTCGCCGCGCCGATGACGGCCGCCGTGGCCGCCGCGATCGCGACCCGCCGCACCACCAGGTCGCATCCGCCCGCGCCGCGCCCCGCCCGCGCGAACCCGGTCCGCCAGCCGACGACCGCGAAGATCAGCAGGCAGGCGGGCACCGCCAGGGCCGCCCCCCAGGTGGACCCCTTCAGCACGTGGTGGCGCTCGACGTGCGCCAGCTCGTGCGCCACCACCATCCGCACCTGGTCCTCCGGGAAGTCCCGCAGCAACGTGTCGTAGAGCACGATGTGGCGGCTGCCGCCGAGACCGGAGACGTACGCGTTGGCGGCGGTGGTGCGCGTGCTCGCGTCGTTGACCTTCACGTCGTCGGCCCGAACGCCCGCCCGGTGGGCGATCGCGAGGATCTGGGCGGACAGCTCGCGGTCGCGCAGCGGCTCCGTCCGCTGGAACAGCGGCTCCAGCAGCAGCGGCGAGAGCAGCGACGTCAGGTAGACGAGCCCCGCGACGCCGGCGGCGAGCGCCGCCCACCACATCCTCGGCAGGCGGCCGATCGCGACCGCCGCGCCCGTGCCGACGAGCGCGCCCATCACCACCGACACGCCCAGCCCCTTGCCGAGATCCGCGAGCCAGCCCGGGACCGGCTGGGTGACGATGCCGTAGTCGCGGCCCCACGCGTACCGGCCGCCCGTGAGCGGCAGCCCCGCCAGGAACGTGGCCACCGAGATCCCCGCCCCCGTCAACGCCCCCGCCCGCCAGTACCGCGCCCGCGCGGCCCGCACCACCAGCGGCCGCCAGTGCCCGCCCAGCATCGCGAGCGCCACGGTGGTGACCGCGGCCACCGGGATGCCGATGACGGCCATCGTCCACACGCCGCGCCGGTAGTCCCGGTTGCGGGCGAGCTCGGCGGGGTCGAACCAATCCGTCAGGCGCGCCGGCGGCACGTCGGGGACGCCCTGGCTCCACAGCTTCCAGCGCAGCAGCGCCACGATGCCGCCCGCGCCGGCGACGGCCACGCCCGCGAGCGCGGCGGCCCGCCCGCGCCGCCCCTGCGGGAGCCATCTGACGGGCTTCTGCCGCGGCCGGCGCACCCGTCTATCGTAGCCCCGGACCACCCCGCATCCCGAGAGGGCCCGCCACTGGCACCGATCGCCATCCTGAGCGACATCCACGGCAACCGCCAGGCCCTGGACGCGACGCTGCGCGCCGCCCGGGAGGCGGGGGCCGCGACGTGGTGGTGCCTCGGCGACATCGTGGGTTACGGCGCCGACCCGAGCCACTGCCTCGCCCGTTCGCGGGAGGCGGCGCGGTGCATCGGCGGCAACCACGACCTCGGCGTGACCGGCGAGGTCTCCCTGGACGTGTTCGCCGACCTGGCGAGCGAGGCGATCGTGTGGACGCGCCAGGCCCTCGGCGAGGCCGGCCGGGCGAAGCTGCGGGACCTCTCCCCAGCCGACATCGACGGGGACGTCCCCCTCTACCACGCCAGCCCGCGCGACCCCGTGTGGGAGTACATCCTCACCGTCGAGCAGGCGCGCGAGGCGCTGGAGCACCGGCGCGTGCCGCTGACCCTGGTGGGCCACACCCACATCCCCTACTCGTGGACGCTCACCGCCGACGGCGCGATGCGGGACGTCGGCGTACCCGCCGGCGGGGTGCTCGACGTCAGCGAGGGCCGGTGGCTCGTGAACCCCGGGTCGGTGGGCCAGCCGCGCGACCACGACGCCCGCGCCGCCTGGGCGCTGCTGGACCTGGAGGCCCGGACGGTCACGTTCCGCCGCACCCCCTACGACGTCGCCGCCGCCCAGAACGCGATCCTCCGCGCCGGCCTGCCGGCGCTGCTGGCGACGCGGCTCTCCGAGGGCAGGTGACCCGGACCGCCTACCTCGACCACGCCGCCGCGTCCCCCCTCGACCCGCGCGTCCGCGAGGCGATGCTCCCCTGGCTGGGCGAGCGCTTCGGCAGCCCGTCGAGCCTGCACGAGTGGGGCCGCGCGCCGGCCGAGGCGGTCGAGGAGGCCCGCGCGGAGGTGGCCGCCCTCGCGGGCGCCGAGCCGGAGTGGGTGGTGTTCACGTCCGGCGCCACGGAGGCGCGGAACCTGGCGGTGACCGGCCTGCTGTCGGCCAACCGGTCGCTGGGACGCCACATGGTCGCGTCGGCGGTGGAGCACCCCGCGACGCTGGCGGTGTGCCGCACCGCGGCGCGCGACGGCACCGTCATCGACCTGGTGGGCGTCGACGGGGAGGGCCGCATCGACCCGGCGGCGCTCGGCGCCGCCGTGCGCGACGACACCGCCGTGGTCTGCGCCGTTCACGGGCAGCCGGACATCGGGACGCTGCAGGACGCCGCCGCCTGCGTCGCCGCGGTCCGTGCGGTCCGCCCCGACGCGCGGGTGGTGATCGACGCCGGCGAGACGGCCGGCCTGGTGCCGGTCGACGCGTCCGGATGGGGCGCCGACGCGGTCGTCGTGGGCGGCGGCCCCGTGGGCGCGCCGCCGTGGACGGGGGCCCTGCTCGTGCGGCCCGGGGCCCGGATCCACCCGGTGCTGGGGGGCGGGCTCCAGGAGGGCGGCAAGCGGGCGGGGGCCGAGGACGTACCGGGGATCGTGGCGCTCGGCACGGCCGCGCGCATCGCACGGCGGGAGATGGACGCCCGCGCGGCGCGCGCCCGCGCGCTGGCCGCGACCCTCACGGCGGGCCTCCTGGCCGTGCCGGACGTCCGCCTGAACGGCGCCGTCGTCGACCGCATCCCCGGGCATGTGCAGGTGTCGGCCGGCTGGGTCGAGGGCGAGGCGCTGGCGCTGGCCCTCGCGGCCCGCGGCGTCGCCGTGTCGCCCGGGTCGGCATGCACCGTGCACGGCGGCAAGGCGGCCCCCGCGCTCGAGGCGATCGGGCTGGAGCCGCCCTGGACCCACTCCGCCGTGCTGTTCACCCTGCGGCACACCACCACCGAGGACGAGGTGGCCCATGCCGTCGCCGCCTTCGCCGAGTCGGTGGGCGCCCTGCGGGCGATGAGCCCCCTGACGCCGTGAGCGCCCGGGTGGTGGACGCGCTCGGCACCTGGTGCCCCGTGCCGATCCACCTCATCGACCGCGCCGCCCGCGGCTCGGCGGCGGGGGACGTCATCGAGCTGCTCGCCGACGACCCGCTCATCCAGGTCGACCTGCCCGCCTGGTGCCACAGCTCGGGCAACCACCTGCTCGAGCTGCGGCGCGACGGCGACGCCTGGGTGGGGCTGGTGGCCGTCAGGCGGGGTGCGGACCGTGATGGCCATGGGCCACCGCGTGCCCCCGCCCCCGGGCGATCAGCCACCGGTTGACCGGCACCGCCACCAGGAAGGCCACGAGCAGGGCGACCGCCAGGGCGCCCCAGAACAGGGCGTCGCCGAGGCCGGCGCCCATCGCGCCCGGCACCAGCAGCATCACCGCGTTGTCGACGACCTCCATCACGGCGATCGAGACCGTGTCGGCGGCGAGGGCCACCCCCGCCGCCGCCCGCAGCCCCATCCCGCCGCGCACCAGGCCGACGCCCGTGAACGCGTAGCCGAACACGAAGGCGAGTCCGATGGCGAGCGCCATCGTGGGGGCGGTCGCCCACCCCATGGCGGTGCCGATCGCCAGGCCGGCCACCTCGCCGATGGCGCAGCCCGTCAGGCAGTGCAGCGTGGCGCGCAGCGCCATCGTGGTCAGCGGGTCCACCGGCCCCCCTCCGTCGGTCTTGATACTCCCCCAGAGTATCTATCCGCTGTCAAGGCCCCCCGCTTCCATGAGCGGGTCTTTACACGGGCCGGGCCGATGGACGAGCATCGCCCGGATCCGCGACGGGCCCCGGGTTCCGCCGCCGCACCCTCCGGAGGACCCCGATTCCCAGCGTCACGACCCGCCGCGCCGCCGCCGCCCTGATCGTGCTCGCGGTGGTGCTGGTGAACGTCGCGTTCATCGGCCTGGGGTCGGTGTTCGAGTACCCCGACGTCCTCCAGGAGCCGTCCGCCGAGATCCTGGCGCGGTTCACGGCCGACGAGGGTGCGATCGTGACGCTGTTCCTGGCGCTCGCGGCCGGCGCGGCGCTGCTCGCCCCGATCGCGATCCTGGTGGGGCGCATCGCGGGCAACGAGCCGGGCCGCTGGTCGATCTGGGTCGGGATCGCCGCCGCGGTGGTCCAGGTGATCGGGCTGATGCGGTGGCCGCTGATCGTCCCGTCCCTGGCCGACGACGGCGACGTCGACACGTTCGACACCGTCCACACCGTGATGGGGACGATCATCGGCGAGACGTTCGGCTACGTGCTCACGGCCGTCTGGACCGTGCTGGTGCTCCAGGCGCTGGCACGCCGCCTCGCGGGGCGCTGGTTCTGGTTCCTGGGCCTGGCCTCGGCCGTCCTGATCGCCGTCGGCGTCCTCGTCCCGCTCGACGTGCCCGGGACCGACATGGCCAACTTCCTCGGCTACATCCTGTGGTCGGTCTGGCTGCTGGCCCTCGCGGTGCTCCTGTGGCGCCGCCCCGTGCCCGCGGCGGGCCCCCGCCCGCTCGTGCCGGTGGTGCCTGCGGCGCACTGAGCCCGGCGGCCGACCGGGCGTGTGGCGGGCCCGGGGAGGTCCGTCGTACGCTCGCCTCTCGGTGGACCCGAGAGGGGGACGAGATGGCCTACGGCGTCGTTCACCACTTCCCTCAGGGCACGAGGGAGCAGTACGAGGCATCGCTCGCTGCGGTGCATCCCGGCCCGGACCGCCTGCCGGACGGGCAGGTCTTCCACGCCGCCGGGCCCGGGGAGGGCGGCGGTTGGACGATCGTGGCGATCCACGACACCCGCGAGAGCTGGGAGCGGTTCCGCGACGACGTCCTGCTCCCCGCCCTGGGCGCGGGGGTCGACGGCGGCTTCACCACGCCACCCGAGGAGCGCACGTTCGACGTGGACCGCACCCTGCCCTGACCCCTGGCAGTTGCGAACACATGTTCGCTAGGCTGCCGTCATGGCACGGCCTCCCCAGGACGGATCGGTGCAGTTCCGCTGGCGCCTGGCGGGTGACGACGGCGGGCAGGCGAGCCTGCTCGCCGGCGCCGAGCGGCACGAGGGGCGCGGCGAGCTGGCCGGTCTGGAGTTGCTGCACGTCCGGGCCAGGTCGATCGTCAACCGCGTTCCGGACGCGTCGCCCGTGCCGTTCCGCTGGACGGTCAACCCCTACCGCGGCTGCAGCCACGCGTGCGTCTACTGCTTCGCGCGGCCCACCCACGAGTACCTCGGCTTCGGCATCGGCGAGGACTTCGACCGCCGGATCGTGGTGAAGGTCAACGCCGTGGACCGGCTCCGCGCCGAGCTGCGCGCGCCGCGCTGGGCGGGCGAGGAGATCGCGATGGGCACCAACACCGACCCGTACCAGCCGGTGGAGGGCCGCTACCGACTCACCCGCGGGATCGTCGAGGTGCTGAGCGAGGCGGCCAACCCCTTCTCGATCCTCACCAAGTCGACGCTCATCGGGCGGGACATCGACCTGCTGGTCGAGGCCGCCGCGCGCACCCAGGTGAGCACCGCCCTCTCGATCGGCTGCCTCGACGAGGACGTCTGGCGGGCGGTGGAGCCGCACGCGCCCAACCCGATGCGCCGCGTCGAGACGGTCGCGCGGCTGGCCGACGCGGGCCTGCCGTGCGGCGTGCTGATGGCCCCGATCCTGCCCGGCATCTCCGACGACCCGGATCGGATCGAGGCGGTGGTGCGGGCGTGCGTCGAGGCGGGCGCGACGGCGATCACCCCCATCCTGCTGCATCTGCGCCCCGGCGTGCGGGAGCACTACCTCACGTGGCTCGAAGCGCACCGCCCCGAGCTGATGCCCGAGATGCGCCGACGCTACCGCCGCGCGTACGCCGCGGACGAGGAGCGCGCGCGGCTGTCGGCGATGGTCCGGGACATGGTCGCCCGGCACGGCGGCCTGCGCCGGCCGCGGCGCAACCGGTTCGACGTCCGCGAGGCGCGGGGCGGCGGCGGCCCGCGGCCGCCCCGCGCCACCGGTGTGCAGATGCGCCTGCTCTAGCGGGGCCGCCCCCGCTTGTGGCGGACGGCCTCGCGGACCATCCGCGCCCCCTGCCGGCCATGCGCGCGCCACGCCCGCTCGTCCTCGCGGCGGGCGAGCGACGCCATCTCGCGGGCGAGGTCGCGGTGGCTCTCGAGGCGCCCCGGGTCGAGCGCCCCGCCGGCCACGGCCGCGGCGACCGCGCAGCCGGGCTCGCCGTCGTGGCGGCAGTCCGCGAAGCGGCAGTCCTCCGCCAGGGCGGCGATGTCGGCGAACGCCGCCCGCACCCCGTCGCCGGAGCCCCACAGGCCCAGCTCCCGCATGCCCGGGGTGTCGATGAGCGCACCCCCGCCGGACAGCGGCAGGAGGTGACGGGCGGTGGTGGTGTGGCGGCCCTTGTGGTCGCCGTCGCGGACGGCGCCGGTCGCGAGGGCCTCCCGCCCGACCAGGGCGTTCACGAGCGTCGACTTGCCCGCGCCGGACTCGCCGACGAGCACCACGGTGCGGTCCGGGCGGGCGCGGGCGGCCAGGGCGTCGAGCCCCTCGCCGGTGCGGGCGCTCACGGGCAGAGCATCGACGCCGAACGCCACCTCGGCGTCGAGGGCGCGGGAGGCGGCGTCGCCGTCGAGGTCGGCCTTGGCGAGCACGACCACCGGGGTCGCCCCCGAGTCCCACGACAGGGCCAGCGCACGATGCAGCCGGCGGTCGCGGAGCGGCCGGTCGAGGCCGTGGACGACCGCCACGACATCGACGTTGGCGGCGATCACCTGCTCGGCGTCGGGGCGTCCGGCGGCGCGCCGCGACAGCAGGGTGCGCCGGGTCAGGACCGCCGCGAGGCGGCCGTCCTGGAGCGCGATCCAGTCGCCGACGGCGAGGCCCGGGGCCTCGACGCGCACCGTGCCGTCCGCGGTGACGGCGGCGGCGCCGGCGCGGTCGACGCGGGCCACGCGCGCGGGGATCGCGGCGGGGCGCCCGAGCGCGTCGAGCTCCGCCTGGCGTGACGGGGACCATCCGAGCGGCGCGAGCGCCGCGGTGTGGTGCTGGGACAACGTGGGGACTCCCTCGGGGAGGGGCGCCCCAGGCCGGGCCTCAGCGGAGGTGCGGCGACGGGACGCCCGGCATGGACGCGACGGTGCGGAGCGGCTGCGCCGCCCGCTCGGTCATCGCGGTCTCCATGCGTCCAGGCCCTCCCGTGTCACCGGCGTCCGCCGGCGGCGCGATGGTACACCCGCCGGGGCGAGCACGCGCCATCCGGAGATCGGCGGGCGCCCGGCGGCGTCCAGGCCGGAGTGGCCGGCCCGCTAGATCAGCGGCGTCCCGGTCATCGACGGCCCCGGGTCCCAGCCCATCAGGCCGCAGAGGGTGGGCGCGACGTCGCCGAGCGCGCCGCCCTCGCGCAACGCCAGGCCCGGCCGGTCGATCCACAGCGGCACCGGGTTGCTCGTGTGCGCGGTGTTGGGGCTGCCGTCCGGCTCGATCATGAACTCGCTGTTGCCGTGGTCGGCGGTGACGCACAGCAGGCCGCCGGCCGCGGCGACCGCGGCGCGGATGTCGGCCATGCAGGCATCGACCGTCTCGATGCCGCGCACCGCCGCCTCCACCACGCCCGTGTGACCGACCATGTCGGCGTTGGCGAAGTTGACGATCAGCAGCTCGTCCCCGCCGGCGGCCACGCCCTGCACCACCGCGTCGCGGATGCCGGCCGCGCTCATCTCCGGCGCCTGGTCGTACGTGGGCACGTGCTGCGGCGAGGGCACCAGGACCCGCCGCTCGCCTGCGAACGGCTCCTCCCGGCCACCGTTGAAGAAGAAGGTGACGTGGGCGTACTTCTCGGTCTCGGCAACGTGCAGCTGGCTGCGGCCCTGGCCGGAAACCACCTCGGCGAGCCCCTGGCGCACGTCCTGCGCCTCGAACAGCACCGGCGGGGTGAACTCCGCCTTGTAGCGGGTCATCGTGGTCATCTCGGGGCGGGGCGGCTCCGGGCCGCGGTCGAAGCCGTCGAACGCCGGGTCGCTGAACGCCTGGGTGAGCTGGCGGGCCCGGTCGGGGCGGAAGTTGACGTAGATCAGGGCGTCGCCGTCGCGCAGCCTGGTGGCGGCGACGTCGCCGATGACCGCAGGGTCGATGAACTCGTCGGTGACCCCCGCGTCGTACGAGGCGCGGACCGCCTCCGCGCCCGTCGCGTGGTGGACGCCGGCGCCGTGGACGATGGCGTCGTAGGCCTTGCGGGTGCGGTCCCACCGGCGGTCCCGGTCCATCGCCCAGTAGCGGCCGACCACGGTGCCGACGGCGACGCCCGTCGCCTCGATCTCCTCGACGGCGCCGAGACCCATGTCCGGGCGGGTGTCCCGGCCGTCGGTCATGGCGTGGACCACGATCCGCTGGACCCCCGCGCCGCGGGCGATGCCGATGAGGGCCAGCAGGTGCGCCTGGCTGGCGTGGACGCCGCCCGGGCCGACCAGGCTCAGCAGATGCAGGGTCCGCTCGCGCCCGCGCCGGAGCGCCGCCTGCAGCGCGGGGCTGCGGGCCAGCGACCCGTCGGCGATCGCCTCGTCCACCCGCACCAGCATCTGCGGCACGCGGCGGCCCGCGCCGAGGTTGAGGTGCCCCACCTCGGAGTTGCCCTGCTGCCCGTCGGGCAGCCCCACGGGCAGGCCGGACGCGTTGATCCGCGTGCCGGAGCCCTCGGCGGCCAGCCGGTCGAGGGCGGGGGTGCGCGCCAGGCTCACGGCGTTGCCGGGCCCTGCGGGGGCGATGCCGAAGCCGTCGATGACGACCAGCACGAGGGGCCCTGACACGGCGTCGGGCCTCAGGCCGCGCCGACGATGGCGGCGAACGCGTCCGGGTCGAGGCTGGCGCCGCCGACCAGGGCGCCGTCGATGTCGGGCTGCCGCAGCAGGTCGGGCGCGGTCTCGGGGGTGACGCTGCCGCCGTACAGCACCCGCAGGGCCGCGGCGTCCACCCGTTCCCCCGCGACGGCGCGCACCAGCGCGCACGCGTCCTGTGCGATGTCGGGCGTCGCCGTGCGGCCGGTGCCGATCGCCCAGATCGGCTCGTAGGCGATCGCCAGGCGGTCGACCTCCTCGGCCCGCACGTGCTCCAGCCCGGCGCGCACCTGGCCGGTGAGCCACGCCTCGGTCTCGCCCCCCTCGCGCTGGGAGAGCGACTCGCCGCAGCACATGATCACGGAGAGGCCGGCGTCGAGCGCCGCGCGCACGCGGGCGGCCACCTGCGCGTCGGTCTCCCCCGCCGCCCGGCGCTCCGAATGGCCCACGATGGCGCCGTCGGCACCGGTCGCCAGGATCATCCCGGCGGAGATCTCGCCGGTGTGGGCGCCCTTCTCGGCCTCGTGGACGGCCTGGGCGAGTACCTGCACGGTGCTGCCCGAGGCGGCGCGGGCCGTGGCCTCGAGCGCGGTGAAGGGCGGGCACACGGCGACGTCAGCGGTCAGGTCACCCTCGCCGAGATGCGCCCGAAGGCGGGCGACGTGCTCGCGCGCCTCCACCCCGGTCTTGTGCATCTTCCAGTTCCCCGCGATCAGCGGGCGCCGCCCGCTCATGCGGTGGGGAGCGCCGCGACGCCGGGCAGGGTCCTGCCCTCCAGCATCTCCAGGGCGGCGCCGCCGCCGGTGGAGACGTGCGTGTAGCGGTCGGCCATCCCGAACCGGGCGACCGCCGCCCCCGAGTCGCCGCCGCCGACCACGGTCGTCGCGTCCGACCCGGCCATCGCGTCGGCCACCGCGACGGTGCCGTCCGCGAACGGGGGGATCTCGAACGGGCCCATCGGGCCGTTCCAGAAGACGGTGCCCGCGGCGCCGATCGCCTCGCGGTACGCGGCGGCGGTGCGCGGGCCGATGTCGACGCCCATCCAGCCGTCGGGGATGTCGTCGGTGGGGACGACCTGCAGGTCGGCCTCCGCGTCGAACCGGTCGGCGATCAGCACGTCCACCGGCAGCTGCAGCGCGCAGTTGAGGCGGACGGCCAGCTCCATCAGCTCGCGGGCCATCGCCTGGCCGTCGGGCCCCTCGTGCAGGGACGTCCCCACGGGCTCGCCCTGGGCGACGAGGAACGTGAAGCACATCGCCCCGCCGATCAGGACCCGGTCGCAGCGCTCCAGCAGGCTGCGGATGAGCGGCAGCTTGTCGGTCACCTTCGAGCCACCGAGCACCGCGACGAACGGGTGCGACGGGCTGCCGAGCAGCCCCCCCAGCACCTCGACCTCGCGCTTCAGCAGCAGCCCGGCGCGGGCGGGGAGCCGGCGCGCGACCCCCTCGGTGGAGGCGTGGGCGCGGTGGGCGGCGCCGAACGCGTCATTGACGTAGTGCGTGTAGCCCTGCGCGAGGCGCTCGGCGAAGGCCGGGTCGTTCTTCTCCTCCTCCGGGTGGAAGCGGAGGTTCTCGAGCATCACCAGCTCCCCCGCGCCGAGCGACGACACCCGGTCGCGGACCTCGTCGCCCACGCAGTCCGGCAGCAGCTCCACACGGCGGCCCATCAGCTCGCCCAGGCGGGCGGCGGCCGGGGCCAGCGACAGCGCCGGGTCGCGCTCGCCCTTCGGACGGCCGAGGTGCGAGCACACCGCCACGCCCGCGCCGGCCTCGAGCAGGTACCGGAGGGTGGGGACGGACGCGCGGATGCGGGCGTCGTCGGTCACGCGCCCGCCGTCGAGGGGCACGTTCAGGTCGGCGCGCACCAGCACGCGCGCGCCCGACCAGTCGACCCCCGGGTCGTCGATCCCGAGGAGGCTGCTCACCGGCTCAGGAGGGGAGCACCCGCTCGGCCAGGTCGACGACCCGGCACGAGTAGCCCCACTCGTTGTCGTACCAGGAGATGACCTTCACCGTGGTCCCGTTGACCATCGTGAGGGGGGCGTCGAAGAGCGACGAGCGCGGGTCGCCGACCACGTCGCGCGACACGATCGGGTCCTCGGTGTAGCCGAGGATGTCGACCAGCGGGCCCTCCTCCGCCGCGGCGCGGAAGGCCTCGTTGACCTCCTCCTTGGTCGTCGGGCGGCCCACCTCGGCCACCAGGTCGACGACCGAGCCGTCGGGGGTCGGCACCCGGAGCGCGATGCCGTCGAGCTTGCCCTTCATCTCGGGGATCACCTCGCCGATCGCGCGGGCGGCGCCCGTGGACGTGGGGATGATCGAGACCGCCGCGGACCGCGCCCGGCGCAGGTCGCTGTGGGGGGCGTCCAGGATCCGCTGGTCGCCGGTGTACGAGTGGCAGGTGGTCATGACCCCGCGCTCGACGCCGAACCCGTCCATCAGCACCTTCACCAGCGGCGCGAGGCAGTTGGTGGTGCAGGACGCGTTGGAGATGACGTGGTGGTTCTCGGGGTCGTAGGCCTCGTCGTTGACGCCGACCACGATCGTCGCGTCGGGGCCCTTCGCGGGGGCGGAGATGATCACCTTCCGCACCCCGTCGCGCAGGTGCGCCGCGGCCGAGTCGCGGTCGGTGAAGAAGCCGGTGCTCTCGATGACCACGTCGACGCCCACGTCGCCCCAGGGGATCTTGGCGGGGTCCCGCTCGGCGAAGACGCGCACCTCGGCGTCGTCGACGTGGATGTGGTCGTCGTGCGAGTGCACGTGACCCGGATAGCGACCGAACGTCGAGTCGTACTCGAGCAGGTGCGCGAGGGTCCTGGTGTCGGTGATGTCGTTCACGGCCACGATCTCGATGTCCGTCTCGCCCAGCGTCGCCGCGCGGTAGACGTTCCGCCCGATCCGGCCAAACCCGTTGATGCCCACGCGCACGCTCATCCGGCCACGTCCTCCCCAGTCGTCAACGCGGGCCAATCTACCAAGGCGGGTCATGGCAGGCTTCCCGGCGTGACGCGACTCCCGTCCCTGCTGGCGGCCGTGGCCGCGGCCGCGGCGGCCGTCGCGGCCGCAGGCTGCGGCGGCGGGGACGCGGACGCCCCCGCGGCGGCGGCGGCCACCGCCCGGGTGGTGCGGGTCGTCGACGGCGACACGGTGATCCTGCGCCTGGACGGCGGCGACCGGCGGGTGCGGCTGCTGGGTGTGGACGCGCCGGAGAGCGTCACCCCCGACCGGCCGGTGGAGTGCTGGGGCCCGCAGGCGGCGGCCGCCGCCCGGCGGCTCATGCCGGAGGGGGCCGCGGTGGCGCTGGCCACCGATCCGACCCAGGGCGACGAGGACCGGTTCGGCCGGCTGCTCGCGGAGGTCACGGCGCGCGGCGCCCCCGGGACCGTGAACGTCGCGCTGGTGCGGGAGGGCGCGGCGGAGGTCTTCCGCGGCGACGGCCGCGGCCGCCTCCAGCCGCAGCTGCGGGCGGCGGAGCGGGAGGCGCGGGACGCCGGGCGCGGCCTGTGGGGGTCCTGCCGAGGCGGCTAGCGGTACGCGCGGCGCTCGCGCGTCAGCGCGAGGACCCCGGCTCCGGCGGAGAGCGCCGCGGCGAGCACCGACAGGTGGAGGGCGGCACCCCAGCCGATCTGCGCGCCGGGCGGCCGCGGGATCTCGCTGATCTCGGTGCCCGCCATGACCGCCGTCCACGCCAGCGGGAACGCGGCCACCACCAGCCCCCACGCCCCCGCCCGGCGCCCGAGGGGCGACCCGCGGCGGCCGGCCGCGAGGCAGCAGAGCAGCCCCGCAGCAGCCGCGATCGCCGCCCCCAGCAGCACCGACTTCCACAGGTCGCCCGGCGTGGAGCCCGCGGTCCGCAGCGTCCAGATGTCGACCGCCGGAGCCCCTGCGCCGCCCGCCACCAGCGGCAGCTTCAGCGCGGCCAGCGCCAGCGCGGCGGCCACGACGCCGGTCGCCCCGGCACCGAGCAGGGCCCCGTCCATGCGCCGGCTGCGGGAGACCACCGGCGCGGGTCGTGTGGCGAACGCCGGGTCGGGGGCGCGGTGCTCGGTCCACCGCCGGCCGTCCCACCAGCGCAGCACCCCGGGGTTGCCGGCCTCCCGGTACCACGACGCGGGCGGCTGCTGGGTGAGGCCGGGCACGAAGGGGGTCATCGGCACCGGCCCCGGCTGCCGCGAGTGGGCACTCTCTCTACGAGCGGGCCCGGAACGCAGCCGGGGGGCCTTGCGGCCCCCCGGCGACGAGCGTTCAGGTGGTGCGGAGGGGCCTAGGCCGCCTCGGCAGCCGCCTTCGGCTTGGGCGTGATGGCCGCCGTGATCTTGGCGGACAGGATGCCCAGGACGCAGCCGCAGACGAGGGTCACGAACGTGGAGAACCAGACCCACGGCCACGGGGTGGAGAGCAGGCCGCCACCAGCGCCGATACCGGCGGTGGCGGGGTCGCCCAGGGCGGCGACGGTGTTGTCGGTGCCGCCACCGTTCGGGACGTAGCCGTCGAGGCCCGTCGCGATCCACCAGAGGAACACTGCCGCGAACGCCGGGAACGTACCGGCGACGTAGTACCAGTCACCCGCCACGAGGATCATGACGAGGATGAACGCGAAGATGCCGACCCAGAGGGCGATGCCCCAGAAGTCGGGAGCGTCCGCCGTCTTGAACGCGAGCGGCATGGTGATCAGAGCGGCCACCGAGCCGAACACGCAGGCGAGGAAGATCTTGCCGAAGGCGGCGTTGTCGCCACCGGCGGCGAAGAAGAGGCCCCAGGAGATGAAGGCCGTCGGGAGGATCAGGTGGAAGTTCTCAGGAAGACCGAACTGCCCGTCGCCGAGCAGGTTGTCCTGGACGGTCACCCAGTGGAACGTGAAGTTCAGCGCGAGCTCGGTCCAGAGGAAGGACAGAACTCCGATGACGATCGCGAGTGGGGCGATCGCCTTGGCGCGAGCGCTCATGTGAACGTTCACTCCTTGTTTGACGAGTACGGAGGTCGTCCCGCCGGAAACGAAGAAGACATGCGTGGCGGCACGACCGCGGACGGAGACCGGGCCCCGTCTCGCGGGGTGAGTCTACGGCCGCCGATCTGTTCGTGGCAACCGTTGCATGTCCTCCCGGACCTTGTTGCTGCATGTTGCGTCATTCAGTTCACTGGCGATTCGGCAGCGAGCGCAATCAAGGCCGCCGCGAGGGCCTCCGGGGAGTGCCGCACCAGCCTCCCCTGATCGGCCAGATCCGCAGCGATCACCCGCACCCCGAGCGACTGGAGGCGTCGCCGGTCGTATGGGACGGGCACCTGGCCCTTGGCCGCGTAGACCCCCACCCAGTGGGGGTCGAGGGGGCCCTGATGGACCAGGATCATGTCCACCCCGCCGGGCACGGCCTCGAGCACGCGCTCCAGGTGGTCGGCCGCGTCGAACCCGTCGGTCTCGCCCGGCTGCGTCATCACGTTGCAGATGTAGGCGCGCCGGCCCGCCGCGCCGGCCACGGCGGCGGCGATCTCGGGCACCGCGAGGTGCGGCAGCACGCTGGTGAAGAGGCTCCCGGGACCCAGCAGCACCAGGTCGGCCTCCTCGATGGCCTGCACGGCCGGCCCGTGGGCCGCCGGCTCGGGCTCCAGCCACACGCGGCGGCAGGCCCCGCCGCCCTCGCCGATCGCGGTCTCCCCGTTCACCGGCGGCCCGCCCGCCATGCGCTCGGCCCACAGGCTGATCGACTCGAGCGTGGACGGCAGCACGCGGCCCCGGATCTTGAGGACCCGGGAGCATTCCTGGATCGCCAGGTCGAAGTTGCCGGTCACCTCGGTGAGCGCCGCCAGGAACAGGTTCCCGAAGGAGTGGCCGGAGAGGTCGCCGTCGGTGAAACGATGCTGGAACAGGGTGCCGAGCAGCGACTCGTCGTCGGCGAGCGCCACCAGGCAGTTGCGGATGTCGCCCGGCGGCGGCACCCCCAGCTCGCGGCGCAGCCGCCCCGACGATCCGCCGTCGTCGGCCACGGTCACGATCGCCGTGAGGTCGAGGGGCTCGCGCTTGAGCCCGCGCAGCAGCGACGCGAGGCCCGTCCCGCCCCCCAGCGCCGCGATCCGGGCGCGCCGCCTCACGCCGGGGGGTCCGGCGCCGAGCTGGGCAGCGCGATGTGGCGGTGCGAGGCGCCGGCGTCCATGGTGCGCGCGTAGCGCCGGGCGAGCCGCTCGGCGATCGCGACGCTGCGGTGCCGGCCGCCGGTGCAGCCGATGCCCACGACGAGGCTGGTCTTGCCCTCCTCCGCGTACGCGGGCAGCAGGAAGTCGAGGAGCGCCTCCAGGCGCTCCAGGAACTCGACGAAGCCGGGGGCGTCGGCGACGTACTCGGCCACGGGGGCGTCCAGACCGGTGCGCGGCCGCAGCTCGGGGACGTAGTGGGGGTTGCGCAGGAACCTCACGTCGAACAGCAGGTCGGCGTCGCGCGGGACGCCGTGCTTGTAGCCGAACGAGACGAACTCCACGTGCATCCGCGGACGCCCGTCCGGCGGCATCAGCGCCTCCGAGATCCGGCGGCGCAGGTCCCAGATCGACAGGCCCGTGGTGTCAATGACCACATCGGCGCGCTCGCGGACGTCCTGCAGCTCCGCCCGCTCGCGCTCGATGCCGGCGGCCACCGAGCCGCCCGGCGACAGGGGGTGCGGCCGGCGGGTCTCGCGGAAGCGGTTGAGCAGCGTCTCGTCCGAGGCCTCCATGAACACGACGCGCGGGCGCACGCCGCTCGACTGCTGCACCCGCTCGAGCACCGGCTCCAGCTCCCGGAACCAGACGCCGCCGCGCACGTCGCTCACCACCGCCGCGCGCTCCACGCGGGAGCCCTCGAGCAGCACCAGATCGGCCAGCGCCGGGAGCAGCCCGGGCGGGAGGTTGTCGACGCAGAACCAGCCGGCGTCCTCGAAGGTGCCCATCGCTTGGCTCTTCCCCGCCCCGGACATGCCGGTGATGATCGTCAGTTCCACCGCGCCCCGTCTTCGTCGCCGACGCGGGCGGCGCCCCCACCGGGGGCCGCGGTCTTGTGGAGGCGGTCGTACACGTCGCGGGCCACCTTCGACGGCACCCCCGGCACGGCCTCCAGCTCCTCCCGGCTCGCCGCCAGGAAACGGTCGGCCGAGCCGAAGTGCCGCAGCAGCGCCGCCTTGCGCGACGGGCCGACCCCGGGGAGCGCGTCGAACACGCTCTCGGTCATCCCCCGGCCGCGCCGGCCGCGGTGGTGGCGCAGGGCGAAGCGGTGGGCCTCGTCGCGGATGTGCTGGAGCACCCGCAGGGCGGCCGAGCCCTCGTCGAGCAGCAGCGGGTCGGCCCGCCCGGGGCGGAACACCTCCTCGCGCTTCTTCGCGAGGCTCACGATCGGCACGTCCCCCACCCCGGCCGCGGCGAGGCCGGCGAGCGCCGCGCCCAGCTGGCCCTTGCCGCCGTCGATCACCACCAGCCCGGGACGCGTGGCGAACGAGGGGTCGTCCTCCGTCGCCGTCATGCGGGAGAAGCGCCGGGTGATGGCCTCCTCCATGCGGGCGAAGTCGTCGGGGCCGCCGTCGTAGCGCATGGTGAAGGTGCGGTAGTGGGACTTCGCGGGCGCCCCGCCCTCGAAGACCACCATCGACGCCACCGCGTAGGTCTCGCCGAGGTTCGAGATGTCGTAGCACTCGATCCGCACCGGCGGCGCAGGCAGGTCGAGGCGCGCCTGCAGGTCGGCGAGGGCGTCGCGGCGGCGGGCGCGCGCCTGCTCGTGGCGGCGCACGTCCTGCTCTAGGGCGAAGCGGGCGTTGCGGGTGGCGAGCTCGGCCATGCGGCGCTTGTCGCCGCGCGCGGCGGCGCGCACCTCCACCCTGCTGCCGCGGCGGTCGGTGAGGAGGGCCTCCAGGTCGGCGGCGGCCTCGCTCCCCTGGGCCACGATGATGCGCACGGGGATCGCCAGCGCCATCGCGTAGAACTCGTAGGCGAACTGGACCAGCACGGTGGCCTCGTCCTCGGCGCCGGCGGCGTCGAGGAAGAACGACTGGCGGTCCTGCACCACGCCGTCGCGCACCTGGAGCACCTGCACGTTGGCGGTGTCGCCCTCCAGCGCGACGCCCAGCACGTCGGCGGTGCCGACCGAGCCGGCGGTGGCGAACTGGCGCTCCATGAGGTGGCGCATCGCCTGGAGGCGGTTGCGCAGCGACGCGGCCCGCTCGAACTCCTGGTTCGCCGCCGCCTCCCGCATCTCGCCCTCGAGCTCCCGCTCGAGGCCCCGGTAGCGGCCCGACAGGAACGCGATGATCTGGTCGATCAGCGCCCGGTAGTCGTCCTTGGAGATGTAGCCGACGCACGGTGCCAGGCAGCGCTTGATGTGGTAGTCGAGGCACGGGACCCCGGACGGGCGCCCCGGCTCGCGGCCCTCGCAGGGACGGCTCGGGAAGACCTTGTTGATGAGGTTGAGGGTGTCCCGCACCTTGTAGGCGTTGGAGAACGGCCCGAAGTAGAGGCGGTCGCGCCGGTGCGCCTCGCGGGTGAAGTAGACGCGCGGGTAGTCCTCGTCGAGGCTGATCCCGATGTACGGGTAGCTCTTGTCGTCGCGCAGCCGGACGTTGAACGGCGGCCGGTGCGTCTTGACGAGGTTCGCCTCGAGGATCAGCGCCTCGCTCTCCGACCCCGTCACGAAGGTGTCGACCCGGGCGATGCGCCCGACCAGCTCGTCGATCTTGGGGTGGAGTCCGCCGCGCGCGCTCATGCGCCGGCGAGCGGCCCCCTCGTCGGGCCGCAGCGGGGCCTGGAAGTACGAGAGCACGCGCTTGCGGATGCTCTTCGCCTTGCCGACGTAGAGCACGCGGTCGGAGGCGTCGCGGTAGATGTAGACGCCGGGATCACCGGGCAGGTTCGCGAGCTGCTCGCGGAGTTCGGTGGCGTCGGACACTCTCCCTCCGAGTATAGGTCGGCCGTCCAGCGACGACTTGCGTGACGCAACCCGTCATGGGATGGTCACTTCTTTCACGCAAGCGAGTTCGGAGGTGGCCCGATGGACGCGCTCGACGCGATCCGCAAGCGGCGCAGCGTGCGCCGGTACACCGAGCGCCCGGTGTCCGACGAGGACATCGACCGCGTCCTGCGGCTGGCGCTCCTGGCGCCGACCGGTCACAACGCGCAGGCGTGGAGCTTCATCGTGGTGCGCGACCCCGCGCGACGGGCGGCCCTGGCCGAGCTCGTGCTGCGCGGCGCCGCCGAGTACTTCCGCATCAACCGGCCGCAGCGGGACCGCAGCGACGCCGACCACGCGGCGTGGGCCGCGGGCTACGCCGAGACGGCCCTCGGCAGCTACCGCGAGGTCCCGGTGTGGATCGCGGCCCTCAGCATCCCCCGGTTCACGTTCCCCGACGAGCCGATGAGGCAGCGCATCGAGACCTTCAGCGAGCACACCTCGGTGGCGTTCGCGCTGGAGAACCTGTTCGTCGCGGCGCGGGCCCTGGGCCTGGGCACGACCCCCACCATCTTCCACTGGTTCGTGGAGGACGAGTATCGCGACCTGCTCGGCATCCCCGCCGAGCACGGCGTGCACTACCTCACGCCGCTGGGACATCCGGTCGAGTTCCCGGTGGGATTGCGGCCGGAGGCGGCGGCGGTGCGGCGGCCGTGGCGGACGCTGGTGCACGACGAGGAGTGGGGTCACCCGCGCCAGGAGGAGGGTGCGCCGGCGCCGTCCGCGGCCTGACGGTCCGGGCTGGGAGCCTCAGGGCGAGCGCCCCGGCGGCCAGGGCGCTCGCCCCCATGAACACCCAGCCGGCACGGAAGCCGGAGATGTCCACGCCGTCGCCGAGGATCGCGACGAACACCGCGACGCCGACCACCCCGCCGATCTGGCGGGCGGTGTTGAACACCGCGCTGCCGGTGGCGGTGCGGCCGGGCGGCAACCCGGACACCGCGGCGCCGGCCAAGATCGGGAACACGAGGGCGACCCCGATGCCGCTCAGCAGCATCCCGGGGAGCAGGGCGCCCAGGTAGTCGGGCGTGCTCCCGGCGCGGAGGATCCACCACAGGTTCCCGGCGGCGAAGGCGGCGGAGCCGGCCAGCACCAACGGCCGCGTCCCCACGCGCCCCGCCAGCGCGCCCGCGGGGCCGGACAGCAGGGCCACCATCAGCGGCCCCGGCGCGAAGGCGATGCCGGCCTGGAGCGTCGAGTAGTCCCAGACGTCGGTCAGGAACAGCGCGGTGGCCAGCAGGAGGGAGAAGAAGCCCATCGAGAACAGGAACACGCCCGCGTCGGCGATCGCCGCGCCGGGGGCGCGGAGCAGCGCGGCCCCCCCGGGGGCGGCGGGGGGGCCCCCAGGGCGCCCCCGCCCGCGGCCGCCCGCCGCCAGGGCGAGCGCCCATGCGCCGAGCACCCCGGGGCTCGCCCACCCCCACTCCCCGCCCTCCACGATGCCGAGCGCCAGGGCGCCCACGGCGACCACCAGCAGCAGCGCGCCGGCCAGGTCGGGCCGCTGGGCGCGGCCCGCGTCGCGGGACTCCTCCAGCTGCCGGACCGCCGCGACCGCGATGATCACCGCGAGCGGCAGGTTGATCAGGAAGATGCCGCGCCAGCTCCACTCCACCAGCAGGCCGCCCACCGTCGGGCCGAGCGTGGCCGCGACCGCCGCGCCGGCGGTCCACAGCCCCACCGCCGCCGCCCGCCGCTCGGGCGGGAACTCGCGCACCACCAGCGCCAGCGACGTCGGGATCATCAGCGCCGCGCCGGCGGCCTGCACGACCCGGGCCGCCACGAGCCACCACGGCCCCGGCGCGACTGCGCAGAGCGCCGACGCCACCGCGAACACCCCGAGCCCCGCCAGGAACAGCCGCTTGCGGCCGACGATGTCGGCGAGGCGCCCCGCGGGGACCAGGAGCGCGGCGAACACGATCGCGTAGGCGCTCAGCACCCACTGGAGGTCCGAGAGCGACGCCGACGGGAAGTCGGCCCCGATCGCCGGGAAGGCGATGTTGACCACGAAGAGGTCGAGGTTGGCGAGGAACGCGCCCGCCGTCGCGATCACGAGCACCCGCCACGGCCGCGTCACGGCGTCCCCCATCGTCGTCCGCATCACTTGCTTCACGCAAGCTAATGAGATGGCTTCCGTGATGCAAGCCGCATAGGATGGTGGGGTGCTGCCGCGCGACTACTCCGGCCAGAACTGCTCCGTCGCCCGGGCCCTGGAGGTGCTGGGCGAGCGGTGGACGATGCTGGTGCTGCGCGACGCCTTCCAGGGGGTCAGCCGCTTCGAGCTGTTCGCCCGGCGCCTGGGGATCGCGCCGAACATCCTCACGAAGCGCCTCGCGACCCTCGTCGAGGCGGGCGTGCTGGAGCGCCGCCGCTACCAGGAGCGCCCGGAGCGCTTCGCGTACGTCCTCACCCCCGCGGGGAAGGAGCTGCTGCCCGCCCTGGTGGACCTGATGCGCTGGGGCGACGCCCACCTGGCCCCCGACGGCCCGCCCGCAGTCCTGCGCCACGCCGGCTGCGGCGGCGAGCTGGGACGCGGCGCGATGTGCGACCGCTGCGGCGCGCCGGTGGAGGCCGACGACGTGGAGTGGTTTCGCGGACCGGGGACCCACCGGACCCCGGGCGAGCGGATGATCCCGGCCGAGGCTTCGCCCGTCATCGCACCCAGAGCTGGTCGAGCGCGGCGCCCCACACGGGGTGGCGCATGACGTGGCCGGCCCGCTCCGAGGTGAAGAAGGTCTCGCGCGGGTTGGCGTACGGGATCCATGCGGCCCGGTCGGTGAGGGCCCGGTCCAGCGCCGCCCATTCGGCGTCGGCGGCGGCGGGGTCGCGGACCTGGAGCTTCTGCGCCGCGTCCATGCGGGCGTCGATCGCCGGGTCGCAGAACCGCGCCGGGTCGGCGGCACCGCAGCGGAGCTGATCGAAGAACGACGCCGGCGCCGGGTAGTCGTTCGCCCACCCCGTCACGCCCACCTGCACCGGCGTGCCGCCCGGGGGGCCGTAGGCGGCGGCGAGCCACTCCTCCTCCGGCATGGCCACCGCACCGGCCCGGTACCCGATGGCGCGAAGCGCGGCGGCGACCTCGCGGGCTTGGCCCGCGAAGTCGGGGAGTGACCGGACGGTCACGGCGGCCCCGGAGGTGCCGGAGCGGGCGACGAGGTCGCGCGCCGTGTCGAGGTCGGGCGAGTGCCAGCGGCCGTCCCCGGGGTCGCGCGTGAAGGGGCAGTACGGCTCGTAGCCGGGGAAGCCCGGCGGCAGCACCTGGCAGGTCGTCTGCGCGAAGCGGGCGCCACCGGCGTGCTCGACGAGCGCCCCCCGGTCGAGCGCGAAGGCCAGCGCCCGGCGGGCGTCGAGCCGGTCGAACGGTGGTCGCGTCGTGTCGAGGGACACCAGGAACGTGACGGGGATCGGCGACACCGAGAGCCGGTCGGGGTGCGCGACGGCGAGGCGCTCGATCACGCGGGGCGCCAGCGGGCCCGTGAGGGCGACGTCCATGTCGTCGCGCTCGACCGCGCGGATCGCGGCAGCCTCGTCCATGGCCGTGACGAGGATCTCGTCCGCGTACCCGTCGGGCCGTGCGGCCCGCGACCATTCCTGGAAGTACGGATTGCGCACGAACCGCACCTCCTCGCCGGGGACGTGGCTGGCGATGACGTACGGGCCGGTGGCGGGGAGGCCCCGGGTGGTCGGCGCGTCCCTCGGCGCGGACGGCGCGACGGCGTGCGCGAACGGCAGCGCGAGGTGGTGGAGCAGGTCCGGGTCGGGCTCGGTCAGGTGGATCGTGACCGTGTTCGCGGCGTCGTCGGCGACGACGCCGCGCGACAGGTCGCACGCCGCGGGGCGGCGCCGGCACGCGTCCGCGCCGACGATCCGGTCGTAGTACTCGGGCGCGGCGCCCACTCCCACGCCGAGGCGGAAGAACCGCTCGATCCCGCGGCGGACGTCCCCGGGGCGGACGGGCTCCCCCGTCGAGTACCGGATCCCCTCCCGGAGCGTGAACGTGTACGTCCGCCCCCCGTCGGTGGGGGTCGGGAGGGACGAGGCGAGGTCGGGCACGATGCTCGCCCCTGCCGGCGCCGCGGCGCGGCGGTACGCGGTGAGGCCGTCACCGCTGAGGTTCATCCAGGAGACGGTCGAGTAGCCCTGGTCGATCCCGTCGATCCCCTGGACCGAGACGCGGAGGGTGCCCCCCCGGTGCGCCGCCGACGCGTCCCGCGCGGCCACCCACAGCGTCGCGCCGTCGGCCGCGAGGCCGGACGGCCGCTGGCCCGTCGCGATCCGCTCGGCCACCGCGTCCCGGCGCGGGTCGATGCGCACCAGTGCGCCGCCGAGCTCGTCGGCCACCCACACGCCGTCCTCGGCGACGGCGAGCGCCGACGGCCCCTCCCCCACCCGCACGGTGGCGACCACCGCGTTCGTGGCCGGGTCGATGCGGGTCACCGTCCCGTCGAGGGTGTTGGCCACCCACACCGCGCCTGCGCCGACCTGGATCGGTCCGGGCGCGTTGCCCACGCCGATGCGCTGCTGGACGCGTCCGGTGGCGGGGTCGTGGCGCCACACCTCCCCGTCGGTCTCGTGCGAGGTCCAGACCGCGCCCTCCCCGGCGGCGATCCCGATCGGCGACCCCCCGATCCTCGCGGTCCACGCCACCTCGCCGGTCGCCGCGTCGACGCGGGTGATGCTGCGGGCGTACCGGCTCGCGACCCAGACCCACCCGTCGGCGGCCGCCACCCCCCGCGGCCCGGTGGGGACCGCGATCGTCTGGACCACCGCATCGGTCTCCGGGCTGATGCGCAGCAGGGTCGCATCAGCCGCGTTCGTCGCCCACACCGCCGCGCCTCCGGCGGCGATCCCGTCGGGCCCGCCGCCGACCGGGATCGTCTGCACCACGGCGCCGCGCCGGGGGTCGACCCGCTTCACCGCGCCGTGGGAGACGTCGCCCACCCACACCGCGCCGTCCGCCACCCCCACGCCGGCGGGGCTGCCGCCGAGCATGACCGGCTCGGTGGCGCTGCCCGACCCGGCGTCGATGCCGATGAGCGCGTCGCCGGGGATCGCCGGCGTGCCCCCGCCACCGTCGTGGACGGCGACCCAGACCGCGAGCGCCGCGAGCGCGGCGATCGCGCCTGCGATGGCGGCGATCGCGGCGCGCGAGCGGCGGCGCCGCGGTCGCGGCGCGGTGGGGCGCACCCTCGGTCGCCGCGGCGGCAGCAGGTCGGGGTCCTGCCGGAGGATGCGCCCCTCGAGCTCGCGCAGCTCCGCCCCCGGCTCGATGCCGACAAGAAGAAGGTCCGCAAGTAATGGCCAAGCCACCCGCCGGGGGGCGTCGCCCCGCCGCCCGCGGCCGGAGAGGCCCCGCATCAGCTGGCCGGGCCGCCGCCCCGGGGGGGGGGGGTCGGGGACGAGCCGCTCCAGCTCGGGCACCAGCTCCGCATGGCGGCCGAGGCGAAGGTCGGCGTCGACCCTCGCCTCCACCGCGGTGAGGCGCCGCTCCTCCAGCTCGGCGATCTCCGGCTGCGCGAACTCCTCGTAGGCGAAGTCCGCGAGCGCCGGCCCGCGCCACAGGGCGAGCGCCTCGGCGTAGGCCTCCGACGCCCCGGCGGGGTCGTCGGCGTCGAGCGCCGCCCGGCCCTCCGCGGCGCGCGCGTCGAACCGCGCCAGGTCGAGGGCGCCGGGGGCGACCCGGATGACGTACCCGGTTCCGGCGGTCTCGATGGCGGCGTCGCCGGCGCCCGCGTCGGCGAGCGCGCGCCGCAGCTGCGACACGTACACCTGCACGGCGCCGCGCGCCGTCGCGGGCGGCCGTGCGCCCCACAGCCCGTCGATGAGCGCGTCGGTGCCCACCACCCTGCCGGCGCGGAGCAGGAGCATCGCCAGCACCGCCCGCGGCTTCGGCCCCCCGAGCGCGACGGGCCGGTCGCCGACGCGGACCTCGAGCGGACCGAGGATGCGGAATGTCGTCGTCACGGGTGCTCCGGCGCGAACCTATACGCCGCGCCACCGGTCCCGCCAGACCTGGAATTGCAGGGCTTTCAGCGGCCCTTCAGCGGGTTTCAGGGCCGCTTCAGGGTGGCGACGGACGCTGCCGCCGATCCGTCGGCCACCGCTCCAGAGGAGGAGCCATGTCCCGCACCCGCCGTCTCACCGCCCTCTGCCTCACGTTCGCCGCCCTGGCGCCCGCCGCCGCGGGGGCCTACCCCCTCACCGGGGGCCCGGTCACGCCCCCGTCCGACGTCCCCGACCCCGACCTCGTCGAGCTGGACATCACACCGTCCCGGACGATCGTCGCCGGGGACCCCGGCGGCATCGACTGGGCCGACGCGAGCGCCGGCTTCGCCGCCGCGGCCTGCCTGTCGCTGCTGGCCGTGGGCACGGCCGTGGCCCTCCGGCCGTCCCGCCCCGGCGTGTGACCGCCCTCAGGTGGGCGTCGCGGCGAGCGCGGCGCCCACCGCCCGGGCGTACGCCGCCTGGCCCTTCGGGCCGGGGTGGAGCGACGTCCGCTTCGGGGCGCCCAGCGCGGTGAGCTGCACGCCGTTGATCCAGGGCGCCGCGTTGCACAGCCGGTGCCCGCGGAAGGCCGGGTCGGATGCGACGAAGACCACCGTCTGGGTGGCGCCCGCCGCCCGCAGGCGGGTGGCCGCCTCCGCCACCCCGGCGCGCACCGCGCCGTTCAGGTCGCCGGCGACGGCGTTGAGGAAGCGTGCCCCGGCCAGCGTCACCCGGATGGGCGTCCGCAGCGGCGTGACCCCGATCCGGCAGGCGGGCGCCCCGGCGGCGGAGGGGTCGGGCCGGTAGCCCCTGCCGTCGTGCGCGAATGGACGGGGGTAGCCGACCACCAGCAGCCGCCCGCCCGGGGCCATCCGGGACGCCACCGTCACGTAGGCGCCGGCGAGCGCCGCGTCGAGGCCGCGCAGGCCCTCGCGCGCCGTGCGGCGCGCGGACGACCCGGCGGTCGCGCAACCGGCGTTGGCCGGGTCCTCGGGCCGGTACACGCACGACCGGAGGACGCGGTCGAACCCGGCGTCGTTGCCCCCGATCGACAGGGTCGCGACGGTCGTCGCCGACGTCACCGCGTCGATCTGGGGCGGCTCCACCTCGCCGAGCGCCGCGAACTGGTCGTCGGGCGCCGTGAGGTCCGCCACGGTGGCGCCCGAGCAGGCCACGAAGGTCAGGGCCGGCGCCCCCATCCGGGTCTGCACCCGGAACGCCCACGACGTCGTCGAGCGGTGGCATCCGGTGGAGCTGCGCCCGGCGCTGGCGGGGTCGGGGAACGACGTGCCGGGCAGGTACGTCCCGGGCGCCGCCCCCTCGCCGGAGGCGTACGAGTCGCCGAGCGCGACGTACCACGCGGGCTCGGCGTCCTGCGCCACCGCCGTCGCCGTGGGCAGGGCCGGTGCAACCAGGAGGACTGCCGCGACGATCCACCGCATCGCCGCGACCCTACCCGCCCGCGGCCGCGGTGACGTCATCCGGCGGTGGCGGCGCCCGGGGCGCTCACACCGGCCGCCCCGGGATGCGGATGAGCGCGACGCCGTCCCCACCCGGGCCGCCGCCGATCGACGCCGCGCCCCCCGCCAGGGCGAGGACGCGCGCGACATAGGCCTGGGTCTCGGGGTACGGCGGGATCCCCCCGTGGCGCTCCACCCCCCCCCGACCCGCGTTGTACGCCGCCAGCGCGAGCGGCACCGAACCGAACGCCCGCACGTGCCCCGCCAGCAGCCGGGCGGCGGCCGGGACCGCCTGCGCCGGATCGAACGGGTCCGTGACGCCCAGCCCGCGCGCCGTGCCCGGCATCAGCTGCGCGATCCCCTGCGCGCCCGCGGGGCTGACCGCCCGGGCGTCGAACCCGGACTCGGACCGCAGGAGCGCGGCCAGGAGGACCGGCTGCAGGCCGCTGGCCGTCGCCGACGTCGTGATCAGCGTCCGGTACCGCGCCGGGACCCAGGTCGGGAGGGCCGTCCCCGCCGCCCGCGGCGACGCCGGCCCCGGGGTGGCCCCGGCGCCGCACCCGGGCAGATAGCCCCAGTGCCACGGCTCCCAGCTGTAGCGCTGCACGAAGCCGAACCGGCCGCCGTTCGCCCGCAGCCACGCGTGGGCGCCGTCCCCGCCCAGCATGTTGAGGTCGAGCTCCGTCGCATCGCGGTGGCGGCTGCGCCCCGGGGGCGCCACCCACCTCGGATCCGGGTGACGGCGGAACAGCACCGCCTGCTCGGCGTCGCTGCGGAACCCGCTCGTCACCATGAGGTCCACCCCCTCCGCGCGGGCCGCCGCGTCCATCAGATCGAATGCGGCGCCGACGGCGGGGCACATCGGCTTCCCGTCCCGGTACACCAACGGCCCCCGGTAGCCGCCGCCGCGCGCCCAGCCCGTCGCGCCCGCCGGCATCGCGGCGCTCGCCAGCAGGCCGGCCCGGGCGACCGCCCGGGCGCGCATCCCGCGGGGCGCCGGCAGGCTCACCTCCACCTGAACCGCGGTGGGCGGCCACGACGCCGGCGCCGGGAAGGCGACCGACTCGACGCGGGCGCCCGCGGGGCGCGCCGCCGCGTCGGCGACGGCCCCCAGGCGGACGCGCCACGCGGGCGACGACGCCGGCCCCGCCGGGTCGGCCGCCACCTCGCCGAGGCGGGCCCGCAGCTCGCGGGCCGCCGACACCGCCGCGACATCGGCGACGGTCTGGGCACGGACGACGGCGACGTGGGCCCTGCTGATCGCGAACAGCGCCACCGCGCCCGCCAGGACCACGGCCGCCGTGACCAGCACCAGCGGCAGCGCCTGCCCCTGCTGGCCGCGCCTCACGGCGTGCGGACGCCGATGCGGGCGGAGACCCGCAGGTCGCGCACCCCCGGCAGGAACGCCGGCACCCGCACCGCCGCATCGACCACGACGACCCGGCCGGACGCGGACGCGCCGAGGGCGTCGCGTCGCACCTGCTCATCGGCGCGCAGCGCCGCCGTGACGACGGCCGCGAGCTGCCAGCCGACCAACGCCACCATCACGAGGAGGGGCAGCAGCGCGAGCACCTCGACGGCGGCCTGTCCGTCGCCCGCCCGGCGCCGGCGCCGGGTCACGGCCCCGCCTCGACCGTCACCGCCCGCGGCAGCCCGGTGAGCGGCACCCGCACCCTGACCCCCTCGGCGCCGGCCGTGACCCGCGCCCGCCGCGCCCACCCCGCCGGGAGGGCCGCGCGGGCCGCCGGCGCCGCGGGCGCGCCCACCTCGGCGGCCCGCTCGCCGTGCCGGGCGGCGGCGCCCGCCACGCCCAGGACGTGTCCCGCCGCGATCATCTGCCATGCGAGCCAGGCGGCGATCGCGACGACGGGCAGGACCGCGAGGAACTCGACGGCGGCCTGGCCGCGGAGACGGTGGCGGTGCATGGGGCGACGCTAGGCGCGGCCCCTGTGACGGATCAGCGCGCGAGCGTGACGGTGCGCGCGCGGATGCGTGTCAGGGCGCGGACCGCCGCCGCAGCGACGACACCACCGCGCTCGCCGACGTCACCACCAGCGCCCCGGCGCCGGCGAGCAGCATGCGGCGCCAGCGGGCGCCCGTGTCGGCGCGCGCCCTCATGCCGCCACCGCGTTGCGGCGTCGCGTGGACGCGCGGCGCACGGCCTGGACCAACTCGTCCTTGGTCATGCCGGAACGGCCGTCGATGCCGAGGGACGCGGCCAGGTCGACGAGCTCCGGCTTGGTCTTGCCGGCGATGTCCTCGAGGGCGGGCGCCGAGTCGGCGTCCCCCACGAGCCCGGCGGCCTCGTCGCGCACCGCGTCGCGAGCGCCGTCGGCCTCGGCGGCCCGGGCCTCGGCGGCGCGGGCGGTCGCGTCGGCCTGGTCGCTCATCGCCCGGGCGCGGCGGTGCGCGTCGTCGGCGGCGGCGCGGGCGGCCTCGGCGGCCTCGTCGGCGAGCGCGCGGGCGGCGGCGAGCTGCTCCTGGGCCGCCCGCATCTCCTCGTCGGCGGCGTCGCGGGCCTCCCGCGCCCGCTGCGCCGCCTGCTCCCGCTCGGCCTCGTTCCGCGCCGCGACCTCATCGACGCGGCGGGCGGCATCCGCCTCGGCCTCCGCGCGGGCGTCGGCCACGCGCTGCCTGGTCTCGGCGGCGCCGGCCCGCTTCGCCTCCTGGATGCGCTGCCGCCCCTCGGCGACGACGGCCTTCTCGCGCGCCGCGAGGTCGTCGGCCTCGCGGGCCCGGCGCAGGGCGTCCTCCTCGGCGCCCCGGGCGTCCTCGAGCGCCTCGCGGGCGCGTTGGAGCCGGAGGTCCAGGGAGTCGGGACCGAACGGCATGGCGTCGGCGACGGTGTCACCCACCCGCCGGACGCCGTCGCGGGCGCCATCGACGGCGTGGTCGACGGACGCCGGCGTCAGGTACCGGCGCATGAGCCACCCCGCGTTCTCGGGAAGCTCGGCGATCGCGGTCCGGGCGTGGTGGAGCAGCCACTGCCCGGGGTGGTCGGGGCGCGCTGAACTCATCGGAAGCCGTCCTCGTGACGCGTTGCCGGTCGACGTCCGGCTACCCCGCCCCCGGCGCTCGAGAACCGGCCGGTGCAGGGATTTCGGCGATCTGCGCAGGATCGGCGCGCGGCACCGTCGCCGGGCGACCGGATCCGGCGGGCGCGGGTTTCAGCGGAAGCGGCGGCTCTCCCGGACCACCCACACGATCACCAGCACCAGCGCGGCGATGAGGGCGATCACCCCGAGCGGGGTGAGGCGGTCGGAGAGCAGCGGGAACCCGGCGATCAGCAGGAACGCGATGCCGACCCCGCAGGCGATGATCACGTACCGCTGCCACGGCTTCAGGACGAGCCAGGCCAGCTCGTTCTGGCGGAAGTAGTTGTAGCCGAAGACGATCAGGGCGGCGACGAACAGCACCTGGATGATGAGCCCGAGCGAGCCCGCGGTCGCGCCGAAGCCCTCCTGCGAGACGAACACCAGGCCGGCGATCGCCGCGATGATCAGGAAGTTCCGGACCCCGATCCAGTTGATCCTCACGTTCCTCGCCCTACCCCTCCCCGACCTCGTCGCGCAGCGCGGCCGCGAGCACGGCGACGGCGGGGGTCCCCCGGTCGCCCCCGTGCCGTGCGCGGACGGAGGCGGTCCCCGCCTCCTGCTCCTTGTCGCCGACCACCAGGAGGTACGGGATCTTCGCGAGCTCCCCGTCGCGGATGCGCCGCCCCACCGACTCGGAGCGGGCGTCGATGCCCACCCGCAGGCCGAACTCGCGCAGCCGCGACCGCACCGACTCGGCGTACGGCGCGTGGCGGTCGGCGATCGGGAGCACCCGCGCCTGCTCGGGCGCCAGCCACAGCGGGAAGTCGCCGCCGGTGTTCTCGATCAGGATCCCGAGGAAGCGCTCGATCGACCCGGTGATGGCCCGGTGGATCATCACGGGCCGCTCGTCCTGGTCGTCGGCGTTGGTGAACGTGAGGTCGAACCGCTCGGGGAACCAGAAGTCGAGCTGGCAGGTGCCGAGCTGCCACGAGCGGCCCATCACGTCGGTGACCTGGAAGTCGATCTTGGGGCCGTAGAAGGCGCCGTCGCCCTCCTTCAGGCCGTAGTCGCGGTCGCCGAGGGCCTGGCGCAGCGCCTCCTCCGCCCGGTCCCACATCGACTGCTCGCCGATCGCCTTCTCGGGCCGGGTCGAGAGCTTGAGCTCGACGTGGTCGAACCCGAACCGGCCGTAGAAGCGGTCGGTGAGCGCGAGGACGGCGTTGACCTCGTCCTGCACCTGGTCGAGCCGGCAGAAGATGTGGGCGTCGTCCTGCGTGAACGCCCGCACGCGGAACAGGCCGTGCAGCACGCCCGAGAGCTCGTGCCGGTGCACGTGACCGAACTCGGCGTAACGCAGCGGCAGCTCGCGGTAGGAGTGGCGGCGGCTGCGGTACACCAGGCAGGCGCCGGGGCAGTTCATCGGCTTCACCGCGAAGCTCTGGTCCTCGATCTCGGTGAAGTACATGTTCTCGCGGTAGTTGTCCCAGTGGCCCGAGGTCTTCCAGAGCTCGGTGTCGAGCATCGTGGGGGTCTGGATCTCCGCGTAGTCCATGTTCGCCAGCTCGTCGCGCACGGCCTGCCTGATGGCGTTGACCACGACCATCCCGCGCGGCAGGAAGAACGGGAAGCCCGGCCCGTGCTCGTCGAAGTGGAAGAGCTCCAGGTCGCGGCCGACGCGCCGGTGGTCGCGGGCACGGGCCTGCTCGAGCCGCTCCAGATGGGCGTCGAGGTCCTTGCGCTGGGTGAACGCGGTCGCGTAGAGGCGGGTGAGCTGGGGGTTCTTCTCGCTGCCGCGCCAGTAGGCCCCGGCCACCGACATCAGCTTGACGGGGCCGATGCGCCCGGTGTCCTGGACGTGGGGGCCGCGGCACAGGTCGACGAACTCCCGGTCGCGGTAGAGCGAGACCGTCGTCTCCCCCTGCCCCTCCAGGAACCCGACCTGATCGACCTTGTACGACTCCCCCTGCTCGCCGAAGAACTTGAGCGCGTCCCCGGTGCTCATGACGGACCGCTGGAACGGCGCCTTCGACGCGATGATCCGCGCGATCTCGGCCTCGATCGCCGGGAAGTCGTCCTCGGTGATCGGCCGGGGCGCGTCGAAGTCGTAGTAGAAGCCGTCCTCGATCGGGGGGCCGAAGCCGAGCTTCGTGCCCGGGATGAGCGTCTGGACGGCCTCGGCCATCACGTGGGCCGCCGAGTGGCGCATCACGTGGAGGTAGTCGTCGCCGCTCTTCGGGGTGACGATCTGGATCTCGTCGCCGTCCGCGAGCGGCAGCGCCAGGTCGCGGATCTCCCCGCCCACGCGCACGGCGACCGCGGCCTTGGCGAGGCCGGGTCCGATCGCGGCGGCGGCGTCGTGCCCGGTGGCCCCATCGGGCAACTCGAGCCGGTTGCCATCGGGCAGCGTCACGGTCACGAGGGCGGATCCTACTGGGTCCGGAGCGGCCGACGGGGTTGTGGGGCGGGGCCGGCCCGGAGATGATCGGGGCCATGCTCGCGCGGTTCCTCTACGACGAGGACGGGCGCGTGCGCGTGCGCCGGATGATCGGCGTGGTCGCGTGCTGCCTCGTCTTCGCGCTGTTCGGGACGTTCCTGCTGGCGCTGACGCCGATCTTCGGCGCGCACGAGGGCGCGCAGACCGTCTGGGTCCTGTTCTGCGTGTTCCTGCTGAAGTTCCCGCTGGTCTCCCTGCTGTGGTGGTTCATCGCCCGCAACAAGGAGTGGCCCACCAGGGCGCCCAAGTGGAGCGACGGGGAGACCCGGGAGATCCTGGCGTACCTCGTCTCGGAGGCGGACCGCGTCAGGGACCTGCCGGACGCCCCCGCCCGCCTGGCCTACCTGCAGCGCGAGGCGTGGAACGTCGCGGACCGCGTGGGCGGCGAGGTGAAGGTGGACGCCGTGAACGTGGCGCTCCACATCGACGAGATCAGCCGGCCGCGGGCCCGGAGGCCGACCGGCACCTGATGCAGCCGGGGCCGCACGCCGACCTGCTGGACGCCGGCATCGCGGCCGACGGGACGGCGTTCCGGGCGCTGCTGGACGGGCGCCCCGACGACGCCCGCGAGGCGCTGCGCGAGGCCGCCGCGCTGTACCGCGCGTCATGGGAGGCCGCGCCGCCGCGCAGCTACGGACGGCTGGTGGCGCACCTGAAGTCGGCGGTGCTCGCCGGCGACGGCGCCGGGGCGGCCGCCTGGGTGGACGGCGAGCTGGACGGCGCCTGCGACTCCCCCACCTCCTGCTACGCCCTCGCCGTCGCGGCACTCGTCCGCGGCGACGACGCGACGGCCGCGCGGGCCGCCGCCGGCATGGCGGAGGGCGGCGACGCGTTCGCCCGCGCCGGTGCCGCCCTCGCCGCCGTGGCGGCGGCGGACGCGCCGGCCTACCGGGCGGCGGTCATCGCCATCGTGCGGGATTTCGAGGCCCGCGACGCCCACCTGACCGGCGTCCCGGTGGCGGACACCGCGATGCTGATGGAGGCCCTGGCCGCCCCGCGCGGCATGGCCGCGCGGCCGGCCTCCCCGGTGATGCCCGCCATCTGAGCGCCACCGGCGGGGGGTTGCCTTCGCCGCGACATTCGGTACGGTGAAGGTCGTGGGTGAGGCCTTTCTCATCACGCTGCGCGAGGGCTTCGAGGCGGCCCTGATCGTGGCGATCGTGCTTGCGGCGGTGCGCCGGCGCGACACCGGCGGGCTCGCCCGGTGGATCTGGCTCGGCACCGGGGCGGCCCTGGTGCTCAGCATCGTCGTCGGGTGGATCCTCCACGTCACGATCAGCAACCTCGAGGGCGTCGCACGGCTGCGCACCTTCGCGATCATCTGCATCGCCGCGGCGGGGCTGCTCACCTGGATGATCTTCTGGATGCGCCGGCACTCGCGGTCGCTGAGGTCGGAGCTCGAGGGCCAGGTGGACGCGGCCATCGGCCACTCGGCCATGGCGCTCGCGGCCGTGGCCTTCCTGGCCGTCGCGCGCGAGGGACTCGAGACCGCACTGTTCCTGATCTCCACGACGACGGGCGACAGCGACGGCAACGTCCTGGCCGGCGCGCTGCTGGGGCTGGCCATCGCCGTCGCGCTGGGCGTCGCCGTGTACCACGGCAGCCGCGTCATTCCGCTGAAGGCGTTCTTCCAGGTCACCGGGGTGCTCATCATCATGTTCGCCGCGGGGCTGCTCTCGCGCGCGGTGCAGTTCCTGCAGGCGGCGGGCGACCTCGACACCATCAACAACGCGGCCTACAACCTCACGATGTACCACTGGATGACGGTGGACAGCGAGGTGGGCAAGTTCCTGGCCGGCATCTTCGGCTGGGACCCGCGCCCCAGCGTGGAGCAGGTGGCCGTGTACCTCCTGTACCTCGTCCCGGTCCTCGTCGTCTTCTTCCGGGGCGGCCGCAGCCGCCCGGCCCGGACCGTCCCGGCCCCGCCCCCGAGCGCCCCCGAGGCCGCCGCCGGCTGACCGTCAGGCGACCCGGTGCCGCGGGTCGAGGAAGGCCATCCGCGCGTTGCCGCGTTTGATGCCGTGGGCGAGCGTCCCGTCGGGCAGCCGCAGCTGCACCCGCCACGCCAGCCCCCGCACGCCCTCCTGCACCAGCTCGTCGACCCGTTCCACCACCGCGTCCACCCGCCCCGCGCCGAGCACCTCCAGGGGGACGTGCGCCCCCACCGCCGGTGGGGTCAGTGGAACAGCTCCCAGAGCCCCGCGATGAGGTACAGGATCCCGACGACCACCAGGGTCCGGACGAGCGTGTCGAGCAGCTTCACGGCCACGTCCCGGAACGGGTAGACCCTGCCGCGCGCGTCGACGAACGCGCGCCGGTCCTCCGTGATGCTGATCACGCGCCCTCCCCCGGCTGGACGAACCCGGTCTCGTAGGCCAGCACCACCACCTGGATGCGGTCGCGCAGCCCGAGCTTGGAGAGTACCCGTGCGACATGGGTCTTGACGGTCGCCTCGCTCACGACGAGGTCGGACGCGATCTCGGCGTTGGAGCGCCCGCGGGCGACCAGGCGCACCACCTCCAGCTCGCGCTCGGTCAGCTCGCCCAGGGCGTCCGGCGCCGCCGCGCCGGGCAGGGGCCGGCGCACGAAGTCCTCGATCAGGCGGCGGGTGAGGGCGGGCGCCAGCATCGCGTCGCCCGCCGCCACCGTCCGGACGGCGCCGACCAGCTCCTCGCGGCGGACGTCCTTCAGCAGGAAGCCGCTGGCCCCCGCCTTCATCGCCTCGTACACGTACTCGTTCTGGTCGAACGTGGTGAGCATCAGCACCCGGGGCCCGGCGCCGTCCGCGGCGAGGCGCCGCGTGGCCTCGATCCCGTCGAGGCCGGGCATCCGGATGTCCATCAGGATCACGTCGGGGCCGAGGGCGCGCGCCTGCTCGACCGCCTCGTGGCCGTCCGCGGCGTTGCCCACCACCTCGATGTCCTCCTGGGCGTCGAGGATCATCCCGAACCCGTCGCGGACCAGCGCCTGATCGTCCGCGATGAGCACCCGGATCACCGGCGGATCACCGCGCCACGACCTCGCCGACGGGCAGCCTGGCGACCACCTCGAAGCCGCCCTGCGGCCGGCGGCCGGCCGACATCTCGCCGCCGCAGACCGCCACGCGCTCGCGCATGCCGATCAGGCCGTGGCCGCGGCCGTCGGTGGCCGGGTCGTACCCGCGGCCGTCATCGGTGACCGCGATCACGACGTCGTCGGCCTCGTAGCGCACGAGCACCTGGGCCCGCGCCGGGCCGGCGTGCTTGAGCGCGTTGGTGAGCGCCTCCTGCACGATGCGGTACGCCTGGAGGTCGCCCGTGGGCGACAGGGGCCGCGGCTCGCCCTCCACCCGCAGCTCCACGGGGAGGCCGGCGTCGCGGACGTGCTCGACCAGGTCGCCGAGGCCGGCCAGGCCGGGCTGGGGCGCCAGGTCCGGGCCCTCGTCCATCTCGCGGAGCACGCCGAGCATCCGGCGCAGCTCGGTGAGTGCGCCGCGGCCCGTCTCCTGCACCGCCGAGAGGGGCTTGCGGGCGCGCTCGGGGTCGATGCCGATCATCTCCTCGGCCGCCTCCGCCTGGACCACCATGACGCTGAGGCTGTGCGCCACCACGTCGTGCATCTCGCGGGCGATGCGGGTGCGCTCCTCGGCGACGGCGGCGCGGGCGTTGGCCTCCCGCTCGCGCTCCAGACGCTCGGCGCGCTCGCGCAGCTCGGTGTTGCGGGTGGTGTTGGCGCGGTGGATGTGGCCGACGAGCCAGGCGACGCCGATGACGCCGCCGGTCGAGATGACGTCCGTCCAGTTGCCGCCGGGGTCGAGCGCGACGACCGTGACCAGCGTCCCGATCGCCAGCGCCCCGCCCAGGATGCGGTCGCGCCGGGTGCTCAGGTTCATGCCGAGCATGCCGGCCGAGATCAGCACGGCCGCGAACGTGAAGAACTGGTACGGCACCGAGTGGTGCCAGATCACCGCCTGGACGGTCACGGCGACAAAGACCAGGACGGGCGCCAGCACGGGGTGACGGCGCCGGAACAGCAGCGGCGTCGTCCACAGGAACACGAAGATGATGAGCCCGGCGGTCGGGCCCTCGACCTGGTCGTTCGTGAGGATCTCGATGATCGCGCCGAGGGCCAGGAGCACGGTCAGGGCGTCGAGCCAGAAGCGCTCGACGAGGGCCCGTGTTCGGTGCAGCAGGCGGAGCATGGGACGACCGTACCTCGCGCGGGCGGACGCGTCGTCGGCCGCGCGGGCGGTCCGCGTCATCCCCGGGGATGACGGCGGCGCCTCCCGGGGCGGATCGGGAGGCCGGCAGGACCATCCCCGCGGACCCCCGCGGTTCGCTCCGCCGCCCGATGGCGCGGGGGCGTCGCGGCGTGAGGGTGGGCCCATCGGAATCACCCCTCTCTCCCGAGGAGCAGCGATGACCACTCAGACCCTCATCACCCCGGCGCCCGACACCACCGCGCGCCGGCCCCACCCCGTGGTGGTGGCGCGCGACGTCGTGCGCCGCTACGGCGACGGCGAGACCGCCGTGACCGCCCTCGGCGGCGTCTCCCTGGCCGTCGAGCCGGGCGAGCTCGTCGCCGTGATGGGCCCCTCCGGCTCGGGCAAGAGCACGCTGATGCACATCCTCGCCGGCCTCGACCGCCCCAGCGAGGGTGAGGTCTGGATCGGCGACCACGAGATCACGCGGATGGGCGACAACGCACTCACCAAGCTGCGTCGTCGCCACATCGGATTCGTGTTCCAGTTCTTCAACCTCCTCCCCACGCTGACCGCGGAGGAGAACATCGTCCTGCCCACCCGGATCGCCGGCGGCCGCCCGGACAAGCGCCGCCTGGCGGAGATCCTCGACGCCGTCGGCCTCACCGAGCGCCGCCGCCACAAGCCGTCCCAGATGTCCGGCGGCCAGCAGCAGCGCGTGGCCATCGCCCGCGCGATGATGGCCGAGCCGACGGTCCTGTTCGCGGACGAGCCGACCGGCAACCTCGACTCCCGCTCGAGCACCGAGATCCTGGACCTGCTGCGGCGGTCGTCCGAGGAGTACGGCCAGACCACCGTCATGGTCACCCACGACGCGCACGCGGCCACCATCGCCGACCGCATCGTCTTCCTCGCGGACGGCCGGATCGTCCGCCAGCAGGGTCCGTCCACGGCGACCGAAGTGCTCGACGCCCTCGCCGAGGTGACCCGATGACCTGGGCATCCCTCAAGAGCCTCATGGGGCGGCGCACCCGCGCCCTCCTCACCGCCATGGCCATCGTCCTCGGCGTCGCCATGATCGCGGGCAGCCTGATCCTGACCGACACCATCGACCGCGCGTTCACCAACGTCTTCGGCGCCTCGTACACCAACACGGACCTCGTGGTCCGCGGCACCCCCGTGGTGCAGGACTCCTTCGCCGGCGCCCCCACCGTCCCCGCCTCCCTCCTCCCCCGCGTCCAGGCCGTCCCCGGCGTCGCAGAGGCCGGCGGCAACCTCGTCGACTTCTCCGGCTCCGGCAACACGGCCAAGATCCTCGACCGGGACGGGCGGGTCATCACGGGCAGCAACCCGAGCTTCGGCTTCGGCATCGACCCCTCCCACCCCCGCTTCAACCCGCTCACGCTGTCCGAGGGCACGTGGGCCACCGGCCCCGGCCAGGTCGTGCTCGACCAGGGCACCGCCTCCGCGCACGGCTTCCGTGTGGGCGACACCGTCCGCATCGTGTCGGAGGGCCCGCCCCAGTCGTTCACCGTCACCGGACTCGCGAAGTTCGGCGACCTGGACTCGCTGGGCGGCGCCACCATCGCCGTCTTCGACGTCCCGACCGCGCAGAAGGTGCTCGGCAAGTCCGGCTTCGACCTGATCCAGATCGCGGCCGACCCGGGCGTCTCGACGTCGGAGCTCGCCTCCCGCATCGCCCCGCTGCTGCCCGAGGACATGCAGCTGAAGACCGGTGACGAGCAGGCCGCCGCCGACAAGGAGGTCGTCTCCGAGGCGATCACCTTCATCCGCGGGCTCCTGCTGGCCTTCGGCGGGATCGCCCTGTTCGTCGGCGCCTTCGTCATCTTCAACACGCTGTCCATCACGGTCGCCCAGCGCTCGCGCGAGCTGGCGACGCTGCGGACCCTCGGCGCCTCCCGGCGCCAGGTGCTGCGCTCCGTGATCGCCGAGGCCGCCGTCATCGGCGTCGTCGCCTCGCTCGTCGGCCTGGTCCTTGGCTGGTTCCTGGCCTCCGGCCTGACCGCGCTGTTCGGCGCCATGGGGCTCGAGATGCCCCAGGGCGACACCGTCTTCGCCACCTCGACCGTCGTGATCTCGCTGCTGGTCGGCACCCTGGTGACCCTGCTGGCCGGCGTCGTCCCGGCCGTCCGGGCCACTCGCGTCCCGCCGATCGCCGCGGTCCGCGAGGGCTCGACCACCTCCGAGGGCACCCTGTCCCGCCGCAGCGCCGTCGTCGCCCTGGCCGCCACGGCCCTGGCCGGCGCGGCCCTGGCCCGCGGCCTGCTGGCCGACGGGCTCGGCACGGGCGACCGCCTGATGATGATCGGGACCGGCGTCCTGGCCCTGTTCATCGGCGTCGCGACGGTCTCGTCGCGGCTCGTCCGCCCCATCGCCGCCCTCGTGGGCTGGCCGGTCGCCCGCAGGGGCGCCCCCGGCGCGCTCGCCCGCGAGAACGCGGTCCGCAACCCCGGCCGCACCGCGGCCACCGCGGCCGCCCTCATGATCGGCCTCGCGCTGGTCACCTTCGTCTCCGTCCTCGGCGCCGGCCTGACCAGCACCGCCACGTCCGACGTGACGCAGCAGATCTCCGCCTCCCACGTCGTCACCTCCGAGAACGGCTGGGACCCCTCGCCGATCGCGGCGGGGCGGGCCATCGCCGCCGGCAACCCCGGCGCCCCGGTCTCCAGCGTCCGCGAGGACCAGGCCCGCGTCGACGGCAGCGGCACCGCCGTGGACGGCGTGGACCCGGGCACCATCGCCGGCGTCTACCGCTTCACCTGGGTCGACGGCACCGACCGCTCGCTGGCCGCCCTCGACGGCGACGGCGCGATCGTGACCCAGAGCTTCGCCGACGACCACGACCTGAGCGTCGGCTCGCACGTCCGCATCCTCACCCCGTCCGGCGAGCGCATGACGCGCACCGTCGCCGGGATCGTGGACCCGCCGGCCCTGGCCCCGGTGCTGGGCGACGTCCTGATCTCCCAGGACGCCTTCGACGCCGCGTTCCCGCGGCCGAAGGACCGGCTGACCCTGGTCCAGGGCGCCGACACCGCCGGCATCGAGCAGTCGCTGGCGCGGTTCCCCGACACCACGGTCGACACGACCGCCGGCTACGCGGCGGCGAGCACGAAGGACCTCTCGACGATCCTCAACATGCTCTACGTCCTGCTGGCCCTGTCCGTGGTGGTCAGCGTGTTCGGGATGGTCAACACCCTGGTGCTGGCCGTGCACGAGCGCACCCGCGAGCTCGGGATGCTGCGGGCGGTCGGGATGACCCGCCGCCAGGCCCGGCGGATGGTGCGCGGCGAGAGCGTCATCACGGCCCTGATCGGCGCGGCCATCGGCCTGCCGCTCGGGATCGGGATGGCGGCCCTGGCCACGCGGGCGATGTCCGAGTGGGGCGTGCAGCTGAGCCTGCCCGTGATCCCGCTCCTGGCCTTCGTCATGGTCGCGGTCTGGGTCGGCGTGATCGCCGCCGTGGCCCCGGCCCGGCGCGCCTCCAAGCTCGACGTGCTCCGGGCGCTCCAGTACGAGTAGCCCGCCCCGCGCACCCCGGCACGACCGGAGGCCGCCGTCACCCGACGGCGGCCTCCGCGCGTGCCCCTGCGGGTACGGTGACCCCGTGAAACGCCCACGCCACCGGGCCGGCCTCGCCGCCGCCACCGTCATCGCGGTCCTGGCGGCGGCCGCGCCGTGCGTCGCCGCGACGGGCCGGATCTTCAGCGTCGCCGGGGCGGGCGGGTTCGCCCTGCCGTTCATCACCGTGCCGCCGCCGATCGGCGACGGTGGCCCCGCCGGGCTGGCCCGCATCGCGTCCCCCACCGACGTCGCGGCGCTGCCCGACGGCGGCTACCTGATCGCGGAGGGCGAGGGGAACCGGATCCGGCGGGTGTCGCCGACGGGGATCATCCGCACCGTCGCCGGCTCGCCCACCGGCCGCGGCGGGTTCGACGGCGACGGCGCGCCCGCGACGAGGGCGCGGCTCGACACCCCCACCGGCGTCGCGGCCCTGGCGGACGGCGCCATCGCCATCGCCGACCAGCGGAACAACCGGGTCCGGCTGGTGGCGCCCGACGGGACGATCGGGACGCTCGCGCAGCTCACGTCGCCCGACGATGTCGCCCCCGCCCGCGACGGCGGCGTCCTGGTGGTCCAGGACTTCGAGAACCGGGTGGTGCACGTCGACCGCTCCGGCGTGGTGACCGCGGCGGCGGGCACCGGGGTCCGCGGCTTCGCCGGCGACGGGGGCCCCGCAACGGCGGCGCGGCTCAACCGGCCGGTCGCGGTCGCCGCGGCGGCGGACGGCGGGTTCCTGATCGCCGACGGGTCCAACCGGATCCGCCGCGTCGCCCCGGACGGCACGATCACCACCGCCGCGACGGTGTCACGCCCCGCCGGCGTGGCCGAGGCGCCCGGCGGGGCGCTGCTGGTCACCAGCGTGAACCGGCTGCTGCGCATCGCCCCGGGGGGCGCGGTGACCACGGTCGCCGGGACCGGCACGGGCAACTTCGCCGGCGACGGGGGGCCGGCCGAAGACGCGACCCTGTGGCTGCCGCGCGGCGTGGCGCTGCCCACGGGTGGCGGGATCCTGGTGGCCGACACGAACGGCGGCCGGGTGCGGTTCGTCGACGCGGCCGACCCGGCCGCCGCCCCCGGCGCACCGCGGATCATGGGGGCGAACGTCCGGCGCGAGGTCCAGCGGGGCGAGGCGGGGATCATGACCCACGTCCGGGTCGCCTGCCCCCCGCGGTGGATCGCGATGCGGTTCGCCCTGTCGCACCGGGCGACCGTGTCGATGGTGGTCACGACGCGGTCCGGCCGCACCGTCGCGCGGCCCGGCGCCCGGCTGGGAGCCGGCGCCCGCGTGCTGCGCTTCCGGGCGACGAGCCCCGGCCGGTACCTGGCGCACCTCACGGCCGCGGAGGGCCCCGGGGACGTCGCCCACGATCAGGCCCAGGTGACCGTCAGCGCCTGCGGCTGACGACCGCATCCGGGCCCCGGGGACCCGGATGCGGTCGCGCTCAGACCGTCAGACCTCGTTCTCGCAGCTGGTGGCGACCTCGACCAGCGTGCAGCTGTCCGTGCCCGTGCCGCCGTTGCCCGTGTCGCGCGCCGCGCCGCCGTTCAGGCGGTCGTTGCCGGCCTCGCCGAACAGGATGTCGCCGCCGGCGTTGCCGAAGAGCTTGTCGCCGTCGGTGCCGCCCCGGATGCGGTCGGCGCCCGGGCCGCCGTTGATGGTGTCCTCGCCGGGACCGCCGGTGATCTTGTCGCCCGCGTCCCCGCCGTCGATGGTGTCTGCGCCGTCCTGGCCCGAGATCGTGTCGATGCCGGAGCCACCGCTCAGCGAGTCGCGGCCCGCGCCGCCGAAGATGTTGTCGCGACCGGCGTCGCCGGTGACGGTGTCGATGCCCTGCCCGCCCACGAGGCGGTCGTTGCCCGCGCCGCCGAGGACGGTGTCGTTGCCGTCCTGGCCGTTGGCGGCGTCGTTGCCCTGCCCCATGTCCAGGCGGTCGTTGCCCGCGCCGCCGAAGGCGGCGTCGTCACCGAGGCTGCCGACGATGCGGTCGTTGCCGCCCTCGCCGAGGATCCGGTCGTTGCCGTCGCCACCGTTCGCCCGGTCGTCGCCGTCGCCCAGGCAGATCGTGTCGTTGCCCCCGGCACCGTTGACCTGGTCGTTGCCGCCCAGCGCGACGATGACGTCGTCGCCCGCGGTCCCGGTGATGGTCTCGCCGGCGTTGGTGCCGACGAGGGTGGCGATCTTGTTCTCGCAGGTGAACGCGGTGCCGGTGCCCTGCGCGCCGGCGTTGGCGACCATGCCGGCCCCGGCGGCCGACACGGCGCCGATCGCGACGAGGGCGCCGATCCGGCGCATTCGGACTCGCGGCTTCTGACTGAGGCCCATTGAGAATTCCTCCTGTGCGGGACGTCCGGGCGACGGGCCCGACGGCGGGCCGTGCCCCGACTCACGCATGCCCGGCCACGTGCGTAAAGGCCTCGGCGTTGCGGAAAGGCCTGCAATCCGCGTTTCCCCCGTTGCAGATTGCCCGGTGCTGGAGGTTCAGGCGGTGATGCCGTCCGGCTGGGCGCGGTCGCGGCCGCGCGACTGGGCCAGCAGCCCGATCGCCGCCGCCGTGAGGCACGCGACGCCGCCCACCACCAGGCCGCCGCGGGGGCTGACGTGCTCGGAGACGGCGCCGATGACCGGCGCGCCGAGCGGTGTGCTGCCGAGGAAGGCGACCGCCCAGAGCGCCATGACCCGTCCGCGGAACCGGGGGTCGGCGGCGAGCTGGAGGGTGGTGTTGCCGGTGGCGAGGAACGCGATGCTGGTGGCGCCGACCACCACGAGCGCCGCCGCGGCCACGAGGGCCGTGGGGGCGGCGGCGGTCACCAGCACGGCGGCCCCGAACATCGCGGCAGCGGCGGTGAGGGGGCGCAGGCCGGTGGCGCCGCGGCCGGCGACGACCAGGCCGCCGATGATGGCGCCCGCCCCCATCGCCGAGGTCAGCAACCCGTACGTCCCGGGGCCGCCGTCGAAGGGGCCGCGGGCGAGCAGGGGGAGGACCACCGAGAACTCGTAGGTGAGCGTTCCGACCAGCGCGAGCATGATCAGCGGCACCAGCAGGTCGGGGGTGCGGCCGACGTAGGCGAGCCCCTCGCGCACCTGGCCGCGGGCGCGCTCCGCGCGCGGCGACGGCTGGAGCGCGGCGACGTCCATGGAGATCAGCGCCGCCAGGACGGCGGCGTAGCTGACGGCGTTGACGAGGAAGCACACGCCGGTGCCGGCCGTCGCGATCAGGATGCCCGCCACCGCGGGGCCCACCGCCCGCGCGGCGTTCACCAGGATGCTGTTGAGCGTCACCGCGTTGCGGACCCGCGACGGCCCCACCATCTCCTGCGCGAACGCCTGCCGCGCCGGGTTGTCGACGGCGGTGGTCACGCCCAGGGCGAACGCCAGCGCGACGACCATCCAGAGGGCGACGACACCGGCCACCACCAGCACGCCGAGCGTCAGCGCGATGAGCCCCAGCGCCGTCTGGGTGGCGATGAGCAGGCGGCGCTTGTCCATGCGGTCGGCCAGCACGCCCCCGTATGGCGCGAGCAGCAGCAGGGGGGCGAACTGGGCGGCCGCCACCAGGCCCAGGGCGGTGCCGGAGCCGGTGAGCTCGAGCACCAGCCAGCCCTGGGCGACCGTCTGCATCCAGGTACCGACCAGGCTCACGGCCTGGCCGGCGAAGTAGCGGCGGTAGTTGGCGTTGCGGAGGGCGGCGAACGTGCCGTCGGCCCACGCCCTCACGGCCGCTCCTCGTCGATCTCGGCCAGGGCCTCGAGGGCGGGGAGGGCCGCCTCGAGCGCGGCGACCTGCCCGGGCGCGAGGTCGGCCAGGCGCGCGCGGAGCACCGCGGCGCGGCGCGCCCGCAGCCGGCCGACCAGGCGCTTGCCGGCGGTGGTCGCCCGCGCGCCGGTGCTCCGCGCGTGGGCGGGGTCGGGGGCCCGCTCCACGAGGCCCGCCTCCTCCCGCCGCCCGGGGATCCGCGACAGCATCGTCGGGTTGAGCGCCTCCGCCGCCGCCAGGTCGCCGGCGCGCATCGGGCCCTGCCGCACCAGGGTGGCGAGCACGCCGGACTGGGCGGGGCTGAGCCCCTCCTCGGCCGCCGCGGTGCGCAGCCGCCGGGCCGTGTGCATGACCGCGTTGCGCAGCCGGTCGATCTGCTCGTCGTCGAGCGCCAGCTCGCCCTCCCGGAAACTTGCTTGCCGTATGGCAACTATCCTAGCGCGCGCTTGACCCCGGCGTCCCGCGTGGGGAATGGTGGCCGCATGCGGCGGGCCGCGGTCCTGGCTGTCCTTCTGACCGGCCTCGCCGTGCCGGCGCTCGCCGCCACCGACCGGGTGGTGCCGGGCCGGTCGATCGGCCCGGTCTCCGTCGGCGACGAGCGCGCCGAGATCGCCGGGCGCCTGGGTGGCGACGGCGTCGTGATCCGGCGGACGCCGGACCCCGCCGCGCCCGCGAACCGGAACCTCGACCGGGTGGTCGTCGCCTACCCCGCCTTGGGCCTGACGGTGCGCCTCCCCACCGACGAGGCGAGCACGCGGGCGACCTCCGTCGCCACCCGCGCCGCCCGGTACCGCACCGCCGCCGGGATCGGCGTCGGATCCACCCGCGCCGCGCTGCTGCGGACCCACCCCGCGACGACGTGCGCCGGGACGGTCTGCCGCCTGCGCCGCCCGGCGGGTCTCACCCGGTTCGCCCTGGCCCGGGGCCGGGTCGCCCGGATCGCCGTCAGCGGCTGACCGCCGGCGGCCGTCCGGGTCCGTCTCGCGGGGCCGGGTCGCGACCCGCGACGTCAAGCCGTGCGTGGGGACCGTCGATCCCATGGGTGGGATCCACCGACTGGAGGACGATGGCCGCCACCCTGACCATTCGCGGGGTGACCGTGAAGCGCCGCAACCCGTGGGGCGTCTGGGCGCTGAACCTGGTGACCCTCGGGATCTCCGGGATCATCTATTGGAACCGGCTCAACATCGAGCTGCGCGACTACTCGGCCGCGGTCAGGCGCCCGTTCCGCAACGACCCGAACATCTCGGTCGCCGCGATGTTCATCGGCAGCATCGTGCTGATCCCGTTCCTCGTCACCATCGCGACGACGGCGCGACGGGTGGCGGACCTGCAGCTCATCGTCCGCAGCACCCGCGGCAGGGATCCGGTGTCGCCCACGGTGGCCGTGCTGCTCGGGATCCTGCTGTGCTCCCACATCATCTACCTGCAGCGGTCCCTCAACGAGATCTGGGACGCCGAGGCCGACGCCGCAGCCGCAGACGCGGCCACCGCGCGGCCGCCGGGCCTGACGCCCGTGGGCGCCTGAGCCGGGGTCAGCCGGGGGCGTGCCCCTCCTCGAGGCGGCCGCCCTCGATGATGCGGCGCAGGAACTGCTGGGTCTCGGGGCGCTCGGGGGCGGTGAAGATCCGCTCCGGGTCGCCCCGCTCCAGCACCACGCCCTGGTGGAGGAAGCACACCTCGTCGGCGACGTCGCGGGCGAAGCCCATCTCGTGGGTGGCGATCAGCATGGTCATCCCGTCCTCCTTCAGCCGCCGCACCAGCCCCAGCACCTCGCCCACCAGCTCGGGGTCGAGGGCGCTCGTGACCTCGTCCAGGAGCAGTGCGCGGGGGCGGGTGGCCAGCGCCCGCGCGATCGCGACGCGCTGCTGCTGGCCGCCGGAGAGGTTGTCCGGGTAGTCGCCCTCCCGGCCCTCCAGGCCGACGCCGGCGAGCAGCTCGCGGGCGTGGTCCTCGGCGTCGCCACGCGACGCGCGGTGCGCCCGCGTCGGGGCCAGGCAGACGTTCTGGAGCACGCTGAGGTGCGGGAACAGGTTGAACGCCTGGAACACCAGCCCCAGGCGCCGGCGCACCCGCACCGGCGGCACGGAGGGATCGGTGATGACCTCGCCGTCCAGCAGGATGTCGCCGTCGTCGATGTCCTCCAACAGGTCGATGCAGCGCAGCAGGGTCGACTTGCCCGAGCCGGAGGCGCCGATCAGGGCGATCGCCCGGTGCTCGTGCACGGCCATGTCGATGCCCCGGAGCACCTCGCGGTCGCCGTAGCGCTTGGTGACCCCGCGGATCTCCAGGACCGGTGCCTGCGCGCTCATACCGTCATCACCTGGCCGGTGCGGCGCCCCGCCCGCGCCTGCTGGCGGTCGAGGATCCGCGCGAGCGGCACCGTCACCGCGATGTAGAGCAGGGCCGCCGCCACCAGCGGCGTGTAGTTGAAGTCGCGCGACGCGTCGATCTGGGCCTGACGGAACGCCTCCACCACCCCGAGGACCGAAACCAGGGCCACGTCCTTCTGGAGGGAGATGAAGTCGTTGAGCAGCGGCGGCAGCACCCGCCGCACCGCCTGCGGCACCAGCACGTGGCGCATCGCCTGCATCCCCGTGAGCCCCACCGCGAGGGCGGCGGCGCGCTGGCTGGGGTGCACCGAGTCGAGGCCGGCCCGGTACACCTCGGCGACGTACGCGGTGTAGCAGAGGGTCAGCGCGATGGCGCCCAGGTAGACGGGGTCCTCGGTGAGCCAGTCCGGGGCGATCCCGAGCGCCGGGACGCCGAAGCCGATGAGGTAGATCACCAGGATCACCGGGACGCCGCGCATCACGTCGGTGAACACGACGGCGAGCATCCGCAGGGGGAACAGGGCCGGGGAGGCGGTGATGCGGACGATCGCGACGCCGAGGCCGAGCACCAGCACGATCGCCTCGACGACCACGAACAGCTTCACGTCGAGCCAGAAGGCCCGCAGGATCCCGGGGAAGCTGGCCGTGAACTGGTCCCACGAGAAGAAGGTCTGTCGGACCTCCTCCCATCCGGGGCTGTTGACGATGAGCGCCGCCAGGCCGCCGAGCACGACGACGGTGGAGACGGCGGCCACCACCGTCCCCCGCCGGGCGTGCCGGCGCCGGGCCGCCTCGCGGGCGACCCGGCGCTCGGCCGGTGTCTGTACGGACTCGGCCGTGACCGGCCTACTGCAGCTCGGGCGCCTCGGCCCCGATCCACTGGTCGGTGATCCGCTGGAGCTCACCCGACTCGCGCAGGGTGTCGACCGCCTGGGAGACGCACGCCGTCAGCGGCGAGCCCTTCTCGAGCACGGCGCCCCAGTCATTGGCGCCGGGGGCGGCGAACTGGCCGACGATCCTGGAGCCCTCCACCTCGGCGTCGCGGAGGTAGATGACGGTCGGGAGGTCGGTCACGATCGCGTCGACCTGCCCGTTCTTCAGGGCCCGCACGACGTCGGTGGACGTGTCGTACACGCGCGGCTGCTTGGTCGGCGCGATGACCTCGTTGACGGCGTCGAGGCTGGTGGTGCCCACCTGCACGCCGATCTGGGCGTCCTTCAGCTCGGCGAGCGACGTGGCGGACGCGAAGTCGGAGTCGCCGGCCACGAGCACGCCCTGCGGCGTCGTGTAGTACGGCGACGAGAAGTCGGCGCCCTTCTGCCGCTGGGGGTTGATCGACACCTGGTTGACGTCGAAGTCGTACTTCTTGGGGCCCGGCGCGAACGTCGAGTTGAAGGGCACGCGGATCCACGTCACCTCGTCGGCGGTGAAGCCGAGCTGGTCGGCGATCGCGTAGGCCACGGCGCTCTCGAAGCCCTTCCCGTTGGTCGGGTCGTCGTCGATGACGTAGGGCGGGAAGGCGGGCGAGTCGGTCGCGACGGTCAGCGTGCCGGCCGTCGTCGTCTGGAGGGCGTCCTTCGTGCAGACGGCCGCGGTGGTGTCGGCGGTCGAGCCGGCGGCGGCGTCGTCGTCGTCGCCGCCGCAGGCCGCCAGGAGGAGGCCGCCGGCGAGCGCGAGCACGGCGAGGAGGGAAAGGATGCGGAGTCGTCGCATGCACGGTCCTTCTGGGCGTGGGATCCGGAGGGCCGCGAGCGTACCCGTCACGCCGCGCCGCTGTCACCGTCCGGCGTCGGGAGTGAGAGGGTCCACACGGAGGCGGGAACGCTGCGGCCACGGACGTCCAGCGCACCGACGGGCGCCAGGTCGGGGGCCTGGCGGGTGAGCGCCGCGCGGGTGCTGTCGGCGATCAGCACGGGGTGCGGCGTCTCCTTGGTCATCGACTGGAGGCGCGCCGCGGTGTTGGTGGTGTCCCCCACCGTGGCGTACTCCAGGCGCCGGTCGGAGCCCACGTTCCCGGACATCACGAAGCCGCTGCAGATCCCGACGCCCATCGCGAAGCGATCGCCGAGGCCCCGGTCCCGCACCCACGCGTTCACCGCCGGCAGGCGGACCCCCAGGATCTCGCGGGCGGCGGCGAGGGCCCGGTCGGCGTGGTCCGGCTGCTCGAGGGGGGCGCCGAAGACGGCCATGATCCCGTCGCCTTGGAAGCTCACGAGCGTGCCCCCGTTGTCGAGCACGGCGTCGCTCATCTCCGTCAGATAGCGGTTGAGCAGCTCGATCACGAGCTCGGGCGGCAGCCCCTCCGCCCGCGCCGTGAACCCGCGCAGGTCGCAGAACAGGACGGTGGCGTACAGGCGCCGCCCGCCCAGGCGGGCGCCGTCGCCCGCGGCGGCGATCACGTCGCCCACCACCGCCTCGGGCACGAAACGGGCGAACTCGGTGCGCAGCCGGCTCCGCTCCCGCTCGACCGTCGCGTAGTTGACGGCCAGCACCCCCAGCGCGGCGACCACCAGCGTCAGCGCCGGGACCACCACCGGGATGACCGTCCCCGCCAGGAACAGCCCGTAGGCGCCGAGCAGCAGCGCGGCGAGCAGGAGCACCGACGGCAGCACGCTCTGCACCGCGGAGCGCCGCAGGCCGGCGACCGCCGCGAGCGCCGCCAGCCCCACGATGAGCACGGCGTCGAGCCAGCCCGGCGAGTCGCGGAGCGGCACGCCGTCCATCACGGTCTGGATGGCGTTGGCGTTGATCTCGGCCCCCGACATGGGGACGTCGCCGAACGATGTGGGGTGCAGGTCCTGCAGCCGCGACGCCGTCGCGCCGATCACGACGACCCGCCCCCGGACGGCCGCGGGGGGCACCCTGCCGTCGAGCACGTCCAGGAAGGAGAGGGTCGTGACCGTGCCGGGCGGCCCGGCGTAGTCGATCCACGCGCCGCCGTCGCGGAAGCCGGCGGTGTCGGTGGGCTCCCCGGTGGCGCGCTCGGCGGCCACGACGGCGAAGCTGCGCAGTCCGTCGGTGGCGTACGGCAGCCGCCGGTAGGTCTCCGTCGGGCCCACGTCGAAGGCGGCGTGGCCCACCGACGCCTTCGCCCGCTCGAGGCGCGCGTCGGTGAACAGGATGTCCGGGCTGCCGTCCTCGAACACGCCGGTGGTGCCGAGCACCACCCGCCTGGCGGCCGTGACGGCCTGCTGCAGCGCGAAGTCCTGGTCCTCCGCCGCGACGGCGGCGGCCTCGCTGCCGTCGAAGGGCGTCGTGGGCTCCGAGAACTGGACGTCGTAGGCGATCACCCGGGCGCCGTCGCGGGCGAGCCGGCGGATCACCCGCGCGTGGTACGAGCGCGGGAACGGGAGCTGCCCGAGCTCGTCCGTGCTCGCGTCGTCGATGGCGACGACGACCACGTCCGGCGGGGCGCCCTGCTCCCCGCGCAGCGAGAAGCGCCAGTCGACGGTGGCGTCCTCGGCCCGGTCGAGGGGCCCCGACCAGTGGAGGGCCAGCCCCAGGGCGGCGGCGAGCACCCCGGCGAGGGCGATCAGGACGACCCGGTGACGGCGGCCCCGCATGCGGAGGGCAGCCTAGTGCCCCGCCCCGCGGGTCCGCGCCGGCCCGGCGGCCGTCGCGCCGCGCACGCGCGCGGTGTCACCCCCGTCACGGACGGCGGCGGACGCCGGCACTAGGGTTGCGCCATGTCGCAGCGCATCCGCCTCCCGCTCGCCGCCGCCCTGGTCGTCGCGGCGGCGGCCGCGCCCGTCGCGGGGGCGCCGGAGGTGCCGTGGACGCCCATCGCCGGGACGGTCCCCGGTCTGGCCGGCGACGGCGGGCCGGCGACGCAGGCGCGCCTGGCCGACCCGGGCGGGCAGACGGTGATGGCCGACGGATCGGTGCTGATCGCCGACACCGGCAACAGCCGCATCCGCCGGATCGCGCCGGACGGGACCATCACGACGGTCGCCGGCCGCGGCGACGGCCTCTCGGGCGACGGCGGCCCGGCGGCGGACGCGCTGCTCTCCCTCCCGACCGACGTGGCCGCCACCCCCGACGGCGGCTACCTGATCGCCGACGCCGGGAACGACCGCATCCGCAAGGTCTCGGCGACGGGGATCATCACGACGATCGCCGGCTCCGGCCAGGGCTTCCTGGGCGACGGCGGGCCCGCCGTCGCCGCGAAGCTGGACACGCCGCGCGAGCTCGCCCTGGAGACGGACGGCGGGATCCTGGTGGCCGACGCGGGCAACGACCGCGTGCGGCGGATCGCCCCGGACGGCGTCATCACCACCGTCGCCGGCGGCGGCACCGGCGGCGACGGCGGCGCGGCGACGGCGGCGCGGCTGGACGAGCCGAGCGGCGTGGCCGCGACACCCGGCGGGGGGTTCCTGATCGCCGACACCGGCGACGCCCGCATCCGGCGGGTCGCCCCCGACGGGGTCATCACCACCCTGGCCGGGACCACGCCGGGCTTCGCCGGCGACGCGGGCCGGGCCGGCGCGGCCGAGCTGGCGCGGCCGTCCGACGTGGCGGCGCTGCCGAATGGCGGGGCCCTTATCGCCGACACCGGCAACGGCCGCCTCCGGCGGGTCACCCCGCTCGGCGCCATCTTCACCGCCACCTCTGGCATCGGGTCGCCCACCGCGATCACCGCCCTGCCCGGCGGCGGCGCCCTGCTCAGCGAGGCCGCGACCGGCCGCATCGGCCGCATCCCCGGCCTGGGGCGGCCGCCCGACCCCACCGAGGCGCAGTCGATCGGCGTCGACCGCACGACGGGCGCGGTGACCGTCACCCGCGGCCCCGGCGGGGACGCCGTGCCGCTGGAGGAGCCGGACCTCGCGGTCAACCGGTCGAGCGTCGATGCCACCCGGGGCCGGGTCGCGCTGACCGTCCAGCGCCGCCGGGGCGCGGGCCTGGCGACCGCCGACGTCGGCGGCGGCACGTTCACCGTCCGCCAGTCGGCGGCCGGCGACGCCATCGCGCACCTCACGCTCACGGGACCCTACACGGGGGGCGGGGCCACGGGGGCGGTGTCGGGCGGCCCCGGAGAGCTCGCGAAGCGCAGGAGGGCCAACCGCCGCATCGACATCCGGGTGAAGGGGAAGTACCGCACCCGCGGCGACAACGCCTCGGCCATCGCGAGCGGCACCCGCTGGATCATGATCGACTCGTGCGACCGGACCGTCGTCAGGGTGACGGAGGGCGTGGTGAAGGTGCGCGACCACCGGCTCGACCGGGTCGTCCGGGTGCGGGCCGGGCGGACCTACGTCGCCCTCTCGCCGGCCGCGGCCCGCGCCGCCGCCGCGCGCAGCCGCTGAGCGTGCCGCGGCGCTACGCCGACCTGGCCCACTGGTACCACCTGGTCACCCCGCCACGGGAGTACGCGGAGGAGGCCGACCACGTCGTGTGCCTGCTCGCCGCCGCCCGTCCCGGCCCGCCGCCGGCGACGATGCTGGAGCTGGGCTGCGGCGGCGGCAACCTCGCGTCCCACCTGGACGTGCCCGAGTTGGTGCTGACCGACCTGTCCGACGACATGCTGCGCGTGAGCCGCCGCGTCAACCCGAGCCGCGAGCACGTGCGCGGCGACATGCGCACGCTGCGCATGGACCGGCGTTTCGACGCCGTGCTGGTGCACGACGCCATCGACGACATGCTCACCGAGCGGGACCTCGGCGCGGGCGACCGGGGCGTCCTCGACCTCGAGTGGGTGCACGAGCCGACGCCCGGCGCGACGACCGACGACATGGACTTCGTGTTCCTGCTGCGCGGGCCGGACGGCGCGACCCGCGTCGTCCACGACCCGCACGTCTGCGGCCTGTTCCCGCAGGCCACGTGGGACCGGCTCATCGCCGCGGCCGGGCTGGTGCCGGTCGACGCCTCCGGCGTGGCCGACCCCTGGCCCGGCGAGCACGTGCCGGTGGAGGTCCGCCCCGCCTGAGCGAGGCTCACCGGCCGCGGCGGGCCAGCCCCTCCCGGTCGCGCACCGTGGTGCGCCCGCGGGCGAGCCGGACGGTCCCGCGCGCCTCCTCCTCGCGCAGCACCCGGTTGACGGTGGCCCGGGAGGTGCCGGCCAGGCCCGCCAGGTCCTCCTGGCGCAGCGGGATGGTCACCTCCCCGCCGTCGGGCGCGTACGCGTCGGCCAGCTCGGCCACCCGGCGCCGGATGCGGCGGTCGGCGGGGAGGTACAGCGCCTCGAGCAGGTTTCCCGTGAGGCGCCGCACCTGCTCGGCCAGGATCGCGGTCACCACATCGGTGACGCTGGGGTGGCGGTCGCGGAGCGCCTCGAAGTCGGGGCGGCGGATCGCGCGGGTCTCCCCCGCCTCGATCGCCTCCACCGTCGCGCTGCGGCGCCCGTCCGACTCGAGCAGCGCGAGCTCGCCGAACAGGTCGCCGGGGCCGAGGATGGTGAGCACCGCCACGTCGGCCAGCGCCGTCTGCACCCGCACCGCGAACCGGCCGCTCACCACCAGGTGGAGGGTGTCGGCCGGGTCGCCCATGTGGAACACCACCTCGCCACGACGGAAGGTGCGGCGGCGGGCGATCTGCAGCAGCCGCTGCACGTCGTCGCCCGGGACGCCGGCGAGGAGGGCCCAGTCCACGGGCCCGACCCTACCCGCCGCGGCGGCTCAGGGCTTCACGGTCACCGTCACCACCGCCGGCAGGCTCACCTGGCCGCCGGCGCGGAGCGTCAGCGTCAGCCGGTACGTGCCCGCCGCGCGGCCGCGGCCCGAGAACGGGATGGTGCGGCGGCCGGCGCCGAGGTTGGCCTTCGTGATGGTGGCGACGGGGACGAACCGGGTGCAGCGGCGGGCGCCGTTGCGGATGAGGGCCCCCGTGGGCGCGACGCACGCGCCGTTGGGCTTGCGCCGCCCGACGGCTGCGCGGGACACGACCATCCGCACGGTGCCCGGGTCGGAGAGGTTCGCGGTGACCACCGCGGGCGCGGCCCTGCGCGTCCGCTGGATCGACTTCGGCGCGACCGTCGCGCCGATCTTCGGGAGGCCGGCTGCGCCGCCCCCGCCGCCGCCACCGCCGCCACCCGCGCCGGGGCGGACGACCCGGACGAGGCCCTGCCCGGTATGCCGGTCCGAGCCGACCGTCGCCGTCAGCGTGACCGGATAGTCACCCGGCGGCGTGTCCTGGTTGACCGTGACCCTCACCGTGACCCCGGTGCCGCCGTTCGGCACCAGCGTCACGGAGCCGGGGGTGACGGTCGCGGATCCGCTCGGCGCGGCCGTCGAGGTGGTGAGGGTCGCCGTCACGTTCGCCGGGATGGCATTCGCCCGGAGCGTGAACGGCACCGTCGCGGTCCCGCCCGCCGCCACCGGGGCCGACGTCGCGCCGGAGACCCCGAGGTCGGTGAGTCCGGAGAGGGTCTTCCACGACGTCGCGTCGATCGGGTTGGGCGAGTCGATGCAGACCCCACCGTCGGCCAGGGTGAACAGGCTGTTGCCGCACGAGACGGGCCGGGTCGAGTCGATGCCGTTGCCCGTCTCGCGCCAGCCGACGACGACCATGTATGCGAACGTCGAGACCGGGCTGCCGTCGGCCGCGGCGGGCAGCCCGAACTTGGTGAAGATCGGGAGCGCCGGGAGGCTCGCCGGATAGGTGAAGGGCGGCGCGATGTAGCCGAACCACTGCTGGCCGGCGGGCGCGGGCTGCAGGCGCTGCAACTCCGCCGTGTAGCTCGGACTCGGGACGAACTCCGGCCCTTGCCCGCCGTCGTCGAAGAAGCGCAGCGTGGCGGGTGGGACGGAGCCCGTGGAGGCGCGGTACGCCACCAGCAGCTGGGCCGGGGCATCGACGTCCGTCGTCGGGTTGAAGTTGCTGTTGCCGTCGTCCGTGCAGCCGGCCGAGCCGCCGCGGCAGAGCTGGGTGACGATCTGCACGTCCCCGACCGGATTGGGCTGCGACCCGGTGAACTGCTTGATGTTCACGCAGCCGGTGAGGGCGACCGCCGCCGCGACCGCGCCGAGCGCGAGGAGGAGACGGCGGTGGGTCGGGTGCATGGCGGCGTCCTTCACGGGTCGGGAGCGGCAACCGTATGTCGGCCCCGGCTCCCCCGTCACCCCCTCGGACGACCAGGCGGGGATGCGTGTCCGCTCAGCCGCCGGGGCCCGCTCCCACCACCAGGGCGCCGACCTCGGACAGCCGCTCGAGGGCCGCGACCACGGCCGGGGCGAACTGGCGGCCGGCCTCCCGGCGGATCTCGTCGAAGGCCTCCGCGGCCGGCCGTGGGTCGGCGTAGATGCGCGCGGAGCACATCACGTCCAAGGCGTCCGCGACGGCGATGACCTGCGACCCGGCGGGGATCTCGTCGCCCGCCAGGCCGTCCGGGTAGCCGCGGCCGTCCCACCGCTCATGGTGGTGGCGCACCCACCGGGCCTGCTCCGGCGACAGCACGTCCGCGCCGATCAGGGCCCCCAGGGCGGCGTGGCCCTTCACCACCTCGTACTCCTCCGGCCGCAGGCGTCCGGGCTTCAGCAGGATCGCGTCGGGCACGCCGATCTTGCCGACGTCGTGGATGAGGGCCGCCTCGCCGAGCGCCGCGATCCGCTCGGCCGTCCAGCCGAGGGCGGTCGCGAGCCGGACGCTCAGGTCGGCCACCCGCTCGGAGTGCAGGCGCGTCGACGGGTCCTTGGCGTCCACGGCGCGGGCCAGCGCCCGCACGCCCCGGACCGCCTGGCGGCGCTCCGCCAGCCGCAGCTCCGCCGCGCTCGCCTCGGTCCGGGCCGCCATCGCCTCGGAGTAGCGCCACAGCTGGTTGCGGCCGTGGCCCTTCGCCCAGTAGAGCGCCTCGTCCGCCAGACGGTACAGCTCCGCCGCGCCGCGGGCGTCGGCGAGGTCGCAGACCCCGCCGGACACCGTGACCGCGATGCCGTGCGCGAAGGTCTCCGCCGCGATCTCGGAGCGCACCCGCTCCGCCGCCCGCAGGGCCGCCGGGCCCTCCGTCTCGGGCATGAGCCACGCGAACTCCTCGCCCCCCATCCGGGCGAGCGTGTCCTCGGACCGCGCCCGCAGCCGAAGCCGTGCGGCCAGCTCCACCAGGACGCGGTCGCCCACCGGGTGGCCGTGCGCGTCGTTGACGCCCTTGAAGTGGTCCAGGTCGAGCAGCACCAGGGACAGCGGCCGGCCGTGGCGGGAGGCCCGCTCGCACTCGCCGGCCAGCCGCTCCTCGAACGCGCGCCGGTTCGCGAGGCCGGTGAGCGTGTCGGTCGTGGCCAGCAGGTGCAGCTGGGTGCGGGCCGCGGCGTTCGCCACCCCCAGCGCCACCAGCTCGGCGAAGCTCGTCAGTCGCTCCATCGCGCCCGGCGGCATGCCGGCGGAGTCCTTGGTGGTGGCGAGGACGGCGCCCCACAGGGCACCCGAGACCTCCACCGGGGCGGCGACGCTGGCGCGGTACCCGTGCGCCATCGCGTGGGCGCGCAACGGCGACCCGTCCGGCAGCGCCGCATAGTCGGGTATCAGCACGCCGGCCCGGGTCGCCGCGACGCGTGCCAGTGCGCCCTCGCCCGTCGCCGGCAGCCGCTCTCCCAGCACCGAGTGCTGCCCGAAGGAGGCGACCACCTCGGCCTCGTCGCGGTCGAAGCGGGCCACGATCGCCGACTCCACGCCGAGGAGGGCGGCGCATTCGCGGGCGACCGACGCCATGATCCGGTCGGAGCCCACGGCGCGGGCCACCTCGACCGCCACCCGCCGGATGGCCGCCTGCTCCGATGCGGCGGTCCGCTCCAGCAGGCCGAGCCGGGTCAGCTCCTCGGCGTCACGGCGGCGGGCGGTCACGTCGACCATCACCCCGCGCAGCCCCACGACTCCCTCGTCGGCGTCGCGGACGAGGCGCACGATGTCCCGGATCACGACCTCCCGGCCGTCGGCGGCGACCGCCCGGTACTCGAAGTCGTGGTCGCGGCCCGCCCCCGACTCCGCCATGCAGTAGGCGACGGCGTCGGCCCGGTCGTCCGGGTGGATGAGCCCGGACCAGAAGTCCATCCCCTCCCACGCGGCCACCGGGAACCCCAGCATGCGCTCCGCGTGGTCCGACACGAACGTGAAGCGGTCGGCCGCGGGGTCGTAGGCCCAGACGATCGCGTCCAGGTCCTGGACGAGGCCGAGGAGGTCGAGGCCGTCCAGGACGATCGCATCGCCGGACGACGGTGTGTCGAGCGCGTCGGTGTGCACCGTGGGAGGTCCGCCGCGGGTCGGGAGAGGGGGCGGCACGATACTGGATCGACCGCGGTCGCCCCTCCCTTGATTGCGTGACGGCGGGCGCGACGGTGGCGGATCCCACGCGACACACGGGACCCGGGACGGGAGGCGGCGATGGCGCGAGGCGTGATGGCGGCGATGGGCGCGGTCGCGGCGGTGGCCGCGCTGGGGACGGCGTGCTCGGCCACCGCGGAGCAGCCCCCGTCCGCCGCGGGATCCGCCGCGGAGCACGCGGCCGCGGCCGCGGCCGCGCCCGGGCTGGTGCGCTACGGCGGCTGCGCGCGCTTCGCCGCCGACGCGCGGGCCCGCACGCTGCGCGTGACCACGGCATGGGGGATCGGCGCCGGCCCGCCGGTGTACGACGCGGTGGCCCCCGCGGCCGCCGACCGCGCGGCGGTCGGGGCCGCGGGTGCGCGCGAGTCGGCCCCGCTGCGCGAGGGCGTCGACTTCTCGGGCACCAACGTCCAGGAGGCGGGCGTCGACGAGCCCGACATGGTCGAGACCGACGGGCGCGTGGTCTACGCGATCGCCGACGGGGCCGTCCGGTTCACCGACGTGGGCGACGGCACGCCGCGCGCGCTGGCGCCGCCCTTCACGCCGGACGGGGCGACCCCGACCGGCCTGCTGCTGCACGGCGACCGCCTGGTGGTGATCGCCGACGGCGGTGGCCCCGGCGGCGTCCCGGCGATGGGCCGCGGGGCGACCATCATCCAGTCGGACGTGATCGCGCCCGTCCCGTGGACGCCACCGTCGACGGTGCTGGTGGAGCTCGACGTGGCGGATCCCGCCCACCCGCGCCTGGTCACGCGAACGACGGTCGATGGCGGCGTGGTCGGCGCCCGCCGCACCGGCGACACGCTGCGGGTGGTGCTGTCGGGAGCGACCCAGCGGATCCCGCTGACCCGGCCCGCCGACGGCTCCCGCTCCGCCGAGCGGGCCGCCGAGCGCGCCAACCGGCGGGCCGTCGAGCGGGCGCGGGCGGGGGCGTGGCTGCCGCGGATGCGGGTGCGGAACGCCGAGACCGGCATCGTCACGACCGGGCCCGCGGTCGGCTGCGCCGCCGTGAGCCGCCCGACGCGCTTCGCGGGCGTCGGCATGCTGACCGTGCTCACGATGGACGTGCCGAACGGGCTGCGGCTGCTCGACTCGGACGCCGTCATGTCCGACGGCGACCTCGTCTACGCCTCGGCCACCGGGCTCTACATCGCCACGCCGCGGTGGGTCGACCCGGCCGCCGCGGGCGACGTCCCGCCGCGCGGTTCGACCCTGATCCACAAGCTCGACACGTCCGACCCGTCGCGGACGTCGTACCGCGCCAGCGGCGTCGTGTCGGGCTGGCTGCTCGACCAATTCTCCATGTCCGAGCAGGATGGCCACCTGCGCGTGGCCAGCACCGAGGAGCCGGACTGGTGGTCGGGCGAGGACGAGGGCGCGTCGGAGAGCCGCGTGACCGTCCTTGCAGAGTCCGGCGGGCGACTGGTGCGCGAGGGGCTGGTGACGGGGCTCGGGAGGGGCGAGCGCATCCACGCCGTCCGCTTCATCGGCGACCGCGGCTACGTCGTCACCTTCCGCCAGGTCGATCCGCTGTACGTGGTGGACCTGGCCGACCCGGCACACCCTGCGGTGCGGGGTGAGCTGAAGATCCCGGGGTTCTCCTCGTACCTCCAGCCCGTCGGCGTCGACCTGCTCGTGGGCATCGGCCAGTCTGCCACCGGCCAGGGCCGCACCACGGGCACCCAGGTGTCGCTGTTCGACGTCTCCGACCCGGCGGCGCCGCGGCGCATCGCCCAGCGCGACCTGGACTCGGACTGGTCGGAGGCCGAGTCCGACCATCACGCCGTGATGTGGTGGCCGGCGCGGCGGCTGCTGGTGGTCCCGGTGGAGCGGTGGAGCGGCGTGGGACCGGCCGCCCTCGGCGCCGTGGGCCTGGACGTGGCGCCCGCGACGGGCATCACCCCGATCGCCCGGGTGCGGCACCCGGCCGCCGCCGGCGCGTACGACCCGGTGCGGCGCTCCCTCGTCGCGGGCGACGTGCTGGTGACGGTGTCCGGCGGCGGCGTGGCGACCAGCGACCTGGCGACCCTGGCGCCGAGGGGGGGGCTCCCCTCCCGCTGACCTCAGGCGGCCCCTCCCCCGGCCCGCTCACGGCCGGGGGACGATGGGCCGTGGCCGGTGGAGCACATCGTGGTCATGGAGCGGTTCCCGAGCCGCCCGGCGGCCGCCACGGCGGCGGGCCGGCGGTGGTGGGGCTCAAGCAGTCGGCCCCCTCCGGCCGAAACCCTGAGCAGGGGGACCGCGCGCCAGGATGGCCGCGCGGCCGTATCGGAAGGAGTTCGTGTGTCACGGAGGACGCGGGGTGGGGTCGCGCGGGCGATCCGGGTGGGCGCGGCGGTGGCCGTGGCCGGCATCGCGGGCGCGGCGCCGGCGGCGGCGGCGCCGAGCTGGCTCGGCACCCAGACGCTGGGGGGCGCCGACGCCGCGGCCGCCCCGCAGGCGGCGGCGGACGCCGCGGGCGACGCGCTCGTCGCCTACACGGACGACGCGGGCGTGGTGCGTGCCACGACGCGGCTGGCGGGTGCGGCGTCGGCGTGGGGGGCGCCGGCGTCGCTCGGCTCCGGCACGGTGCCGCGACTGGCGATGAACGCATCGGGCCGCGCGGTGGTCGCGTACCGCGACGCGGGCGGCACGATCAGCGCGGCGGTCCGCGACGACGTCGCGGGCGCATGGTCGGCGCCCGTCGCGCTGACCGCCTCGCCGGTGCCCGCCGGCGTGGTGGTGCGGGTCGCGATCGACGCCGCCGGCGACGCCGTCGCCGCGTGGAACACCTCCGGCGGCGCCATCGAGGCGGCCGCCCGCCCGGCCGGCGGGGCCTGGGGCTCCGCCGAAGTCCTGTGCACCACCTGCGACAAGCCGGCGCTGGCGATCGACGCCGACGGCAACGCCGTCGCCGCCTGGGTGCGCGCGTCGCGGGGCGAGTCGCGCATCCGCCCGGCCGCCCCGGGCTTCGTGTCGGCGTGGGGCGGGGCGACCTGGTCCACCCCCACGAACGTGACGCCCATCCAGCCGCAGCTGGCGATGGACGGCCGCGGCACGACGCTCATGGTCTTCCGCGACCAGGTGGGCGCCAACATCTCCGCGATCGCCCGTCCGGGCGCCGGCGGCGCGTTCTCGCTCGGTGCGTCGTGGTCGGCGCCGCAGGTGCTGTCCGTCCCCGGCGAGAACGTCGACCAGCCGCAGGTGGCGATGGACGGCTCCGGGGACGCGGTGGTGGCGTGGCGGCACGTGAGCGGCCCCGCGACGGTGCAGGCCGTCTCCCGTGCGGCCGACGACCCCTGGTCCGGCTGGACCGCCCCCCAGAACCTCCTGGTCACGGCGTCGCCGGTCTCCGGCCCGCAGGTGACCGCCAACGCCGCCGGCGACGTCGCGGTGACGTGGGAGCAGGCGACGGCGACGGCCGCGATGGCGTCGGTGCGCCCGGCGTCGGCCGGCGCGACGGCCGCGTTCCCGGCGGCGTCGGAGCTCGCCTCCGGCGCGGCCGCGGTGGTGGGGCCGGTGGTGGCGTTGGACCCCGCCGGCAACGCGCTGGCCGCCTGGCGCGAGGACGGCGTGAGCAGCTCCGCGGTGCGTGCGGCGGCGTGGGACGCCGCCGGGCCCACGGTGTCGTCGTTCACGGGCCCCTCCGCGGGCACGGCCGGGGACGCGCTGGCCTTCGCCGCGACCACCGACGACGTGTGGAGCCCCCTGGGCGCCGCACCCGCCTGGGACTTCGGAGACGGCACGACCGGCAGCGGCGCGAGCGTCACGCACGCATGGTCGGCGGCCGGCACCTACACGGTCACGATGACGCGGGCCGACATCCTGGGGAACGCCACGACCCGCACGCGGACCGTCACGATCGCCGCGGCGCCCGCCCCGCCGGCGCCGCCCCCGTCGGGCGGCGCCCCGGCGCCGAGCGCCCCGAGCGCCCCGGCGGCCCCGGCGCCCGCCCCGCCGGTCACCGCCCCCTCCCCCGCCCCGGCGGCACCGCGCATGACCGCGCTCGCCGTGACGGCGTCGGGCCGGACGTGGACCGCCACGTTCCGTTCGGGCACGCAGGCCGTCGTCCGGGGGCGCCTCGTGCACGGCCGGATCGTCCGGAGCATCGGTCCCCGCACCGTCGCCGCCGGCGGCGCCCGCGTCGCCCTGGGGCGCCTCGCGCCCGGCGCCTACCGGCTCACGCTGACGGCGACCACCGGTGGCCGCACCGTGACCGCCACCAAGGCGTTCACCGTCCGCGCCACGTAGGGCCCGGCGTCCCGGCCCGCGCGGATGGATCATCCGCGCGGGCCGGTCGGCGACGTCCGCCAGGTCCACGACCTCCCTGCCGAACGGCGCGAGGGCGGCGCCCGCCATCGTGAAGCTCCCCACCCCGAGGGGGATGCCGATGATCGTGATCGGCCTCGAGCGACGGAAAGGCCCCGTCGCCGGGGCCTTTCCAATGGGCGTTACTGGGCTCGAACCAGTGACCCCCAGCTTGTCGAGCTGGTGCTCTCCGAGCCGTAACGGCTACGCCAAGCGGTTCTCGGTGGTGGAGCCGAGTTCCCCCACCGTCCCGGTCGTGTGCGCGGCCGCGAGGCGGTCCAGCTCGTGGTCCCCGAGCAGGTGCGAGTAGCGGGCCGCCGTGAACGCCGGGCGCGAGTGGCGCAGCTGCGCTGACACGACTGTTTGGGGGCACGCCCTCCGACAGGGCGATCGACCCGGCTGAGTGCCGCAGGCCGTGTGCATGGGCGACGTGACGTCCCGGCCCGCTGAACGAAGTTGCGCAGCATGCTCGCCGAGGGCCCGACCTTGATGCTGTAGGTGTCGCTACCGGGCACGCGGCCCCTGGTCCGGCAGGGCCGATGTCGCCGTCCTCCCCGGGGGCGCCGGGAGATCCCTGCGGGCCGGGTGCACCCTGGGGGCCCGCTGGTCCCGCGGGTCCGGCTGGCCCAGCCGGTCCGGCGGCGCCGGTCGTACCCTAAGCGCCAGCCGGCCCGCGCTGAGACCATGTCAGGAGCGTCTTGTTCGACTTGCACGCGACCCCTGAGTCGACGACTCGTAGGCCGCCGCCGCCTGTGACGTAGCAGCCGCGGACCGTTCCCTCTGGCCCTGGTATCGCAGCGACGGCGACACCGGCGAGCGCGATCAGCGCCGCCCCAGTCGCAACGACGACGACGCGCGCGGCGGCGCCCCACCGTGACGGTTTCATTCGTGCCCTCTTGTCGAAACGCTGCGATTCGCGCGGCCGGAAGATCCAGGCGCGCCAATTTCGCGTCAACGCCCCGTCCGTAATAGCAACGTGACGATCCGCACGTTGGTCGGCGATTCGCGCGCCGAGATGTCTCGCGCTGCGAGTCCGCACCGACTCTGATGGCGTAAGGGAGTGGCTGAGCCTTCGGTCCGGCCTCGGCGTCTCGGGACGCAACGGGGAGCGGGCGGCTACAGGCCGGTTCCTCGACGCGACGCTCGAAAGCGGGTCAGGGGGCGTGCTATCGCTCGGCCGTACGGAAGCGCGATCGCGGTCCGAGTCGGCAGAAGGGGCAAGGGCGCGGATGCCGTCAGAAGCGAGCCCCGCGAGGCCGAATCTCTGAGCCGTTCGGTGCGCTCTCAGCCGCCCTGGCGGTGTTGAACCCGATAGTCGCCTCCGGGGGCGCCAGAGGCTGGTCTACCCAAGCGTCGGAAGGCCGCGGGACCCGGTTTCGCCGAGCCCCGCGGCTCTTCGCGGCTACCTCAGCCGGAACTGCGCCGTCTTCACCGTGCCGTCCTTGAACTTCAACGTGAGGGCTCGGCAGGTGCCGGCCCAGGCGCGGTCGGTCCTCCACACAAACAGGTAGCGGTTGGTGAGGGGGTCGTACGACAACGCTGAGTTGCCGGGGTTCGCGACGGTCTGTTCGATCTCATCGGAGGGCGTGGTTGTTGAGCAGTTGACCGCCCGAGAGGAGGGGCTGTTTGCCGCGAAGATGCCCAGGCCGGCGTTGCGCCCAAGGGAGAACGCGACCGGGACGGCACTGCCAGCCCTTGTGGTGTTGACAGTCGGGGCGTTGTCGACCGGCTGGAAGAATCCGGTGAACACATACGGCTGGGCGACGCGGGCGAGCGTCCAGGTGCTCGCGTGTGAGGACAGGACGGTGATGATGAGGTCGCCGTCGGGGAGGACCCGCCGTTGGGCGATGCACGGGTCGGGGGAGGCGACGCGCTCGTTACCGGCGCAGGGCGCCGCCTCGACGCCGTCGCGGAACAACGCGACCGAGTCGGCGCCCGCGGCCGGGACGAGAGACGAGTCCAGGAGGAAGGTGAGTTCGAGCGGATCCGAGACGCTCGCGACCGGCGCGACGATATCGACCTGCTGGCCGAGCAGGCTGTACCCCGTCGGCGCCGTCCCGCCATCGGTCTCGGTGATCTCGATCGTCCCGGCGACCGGCGTCACGACCCGCGTTTCGATCGGATCCGCGGCCGTCGCGCTCGTTCCGGTCGCAACCGACCCTCCCGCTGGCACCGTCCGCGCGACGGCATCGGTGTCGTCGATCAGCGAGACGCGAAACACGTCGAAGCCGTTTGCGCCGCCTGTCATGTCGTCCGCGATGAGGTCACCCGCCCGGCTGCTGAACGCGACGTGACTGCCCGAGCCCGACACGATCACCCGTTCGGTCGAGTCCGGTGCGATCGCGTCGCCGCTGAGATTGCGGGCGGCAACCTCGTGAACGCCCGACGACGTCTCGAGGATGCGCGGCGACCACGAGCCGCTCATCAACCCAGCCGGATACGGACCGAGGAAGGTCGCGAGTCGTCCGTCGTCGCTGAGGCTACCGACGCCGATGCCATCGGCGTCACCGGCGACCTCCGTCAGCTGTCCGCCCGCGACGCGGCGCACGACGAGGAACGCGATGGCTTGGCCGTTCCTTGTGCTGACGTCATCAAAGGCGACGGTGCTGCCATCACCGCTGATCTCCACCTGCGAGGCGCCCACCACGTCTCCGACCGCATTCAACGACACCACCTTGGTCGTGCCCGCGGCGCGATCGCGCAGCAGCGCGCGGAGACCAGAGACAAAGGCGACGTAGCGGCCGTCGTCGCTGATGGAGGGCGCGTAGCCGCCCGGGGCCAGGCCGTCGCCGTTGCCTTGGACGCTCACCTGTTCGGTCGTTCCGAGCTGAAGGTCACGGAGGACGACCTGAGATCCCTGCCCAGCCGAGCCCGTGGTGAAGACGACGTAGCGCCCGTTGCCGCTGATCATCGGCTCGGACCCCTCGACGGGGTCCCCCCCGCTGTCGATGCTCGCGCGCGTCGTGACGCCCTCTTGGCGGTCACGGACGAAGATGTCGGCGCCAGAGCTGTACGCGACATAGCGGCCGTCGTCGCTCAGCGATGGAGTGCCTCCCGCGATCAGCTCCGTCAGCCCGGTGGCAGTATCGCGGATGTGGAGTCCCTGAGCACTCCCAGCGTTGGTGAACGCCACGATCCGGCCGTCGTCGCTCATGTCGCCGATGGAGCTGGGACCGGCCAATTGAACGCCGTCAGGGGATAGGCTCACAAGCTGGACCGGCCCTGGCGCCGCGCTTCCTGTCGTGGCGAGCGCAAGCATGGCCGCGACGACCGTCACGGCACCCCCTTGCCATGAACCGAGGCGGCGGCGGCACCAGCCACCGCCCACCCGATCGTCTGCCACCCCTGGAGGCGCCTCACCGACGCGCGCCGACTCGAACGGCTTCCGGCCCTGCCGTCGACCCGCGACGGCGGCGAGGACATCGAAGTGCGCCATCAGAGTCTCCTACCGGGTCGAAAAGGAAACGGACCATACGAGACGAGGCGACATTACGTCACCGGGTGTTTCCCTAGCCAGTCCGGTTTGGAATTGAAGGCTGATGCCGGTGACGACGGCATCTCGATTTGGCTGGCCGCTCAAAGATGCTGCCAGGCGGGAGATAGACGCGGCCGGGCAACCATGCGAGCGGGACAGCGCTTGTCTCGTCCTATACGAGGGTTTCCACGGACACTCAAGGATCAACGATCTGGTCGATCTGGTGCCCATTGGGTGCCAGCTCCCCCACCGTCGACGACGTTCCCCCACCGCCTTGAGACGTTCTCGGACGCATCGGCTGGCGCAGACGGAACCGCGTCCGGAGCGCAAAAAAGCCCCGACTGGCGGGGCTTTTCCGTATGGGCGTTACTGGGCTCGAACCAGTGACCCCCAGCTTGTCGAGCTGGTGCTCTCCCAACTGAGCTAAACGCCCTCGGGGTGGCGCAGGATAGCAGCCGCCCCGGGGTGACCCCGGGGGCTCAGGCGACGAGCGGCAGGCGGGCCTGGTCGATCTTCGGGAGCACCCGGGCGGCCTCGATGCCGAGCCACGACTCCAGGAGCGTCGCGTACACGGTCCGGAACTCCGTCGTGACCAGCAGGTTCTCGTCCTCGTCGAGGCGCGAGAGCCCGGGGAACTCGCTCTGGATGCCCCCGCGGGCGCGGTCGCCGACCACCATCACCAGGCCGCCGGCGCCATGGTCGGTGCCGTTCGAGTCGTTGTCCTCCGGGCGGCGCCCGAACTCGCTCCAGATCAGCGTCATGACCCGGCCGGAGAGCCCGCGCTGGGCCAGGTCGGCCTGCCACGCCACCAGGGAGTCGGAAAGGTCCGTCAGCAGCTCCGTGTGCTCCGACGGCTGGTCGTCGTGGGTGTCGAAGCCGCCGTGGGAGAGCGCCGCGACGCGGGTCCCGAAGCCGGCACCCAGCATCCGGGCCAGGTTGCGCAGCCCGTTCCCCAGGTCGGTGTCCGGGTACGCCACCGGCACCGGCGGCAGGGGGTGGTCGTCGTCGACCCGCAGCGGCACCAGCTGGTCGCGCACCTTGAAGGCGTTGTTGTAGGTGCGGCGGGCGGCGGCCAGCGCCGGGGACGACGTGGCGCCCGCCGCGGCATGGCGGTAGGCCTGGCTGAACCCCTCGCTGCCCCAGACGCCCTCGATGTAGAAGTCGAAGCCGCTCGGGTCGTACACCGTCGCCGTCGCCGCACGGCGGGATGTCAGCACCGGGTCGGGCGACCACGACGTGCTGATCCCCTGGAGCGGGTTGTCGGGGGTGCCCACCAGGTCGAGGGTACGCCCCAGCCATCCCGTGGGGTCGAACGACTGCCCCACCACGCCGCGGCGCCAGTAGGCGGCGGAGTTGAAGTGGGACTGGTCGGCGTCCTGGAAGTCCACCGACGGCAGCACCGCCACCTTGCCGGCGTCGAACAGCCCCTTCAGGCCGGCGAGCGACGGGTGCCAGCCGAACTCCGGGTGGCCGGCGACCGGCAGGGTCTGCTCGGCGGGGATGCCGATGCGGCCGCGCAGCGTCCGGTAGTTGGGGTCGGCGAGCGGTATCAGCGTGTTGAGGCCGTCATTGCCGCCCTCCAGGTACAGCGACACCAGGATCGTCGCGTCCGGCGCCGACTGGGCCTGCGCGGACGCCGCCTCCAGTACCGACCGGGTTGAGAGCCCCCCGAGCACCGACGCGCCCACCCACAGCCCCACCCCGCGCTCCATCAGGTTGCGGCGGGTCATGCCGCCGTCCTTCTCGAACGCGGCAAGGCCGTCGAGTGCGTCCGCCGGGATCGGCACCACGTCGGCGGCGCGGCTCATGAAGGCGCGGCGGGTGGCGCGCCAATCGGCGCAACCGGGTGAGCGTCGTCGCATCGGCATCCTCGGGGTCAGCAGACCTGTGCGTCGGGTCCCGCCAGCAGCAGGTGTCGCAGCACGCGCTGGCGCTCGGGGAAGTAGTGCTCGACCTCCCAGTCGTCGGTCCGGCCCTTCACCGACGTCACGGCGTAGCGGCGGAGGGCGTTCGCCGTCCGCGGCCCGGTGCGCGGGCTGCCGGTGGCGGCGAGCGCCGACGCCAGCGCCTGCTGGGGGGTCTGCCGGGACGAGATGGACCCGTCCTTGACCGTCTTGTAGAGCACGGCGGACGCGGCGTCGAAGCGAGCCCGGATCGCGCTGGTCGAGAGCCACGCGGTGCCGCTCTCCCAGCCGCTCACGTTCGGCGGGTGGAACGGGACCTGGCCCATCTGGTCCAGCCGATAGCGCCACGAGTCGTCGTCGACCTGGGTGTTCGTGAGCCGCAGCATCCCGGCGACGTAGACGAACGGCGGCTTCACCATGTCCGGCTCGGAGAGCCCGGCGTAGAAGAGCTTGTTGTTCAGGATCTCGCGGAGCACGGGGCGCACGTCGGTGTCGGCCTTCACGTAGGTCTTCGCGAGCGAGCGGACGAGCTTCGGCGGGCACTCCCGCGGGCTCAGGTAGCCCCAGAGCTTCTCCACGAGGAACGGGGCGTGGGCCTTGTGGGCGATCGCGATGTCCACCACGTCCTGGGGTGTGAAGCGGCCGACGCGGCCGAGGATGCGCTTCACCCCGCCATCGTGGTTGTCGGGGTCGTAGCCGAAGCGCTCCGTCTCGTAGTCGTAGGTGAAGCCGGTGAGCGCGCGGGCCGCCTCGCGGACGTCCCGCTCGGTGTAGCCGTTGTTCACGCCGAGGGTGAAGAGCTCGAACAGCTCGCGGGCGAAGTTCTCGTTGGGGGAGCCCTTCTCCGAGTTGGAGAGACTCAGGAACCGCTGCATCGCGTGGTCCTTCAGGATGGCGCGCGTCAGGTTGCGGAACTTGCCGAGCGCGCCGCGCCGCAGCGTCCAGTACTGGGCGATCATCAGCTTCGTGTCGCCGACGTCGTCGTTGGACGTGGCGAAGTGGTCGTGCCAGTTGAACGTCATCCGCTCGACCAGCGGGTGCTGGGTGCGGACCGCCCGGTCCAGCCACCACAGCACCTCGTGGCCGTACGCGTTCAACGGGTCGAGGGGCGCGCCGTCGATGCGGGCCGCCGGGCCGCGCAGAGCCGGCCCGCGCGGGGCGAGCAGCGACTCGACCGCCGCCGGGACGCCCTTGCGCGCCAGGCGGTCGATCTCCCCGGGGCGGCCGCCGAAGCCGGCCCGCCACAGCAGGCGCTCCACCTTCGCCCGGTCGGCGGAACGGGGCATCAGCGGCGCGGCCGCTTCTTCTTCTTGACGGCCTTCACCAGCAGCGTCCCGGCCATGCCGCGCTCGGCGTGGTCGGCCACGGTGCAGAGGTACGTGTAGCGGCCCTGCGGAAGGCGGATCCGGATCTGCCCGAGGTCGCCGGGCTTCACCACCCCCGTCTCCGCCCGGGCCACGCCGTTGGGGCCCTTGATGCGGAGGTCATGGTCGTCCTCACCGATGTTCTTCACCTGGAGGATCAGCGCGCCCGCGGGCACCACGTCGCGGCTGGTGTTGAAGCGGAACTCGTCCGCGAACGTCAGCAGCCGTGCCGGAGGGGCCGGAGCGGTCTGCGGTGGTGGCACGTCCATCGCGAGCATCGCCATCGCGACCCTATCGGCGCGTTCCCCCCGGGACGTGAGCGCATCGTTGGAGCCCTGTGAGGGAATTGCGAGGAACCCGCCGGCCAAGCAGCACCTCTCTACACGGGCGCTGCGACCGCGCTTCGCGCGGTAGGGCCGGCGGGCGGACAATCCCGCCGGCCAAGCAGCACCTCTCTCCCCGGGCGCTGCGACCGCGCTTCGCGCGGGGCAGGCAGGTCGGCGCTCCCGCCGCGCTTCGCGCGGTGTAGCGTCCACCGAGTGACCGCGACCCAACCCCTCGCCGCCCCGCTGCGCGCGGACGGGACGCCGGACGGGCGCGCCGACGTGGGGATCGCCGGGGCCGGGCAGCTCGCCCGAATGACGTGTCTCGCGGCGTGGCCGCTCGGCATCCGCGTGGCGGTCCTCGGCCGCCGCGGCGAGCCGGCGGGGCCGATGGCGGCATCGGTGGTGGAGGGCGACTGGAAGGACGCGGATGCGGTCCGGGCGCTCGGCGCCGCCGCCGCGGTGGTGACGCTGGAGAACGAGTTCGTCGACGCCGCCGCGCTCGCGGCGGTCGACGCGGCGGGCACGCCGGTGCGGCCCCGCCCGTCCGTGCTGGCGCAGGTGCAGGACAAGGCGCTCCAGAAGGCGCTGCTGCGCGACGCCGGCCTGCCGACCGCCCCCTGGCGCGTGGCGGAGGACCCCGGCGACCTGGCCGCCGCCGGCCGCGACCTGGGGTGGCCGCTGATGCTGAAGGCCCGCAAGCTGGGCTACGACGGCTACGGCAATGCCACCTGCCGCGACGAGGCGGAGGCCCGCGAGGTGTTCGCCCGCCTCGACGCCGGCGAGGGCGTGCTGGTGGAGGGGATGATCGCGTTCGCCAAGGAGCTGGCGGCGATGGTCGCGCGGTCGCCCTCGGGCGAGGTGCGGCGCTACCCGGTGGTGGAGACCGTGCAGCGCGACCACGTGTGCCACGAGGTCGTGGCCCCCGCCCCCGTCGCCGGCGACGTGCTCGGGCGGGCGGGCGAGGTGGCCGCGTCGGCCGCCGCGGCGGCCGACGGCCTGGGCGTGACCGGCGTGGAGATGTTCCTCACCGCGGACGGGAGCGTGCTGGTCAACGAGCTGGCGCCGCGCCCCCACAACTCCGGCCACTACACCATCGAGGCCTGCGAGACGTCGCAGTTCGAGAACCACCTGCGCGGCGTGCTCGACCTGCCGCTCGGCGAGGTGGGGATGCGCGCCCCGGCCGCGGCGATGGTCAACCTGCTCGGCTCCGCCGCCGGCCCGGCGCGGCCCCACGTGGCCGCCGCCCTGGCCGTCGAGGGCGCCCACCTGCACCTGTACGACAAGGCGGAGGTCCGCCCGGGCCGCAAGATGGGCCACGTCACGGCCCTCGGCGCCACCGCCGGCGAGGCCCTGGACGCCGCCCGGCGCGCGGCGGCGGCGGTGGGGCTGTGACCGGGGCCGCCGGCCCGCTGGTGGGGATCGTGATGGGCAGCGACAGCGACCTGCCCGTGATGCGCCACGCCGCCGACGTGCTCACCGCGCTCGAGGTGCCGCACGAGGTGCGCGTGGTGTCGGCGCACCGCACGCCCCACGACATGATCGCCTACGGCGGCGAGGCCGCGGACCGGGGACTGAAGGTCATCGTGGCCGGCGCGGGCGGCGCCGCCCACCTGCCCGGGATGCTCGCGGCGGTCACGACGCTGCCGGTGATCGGGGTCCCGGTGCGCACGACGGCCCTCGACGGCATGGACTCGCTGCTGTCGATCGTGCAGATGCCGCGCGGCGTGCCCGTCGCGACCGTCGCGATCGACGGCGGGCGCAACGCCGGCCTGCTGGCCGCGCAGATCCTGGCGACGTCCGACCCCGACCTGGCGCACCGTCTCGGCGCCGTCCGCGCGGAGATGGCGGCGGCGGCCCGGAAGGCGGACGCGAAGGTCCGGGGGGAGTGAGCGGCCCGGCCCGCATCCTCCTGAGCCGGCGCGCCGGGCGGGCCGCCGGGCGCGAAGACACCGCATCTGCGGTATTCCGCGGACGCGCCGCCGGGGTCACCATGTGACGTGCGGGAGGTGCGTCCAGCGCCCCCGCCGCAGGCGGCTCCGCAGGCCATCGCGCGGCCGTCTGTCGCACAGGCGGTGCCCGTCACCCGGACCGGATCGGGCGCTGCACACGCCGACGCCGGCGGGCATCCCGACGCCCGCCGGCGTCCGGCGGGTCCAGGGGCCCGGGTCCCGCGCGAGGGGGCGCCAGACGCGGGGCCCCGGCCCTTTCCCTCAGGGCGTGAGCGGGAAGGCGGCCCGGTCGCGGACGGCGCCGCCCGTGTCCACGAAGGCGTACGTCGCGGTGCCGCCCTCCAGGTGGACGCGCATCACCCCGAACGCCGGCACATGGGCGACGGCGTCGGGGCTGCGGGGCGTGCGCCCGTCGTTGCGCGGCGCGCCACCGGTGCCGACCGTGAAGAACGGCACCCCGGGCGCGCCCGCGACCTCCCGCCGCTCGTAGGCGTGCAGGTGGCCTGCCAGGACGGCGGTGACCGGCGCGGCGGCGATCACCGGCAGCATCGGGTTGCCCGCCTTCACGGGCTGGTGGGTGACGACGAAGCGGGCGAGCGGCCCCGGCCGGGCCAGGGCGCGCCGGGCGAACGCCACGTCGCCGGCGTCGGCGCGCAACCCGAGGGCCACCACCTGCACCGGCCCGTAGCGCAGGTCGTACCGCTCCCCCAGGTTCGGCCACTCCAGGGCGTCCGCCAGCGCCCGCTGGCCCACCGGGAACGGGATGTCGTGGTCGCCGACCGTCCCGTAGTTCGGAGCGCCCGAGAGGGCGTCGCGGAGCGGGCGGAACAGGTTGTCGTCGAGCAGCTGGGGCAGCGTCACGATGTACGTGTTGTCGCCGCCGGTGATCATCAGCCGGGGGTCCTCCTCGCCGGCCAGGCGCGCGACGGCACGGCTGTCGTCGTTCGGCGCCCCGTAGTCGGCGAACACGATCAGGTCCACCCCGCGGGACAGGTCGCGCGGCGCGGTGGTGAAGGCTCCCGAGGCGGCGGCATCGCCGTCGAGGGACGCCGTCCACGCGTACCGGGTGTCGGGCCGCAGCCCCCGGAACGTGCCGCCCGCCGCGGTGACCACCTGCCCGTCGTCGGCGCGGGCCGTCAGGCCGACGGCGGCGCCCGCCGGGGCGATCCAGCGCAGGCGCGCGGACGTGGTCCCGATGCGGGTGAGGTACGGCCCGCGGCTGAAGCCGTCCGCGGCGGGCGTGGTCCCGGCCGTCGAGCGGCCGTCGCCGCCGCCCCCGCCGCAGGCGGCGGCGAGGACGGCGATGACCAGGGCGGCGAGCGCCGCCGGGAGGGAGCGGGACGTCCTAGAGGACCGGCTTCCCGATGGCCGCGCCCTTACGGGCGCTGAAGGCCTCGAGCATGGCGTCGGCGTTCGACTCCTTCGCCGCCTCCACCAGGGCCTTGTACTTCTCGTTGATCGTCGAGCGCTGCTCGCGGTAGAGGATCCCCAGCTTGAACCCGCCGCGCAGGGCGAGGTCGAAGGCGGCGGTCTTGCTGGTGACGTCGTGGTCGGGGTCGACGTCGGTGACCAGCTCCTTCCACTCCTCCTGGTGGTTGTTGAACATCACGCAGGGGGACATGGCGTCGATGTAGCTGAAGCCCTTGTGCTCCATCGCCTGGACGATCAGCTCGGTGAGCGCCTTCGTGTTGAAGGAGGCGCCGCGGGCGACGAACGTGGCGCCCGAGGCCACCGCGAACGCCAGCGTGTTGAGCGGCGTCTCGAGGTTCCCCCACGGGGTGGAGGGCGCCTTCTGGTCGGTGAGCGACGTCGGCGAGACCTGACCCTTGGTGAGGCCGTAGATCTCGTTGTCCATCACCAGGTAGGTGATGTCCACGTTGCGGCGCGCCGCGTGCGGGAAGTGGCCCGCGCCGATGGCGAAGCCGTCGCCGTCGCCGCCGACCGCGATCACGTTCAGCTCCGGGTTCGCCAGCTTCACGCCCATGGCCACCGGGAGCGGCCGGCCGTGCAGCGAGTGGAACCCGTAGGTGGATACGAAGCCCGGCAGCCGGCTGGAGCAGCCGATACCGGAGACCACGACGGTGTTCGCCGGGTCCAGGTCGAGCTCGGCGAACGCGCGGTAGAGGGACGCCAGGACCCCGAAGTCGCCGCAGCCCGGGCACCAGATCGGCTTGAGGTCCGACTTGTAGTCGGCGGGCTTGCGCTTGGCGGGAGCGGTGCTCAACTGGGGATCCTTTCCATGATGATGTCCAGGACGTCCTCGGCGGTGAAGGGCAGCCCGTCGCACTTGGCGTGACTCTCGACCGCCACGCCGCACTCGCCGCGCACGAGGCGGGCCAGCTGGCCGGAGAAGTTGACCTCCGGGACCACCACGCGCGAGGCCTTGGCCGTGAAGGCCGCGACCTGCTCGACCGGGAACGGCCCCAGGACGCGCGGGTAGAACAGGCCCACCGACAGCCCCTGCTCGCGGGCGAGGTCCACGGCCTCGCGGACCGGCCCGTACGTGGAGCCGAAGCCGATGAGGGCGATGTCGGGGGTCTCGTCGCCGTGGATCTCGTGACGGACGAGGCCGTTGGCGAGCGGCGCCAGCTTCGCCCACCGCTTGGTCTGCATCGCCACGTGGTTCTCGGGCGTGTAGGCCGGGTGGCCGAACTCGTCGTGCTCGATGCCGGTGGAGACGTACTGGCCGCCCTCCTCGCCGGGGATGCCCATGGGCGAGACGGAGTCCTCGGTCAGCTCGTAGCGCTTGTAGTCGTCGACGCCCGCGGAGGTCTTGCGCTCCCACAGCTCCACCTTGTCGGTGTCGGGCTTGTGGATGACCTCCATCCGCGTCGCAAGCCCCTGGTCCGTGAGGAGGATGACCGGGACCTGGAAGCGCTCGGAGTAGTTGAACGCGTCGATGGTGGACCAGAAGCAGTCCTCCACCGTGATCGGCGCGATCACGACGCGGGGCGCCTCGCCGTGGCCGCCGTAGAGGGCGTGCTGCAGGTCGGACTGCTCGGTCTTGGTCGGCAGGCCGGTGGACGGGCCGCCGCGCTGCGCGTCGATCACGACGCACGGGATCTCGGCGGTGCCCGCGTAGCCCAGCATCTCCGTCATGAGGGACAGGCCGGGGCCCGACGTGGCCGTCATCGACTTCGCGCCGGTGTAGGAGGCGCCGAGTACGCTGGAGATGGAGGCGATCTCGTCCTCGCACTGGATCGTGATGCCGCCGACCTGCGGGAGCTTGGCCGACAGCCACTCGAGGATGTCGGAGGCCGGGGTGATCGGGTAGCCGGCGAAGTACTGCACGCCCGCGGCGATGGCGCCGACGGCGATCGCCTGGTTGCCCGACAGCAGGATCCGGTCGGCCTCGACCTCCACCGGCTCCACGATCTCGAGCACGCCTTTCAGGTCGGCGGACTCGTCGCCACCGGCCCGGAGGGCCGCGATGTTCGCGTCGGCCACGCCCTGCTTGTGGGCGTACCGGCGGAGCACGAGCTCCTCGATGGGGGTGGTGTTGAAGGAGATGACGCCGGCGACGGCGCCGACGGCCACCATGTTCTTGGCGCGGAGCGACCCCCCGATCTCCTTGGCGAGCTTCTCCATCCGGACCGGACGCGCACGGTCCGCGTACTCCTCGGGGATCTCGACCGCGGTCTCGTCGAAGAGGATCACCCCGTCGGGGCCGAGGGAGTCCCAGTGCAGCTCCCAGGCCTCCTGGTTGAAGCAGACCAGCAGGTCGACGGCCTTGCCGTGGCTGTAGATCTGCTCGTCGCCCATGCGCACCTGGTACATGCACGGGCCGCCCTTGATCTCCGCGGGGTACGTGCGGAAGGTCTGGGTCCAGTACCCGCCGCGCGCGGCCGCCTGCGTGAGGATGTCGCCGGAGGAGATGACCCCCTCGCCGGACTCTCCGGCCAGCCGGATCACCACGCTCTTTCTCGCCAAGTCTCCCCCTTGCTCGCCCGACTCCGGGCCGCAGTCCGGCCGGGGTCCGTCCCGGACCCGCCGGAAGCACGGCTGATGCCCCTGGAATGGCCGTCGCGAGCAGGGCGAATGGCCGTGCGGCGACGCCGGGGGATCCTACCCGGCGCCCGCGGGGGTGGGCAACAATGTCGGCGGTGAACGCCCCGACCGGACAGCCCGACCCCGGCGAGGACCCCCGCCTGCGCGCGAGGGCCGACCTGGTGTGGTACCTGCGGCACGCCGACGCCCTTCGCCGCTGGCCCGTGCTGCCCGAGGGCTGGGCCCGCGCGATCGAGGCCCACCGCCTGGGCGGTCAGGAGGGGGGTTCGGGTGGATCGGAACGGGGAAACCGGCACTAGACGGCAGGATTTCCTGACCAGGATGGGACGGAACGTGTGATCGAGCCGGGCGGCGGTTCTGCGGCGACGGGCGGCGCCCCGCGGGAGGCGCACGCCCAGACCGCCGCGCTCCATCGCGTGGCCACGGCCGTGGCCTCCGGCGCCGAGCCGGCCGAGGTGTTCCGGATCGTCGCCCGGGAGGTGGCGGCCCTCTTCGACGTGGAGGCCGGCGTCGTCTGGCGGTTCGACGACGACGCGGCGGCGGCCGTGGGCTCCTGGGGCGGGGCGGGGACGCCCCGGGTGGGGATGCGGGTGCCGCTCGACGGACGCGGCCCCGTCGCGCGGGTCCACGAGGGCGGCGTCCCCGCGCGCGTCGACCTGGACGAGCTCTCCGACGTGGAGCGCGCCGACGTCCACAGCGTCCGCGGCCGCCTCCGGTGCGGCGTCGCGGCGCCGGTCCGCACCGCCGGGCGGCTGTGGGGCGCGGTGCTGGCGGCGTCGGTGGACTCCCCCGGCCTGCCGCGCGACGCGGAGGGACGCCTGGCCACCTTCGCCGAGCTGGTGGCGCTGGCGGTGGCGAACGCCGAGGACCGCCGCGCCATCGAGCGGCGCGTCGAGGAGCAGACGGCGCTGCGGCGGGTGGCGACGGCGATCGCGGCCGGCACGCCCGCCGGCCGGATGCTCGCGCTCATCTGCGAGGAGGCCGCGCAGCTCACCGGCTGCCAGCTCGCGTCGGTGATCCGGACGGTCGACGGGGCCACGGGCGAGGTGGTCGCGAGCTGGGCGGCGCCCGGGATGCCCGTCCCGGCCGACGGGCACGTCGTGCGGCTGGGCGAGCTGGCCTCCCCCACCGCCGACCGCGGGTCGCGGGCCATGCGGCTGCTCCCGCGCCCCGGCGGCGGCGACCTGCTGCGCGGCTTCCGCGCGGGGCTGGCCGCGCCGATCGCGGTCGACGGCCGCCCGTGGGGCGACCTGGTGATCGTGAGCGCCGAGGCGGCGGTGGGCGCGGAGGCGGAGCGGGCGCTGCTCGACTTCGCCGACCTGGCGCGCCTGGCGATCAGCGACGCCGACCAGCGGCGGCGCATCGCCGAGTACGCCGCCGAGCAGGCGGCGCTGCGACGCGCCGCCACGCTGTCCGCGTCGGGCGCCGAGCCCGGGGAGGCCCTGACCCTGGTGTGCCAGGAGGCGGCGCAGTTGCTGGCGGTCGCGTCCGCCGCCATCGTCCGTCTCGGCGACGGACGCCACTCGGAGGTGGTCGCCTCGTGGCGCGAGGACGAACAGGCGGTCGACCCGGCCCGCGCGTGGGGGGCCGGCGGCGGCGACGTCGCGTCGTCGCCGATAGTGCTGGGCGGTGAGGTGTGGGGGGTGCTGGTGGCCGCGGACGACGGCCGGACGCCGATGCGCCCCGGCATGGGCGCCCGGCTCCGCAGCCTGGCCGAGCTGGCGGGCGTGGCGGTGGCGACGGCGGAGGCGCGGCGGCGCTCGCTGGAGGACGCGGCCGCGGCGATCGCGGCGGGGGGCCTGGACATGGCGGCGACGCTCGACGCGATCACCACCGCCGCGCAGCGGGCCCTCGGCGCCGACCGCGCCACCGTGATCGCCCTGCCCGACGGTCCGGGCGATCCGCTGCTGCACACCACGGAGGAGGACCCGGCCCTGCGGGGCGTGCTCCGGTCGCCGTCGACCGGCCCCGACGCCCGCGAGCTGCTCGACGCCATCCTGGCGGCCCCCGAGCGCGTGGTGGTGCGCGAGCACCTGACGGGCGCGCCGGGGGCGCGGCCGGGGCGCATCCCGGGCCTCGGCGCGTTCATCGCCGCGCGCCTCGAGCACCCGTCCGTGGGCGAGGGCGTGCTCGGCGCCCTGGTCATCGGCTTCCGCAGCAGCCGCCGGTTCACGGCGCGGGAGCGGGCCGCGGTGCGCAGCCTGATGAGCATCGCCGACCTGGCGCTCGCGAACGCGCGGCTGCACGCCCGCACCCTGGTGACCCTGGCCGACGCCGAGCAGCGCGCCGCGAGCGACCCGCTGACGGGGCTGGCCAACCATCGCGCCTTCCACGAGCGGCTGCGCGACGAGGTGGAGCGCGCCCGCCGGCACCGGCGGCCGCTCGCGCTCGCCCTGATCGACCTGGACCACTTCAAGGACGTGAACGACCGCCACGGCCACCAGGCCGGCGACGAGGTGCTGCGCGAGACGGCCGCGCGGCTGCGCAGGCGCTCGCGGCCGGAGGACCTGGTGGCCCGCATCGGCGGCGAGGAGTTCGCGTGGCTGCTGCCGGAGAGCGACGCGCTCGACGCCTGGAAGGCCGCCGAGCGCGCCCGCGACGCCGTGGCGGGCGTGCCCTTCGCGGGGGGCATCTCCTGCACCGTCTCCATCGGCATCGCCGAGCTGTCGCAGGCGGCGGATGCGGGCGACCTGGTCCGCCTGGCGGACGGGGCCCTGTACTGGGCGAAGGGCAACGGCCGCAACGTGTCGTTCTGCTACTCCCCGGAGGTCGTCGAGGTGCTGTCGGCCGAGGAGCGCGCCCACAGCCTGGAGCGCTCGCAGGCCCTGAACGCCATCCGCGCGCTCGCGCGCGCCGTGAACGCCCGCGACCCGTCCACCCGCCGCCACTCGGAGCGGGTCGCCGACCTCGCGGTCCGGATCGCCGCGCAGATGGGCTGGACGGCCGACCGCCAGGCGCTGCTCCGCGAGGCGGGACTGGTGCACGACGTGGGCAAGATCGGCGTGTCCGACGCCGTGCTGTTCAAGGCGTCGCGGCTCACGGACGCGGAGATGGCCCACGTCCGGGAGCACTCGACCCTCGGCGCGCAGATCGTGGCCGACGTGCTCACGCCCGACCAGGTGGGGTGGATCAGGTCCCTGCACGAACGGGCCGACGGGCGCGGATACCCGGAGGGGATCCGCGGCGACCGGATCCCCGACGGGGCGCGCGTCCTGGCCGTGGCCGACGCGTGGGACGCGATGACGAGCGCCCGCTCCTACACCGCGCCCCTGTCCCCGGAGCAGGCCGCCGAGGAGTGCCGGCGCGGGGCCGGCAGGCAGTTCGACGCCGAGGTGGTCGCCGCGCTCGAGCGGGTGCGGGCGGCGGGCGACCTCGGGGACGGGGGTCCCTCGCCCCTGCCGTAGGCCCGCCGGCCGCCGCCGCCCGGGGTGGACAGGGAGCGGCGCGCCGACGTAGAACCGGCGTCCGTGAACCTGGAGTTCCCGCCCGACGGCGCCGAGTGGACGTTCTTCATCTGCGCCTGCGTGATCCTGCTCGGGCCCTACGTCGCGGGGAAGCTGCGGCTGCCCGGGATGGTCGGCATCGTGATCCTGGGGATGATGATCGGGCCGAACGTGCTCGACTGGGTCCCACGCGTCGGCATCGTGGAGGGGATCGGGCAGCTCGGCCTGCTGACCCTGATGTTCCTCGCCGGCCTGGAGCTGGACCTGGAGGAGTTCGCCCGGCGGCGCGCCGAGTCGGTCCGCTTCGGGCTGATCACCTTCTCGATCCCGCTGGTCCTGGGGCTCGTGGTGGGGATGGCGGGCTTCGACTACGCGTTCGCGGCCGCCCTGCTCTACGGGTCGCTGTGGGCGTCCCACACCCTGGTGGCCTACCCCATCGTCCGCAACGAGGGCCTCGCCGGGCACCCCGCCGTGGGCATGGCGGTGTCGGGCACGGTGATCACCGACACGCTGGCGCTGTTCGTGCTGGCGGTGGTCGTGGGGGCCGAGACCGGCGACGGCTCGACCGGCGTGGTGGTGGGCGGGCTGATGCTCGGGCTGGCCGTGCTGGCCGCGGTGGCGTTCGTGGTGCTCCCCTGGCTGATGCGGCGGTTCTTCGCCGGCGCGGGGCGCGACCGGTCGCTCCGGTTCATCGGCGTGATCGCCGCGTTCACCGGGGTCGCCGTGGTCGCCGACCTGGGCGGCCTGGAGGGGATCGTCGGCGCGTTCTTCGCCGGGCTGGCGGTGAACCGGCTCATCCCGAACCGCAGCCCCCTGATGGAACGGCTCGAGTTCTTCGGATCGTCGCTGCTCGTCCCGTTCTTCCTGATCTCGACGGGGATGCTCATCGACCCGGCCAAGTTCACGGAGGCCCGCACCCTGGCGCTCGGCGCCGCATCACTGGTCGTGGTGGTGGTCGGCAAGTCGGCGGCCGCATGGATCGCCGGGCGCCTGGGCCACCAGACCCGTGCCGAGGTCGGCCTGGTGTTCTCACTGACGGTCGCGCAGGCCGCCGCCACCCTGGCCGCCGTGATCGTGGGCCTGGAGGCCGGGATCTTCGACCAGACGCTCGTCAACGCCGCGCTGGTGGTGGTGCTGGCGTCGCTCATCATCGCCCCGCTGGGCGCCGCCCACTACGCGAAGGACGTGCGGCCGCCCGCCACCGAGGGCGGCCGCCGCCTGGGCGAGACGATCCTCGTGCCGATCGCGAACGACGCCATCCAGCCGCGCGGCACGCTCGCCGCCCTGATCGCCCGGGCGGACAAGGGGGTGGTGGTGCCGGTGGCGATGGTCCCCGAGCCGGGGGAGCCGGCGGCGCGCGCGCTCGGGCAGGAGCGGCTGGAGCGCATCACCGGGATCGTGGAGCACCTGGGCGTCGAGACCGAGCCACGCATCCGCGTGTGCGAGTCGGTCGCCGCGGGCGCGCTGCGCTCGGCGATGGAGCACGACGCGACCTGCGTGATGGTGTCGTGGACCGGCCTCGCCCGGGCGCGCTCGGCGTTCTTCGGCGGCGCCAGCGAGGGCCTGTTGGCCGAGACGAAGGTCCCCACCCTGGTGGTGTCCGGCGGCGCCGAGGCGCCCGCCCGCGTGGTGCTGGCGCTCTCGCGCGAGGACGTGCTGCCGATCGGCCACACGGAGACCCTCCTGGCCGTCCGGGCGGCGCGCCTGATCGCGTCCGGTCTGGGCGTGGAGCCGCGCGTCTTCTCCCCCGACCCCGAGGTCGCGCGCCCGCTGCTGGTCGGCATCGAGCGCGCGCCGGTCGACGGGTTCGCCGGCACCCGGGAGGACGCGTTGGCATCGACGGGGCCGGCCGACGTGGTGGTGATCCCCGGCCGGATGTCGCGGACGATGCTCGAGGGCGACGCCGGCCGCCTCGTGGCCCGCGCCGACGCGCCGACCGTCGTGCTGGCCGTGCTCCCCGTGGAGGGCGGGCGCCGACTGCCGAGCTCCGGGGTCCTCGCCGCGCGGACCTAATCTCCCGGGATGGGCCACGACGACGCGATCCACTTCCCCACCGTCGCCGACTGGCGCGCGTGGCTGGAGCGGCACCACGCCCACGCCGCGGAGGTGTGGGTGCTGACCCACAAGAAGCACACGGGGGTCCCGTCGGTCGTGTGGGCGGACGCCGTCGAGGAGGCGCTGCGCTTCGGGTGGATCGACGGGCTGGTGCGCCGGGTGGACGGCGACCGATTCGTCCAGCGCTGGACGCCCCGGCGGCCCACCAGCCGCTGGTCCAAGATCAACGTCGCCACGGCCGAGCGCCTGATCGCCGAGGGGCGGATGACGCCCGCCGGCCTCGAGACCGTGCGGATCGCCAGGGAGCGCGGCGCCTGGGAGAAGGCCTACTCGGCGCTGAAGGCCCTGCGCCCCCAGCCCGCGCTGCGCGCCGCGCTGACGGCCGACCCGGCCGCGAAGGCCCGCTGGGAGCGGACGTCCACGACCTGGACGAACCGGATCGTCGAGTGGATCGGGGCCGCGGGCTCCGAGGAGGAGGCCGCCACGCGCATCGACGCCACCGTCGCGGCGCTGCGTGAGGGCCGGCGGCCCGACATGGGCTGAGCCGGGCCCTCGACGCCGGTCAGTGCGGGGGGAACCCCCCGCGCATCGGCGCGGTCATCGGCGGCATCATCCCGCCACCGGGCGGGCCGCCGCGGCCCGGCGGGGCCGGGATCGGCGTCATGCCACCCGGTCCGCTCCGGTCGAGCGTGATGGGCGTCGTGAGGGGCGCGGAGAAGATGCGGGGGGCGTCCTCGCCGCACTCCGGGCAGGGGGCGTCCGACGGCGCGGTCCCGAGCGGGAGTGTCAGCTCGAACACGCCGTCGCGCTCGCAGCGGTAGTCATAGGCGGCCATGGGTCGACACCCTAGCGGACGGGTGGCCAGCGCTCCTCGGGCGGGCGGTCGACGTTGGGCACGCTCATCCGCCCGGCCGCCGGGTCGGCGGCCTCGTAGGGGCGGATCACCGGGGCCCGCCACGTCTCGTAGAGGGCGCATGCGGCGTCCGGGTCGGCGGGGTTCGCGGCGATCGCGCGCGCCAGCGCGTGGGCGTCGCCCAGCCCCAGGCCGGCGCCGACCCCGGTCTCCGGACCGAAGAAGTGCGCGGCGTCGCCGATCAGCACCACCCCCGGGGCCCACCAGCGGGCCGCCCGCAGCACGGCGGGCTCCTGGTACAGCAGCTGGTCGGTGGAGGTGACGCCCTCCAGTGCCTCGGCGGCCTCCGGCATGAGGGCCGCGAACGACGCGCGGAACGCGTCCACCCCGGGCGCCATCGCCGCCTCGCGCCCCACGCGGTCGATGGTGCGCCACCCGGCGGACCCCTCGGGCCACCCCATGAGGCCCATCTGGCCCCCGTCGGAGAGGTACCGCATGGCGAAGGAGCGATCGGCCATCACGACCGGGCTCATCCACGTGAGCGTCGCGTCGGCCAGCGCCTGGACCTCCGCCTCCAACCCGGCCATCGCCCGCACGGGCGAGCGCACGCCGTCGCAGGCGACCACCAGGTCGGCGGGGATGTCCTCCCGCCCCGACGGTCCGTCCGCGACCACGCCGGTCACCCGGCCGTCCCCATCGCGCAGCAGGCCGGTCACCGAGCGCTCGTGCTCCACGGGGACGCCCTCCCCGATCGCGGCGAGCAGCTTCCCCACCTCGATGCAGACGGCGACGGGCACGCCGTCGGAGCCGGGGGCGACGTCGCGGCCTCCGGCGCGCACCGCGCCGAGCAGTCCCAGCTCCTCCAGCGTCGGGAACCCCTGGAAGCCGAGCAGGAACGGCCGCTTCTGATAGACGCCCGCCGGCATCCGCTCCAGCACCAGCGGCTCCTCACCGGAGGCGCGCAGCAGCCGCGCCAGCGTGAGCCCCACCATCCCGCCCCCGGCGATCACGGTCCGCATGGCGCCGAGGGTACCCCGATAGGGTCAGCGCATGACCGTCGCCACCGCGTCCGGGCCCGCGACGGTCCGCGCCACCCGGTACGTGTCGCCGTTCCGCGAGGGCGGGTCGCTGCCGGGGCTGGTGGAGGCCGACGACGACGGCCTCTACGTCCTGAAGTTCCGCGGGGCCGGCCAGGGGCCGCGGGCGCTGGTGGCCGAGCTGCTGGGCGGGGAGCTGGCGCGGGCCGCTCGGCTGCCGGTGCCGGTGATCGCGTTCGTCACGGTGGAGCCGGAGCTGGGCGCCGCCGAGCCGGACGCCGAGATCCGCGACCTGCTGAAGGCCAGCCCGGGCCTGAACCTGGGGCTCGACTTCCTGCCCGGCGCGCTGGCGTACGAGCCGGCGGCCGGCACGGCCGTCGACCCGGGGACGGCCGCGGAGGTGGTGTGGCTCGACAGCCTGCTCCAGAACGTCGACCGCACCGCCAACAACCCGAACCTGCTGGTCTGGCACGGACGGGTGTGGCTCATCGACCACGGCGCGGCCCTCTACGCCCACCACGGCGACCCGCTGCTGCGCGACGCGTGGTCGCGCCCGTTCCCCCAGATCGGCGAGCACGTGCTGCTCCCCGGCGCCGGCCCCATCGGGCCGGCGGGGGCGCGGCTCGCCGCCCGGCTCGACGACGGCGTCATCGCGCGGGCCGTGGGCGCCGTGCCGGACCTGTGGCTGGAGGACGCGTCCGACGTCGCCGGACCCGACGCCCGGCGGGCGGCGTATGCGGAGCACCTGCGGCGGCGGCGCGACCGCCACGCCGAGCTGGCGGAGGAGGCCGAAGGTGCCCGCGGCGCGTAGCCCCTTCCAGTACGCGATCCTGCGCGCGGTGCCCGACGCCGAGCGCGGAGAGTGCCTCAACGTGGGCGTCGTGCTGTTCGCCCGCACCCGGGAGTACCTGGGGCTGACGACCGAGCTGGACCGCGACCGGCTGCGCGCGCTCGCCCCGGCGACCGACCCCGGGCCGATCGCCGCGCACCTGGAGGGGCTGGAGCGGATCGCGGCGGGCGACCCGGACGCCGGGCCCATCGCGCGGATGCCGGTGCACGCCCGGTTCCACTGGCTCGTCGCGCCCTCGAGCACGGTGGTGCGGCCGTCGGCGGTCCACACCGGCCTGTGCGACGACCCGGAGGCCACGCTGGCGCGCCTGCACGGGCGACTGGTGGCGCGGGTCCATTAGGCTCCGGGCATGAGCACCGAGGCGACCCCACAGGACCCGCCCGCCTGCGAGCGCTGCGGGACCCGCACCTACTCGACCAAGCGGAAGATGCGGATGCACCAGATCCACGGTGGCCAGGCGTATCCGCAGGACTCCGTCGTTCCGGTCTGGCGCTGCCCCTCCTGCGGCCGCGAGACGCCGCGCGAGGTCTGACCCTCCCGGAGCGGCCCTGATGGAGCTGGGCGTCTACACGTTCGCGGAGCGGACGCCCGACCCGGCGACAGGCGAGACCATCGGCTTCGGGCCGCGCCTGCGGAACCTCATCGAGGAGATCCGGCTCGCGGACCGGGTGGGCCTCGACGTGTTCGGCGTCGGCGAGCACCACCGCGCCGACTTCTCCGTGTCGGCCCCCGCCGTCGTCCTGGGCGGGGCGGCGACGGTCACGGAGCGGATCCGCCTGACCAGCGCCGTGAGCGTGCTGAGCTCGGACGACCCGGTCCGGGTGTTCCAGGACTTCGCGACGGTCGACCTGCTGTCGGGCGGGCGCGCCGAGATCATGGCCGGCCGCGGGTCGTTCATCGAGTCGTTCCCCCTCTTCGGCTACGACCTCCGCGCCTACGACGAGCTGTTCGCCGAGAAGCTGGAGCTGCTGCTGGCCGTGCGCGATCAGGAGCTGCTGCGCTGGGAGGGCGGCGACCACACGCCGCCGGTGGACGGGCGCGGCGTGTACCCCCGCCCGGAGCAGGACCCGCTGCCGGTGTGGGTCGCGGTCGCCGGCACCCCGCAGTCGGTGGCCCGCGCGGGCGCGCTGCACCTGCCGCTGGCCATCGCGATCATCGGCGGCCAGCCGGCCCGGTTCGGCTCGCTGGTGGAGCTCCACCGCGAGGCGGCCCGCGCCACCGGCCACCCGGACCCCGGGTCGATCCCGATCGGCATCAACGTCCACGGGTTCGTCGCCGACACCGGCGACGAGGCGGCCGACCTGTTCTACGGCCCGTTCGCCCACACGATGACCCAGATCGGCCGGGAGCGCGGCTGGTCGGCCATGACCCGTCCCGCCTACGAGGCGATGCGCGCGCCCCAGGGCGCCCTGGCCGTCGGCTCGCCCGACGAGGTGGCCGAGAAGATCCTGCACTGGCACCGGATCTTCGGGAACCAGCGGCTGCTGATCCAGATGAGCGTGGGCACCATGCCGCACGAGGCGCTGCTGCGCTCCATCGAGCTGTTCGGCACCGAGGTTGCGCCGCGCGTCCGCGCCGAGGTGGCGCGCCGGGCCGAGGCGGCGTGACCGCCGCGCCGAGGGCGCTGTTCTTCGACGTCTTCGGCACGTGCGTGGACTGGCGCACGTCGGTCGCCCGGGAGGTGGCCGCGCTCGCGTCGCGGATGGGCCGCGCCGACGTCGACCCGGAGGCCGTGGCCGACGCGTGGCGGGCCCGCTACCAGCCCCAGCTGGAGACGGTCCGCAGCGGCGCCCGCCCTTGGGTGAACCTCGACGTGCTGCACCGCGAGGCGCTCGACGGCGTGCTGGCCGAGGTCGGCTTCGACGAGGCGCCGGCCGAGGCCCGCGACGAGCTGACCCTGGCGTGGCACCGCCTGGACCCGTGGCCCGACACGGTCGCCGGCCTCACCCGCCTGAAGGCCGTGGCGGTGGTCGCGCCGCACTCCAACGGCCACGTCGCCCTCCTGCTCCAGATGGCCCGGCGGGCGGGGCTGCCGTGGGACCTGATCCTGGGGTCCGAGACGGCCGGCGCCTACAAGCCGGAGCCGCGGTCGTACCTGCGCAACGCGGAGCTGGTGGGCGTTCCGCCGGGCGACGTGATGATGGTGGCGGCGCACAACGGCGACCTCCACGCCGCCGCGGCGGTCGGCATGCGCACCGCGTTCGTGCGCCGGCCCACGGAGCACGGACCGGGGCAAACGACCGATCTGCGGCCCGACGGCGCGTGGGACGTCGTGGCCGACGACCTCCTGGACCTCGCGGACCGCCTGGGCGCATAGGCCGCGGCCCGCCGGCGCGCCTGGCAGGATCCCTGAGCGATGCAGGTCACCATCGAGCACCACATCCCCCACCCCGCCGACCGCGTGTTCGCCGTCATGACGGATCCGGCGCGGCGGCCGGAGTGGCAGGAGAACACCAGCGACGTCCGCGTGGCGTCGGACGGCCCCGTCGCCGTCGGGACCCGCTGGACCGAGGAGCAGCGCGGCGTCGGCCACGTCGAGGCCGAGGTCACGGCGCTGGAGCCGGCGAGCCGCTACGCCGAGCGCGGCGTCTCGTCGTCCGGCACGGGCAACGTGACCGTGACGCTCACCCCGGACGGCGACGCCACCCGCCTGGTGATGGAGGTGGAGCTGAGCCTGAGGGGCCTGAAGAAGGCCTTCGAGCCCGCCATCGCGCCCATGGTCCGCGCCCAGATGCCGAAGGACCTGGACCGCCTGTCGGCCATCCTCGACCGCGAGGCCGGCTGAGGCTCACCGCAGGGCCTCCACCTCCCGCTCGACGGTCGCCGGCTCCAGCAGCGCGCCGGCCAGCCGGAACGCGATCCGCCCCTCCCGGTCGAGGACGAGGGTCTCGGGGACCGCGGGGACGTCCAGCGTGGCGACCGCGTCGCCCTCCCGGTCGACGAGCGTCGCTCCGAACCCGAGGCGGTGGTCGCGCAGGAACCGCGCGGCGTCGACCGGTACGTCGTTCACCGCGATCCCCACGGTCGCCACGTCGGGATCGGTGGCGTAGCGGGCGGCCAGCGCCCGGAACGGGGTGACCTGGTCCGCGCACGGCGCGCACCACGAGGCGAAGGCGGACAGGACCACGATCCGCCCGCGGAGCGATGACAGCGACACCGGGACACGGTCGTCGAGCCGGGGCAGCGTCAGGTCGACGGGCGCCGACCGGAGCGGAACGACCGGCAGGTCGAGGGGGCGCGCGCGGTCCGTCGCGCCGACGCGGTCGTCCGGGCCGCACGCGGGCGGGATGGCGTCCCTGGTGGCGACCACCATGCAGGCGGGAAGGTCGGGCGCGAGGACGTGGCTGCCCGCTCCCCACAGCACGCCGTCGCCTCCGGCGGGTGACCCGCCGCCCACGATGGTCACCTGGTTCGCCGCCCCGGAGGGGCTCCGGCCGAAGGGCGCGCCCAGGTCGATCGCGATCCCCTCCGCGGGATCCGCGGGCCGCAGGAGCACCGCGCCGGCCGGCAGGGGCGGCCCGAGCGCCGTGCCGCCGGGCAGCCGGCCGGTCATGGTGACCGTCTGGACCAGGGCGTCGACCGCCTGCGCGTAGGTGACGCCGGGCGGGAACACCAGCGACGGATGCCGCGCCGGGTCGGGGGAGCCGTCGGTCCGCGCGTACAGCCAGGGGGCCGTGGCGAGCGCGGGCTGCCCCTTCCGGACCGCCTCGGTCCCCTCGACGCACGGCACGGCCAGATCGGGTGGCGGGGTGGCGCAGGCAGCGAGAGGCCCGAGGGACGCGGGGTCGGGGACGAGCGCGGCCGGCCGCGCGGCGTCGTCGCCCCCCGGCGTCGCGATGATGAGCGCCACCAGGAGCCCCGCGAGGGCAGCCGCGCCGGCGAACGCCGCCGCGATGCCGAGGGGCCGCCGCCACGGCGACCGGCGCGGCGGGGCGGGAAGGGCGGCGAGCGCAGCCACCCGCGCGCGGTCGGTGGCCTCGCGGGGCGGCTCCGGCAGACGGGCCCCGGCGTGGGTCAGGCGGGTCTCAAGGGCGTCCGGCATCCCCCACCTCCAGGGCGTCGCGGAGTTGGTCGAGGGCTCGCGCGAGGCGCGAGTGGACGGTGCCGACCGGCAGGCCGACGATCGGGGCGATCTCGGCGGGCGTGTAGCCCAGCCAGTAGCGCAGCACGACGAGTGCGCGGCGCTCGTCCGGCAGTTCGGCGACGGCGCGCTCCAGCGCCGCGTCGGGGGACGGCATCTCGTCGTCGCCCGCGTGGTCCTCCAGGCCGGTCAGGCGGCGGGCGCGGCGCAGGTGGTTCAGGGTCTGGTTGACCGCGATCCGGCTGACCCAGGCACGGAAGCTCGGCCCCCGGTAGCCGTCGAGCGCGGCGAACGCACGCACGAAGGCGTCCTGCGCGCAGTCCTCGGCGACCTCGTGGTGCCGGGCAATCGCGTAGGAGGCGCGCCAGACCGCCCGCCAGTGGCGGTCGAAGAGGGCGCCCGCGGCGTCGCGGGAGCCGTCCCGCGCCTCGCGCACAAGCGTGTCGTCGTCCGTTCCGGCGTCCATCCACCCCTCCGACACGCGAGCAGGGCGGTCGCGTCCACGCTACCCCGCCCGGACGGCGCCCAGGTAGTCGTCCCGCTCGTCCAGGCGCGCCACCTCCACCACCTCGCCGCTCTGCGGCGCGTGCACGTAGCGGCCGCGGCCGACGTAGATGCCCATGTGGCCCAGGCCGCTGAAGAAGACCATGTCGCCGATCTGGAGCCGGTCGCGCGGCACCTTCGGGAAGGCGCCCCAGATCGCGTTGGTGTTGTGGTCCATCGGCACGCCGACCTGCGCGTAGGCGTAGGAGACGAGCCCGCTGCAGTCGAAGCCGCCGGGCGAGCCGCCGCCGTACACGTAGGGCGTGCCGAGGTACCGCAGGGCGACCCTGGCGGCCCGGGCGTTCCGCACCGCCCAGGCGGGCCGGTCGCCGGGCGCGGGGCGCAGCCCCTGCTGCATCGCCTCGCGGCGGCCGCGGACCTCGAGGGACCGCACGGCGGCCGGGGACGCGGACGCGGTCCCGTCGGCGGCCGGCGGGGCCGCGGCGGCCGCGCCGCCCTCGTCGGACGGGACCAGGACGGCCGCGGAGACGGCCACGATTGCGGCGGCGATGGCCGCCGCGAGAGCGGGCTTCGGCACAGGCACTCCTGTCGCGGGGCACGCCGCGACCGGTGGGGGATGTGGGAGGGGGCCGGCCCACCGCGGGCACGGGGCCGGCCAGGGGGGATCCGTCGGGCGGATCCCGCGTTGGATTCCGTCGAGGCTAGCGGACCCCTGCCGGGACGACCCTCATCGTGGTTCCGCTCCGCACGCGCGGGCCCTCAGCCGTCAGACGTCGAGCATCGTCCCGCGGCACCGCGCGCTGCCGCACGCGCAGGCGTAGGTGCCGTCGTCATCGTCGTCGTCGTCGAGCACCAGGCGGTAGTCGAACGTGAGCTCCTCCCCCGCCGCGATGCCGCGCAGGGCCACGATCACGATGTCGCCACCCGTCTGGCGGGTCTCGCAGTTGGGATCGCAGGAGTGGTTGATCCAGCGCGACGAGTTGCCGCCGACCCAGCCGTCGATGACCTCGCCGTCGCCGACGTCGAAGAACATCGTGTGGGCGTCCTCGCCGGGGCGGTCCTGATGGCGGCGGACCGCCTCCTCCCACGGGATCACCTCGCCGGCGTAGGCGATGACCCGCTCCCCGGCGTCCAGCGGCCGCAGGGCGAACACCCCGCGGCCGTGGATCGCGCTCGAGCGCACGGCGATGCGGCGTGCGCGGCTCAGGCCGGCACCGGGCGCTGCCCCGGGCCCTCGTAGCGGCTGAGCGGCCGGATGAGGCTGTTCGCCTCCAGCTGCTCGACGATGTGGGCCGTCCAGCCGGTGATGCGGCTCATGACGAAGATGGGCGTGAACATGGGGATGTCGAATCCCATCATGTGGTAGGCCGGTCCCGCCGGGAAGTCGAGGTTGGGGTGGATGCCCTTCGCCGCCGCCATCTCCGCCTCCAGGGCGTCGTACATGGCGACCCAGCGGGCGCCGTCGCGGCGGGCGGCCACGTCCAGCATCGCCGCCCGCATGGTGGGCACCCGGGAGTCGCCGTTGCGGTACACCCGGTGGCCGAACCCCATGATCTTGCGCTTGCGCTCCAGGGCGTCCCGCAGCCAGGGGCCGGCCAGGGCGGGGTCGTCGATCTCCAGCATCATGTCCATCACCGCCTCGTTGGCGCCGCCGTGCAGCGGCCCCTTGAGGGCCCCGATGGCGGCGGTCACGGCGCTGTAGACGTCCGACAGCGTCGACGTGACCACCCGGGCCGTGAACGTGGAGGCGTTGAAGCTGTGCTCGGCGTAGAGGATCAGCGACACGTCGAACGCCCGCACCACCTCCGGCTCGGGGACCTCCCCGAAGCACATGTGGAACACGTTCTCGGCGAAGCCCAGGGACGGGTCCGGCGGGATCCGCGCCAGGCCGTGGCGGCGGCGGTAGTCGAGGGCGACCACCGTCGGCAGCCGCGCCATCATGGCGAGCGACTTCGCCAGCAGCGCGTCGCGGCCGGCGGCGTCCTCGGTGGGGTCCTCCGCGCCGAACGCGCTGACGGCGCTGCGCAGCACGTCCATGGGGTGGCAGGTGTCGGGCAGCCGCTCCAGCTGGGCGATCACGGTGCGGCTCAGCTCCCGCTGCGAGCGCTCCGCCGCGGTGAACTCCGCCAGCTCGGCGGGGCCGGGCAGCTCCCCGTGCCAGATCAGGAACGCCACCTCCTCGAAGCTCCGCGTCGCCGCGAGGTCCTGCACCGCGTAGCCGCGGTACGTGAGCGAGTTGGTCTCGGGGACGACCTCCGAGATAGCGGTACGGTCGACGACCACCCCCGCCAGGCCCTTGTGGATCTCCGTGGCGGTGCCGGTCATCGTGCGCCTCCGTCGTAGCCGAGCAGTTCGTAGAGGCGGGCCCGCGTCTGCATGCGCGGCAGCAGGCCCTCCTGGGTGCCGTCGCCGGCGATCTCCCGCAGCCCCTCCTCCACCGCGCCCATGGCGAGCCGGAGGGTGGTGACCGGGTAGATCACGGCGTTGATGCCGAGCGACACCAGCTCGCCGGCGCCCAGCAGGCGCGACTTGCCGAACTCGGTCATGTTGGCCAGCAGCGGGACCGGGACGGCGCGTCGCACGGAGGCGAACTCGTCCGCGTCGGCGAGCGCCTCCGGGAACACCATGTCGGCGCCCGCCTCCACGTACCGCAGTGCCCGCCGGATGGCGGCGTCCAGCCCCTCCGGCCCGCGGGCGTCGGTGCGGGCGCAGATCACGAACCCGGGGTCCCGGCGGGCGGCCACCGCCGCCGCGATGCGGGCGCACATCTCCGCCTCGTCCACCAGGGTCTTGCCGTCCAGGTGGCCGCAGCGCTTTTCGCCCACCTGGTCCTCCAGGTGGCAGCCGGCCAGGCCGGCGTCCTCCAGCAGCCGGACGGTGCGGGCGACGTTGAGGGCGTCGCCGAACCCCGTGTCGGCGTCGATGAGCGCCGGCAGCGAGGTGGCCGCGGCGATGCGGCCGCCGCGATCAGCGACCTCCGACAGCGTCGTCAGGCCCACGTCGGGCAGCCCCAGGTCGGCCGACAGCGCGGCGCCCGAGACGTACACGCCCTCGAACCCGGCGTCCTCGATCGCCATCGCCACCAGCGGCGAGAAGGCGCCCGGCATCCGCACCAGGCGGCCGGAGGCGAGGGACTCTCGGAACGCCCGGCGCCGCTCCGCCGCCGACGGCCGCACCACGGTCAGCGTGGCGCTCACCGGTCGAAGATCCCGCGCGCGACCGACAGCGCCAACAGGTCGGCGTCGGCGCGGAAGGTCAGGCCGGGCAGATCGTCGGGCCCCAGCTCGGGCAGCGCGGCGGCGGTCGCCAGGAAGCGCGCCTGCTCGGCGGGAGCCACGACGCCGTCCGCCAGCGCGCCGAACTTCTCGACGTATTCGGCACGGCCGAAGGGCCGCGCCCCGCGGGGGTGCGCGTCGGCGACGCCGAGCTCGTCCTCGATGACGGTGCCGTCGTCGAGCGTCACCACGATCCGCCCCCCGAACTCGGGCTCGGCGGCGTGATAGCGGCGCGTCCACTCCGGGTCCTCCTCGGTGCGGATCGCGTGCCACAGGCGCACCGTGTCGGGGCGTCCGGCCCGCGTTGGCGCGTATGAGCGCTCGTGGTGCCACGTCCCGTCCTGGAGCGCGACGGCGACGATGTAGGCGATGGAGTGGTCGAGGGTCTCGCGGCTCGCCCGGGGGTCCATCTTCTGGGGATCCCCCGACCCGGTCCCGATGACGTTGTGGGTGTGGTGGCTCGTGTGGATCACCACCTCCGCCACCCGCGACAGGTCGCCGATCCGGGGGCGCATCCGGCGGGCCAGGTCGATCAGCGCCTGGGCCTGGTACTCGGCCGAGTGCTCCTTGGTGTACGTGTCGAGGATCGCCCGCCGCGGCTCGCCCGGCTCGGGCAGCGGCACCCGGTACTCGGCGTCGGGCCCGTCGAGCAGCCAGGCGATGACGCCGTCCTCCCCCTCGTAGATCGGCGAGGGGGAGCGCTCGCCGCGCATCGCCCGGTCCACCGCCTCCACCGCCATCTTCCCGGCGAAGGCGGGGGCGTGCGCCTTCCAGCTGGAGATCTCGCCCTTGCGCGACTGCCGGGTGGTGGTGGTCACGTGCAGCGCCTGGCCGATCGCCTGGAAGATCGTCTCCTCCGGCAGGCCCAGGGCGGCGCCGATGCCGGCGGCGGCCGACGGCCCGAGGTGCGCGATGTGGTCGATCTTGTGGGCGTGGAGGCAGATGCCGCGCGCCAGGTCCACCTGGATCTCGTAGCCGGTGGCGATGCCGCGGGCCACGTCGGCGCCGGTCAGTCCGCAGTGCTGGGCGACCGCGACGACCGGCGGGATGTTGTCCCCCGGGTGCGAGTACTCGGCCGCCAGGAACGTGTCGTGGAAGTCGAGCTCGCGCACCGCCACCCCGTTCGCCCAGGCCGCCCATTCGGGCGACACCCGGCGCTCCGGGCCAAAACCGAGCACCGTGGCGCCGGGCGCGTACGGGTGCGCCGAGGCCTGGCGCCGCGCGCTCGCCACCGGGCCGCGCCGCAGCGCGGCGGCCGCGACCGCGGCCGTGTCGATGATCCGGTCGATCACCGCTTCGACGACCTCGTCGTCGGGCGGCGACGGGTCGGCCGCCACCTCGGCGAGCCGCCACGCGAGCTGCTCCTCCCGCGGCAGCGCATCCGACGACGGGTGCACGCGGATCGCCAGCGTCCTCATCCCTCACCTCTCGCTCGTTCGCAACATGCGCACGGTCCCACGTACGATGCGGCCTCACCAGTGCAGGGTTGCGAGGGCGGGAGCCGGGTCTTGCGAACGTTGCGAATGAAGATGTTCGTCGGCGCGCAGGTGCGGCGGGCGCGCGAGGAGCGCGGCCTGAGCCAGGCGGCCCTGGCCCGGCTGGCGGGGATCTCCCCCAGCTACCTCAACCAGATCGAGCGCGACCAGCGGCCCTTGACGGTGCCGGTGCTGCTGCGGCTGAACGCGACCGTGGGGTTCGACGCCCAGGCGTTCTCGGAGGACGAGGGCGCCCGCCTGGTGGCCGGCCTGGACGCCGCGCTCACCGACCCCGCCGCGGGCCTCGAGGAGCCGGTGCCGGCCTCCGAGATCCGGGAGCTGGTGTCGGGCTTCCCGGCGCTGGCGCGGGCGGTGGTGGTGCTGCACCGGCGCGCCACCGACGCGCGCCGGCGGGCGGAGGAGATGGCGATCGGGCTGGGGGCGGCGTTGCCGGAGGGCGAGCGGCTGCCGGTGCTCCCCTACGACGAGGTCCTGGACTTCGTCTACGACAACCGCAACCACTTCCCGGCGCTCGACACCGCCGCGGAGGCCCTCGACGCCGCCGGCCTCGAGCGCCTGCTGGAGCAGCGCCACGGCGTGCGGGTCGCGGTCTCGGCCGATGCCGCCGACCGGCGCCGCTTCGACCGCGGGGCGGGGACGCTGAACCTGCCGCGGGGCCTGGACGGCGCCCGGCGGACGTTCCAGGTCGCGGTGCAGTGGTGCCTGCTGGAGCACGCCGCCGAGCTCGACCGGCTCACGGCGGTGCCGGGGCTGTCGGGCGACGAGTCGCGGGCGCTCGCGCGGATCGGCCTGGCCAACTACTTCGCGGGGGCGGTGCTGCTGCCGTACGGGGCCTTCCTGGCCGAGGCGGAGGCGACCGGCTACGACGTGGGCCTGCTGTGCGACCGCTTCGGGGTGAGCATCGAGACGGTGTGCCACCGGCTCAGCACCATGCAGCGCCCGGGGGCGGAGGGCGTCCCGTTCTTCTTCGTCCGGGTCGACCGGGCCGGGAACATCTCGAAGCGCCACTCGGCCACCCACTTCCACTTCTCGCGGGTCGGGGGGACGTGCCCGCTGTGGAACGTCTACGAGGCGTTCTCCTCACCCGGCCGGTTCGTCACGCAGGTGGCGGAGATGCCCGACGGCCGCCGCTACCTGTGGGTGGCGAGCACCATCGGCCGCCGCATGGGCGCCTACGGCCGGCCGGGGGTGCAGCACGCCGTGGCCCTGGGGTGCGACGTGCGCCACGCCACCCGCCTGGTGTACGCCCGCGGGCTCGCGGTCGCCGACCCCGCGATCGCCGTGCCCATCGGCCCCGGCTGCCGCCTGTGCGAGCGCGACGCCTGCCCCCAGCGGGCGTTCCCCCTGGTGGGGCGGGCGCTGCACATCGACGAGGACCGCAGCCGCAGCGAGCCCTACCCCGCGGCCTGACCTCAGGCCCCGGGGATGTCCATCGCGGCCGGCCGGGCGCGGTCGGCGACGATGTCGATCGCGACGATGCGACCGTCGGCGATCGGCTCGGGAGCGTGGTCGGCGAACGGCGCCGATGCTCCTTGGGGAAGCCGGTGACGGCGAGGATCACGGGGCTGCCTCGACCAGATGGGCGGTCGCGGCGGGGGAGCGCTCGGCAGCGGATCGACGACCCGCTGGTGCCGGAGCGGCGACTCGGGCGGCGTCGGCTGGGCGAAGGTCGAGCGAACGAGTGTCACCACCCAGGGCTGGGCCGAGTCCGGCACCCTGGTGAGCAACGTGCGCGGGTCGGGGTGCGGCAGCCTTGCCATGAGGCGTCCGCCAACACGGGCGGACCCCGTCGATCGGGATGCGGCCCCACAACGAGCAGACCCAGCGCGCGAAGCTGGAGTTGTCGATCGGTCTGACCATCCCGTGGAACCACGCGAACGGGCGACACGCCGACTGGCCGGTCCGTTGGGTCGACCCCCGGCGGATCACCTCTCGAAGGGTGCAGGCCCCAGACGGCGGGACGCCTCGACCCCCGTTGCGCCGTTCACATGTTGGAGCAGCACAGTCGTCACCGAAAGGACTGCGAACGCGACAAGGGCACAGACCGCCGTCGCGGTCGCGAATCCCTCCCGCGCGGTGGCCTTGGAATAGACGTCGCCGATCGGGAGAGTCGCAACGAGGATCGTGATCGCCATCACCACCGCGACAACAGCGGAAACCACGCCCCTGTCGCCGGAGTCCTCGCCGGTGACCAGGACGCCGCTGTCGACGATCAGGACCCCCGCGATCGCCGCACCCGCCCAAGCGGATACGACGAGGTAGGCCCCGACGATCTCGCTCGGCCGATGCCAGTTCACGGCGAGCAAGGCTCCCGAGACGAGCGTGGCGAACAGACCCCCGACGACCGTGGCCGTCCACCGCCATCGCGGCGGAACCACAAGCGTGGCGGCCACGGCCAGGGACAGAACCACGGTTGCGTGTCCGCTGGGGAAGGCGGTCGACTGGTCCCACGGATCGCCAACGATCCGCCGCTCGGTGAGCACCTTGAGTGCCTGAGTCGTGATGTTGGAGCCCAGGACGACAGCGATCGCCGCGACCGCGAGCACCGGTTGTCGCCGTCGCAGCGCGACGAGCAGCACCGATATCGCGATGACGCTGAGTGTGAAGGCGCCGATTCCGCCGAGGAAGCGGTGCATGGCGTGGTAGAGCGTCGGCTCATACCGGCGCGTCACGCGACCGAAACCCTCCTCATCGATCCCGGCTCCGATCCCCAGGGGCACGGTCACGACTCCAAGGGTCAGCGCTGCGACTGCACTGCAGCAGCTGAGAACCAGAAACGGCCGCGCCGCCATCAATCGTCTGCCCCGAAGTGTGAGTGGTCCATCCATCCGCCAGGACTCCCATCTTGCCGGTCTTGGCCGAGAGATCACCGCCCCGTGCGGTGACAGCACCAGAGACCGGACTCAGACGCCCGTGGGTCACTGCCCCGGAAGGGTCCGCCGGGTCGCGAATCAGGTGCCCGTCGTGGTCGCTCCGAGTTGAGGGATGCTGGGACGACGACGCCCTCGACCAGTGGCCCACGCCGGACAGCTGGGTGAGCTCACGTCGACCGGCCGCCCCAGGGTCGCCTCCGAGAGGACTCGACGGGAGTCGGGGCGTCGGCGCACGATGGGCGGGTTGCGCGTCCCAGGCCACCGTGTCCAACTGCTGAGTCGGTCTCCTCCATCACGAGGTCGGCGTTGATGTGGGCGCCGGCCAGCGCGCCCTACGCGGCGGCTGCGCCGACCTGGGCGGTCATGTCCGTGACGTTCCCCGCCACCCACACCCCGGGCACCGCGGTCCGGCCCGCCATCTCGGACGGCACCCGGTCGCCCACCCCGGACGGGTGCGGCTCGGCCCGCAGACCCACGGCCGCCAGGACGTCTGCGCGGGCGACCATCCGCGGCGCCACGGCCAGGGCGTCCCGCGCGACCACCCGGCCGTCGGCCATCCGCACCCCCGTCAACCGGTCGCCGGCGACCTCCAGCGCGGCCACCTCGCCCTCCACCACCCGGATCCCCCGGGCGGCGAGCCTCCGGGCGTCCTCGCCGGACGGGGTCGTCCCCTGGGAGAAGAGGGCGACGTCGTCGCTGAGGCCGCTGAACAGCAGCGCCTGGTGGACGGACATGGGGCCGCCCACCAGCACGCCGATCGCCTGGTCGCGGACCTCCCAGCCGTGGCAGTACGGGCAGTGGAGGACGTCGCGGCCCCAGCGCTCCCGGATCCCCGGGATGTCGGGCAGCACGTCCACCAGCCCCGTCGCCACCAGCAGGCGGCGGGCACGGGTGGCGCGGCCGTCGGCGAGCGTGACCGCGAAGCCGTCGCCGTCGCGGGCGGCCGCCGTGACCTCGCCCTCCACGACGTGGCCGCCGTAGCCGCGCACCTCGGCCCGCCCCCGGGCCAGCAGCTCCGCGGGCGGCACCCCCTCGTGCCCCAGCAGCCCGTGCACGCCCGCGGCGGGCGCGTTGCGCGGCGCTCCCGCGTCGATCACGGCCACCGACCGCCGCACCCGGCCCAACATCAGCGCCCCGCTGAGCCCGGCGGCGCCGCCGCCGACCACCACCACGTCGTACCCCGCCGCCAGCGCATCGCCCATCGTCCGCACCTCCCGCGGCGATGATGCGCATCGGCGCCCGGGACCGCAAACAGGATTTGCCGATCTGGCAAACTGACGGCCGTGGACGACGACCTGGGCGGGGCCCTCGGGGCCGTCGGCCCGCGGCTGCGGGCGCTCCGCCGGGAGCGCGGCGCGACGTTGGCGGCGGTGGCCGCGGAGACCGGCATCTCGGTGAGCACGCTGTCGCGCCTGGAGTCGGGCGCGCGGCGGCCCACCCTCGAGCTGCTGCTCCCCCTGGCCCGGGCCTACGGGGTGACGCTCGACGAGCTGGTCGACGCCCCGCCGCCGGGCGATCCGCGCGTGGTGCTGCGGCCCGTGACGCGGTTCGGGATGACCGTGGTGCCGTTGACGCGCCGCTCCGGCGGGATCCAGGCGTTCAAGCTGGTGTTCACGGCCGAGGGGCGCGGCGACCCCGACCCGCGGACGCACGAGGGCTACGAGTGGCTGTACGTGCTCGACGGCCGGTTGCGGGTGGTGCTGGGCGACCGCGACCTGGTCCTCGGCCCCGGCGAGGCCGCCGAGTTCGACACGCGGGTGCCCCACTGGTTCGGCGCCGCCGGCGACGAGCCCGTGGAGGTGCTCAGCCTGTTCGGCCCCCAGGGCGAGCGGGCTCACCTGCGCGCGCGTCCGAGGGCGCGCTGACCGCCGCCCGGGACGACGGCAGCCTGAACCATGCCACCGCCGCGACGACCGCGGCGAGGACGGCGATGACGATGTAGGCGACCGCGGCGCCGCGCTCGAACGCGTCGCGGGCGGCGCCGGCGAGCGCGTCCCCGGCGGCGGGCGCCAGCCCGTCGGCCACCTCGAGCGCACCCTGGATCGACCCCTCCGCGCGCTGCGCGTCGCCCGCGCTGAGGCCGGCAAGGCCGTCGTCGACGTTGCGGGCGTACACGCCCGCCAGGATCGAGCCGACGACGGCGACGCCCACCGAGGCGCCGACGAACCGGCTCACGAAGTTGAGCGACGAGCCGTCCCCCGCCTTCGCGGGTGGCAGGTCGTTCATCACCACCGTCGAGGGCGGGGCGATGAGCAGCGACAGGCCGGCGCCGAGCACGACGCTGCCGGCGACGCTGACCCACAGGGGGCCGGGCAGCGCGGCCGCCAGGATCGCTGCGGCCAGGGCGGTCACCACCAGGCCCGTCGCGATGGTCGCGCGGGGCCCGGTGCGCGCGAGGACCCGCTGGGCCCGCAGCGAGCACACGCCGAACACGGCGGCGAACGGCACGAACAGCAGACCGACCGCGACGATCGACTCGCTCCGCACGTCCTGGAGGTACTGGGGGTTGATGAACAGGAACGACGTGAACAGCAGGTAGGCCAGGAAGAGGGTCACCGAGCCGGTGGCCACGGCGGGGCGGGCCAGCACGCGCACGTCGAACAGGGGCGCCCGGGCGCGCAGCTCCCGGTGGACGAAGCCGGCGAGCGCCAGCGCGCCGGCCGCCAGCGCCGACAGCACCAGCGGCTGCGTCCAGCCGCGGCCGGGGCCCTCGATGATCCCGAACAGCAGCCCGGTGAGGCCGATCACCGACAGCGCCGCGCCGATCAGGTCGAGCCGCGGCCAGCCGCCCGGCGGCGTGGGCGCCAGCGACTCGGGGATGGTGCGGAGCCCGATCGCCACGCCGACGGCGATGATCGGGACGTTCACCAGGAACACGGATCCCCAGGCGAAGTGGTCGAGCAGGACGCCGCCCGCGATCGGGCCGATGGCGAGGCCCGCCGCCCCGAACACCACGAACGTGCTGATGGGCCCGGCGCGCTCGGCGGGCGCGTACATCGAGGCGATCAGCGCGAGCGCCGGCGCGGTCACGCCGGCCGCGCCGAGCCCCATGACCGCCCGCGCGGCGATGAGCGCCGCCGTGTCGGGACTCAGCGCCGCCGCGACGGACGCGAGCGCGAACAGGACGTAGCTGAGCAGGAAGACCCGTCGCCTGCCGTAACGGTCGGCCAGGGCGCCGCCGAGCACGAGCATGCCGGCGAGCACGATGTTGTAGGCGTCGACCGTCCACTGCAGCTCGTTCGTCGGCGCGTCGAGGTCACGCGCGATGAAGGGCAGCGCGACGTTGGTGATCGTCATGTCGAGCCCGGCGGTCAGCGCGCAGAGGCACAGCACGGCGAGCGCTGTCGCGCGCCGTCGCGCATCCATCCGCGGCACCGGCTCGTCGCGGTGGTGGTGGTGAAGCCGCCCGTGGTCGTGCACCCGGCGACCCTCTCATGCTCCCCGGTGCCGGGGATACGCGGCCGACGCGGTCCCGTACTTCGCCGCAGGGGGATCCGCAGGGGTCCCGATTCCCCGGCGGTCGATCGGTGATCGCATGGCGGCGTGATCGCCCGCGCCGCCGTCACGCTCATCGCCGCCCTCGCGACGGCACCGGTCGCGCTCGGGTCCGACGCGTGGCCGATGGCGGGCCACGACGCCGCCGGCACCAACCGGAGCACCGCGATCTCGGCGCACGCGCCGGCGCTCCTGCCCGGCTGGCCGAGGGGCGGCATGGACGGCCCCCCGCTGGTGGCGCCCGGTGGAGCGGTCGAGATGATGGCCGGGGAGGGGGCGATCGCGATCCTGAATGCCGACGGCACGCGGCGACGGACCCTCCCCGTGGGACCGCTGCGGGCGATCGGCCCCGACGGGCGCCATTACGTCTGGGGGCGCGCGCCCTCCGATCCGGTCTCGGCCTCCACCCCCGCCGGAGATCTCCTCTGGCGTACCCCGCCGTATCTGGGCGTCGGCCCCGCGGCGTCCAACGCGGTGCTGCGCCCGGCGCCGGACGGCGGCGTCCTCGTGAGCGGCGACTGGGCGGTCGTCGCGCTCGATTCCTCGGGCGCCGTCCGCTGGCGCATCCCATCGAGCGAGGAGGACGACCCCGCGGCGCTCGCGGTCGGCCCCGACGGGACCCTCCGCCTCGGGCGCATGCACGACGGGACGCCGATGCTGGTGTCCCTCCGCCCGGACGGCGAGCCGCTCTGGCAGCGGCCGGTCGGGGCGCCGGCCACCCGCGTCGCCGTCGCGGACGACGGCACGGCCATCGTGGTCCGGGGACCGACCGGCCCCCGGGGTGGCGAGGCGCTGCTGGCCGTCGCGCGCGACGGCGGCGTGCGCTGGTCGCTGCCGCCTGGGCGGGGGCCCAAGGGGCTGGCGATCGGCGCGGACGGGACCGTCTACCTGGCGGGGCGGCGGACGGCGTCCTGCGCGCCGTCGGGCCGGACGGGGTCGTGCGTTGGACCCACTCGGGTCGCATCGCGAGCGGAGACCCGATCGTGGGCGGCGACGGGACCGTCTACCTCGGCGGATCCCCGCTGGTGGCCCTGCGCCCCGACGGCTCGCGGGCGTGGGCGTTCCCGGCCACCAGCCGGCCGCTCGTGCCCCAGGCGATCGGCACGGACGGCACCCTCTTCGCGACCGAGGGGCCGAACCTGGCCGGCTCGGCGATGATGGCGCTCGCCGGTCCGTCGGCCACGACGCGCGTGGCGCCTCCCTCGCCCGCCCGCCAGCGCGCGCTCGTCGCGGGGCTGAAGATCCGCCCGGCGCGCTTCCGCATGACGGGTCCGGTCTCGGTCTGCCCGGTCCCGCGGGGATGCCGTCCCGGGACCCCATTCGGCGCCACGCTCGGCTTCACCCTGAGACGCGATGGTGCCGTCGCCGTCACCATCCGCCGCAGTGGCGGGCGCGTGGTGACGCGTCGCTCCTGGCACACGCGGAAGGGGACGACGTGGACCGGCCTCTGGGACGCGGCGGACGACCGCGTCCTCGCGCCGGGGCGCTACTCCGCGACCGTGCGCGCCGCCGCGGGTTCCGTCCGTGCGTCCGCGGGGCCCGTCCGGTTCACGGTGGCGCCGGGCTGAGGCCGCTCCGAAGGATGAGGAGAAAGAGGCGACGGCGGGAGTCGAACCCGCGAATAACGGTTTTGCAGACCGCCGCGTTAGCCACTTCGCCACGTCGCCGCGACTCGCAGGCTAGCAAGGGCGGGAACGTGCGCTCCGTGCGCGGATCCGGCGATTCCTCCCGCCCCGAGCACTTCCGAAACGCTTTCGGATGGTATATGAACCGCTCCGGGCCGGATCCCTCGGGAACCAGGCTCGCCGCAGGCCGGTCCCCCTCGACGTCGGGAGCGAGGGCGTGACCGCCTGGGGGAGGATGGACCGGGGGCGCGTCGGCACACCGCCCCCCGGTCGCCTCCACCCGTGCGCGGCCCGACCCGTCAGCGGGCGAACGCCGAGTCCCAGTAGAGGCGTTCCTCCACGAACCCGGCGTTGCTGAGGCGGAAGACCGACACCCCCAGCACCTCGAGCATGGCGCCGCCGGCGGCCGGCGTGCCCGCCGCCCGCCACTCGGTCCAGAGCCGGCGGTCGCTGCAGTAGCCCGCGGCCACGACCTCGACCGCCAGGTCCGGCAGCGCCTCCATCACCGAGGCGATCCCCTCGCGGATCGCGTCGCGGCCCACGGTGGCCGGGGGCGCGTCGTGGAGGAGTGAGCGCCGCGTCGCGTCGTGGCTGAAGCAGGCGGCGCACACGTCGGGGTCATGGGCGTTCCACCCCCGTTCGTACGCCGTGAGGAGCAGCTCCTCGGACATCGCCCGCCGACCCTCCCCCGCCGGGTCGACGAGGGGCCACCACCCCTAGGTGTGGCCGGACCCCACCTTCAGCCGCCGGAGCGGAGGATCCCCGACTCGATCGCGATGCGCACCAGCGCCGTGCGCTTCTGGATCTGGGGGAGGTGCTCGATGTCGAAGCGCCGGAACAGCTGGCGCAGATGCGCCTTCACGGCGTCGACGCTGAGGTGCAGCTCGCCGGCGCTCGCCTCGTTGCTCGCGGGCGGGTGCGGGCCGCCGGGCGCCAGCCACGGCCGGGAGAGCGCCTCGAGCGCCGGGCGCTGCCCCGCCGGGAGCGGCCCCGCCGGGGCGAACCGCGACTCCGGCCGCGTGGGGTCCGACGTCCCCTGCGACGGGATCCGCACCAGCACCGCCGTGTGCCCCACCCGCAGCACGTCCCCGTCGGCGAGGGCCCGCCGGCCAGTGACCCGCTCCTCGTTGACCCAGGTGCCGTTTCGCGACAGGCCGTCGTCCTCCACGTACCAGCGGGTCCCCACCCGCACGAGCTGGGCGTGCGTGCGGGACACGCGGTCGTCCCAGGGCACTGGGACGTCGCTGTCCTCGCTGCGCCCCACCACCAGCGTCGCCGCACCGTCGGCGAGCGTCACCAGGCGCTGCTGGTCCTCGTCGTCCCGCATCACGAGAAACGGCTTCCCGGCGCGCTCGGCGTCCCGGATCCGCATGCGGTCACGGGGATCGCCGGGCCAGGCGGGCGGTTCGCTCACACCGCCGTCCAGGGTGTGATCGGGTGACCCCTAGGAGGGACTATCGCATTCATCCGCGCCTGGAATATAAGCGTCCCGGAGCCGGCGTCAGGGGTGGCGCGGATGGACCAGCGGTCTGCGGGCGGAATCGGCGTTTCGGACACGGTCCACACGCGTGGGGCGAGCCCGCGACCCGCCGAGGACCTGCCGGCCGGCACCGTCGTCGGCGGGTACGAGATCGAGGTGGTCGCCGGCCGTGGGGGAATGGGCGTGGTGTACCGCGCCCGCGACCTGAAGCTCGGCCGGACCGTCGCGCTCAAGCTCATCGGCGGCGCCCGTACCGAGGACGCCGACCGCCGGGCGCAGTTCATCCGCGAGTCGCTCACCGCCGCGTCGATCGAGCACCCCAACGTCCTGCCGATCTACCAGGCCGGCGACGACGACGGGCGCCTCTACATCGCGATGCGCTTCGTGGAGGGCGCCAGCCTGGCGGACCTCATGGCCGACGCGGCGGGGGGGATGCCGCCCGGCCGGGTGGCGCGCATCGTCGCGCGCGCCGCCGACGCGCTCGACGCCGCGCACTCCCGCCGGCTCGTCCACCGCGACGTGAAGCCGGGCAACATCCTGATCGCCGACCCCGACGGCGAGGAGCACGTCTACCTCTCCGACTTCGGGCTGACCACCGGCGGCGACGCCGTCCGCGGCGAGGGCTGGACGGGGACCCTCGCCTACCTCGCCCCGGAGCAGATCCGCGGCGAGCCGCTCGACCCGCGCACCGACGTGTACGCCCTCGGGTGCGTGCTGTTCCACGCGCTCACCGGGCGCGCGCCGTTCGCCGGCGGCGACGAGCGGGCCGTCCTGGACGCGCACCTCGAGGCCCGTCCGCCGGTGCCGTCCGAGGTGGTGCCCGGGCTGCCCCCCGCGCTCGACGACGTCGTCCGCCGCGCCATGGCGAAGCGCCCGGAGGACCGCTTCCGGACGGCCGGGGAGATGGGGCGCGCCGCCCTCGCCGCGCGCTACGACGTCGCCCTGCTGGTCGCCCCCGGGGACCGCGGCGCCGCGGAGCCGCTGGCCGCGGGGCTCCTGGCGTCCGACGTGCTGCCGCTCGTGGCCGTCGCCGGTGAGCCGCGGGCCGCGGAGGGCATCCGCGCATCCGGCGCCTGCGCCGTGCTCGTCGGCCGGAGCGGCCTGGGCGACTGGGCCCGCGACGGGCTCGCCGCCGCGCGCGCGGTCGCCGACCGGGATCGCGCGTTCCGCCTGGTCCTGGTGCTGCTGCCGGGGGCGCCGGATCCGGGCGACCCCGCCCTGGCGTACATGGCCGACCAGCCGTGGGTCGATTTGCGCGCGGGCGCGGGCGACGCCCTGGCCGCCGCCGACGTGGTCCGCGCCCTCCGCGGCGCCGACGTGCCGGCCGGGCTGCCCGCCGACGAGGGCGTCGCCCCGTATCGCGGCCTGGAGGCCTTCCGCGAGGAGGACGCCGCCCTCTACTTCGGGCGCGAGCAGGACGTCGCCCGGGTGCTCGAGCGCCTGCGCGCCAGCCGGTTCGTCGCCGTCGTCGGCCCGTCGGGCAGCGGCAAGAGCTCGTTGGTGCAGGCGGGGCTCGTGCCCGCCCTGCGACGCGACGGCGCGCCCACCGCGGGCTGGCGCGTCATGGAGGTGGTCCCGGGCGCGCGGCCCCTCGGCGCGCTCGCGGCGCAGCTGGCCCACCTGCCGGGCGCCGCCGCCCCCTCCCCCGCCGACCTGGGCGCCGACGAGCGGACGCTGGACATGGCGACGGCCCGCGCCCTGGAGGGCCGCCCCGCCGACGACCGCGTCCTGCTGGTGATCGACCAGCTGGAGGAGGCCTTCACGCTCTGCCAGGACGCGGGCGAGCGGGCCGCCTTCCTCGGCAACCTGGTGTACGCCGCGACGATCCCCGGCGGGCGCACCGTCGTGGTCGTCACGATGCGCGCCGACTTCTACCACCGGCTCGCCGAGCACCCGGCCCTGCGCGGCATGGTCGCATCGCAGCAGGTGCTGCTCGGTCCGCTGGACGCCCGCAACCTGCGCCGCGCCATCGAGGAGCCCGCCCGCCGCTGCGGCCTGGAGCTGGAGCCGGGCCTCACCCGCCGCATCCTCACCGACGTCGCCGACCGGCCCGGGACCCTGCCCCTGATGGAGCACGTGCTGCTGGAGATCTGGCAGCGCCGGCGCGGCCGCATGCTCACGCTGGAGGCGTACGCCGACTCGGGCGGCGTCGAGGGCGCCCTGGCCCGCCGCGCCAACGAGGTCTACGGCGCGATGAGCCCGGACCGCCAGGCGGTCGCCCGCCGCGTCCTCCTGCGGCTCACCCAGCCCGGCGGGGGGACCGAGGACACCCGCCGGCGCGCGACCCGCGCCGAGCTGGTGACGCAGCCGGGCGAGGAGGCCGAGGTCGACGCCGTCGTCGGCGCGCTGGCCGAGGCGCGCCTGCTGACCACGGGCACCGACGACGCGTCGGGCGAGCCGGTGGTCGACGTGACCCACGAGGCCCTCATCCGCGGCTGGCCCGAGCTGCGCGGCTGGATCAACGACTCCCGCGAGCAGCTGCTCCTGGAGCGCCGCCTGTCGACCGCCGCCACCGACTGGGACGGCGGCGGCCGCGACGACGGCCAGCTGTACCGGGGCACACCCCTCGCGCAGTGGGACGGCCGCGACGAGTCGGGCCTCAACGAGCTGGAGCGCGGGTTCCTGGGGGCGAGCCGGGAGCGCGTCGAGCGGGAGCGGGCCGGCCGGCGCACGCGCACCCGGATCACCATCGGCGCCCTCGCCGCGGTCGCGGCGGTCATCGCGGCGATCGCTATCTTCGCCGTCGTCCAGCGCAACGACGCGAACGACCAGCGCGACCTGGCCACGTCACGCCAGCTCGCGGGCAGCTCGGCCCTGGCCCGCGAGCGCGACCCGGAGCTCGCGACGTTGCTGGGTGAGCGCGCCTACGCCGCCGCGCCGACAGTGGAGGCCGAGGAGAGCCTTCGCCAGAGCGTGCACGACTCGAAGATCCGCGCCGTCCTCGACCTGTCGGACGACGTGCCCAACACCGCCGTGCTCGACGACCCCGAGCGGATCGCGATCATGAGTCAGTCGGGCACGCTCAGGCTCTGGGACTCCGTGCGGGACCCGCGCGGCGCCGCACCGGAGACGGTGGGCTCGATCGGGGATGGGTACAACGTGATCACCTCCACCCCCGCGGGCTACGTCACCGGGGGCCCCGACGGCGTGCTGAAGCTCTGGCCGGGGCTCGACGACCCTGGAGACCCCCAGCGCATCGCCCGCGTTCCGGGCCAGCTCATCGACATGCACGCCATGCCGGGTGGTGATCGCGTGATCGCTGCCACCAGCGAGGGTGCCTTCCTCGCCGGCGTCGCGGACGGGCGTGTCCAGCGCATCGCCACGGGTGGAGCCTTCGACGCGGTGCCCGATCCCACACAGGGCGGCTACATCACCGCGGGGTTGGACGGCAGCCTCCAGCGCTGGAGCCCTGGCTCGCTCGAGCCGACGCCGATCACGATCGACGGGTCCCCGTGGTCCCTCGCGGTGAGCCCCGACGGGTCCCTGCTGGCCGTGGCCGGACAGGGCGGCTTCCACGTCCTCCGCCTCGGCGAGGGCGACGCCGTCGCCTTCTCGGTACCGGGTGACGCCGCAGACGTCGCGTGGTCCCCCGACGGGAAGCGCCTGGTCGTGGGCGGCGGCGACAACGTCGTGAGGATCTACTCCAGCACCGGCCGCCTGCTCTCCGTCCTGGTGGGCCACGAGAGCTCGGTCAATCCGGTCGGGTTCGCCGGACCTGACGCGGTCATCAGCGTGGGCGCCGGGGGTGACGGCGAGGTGCGCCGATGGGACGCGTCGGCGGGCGTCCAGCAGCAGCTCCGCGGCCTCACCCTGCCGACGTCCGGCGGCATCGCGTTCGACGATGCCTCCCGGATCACGATCGTCGGCGCCGACGGCTCGGCCGAGAGCTGGCGGCCGGGCGATGCACGCGCCCGCCCGCTCCTGCCCGCGATACCGGACGCCGGCGTGTCCTCCGCCGACGCGCGCGGCGACCTCATCGCCGTGAGCCTCCAGGGCGGCCGGGTCATCGTGCGCGACCGCTCCGGCGCCGATGTCGCGGACGTCAGCATGCCGGACGTGCAGCTGGCGAACGGGGTGGCAGTCGATCCCCGCAGCCGGCGGGTGGCCATGGCGCTCGCCGACGGGCGCGTCGACGTGATGGACCTGACGCCCGGCGCGAAGCCGCGGACCCTCGGGACGCACGACGGTCAGGCGTTCGCGGTCTCATTCAGCCCGGTTGACGAGACGATCGCCAGCGGAGGCATCGACGGCACGGTGAAGGTCTGGGGCGGTCCCGGCGACTCGCGGACGCTCGGCACGCACGAGGGGCCGGTGACCAGCCTCGCCTTCAGCCCCGACGGCCGCTGGCTCGCGAGCGGCAGCAGCGACAAGACGGTGCGGATCTGGGATCTCTCGGACCAGGAGCGACCACGCATCATCCGCAGCAGCCAGGGCGCGATCAACGCGGTCGCATTCCCCGACGAGGACCGATTGGTCACCGGGGGGACGGACGGCGTGCGGGTGATCGACTGGCGGCGTGGGGTGACCCTGCTGACCATCCCCCAGCCGGCGCTCGCGGTGACCTCGACGGGCGAGGCCCCGGCGATCGCCTGGTACGGCCCGGACAACGTCGTCCGAGAGATCGAGTGCGACGTCTGCGGCTCCATCGGCGACGTCGAGGCCGAGGCGCAGACGCGAACGACGCGTGACCTGACCGAGGCCGAGATGGCCGACTTCCACGTCAAGAACTGATCAGGAGGACGCATGCCGGACAAGATCGTGCCGGGGCGGGTGTACGCATTCAGATCCGGTTTTCCACAGCCGCCGACATCGTCGCTCGCCGACGCCTTCTTCGCGCAGGACGGCCTCCTCGCGGATGCGGTCGTCCTACGCGGATACCTCGGGCGGTCTCCGATCCTCTCGCGCACCAAGCAGTACCTCGAGCGGGCGCGGAAAGCCGTCGAGGAGGCGAAGGCCCCCGGGCCGAAGGAGCGGGAGAACCTCGCCGCGCCCGAGGACGCTCCCTACATCGCGGGCGCAAAGGAGATCGTTGTGGGTCCGGGGGGGAAGGCGCTGACCCCGGACGAGCAGATCGCGAGCATCGACGACCTCCTCGGGAAGCTCGAGGCGGTCAGAAAGCCCGCGGGGCCGCACGTCCCGTGGCGGATCTACCTCACGCCCACGCTCAACCGATGGGTCGACTTCCACCTCAGCAGCCTTCTCGCCTGGCGCCAGGAGCCGAAGGCCGAGCGCAAGGACACCTTCACCGTCTGGCTCCAGGGCTTCACCGATGGGCAGCCGGTGCCGTACAGGATCGTCGAGGAGACCCTGATCGGGCCGACGTTCTCCACCTATCTCGGTGGCGACCTCATCGACGATTTCCTCGGCGATTCAGCCTCGTCCGGCTCCGCGTGGGGCGACCAGTCCGCGCCCTACGGCGGAGGTCGGCCCGGCACCAAGCAGTTCTGCCTCAACGGCTGACGGGAAGATCGTGACCGTCGCTGCGCCACCCCTGAACCGGCACCGGACCGGTCGCCGGGGGCTGCCCGAGCGGCCGGCCTTCGTGAAGGCCGCAACCGGACCGGCGCAGCGCGACGACCTCCTCCGGGAGGCCGCCGTCTACGGCGTCGTGCAGGACCGGTGCCCTGCAACGGTCCCGCGACTCCCGCGGGACGTCCGCTGGCATGCGGAGACCGACGAGCTGGTGATGGAGGCCGTGCCGGCGGAGGACCTCCACGCACGGGTGACGGCCGAGGGGATGTTCGACCCGGCCGTCGCCGCCGCCGTCGGGAGGGCCGTCGGAGAGTTCCACGCCGAGGCCACCGACCCGGGACGCGACGCCCCGCACTCGGCATGGCTCCGGACGGGCGTCGTATTCGCCCGCCCGGAGCCGGCGCTCCTGCGTCTCCTGAGCGGAGGCGGACACAAGCTCCTGACGGCGCTCCAGCGGTCCGAGGCGCTGCGGTCGCGCCTGTCCGAGCTCGCGCCGCCCGCGGGCGACCGGCTCACCCACGGGGATCTGCGGTGGGAGAACATCCTCGTCGCGTCAGCGCCGGCGCCCGCCGTCTGGCTGGTCGATTGGGAGATGGGCGGCGCCGGCGAGCACGCTTGGGACGTCGGCTGCGTCGCTGCCGCCGCCGTCAGCGCCTGGCTGGGATCGATCCCGCATGTCCCTGGAGTACCGCCGGACCGACTCGCGGCGGAGGCCGCGATCCCACTCGACGCGCTGACCTCCGGGCTGAACATCCTGTGGTCCTCGTACCGGGCCGTCGGCCCCGATTCCGGGTCCGACGCATGGACGGAGCGGTGCGCACAGCTGGCGGCCGCCCGCATCGTGCACCTGGCGTTCGAGACCACCACCTACGACCTGGGCCTGCGACCGTCGGCCGTCCTCCACCTGCAGGTCGCGTCCAACATCCTCGATGGTCCGTCCCGGGCGGGCCGAGACCTCCTGGGACTCACGTGACGATCACCGAGGCGCGCCCGGTCTCGGCCGTCGCCAGTGCGGTCGCCGCACTCGAGGTCTGTTCTCCCACCACCTACTCGTGGATGGGCGAGATCACCGAACTCCCCGAGCCCGTCATGCGCGTCTCCGACGCGGAGGGCATGCGGCGCGCCCTCGTCGGGAGCATCGGCGCGCGGCTCTACGACTCCTTCTACACCCAGGGCACGCCGCAGCCTGCCCCCCGGGACGGCGCTGCGCGCCCCGGGCTCGACCGCGCCATCTCCCACGAGCTCATGGCGGCGAACGAAGGCGCGGGGTGCCTGGAGCCCGGGTGGCGCGTCGTCGGCGAGGACGACGACCAGCGCATCGTCCAGCGGAGCGGCCTCCGGCTCTGGGTCGCGCGCGACGAGCTCCATGCCGGGGCGGATGTCGGCGACATCGTCGCGCTGCGGCTCCCGGCCGACGCCCCGGCCTACTCGCCCGGCTTCTATATCGCCCGCGGCGACCGCGGCTTCGTCGCCGATCCCTGGGTCCTCGACCGGTTCTACCTCGATCTCCGCGTCGAGGGCGCGGTGCCCTTCGTCCGGGAGACCACCCGCCGGCTGAACCGCGCGGGGCTCGCGTTCCTGGCCAAGGTCGCCGACGATCCGGACGGCTTCGGCCGTCGCGACGCCGCCGTGCTCAGCTTCGAGCGACGGGACCGTCCGAGGGCGTTCGCGGCCGCCCGCGAGATCGCGGACGCGCTCGCCCCGTACCTGGACGCCGGTGCGCCCGCGATGACCCTCCCCCTCGTGCCTGGGCTCGCGTTCGCGGAGGACCCCGGCGGCGGCGAGAGCTTCGGCGTGCACCGGTGCCTGCTCCTCGCCGACGCCGCGGTCATGGCCAGGGAGCGGGGTGCCATGGCGCCCGACGACCGCTTCGACGTCGCCCGCGAGCGCTTCGCCGACGCGGGGATCAGCCTCGACACCCCGCATCTCGGAGGATCGTCGTGACCACGATCAACCTCGCACTCGTCGTCGAGGCGCGGGTCTCCCGGCGTGCCGTGAGCGAGATCGCCGCCGCGATCCAGCGCCAGCTCACCCGCGACGTGGCCCCCATCTGGGAGGTGTACGCGTCGATCGATGCGTTCGCCAGGCTCGAGCACGTGCCGCCCGGGTATTGGCCCATCCTCGTCGGCGACTACTTCCCCGGCGACGCGATGGGAGGGATCCACCTGGACCGCAACGGACAGCCATTCGCGCTCGTGGAGTCGAGCCCCAGCTGGTCGCTCACGGCGAGCCACGAGGCCATCGAGATGGTCGTTGACCCTTGGGGGAACCGCACCGTGCCCGGCGGTTCTCCGATGAGGGAGGCGGGGATCGGCGACCAGGGACTCGTGGAGATCCTCGTCGAGGTGTGCGACCCGTCGGGCGGTGCCCAGTGGGGCTACACGGTGAACGGTTACCTCGTCTCCGACTTCGTCACCCCCAACTACTACGACCCGGTCGGAGCTCCCGGGGTGCGTTACAGCTTCAAGGGCGTGGTCACGCGGCCGCGCGAGGTCCTCGAGGGCGGCTACCTCTCCTGGCGTGATCCCACGACGCGCGAGTGGTGGCAGGCGGAGCGGATCCGGCAACCCGAGCTCGCCTTCAGGCCGCTCGGCGTGCTCGACGAGGACGGCCGGCCGATCCGGGAACGGATCGACCAGGTCTCACTGATGACCGAGCTCTACACCGGCGTCTCACGCCGGGATCCCCCGCTGCGGGACGCGTACGTGCGACGCGGCAGCACCCGGTTGGCCGCCGCGGCCCGGGCCGCGGCTGTCCGGGCGCGCATGGCCGATTTCGGCATCAACTGAGATCCGCCACCCGGTGTGGCCCGACGAGCCCTAGGGGGCGTGGCCGGCCCCAGGTGACGAGGCGAGCATGCGGCCGTGGACGCATCCGCCATCCATCGGGGCACTTCTCCCACCGCCGTCGCCGTCGTCGATGACCGGGGCCACTGGACGCGGACGGAGCTGGACGAGGCCTGCGGCCGGGCGGCCGGGGGGCTGGGCCGCCTCGGGGTGCGTCGTGGCGACCGGGTGGGGGTGGCGCTCCCGGATGGGCGGGAGGCCGTGGCGGCACTGCTGGGGGCGATGCGCCTCGGCGCGATCGCGGTGCCGCTCGACCCGGGGTGGCCGGCGGCGACGCGCGCGGCGGTCGTGGCGGCCTGCGCGCCGCGCGTCGTCGTCGGCCACGCCGGCATGCTGGACGGGGGGACACCGCGCCCGGTCCCCCCCGTCCGGGCTCGCGCGTCGCGGGCCGGCGACCCCGCGCTGATCGTGTCGACGTCGGGATCGACCGGGCGGCCGAAGGGCGTGGTGCACACGCGCGCCGGCCTGGTGCCGGAGGGGCCGAACTGGCTGCGCGACGGCCTCGGGGCGGGCCCCGGCGACCGGGTGCTCGCGGTGGCGCGCACGGCGACGGCGCTCGGGTGCTTCATCGGCCTGCTCCGGCCCCTCGGATCGGGCGCGGCGGCGGTGCTGACCTGCCGGCGGCCCACGCCGCGGGGCACGCTCGAGCTGGTGGCCCGCGCCGGCGTCACCGTGCTGGCCGCGGTGCCGATGCACTGGGCGCAGATCGCGGCGGCGCTGCGGCACGAGCCGCGCCTCGCCGACCACCTCGCGGGCCTGCGGGCGGCCGTCTCGTCGGGGGATCGGCTGCCCGCCGGCCTGCGGGCCCAGCTCGCGCGCCACGGCGTGCCGCTCGTCGACGCGCTCGGCGCCTCCGAATGCGGCGACGTGTACCTGTGGGGCGAGCGCGACGGCGTGCTCGACCGGGTCGCCCCGGGCGTCGACGTGCGGCTCGACGGGGGCGCCCAGGGCCGCATCCTGGTGCGCACGCCCCGGACCGCCGCCGGATACTGGGGCCGCCCCGGCCTGACCGCCGCCCTCCACGAGGGGGGCTGGACGCGGACCGAGGACGTCGCCGCCCGCGACGCGCTCGGGGGGCTGCGCCTGCTGGGCCGCTCCGACGACCTGTTCAAGGTGGGCGGCCGCCTCGTGAGCCCCGCCGAGATCGAGGGCGCCCTGGCCGAGCACCCCATGGTGGCGGAGGCGGCCGTGGTGGGGCGGGCGTACCGGGGTGGCCGCATCCGCCCCGCCGCCTTCGTGGTGCCGGCACCCTCCGCCGCCGCGCGTGACCGCGGGGACGGCCTGGCGCGCGAGCTGCGCCGCCACGTCTCGCGGCGCCGCGCGCCCGACCTGGCGCCCGCGCGGGTCGACCTGCTCGACGCCCTCCCCCGGCTCGCGGGCGGCAAGCTCGACCGCCGCGCCCTGGCCGCGGCGGCAGCGTAGTGCCCCGCCGCGCAGGTCCGTATGGGATTCCCGAGCGAATCCCCCGCCGGGCAAGGACGCCGACCCGGCCCGATATCGGTCATATCGGGCCGGTCGAGGACGCCGCCAGGCGATGGGATGCAGCCGGGAATCGCCACGGATCTGTGGGGCGGGGCACTCAGGTGGGGCCGGTCGACACCTTGGGCGTCTGGAGCGGCCGCCCCGGCTGGGGTGGACTCGGGGGGCACCGGACACCGGATCACGGGAGGATGATCGTGAGCAGCGTTGGAAACCTCGTGGCCGCACGGCGGCCCGACGGGGGTGGGCGCTCCGACGAGGCGTGGAGCGACGTCGAGCTGCCCGGTTGGCAGGAGTTCGTCGGGGCGCGGGAGCGGTTCTTCGAGGGGCTCCGACGCCTCGAGCGGCCCGTCGCGCGGGAGCGCGCCGACGAGCGCAGGCATGACGCCGGCGAGGGGCCCACCGAGGCCGCCTGAGCCGTGCGAGACCGGTCCCCCCCGATGTCGGGATCGGGGCGCGGGGCCGACGGAACGGACCGGACGGGCGCAGGCACACCGCCCGTCCGGTCCGTTCCCTACGACGCGGGGGCGGCCAGGGCCTCCACCAGCTCCCGCCGGGAGCGGATGCCGAGCTTGCGGTACGTGGCGCTCAGGTGCACCTCCACCGTCTTCGGCGTGACGTACAGCGCCTGGGCGATGTCCTTGTTGGTCTGCCCCTCCGCCGCCATGTCGGCGACGCGGCGCTCGCTGGCGGGGAGGGCCCCGACGCCGCCCAGGGCCATCGCGCGGGGCCTCAGGCCCGCCGCGGCGAGCTCGGCGCGGACGCGGTCGGCGAGCGGCGTCGCGCCGGCGCCCGTCGCGATCTCCAGCGCCCGCGAGAGCGGCTCCCGCGCCTCGGTGGGGCGGCGCGCCAGACGCAGCGCCGTGCCCAGCGACGCCAGGGCGCGGGCGTACTCGAGGCGCGCCGTCGAGCCCTCCAGGATCTCGGCCGCCTCCTGGAGCTCGGGGAGCCCGTCGCCGCGGCGGAGCGCTCCGAGGATGCGCAGGGCGCCGCCCACCACCCGCGGCGAGCCCCACCCGCGGGCCTGATCCAGCTCCGCGGCGGCCAGCGCGACCGCCTCGTCGGTGCGTCCCATCCGGTCGAGGGCCTTCGCCCGCAGCGAGCGCCACGGGATCCACGCCGGGTTGGGCGCGATGCCCGCGAACCGCTCCTCGCACAGCTCCGAGTAGGCGACCAGCTCCTCGTCGGCGCCCGTCTCGAACAGCAGCCGCATCCGCGACGCCGCGAACCAGGAAAGGATGCTGTTGCCCGGCGGCAGCGCCGGCCCCAGCCCCACGGCGTCCAGGACGGCGCGGGCGCCGGCCACGTCGCCGCGGTTCATGAGGGCGTGGGCGTAGTGGGCGTTGAGGATGGGCTCGACGCTCGCCTCCCCCCACACCTCGTGGATCTCGCGGTTCTCGCCCATCATCCGGATCGCGTCGTCCAGCTGGCCGCGCAGGGAGCGGGCGATGCCGCCGAACGCCAGGTACGCCGACCGGGCCCACAGCGACCCCGACCGCTTCGCCGCCTCGAACGAGGCGTCCATGAAGGGCATCACCTCGTCGCGGTCGGCCATCACCAGCACGAAGAACGCGCCGCCGTGCGACAGCCCGCCGTTGTCGGCCTCCAGCAGCACCCCGTCCCGGATGGCCCGCAGCGCGAGGTCGGCGCACCGGTCGGCCGGCCCGTTGGACATCGCCCACTGGTAGGCGGCCAGCGCCGCCAGGGCCCGCGCGCCGGGGCCGTCGCCGGTCAGCTCCCCGCGGTACGGCGCGAACAGGGCGTCGTCCAGCGGGACCAGGGAGGTGTCGAAGAACGCGATGCCGAGCCGGGCGGCCTCGAACCGCTGCTCCAGGTCGCGGTCGCGGCCGCGCACCAGCGCCCGCCCTTCCTGCGCGACCGCGAACGCCTCGGCGATGTGGTTCGTGAACGTGAGCGTGTTGGCCAGCAGGATCCCCACGCGCGCCCGCTCGATGGGGTCGGAGGTGAGCCGGAACGCCTCGCGCAGGCTGTCGGCGGACCCCTGCCCGTCGGTGAAGCCCTCCACCAGCCCCAGCTGTCCCAGCAGGCGGGCGCGCCGATCGTCGGCCAGGGGCTCGTCGAGGCACCGGCGCAGGTAGGTGGCGGCGCTGTCGCCCGCTCCCTTCACCAGGGCCGTCCGGGCGGCGTGCTCCAGCTCGTCGGCCACCCAGTCGTCGCCCGTCGACGGCATCTCCAGCAGATGTGCGGCGACGGCGTCGCGCGACGCGCCCGCCTCGCGCAGGATCCCCGCCGCCAGCGTGTGGCGGCGCTCCCGCTCGCCCGGCGGGATGTCACGGTAGATCGCCTCCCGCACCAGCGGATGGACGAAGCCGATCGGCGGCTCGGGGCGCAGGATCTCGGCGCGCGCGAGGACGGCGAGCCCGCGGGCGCCGGCGTCCTCATCCAGCCCGGCGAGCCGGGCGACGTGCCGCGCGTCGGGCCCATCCCCGAGCATCGCGACGGCCTCCGCCACGGCGACCGCCTCCGCGGGCAGTCGCGCAAGCCGCACCAGCACCGCTCGCCGGACGGCCCGCGGCCCCAGGTCCTCGACGGCCCCGGCATTGCGGGCCACCGGCGCGATGCCCTCGCTCTCGACGGCGCGCAGCAGCTCGGTGAGCAGCAGGGGGTTGCCGCCGGTCGCGACATGGCAGGCGTCGGCGAACACCCGGTCGGCGGGGCGCCCCAGGCGGGCCTCCACCAGCTGCGCGGCCCCCGCCGCCGACAGGGGCGTCGGCGACATCGCCAGCGTGAGCGGGTCGCGCTCCAGGTCGGCGAGCAGCGCCAGGTCGGCGCCGGGCTCCTCGGGCCGGGTGCTGGCGACCACCACCACCGGGTTGCCCTCCAGCCGGTTCAGCAGGAAGGCGATGAACCGCAGGGACGGCCGGTCGCACCAGTGCAGGTCGTCCACCAGGATCGCCAGCGGGCCCTCGGCGGCCAGGTTCAGGGCGAGCCAGTAGAGGCCGTGGAGCGTGGAGAACGACGCGTCGCGCGCCTCCCCCGCGTCCTCCGGGTCGGGGCCGAACAGCGGGGCGGCCGCCGCCGCGGCGCCGGCCAGCAGCCGCTCCCGCGCCGCCGGGTCGATCAGCGCCACCTCGAACAGCTGGCGCACCACGCCGTACGGGAACTCGCGCTCCAGCTCGCTCCCCCGGGCGGTGAGGACGGTCATGCCGGCGTCGGCCGCCCGGCGGCGGGCCTCGGCGGCCAGCCGCGACTTGCCGATGCCCGCCTGGCCCTCGATGAGCACCATCCGGGCCTCGCCGCCGGCCGCCCGGGCGACGACCTCCTCGATCTGCTCGACGAGCCGGTCGCGCTCGACCAGGGCGTCGGAGCGGCTGGTCGCGGCGGTGCCCATGAGCCGCCGGATCCTACTCCGGCACCCGTCGTGGGATGATCGCGGCTCCGCACACGCACGGACGAGGAGCGACGCCATGTGCCGCAACATCCGCACCCTCCACAACTTCGAGCCGCCCGCCACCTCCGACGAGGTGCACGCCGCGGCCCTGCAGTACGTGCGGAAGATCAGCGGCTCCACCAAGCCGTCGCAGGCCAACCAGGAGGCCTTCGACCGGGCCGTCGCGGCCGTCACCGAGATCTCGGAGCGCCTGCTGGGCGAGCTCGTGACCACCGCCCGGCCGAAGAACCGCGAGGTCGAGATCGCGAAGGCGCGGGCCCGCTACCAGCGCCGCCGGGCAGCCTGAGCGTCCCTCAGGTGGCGGGGCGCACCACCCCCGGCTCCGCCACCTCGCCCATGTGCCGCAGCCAGCGCGCATGGGACGCCAGCGCCGGCCAGAGACCCGGGTGCGACCGATGCCGGACGCCGTGGCGCGCGCAGACCTCCCGCACCACCACCGCCATCGCCGGGTAGTGCGTGTGGCAGACGCGGGAGAACAGGTGGTGCTCCACCTGGAAGTTCAGCCCGCCGAGGTACCACGCCAGCAGCCGGTTCCGCGGCGCGAAGTCGACCGTGGTCTCGATCTGGTGCCGGGCCCATTCGGAGCGACCCGTCCCCGTCATCTCCTCGACGGTCGAGAACTCCGCCTCCTCGAGGCAGTGGGCCAGCTGAAACGTCACCGCCAGCGTGAAGGCCAGCACGAACGAGACGAGGCCGAAGACGACGACCACCTGCCACGCCGGGTGCAGCAGCAGCGGGATCGCGAGTGACCAGGTGACGAACGCGGCCTTGCCGAGCCAGAACCCCATCAGCTGGCGCCCGCGCGGCCAGCGGAGCGGCAGGTCGCCGATCCGCCCCTCCCGCAGGTAGCCGAAGTCGCCGACCGTGTGCCACTTGATCGCGAACAGCCCGTAGAGCAGCCACATGTAGATGTGCTGGAACCGGTGGAAGGCGCGCCGCGGCTGGTCGGGCGCGAACCGGGCGAACGGCATGGAGTCGATGTCGGAGTCGGCGCCGGAGACGTTCGTGAACGTGTGGTGGGCGCTGTTGTGCTTGGTGCGCCACACGTACGAGCTGGCACCGAGGGCGTCCATGGTCCAGCAGAGCCCGCGGTTGAGGCGCCGGTGCGGCGAGTAGCTGCCGTGGTTCGCGTCGTGGGTGACGTTGAACCCGACACCGGCGAGCGCCAGCCCGAGCGACACGGCCAGCAGGCCCGTCTGCCACCAGGCCTGCGGGACCCCGAGCACCAGCAGCAGCCACGAGGCCACCGCCCACGCCGCCACGACGGCGCTCTTGGCGTACATCCGGGCCTGCGCGCGCCGCGCGCGCCCGGGCTCGGCCAGCAGCCGCGCCACGCTCCGGCGGAGATCGACGTGGAAGGCGCCGCCGCTGTCGAACTGGATGCGGCGCCCCTCCCCGCCCAGCGGCGCGGCAACCGCCGCGCGGTCTGCGTCTGACATCGTCCGTTCCCCCGTCGTCGTGCGTCCCACATGACGTGGACGCCGCCGGGGTGCAGGGGCGACGCGTCGCCCGGCCGCTGCCGGACGTCAACCGCGCGCCAACGTAGCAGCCGCCGGGGGCCGTGCGGTTGCCGAGGGTGCGAGCATGCGCGTCGTGGAGACGGCCGACGTCCCGACACCGCACGGACCCGCCCGGGTGCACCTCCACCCGCCGGAGGGCGCGCCCCAGGCCGTGCTGGCGCTGGGCCACGGGGCCGGCGGCGGGGTCGGCGCGCCCGACCTGCAGGCGGTGACGGCCCTCGCAACCGCGCGCGGCCTGCTGGTGGCGCTGGTGGAGCAGCCCTACCGGGTGGCGGGCCGGCGGTCGCCGCCGCCGCCCGCGCGCCTGGACCCGGCGTGGATCGCCGCCGTCGCCCACGTGACCGCCGGGGCGCCGGGCCTGCCGCTCGTCACCGGCGGGCGCTCGTCGGGCGCGCGGGTCGCGTGCCGCACCGCGGCCGCGACCGGGTCGGCCGGCGTCCTGTGCCTCGCGTTCCCCCTCCAGCCGGCCGTGCGCGCCGGCCGCCCGCCGCGCCCCAGCCGCCTTCCCGAGCTGGAGGGGGTCCCCTGCCCCGTGCTGGTGGTGCAGGGGGAACGCGACCCGTTCGGGATGCCGCCGGACGGCCCGGGCCGCACCGTCGCCCGGATCGCGGGCGACCATTCCCTGAAGTCGGACGTCGCGGCGCTGCGGGCCGCGGTGGGGGCGTGGCTGGATCTCGTGCTCGGCGGGTAGCGTCGGGGGACAGCGGCGACGGAGGGGGTCACCCGTGGACTGGAAGCTCGAGCTGGTGTCGGTGCCCGTGAGCGACGTCGACCGGGCGATCGCCTTCTACCGCGACGGGGCCGGCTTCGCGCTGGACCACGACCACCGCGTCGACGAGCACCTGCGCTTCGTGCAGCTCACCCCGCCCGGGTCGGCGTGCTCCATCGCCATCGGCGAGGGCATCTCGGAAGCCACCCCCGGCAGCGTCCAGGGCCTCCAGATCGTGGTCGACGACATCGAGGCGGCCCACGGCGAGCTCACGTCCCGGGGCGTCGACTGCGGCGACGTCCAGCACTTCCCGTGGGGCAGCTTCGTGTTCTTCAGCGATCCGGACGGCAACGGCTGGGCCGTGCAGCAGATCCCCCGCGCGGAGGCCTCCTCCTAAGGGGTCAGCGCGATCGGCCGCGACCTCGGCCGCGGCGACGCCCCCGCGTCGAGGGCGACGGCCAACGACACCCGCAGCCGGGTGCGGGCGTCGAAGGTCCTCGCCCGGAACGGGACGCGGATGCACACCACCTGACGGCCCGGCGCGGTGAACCGCACCGTCTTGGCGCCGAACAGGCGGATGCTGCGGATGCCGCTGAAGATGCGGACCGTGACCCGCGCCGGCTTCGACGTGAGCACCAGGGTGCGCACGCACTTGGACCGCCGCAGCGACCCGAGCGAGATCCTCCCCGGCACCACCGCCGTCGCCGGGCCCACGCCGATGGTGCGCGGGTTCGGGATCACGGCCGCCAGGTCCGGCGCGGGCGGCAGGGCGGCGAACCGCAGCACGCGGCCCGCCGAGGAGTCGCGCGTGAAGATCGTGCCGTCGCCGGCCACCGCCAGCCCCACGGCCTGGAGCCGGTCGGCGCTGCTGCCGGCGCCGGTGAGCGGCGCGCCCACGGGGACGCCGGACCGGGTGTAGCGCCGGATGCCGGGGAGGGTCCCGCTCTGGCTGGCCACCAGCGCCTCGCCGGTGCGCGGGTCGATCGCGAGGCCCAGGCGGGCGCACCCGAACCCCGGCTGGGCCGTCACGTTCCAGCGCGCGATCTGGGCACCCGACGGGTCGTGCACCTGCACCGCCGCCTCGCAGCCCGCGGTGCCGAAGATGAGCAGCGCGTAGACGTTCCCCGCCGCGTCGACCGCCACGTCGGTCACGAACTGGCCGCCCAGCGGGATCTCCCGCAGGAACGTCCCGGTGGGGCCGAACACGCTGATGCGGCTGGCGCGGGTGTCGGCGACGTAGACGTCGTCGGCGGCGTCGACGGCGATGCTCTGGGCCTGGTCGTCGAACGCCTGGGCCCCGGTGGGCTGGATCGTCCGGATCGGCGCGCCGCCGGGGGTGAGCACCTGGATGCGGTTGCGGTCCCCCTCGAACACCAGGAGGTTGCCGGCGGAGTCGACCGCCAGGCCGGCGGGCCGCTCGATGTCCACCGCCGTGGCCTTCTCGAAGGTGCGCGGCCGGGCGCCGTCGCGGTCGTACACCAGCACCCGCCCCGTCGCGCCGGCGAAGGGGTCGGCGACGTACACCACCGCGCCCGCGCGGTCGGTGGCGATGGACGCCTCGCCGCCGCCGAAGCCGGTGATCCTCCACTCGCGGTCGAAGCGGACCGCGCCGAGCGCCGCGGCGGGGATCGCGGCGGCGAGGGCCGCGAGGACCAGCAGGACGACCACGGACCGGGTGCGCACCGTCGCCTCCGTCTCGGTGTCCGCGGAGTGGACACCCGGCGGGGCCGCCGTGTCAACGGCCGTCAGAGGCGCGGGTCGACCGGCTCGCTCTCCAGCGCGAGGACCCCGAAGACGCATTCGTGCACCCGCCGCAGCGGCTCCCGGTTGACGAACCGCTCGACGGCCTCCACGCCGAGCGCGAACTCGCGGAGGGCCTGCGACCGCTTGCGCCCCAGGCCGCGGTCGCGCAGGCGCTCCAGGTTGACCGGCTCGGTGTACTCGGGGCCGTAGATGATCCGCAGGTACTCGCGGCCGCGCGTCTTCAGGGCCGGCTGCACCAGCTCGCCGCGGTTGCGGGCCACGAACCCGAGGGGCTTGGTGACCATCCCCTCCCCGCCGCGGGCGGTGAGGTCCTCCCACCAGGCGACGCCCCCCGCCACGGCAGCGTCGTCGGTGACGTCCACCACGATCCGCTCCGTCGGCACGATCAGGCCGTCGCCGGAGAGTGCGGCGATCTGGTCGAGGTGCCAGTCGTGGGGCTGCTGGACGTGCACGCGGCCCTCGGTGGCGAGCAGGTGGAACGGGGCGAGGCGCAGGTCGTCGAGCGACCCCACCGGCCAGCAGTAGCGGCGGTAGGCCTCGGCGTACGCGGCGGCGTCGCCGGCGCGTGCCCGCAGCCGCGCCACCAGGCGATCCGCCTCGCGGGTGCCGGCGATCGCCTCGGCCGCGTCGAGCGCCGCGGCCAGCCCCACCCGGGCCGCCGTGGCCACGGGGGCGTACTGGCGCTCCAGGAGCTCCTGGGCCTTCGCCGACCAGGGCATGAGCTCGCCGTCCAGCAGCACCCAGTCGGTCTCGAGGCGCTCGAACAGCCCCGCCCCCTCGCAGGCGGCCCGCACCCGGTCGATCAGCTCCCGCTCGCGGTCCGCCTCGGGGAAGAACGGGCGCCCGGTGCGGGTGTAGCAGGCGCCCGCGGCGCCGTCGGTCACGCCGAAGCGCCGCCGCGCGGCGTCCGCGTCGCGGCAGGCGACGACCACCGCCCGCGACCCCATGTGCTTCTCCTCGCACACCACCGCGGGGACGCCCGCCTCGCGGTAGTAGGCGAAGGCCTCGTCGGGGTGCTCCAGCAGCCCCTCCCGCCGGGTCGTGGCCGACGGGGAGACGGTCGGCGGCAGGTAGACCACCCAGCGCGGGTCGTGGGCGAAGCGGCCCATCACCTCCAGGGCGGCGACGGCGTTCTCCTCGTGGATCCCCACCGTCCGCTGCAGGCGGGTGGGGATGTGCCGGCGGCCGAGGACGTCCTCGATGTCGAGCATCTCGTCGTCGGCCTGCTGGGCGGTCAATCCCACCGCCGCGTCGGCCGGGAACGGCCGCACCGGCGCCGCGTACGCCTCGCGGGCCGGCACCGACACGAGCTCGCGCTCCGGGTAGCGCAGCGCCGTGAGCCGGCCGCCGAACACGCAGCCGGTGTCGACGTTGATCGTGTTGTTGAGCCACTCCGGCTCCGGGACCGGGGTGTGGCCGTACACGACGGTCGCGGCGCCGCGGTAGTCGGCCGCCCAGTTCCATCGCACCGGCAGCCCGAACTCGTCGGTCTCGCCCGTCGTCTCGCCGTAGAGGGCGAAGTCGCGGACCTTGGCCGAGCCGCGCCCGTGCATGTCCTCCCTGAGGCCCGCGTGGGCCACCACCAGCCGCCCGTCGTCGAGCACCAGGTGGCTCACCAGGCCGTCGAGGAAGATCACGAGCTCATCCACGAGCGCCTGGCGGCGGTCCTCCGGGATCGCCGCCACCTCGGCCAGGGACCGGTCGAGCCCGTGGGTCACCTGCACGTTGCGGCCCCGCAGGGCGCGCACGAGCTTCTGGTCGTGGTTGCCGGGGACGCACCGGGCGCTGCCCGCCTCCACCATCCGCCGCACCAGCGCCACGGTGTCGAGGATCCGCGGCCCCCGGTCCACCAGGTCGCCCAGCAGGATCGCGATGCGGCCGTCCGGGTGGCGTGGCACGCCGTCGTCCCCGGGGACGTACCCCAGCGTCGCGAGCAGCGCCTCCAGCTCGCCGCAGCACCCGTGGACGTCGCCGATGATGTCGAACGGGCCGTGCAGGTCGCGGTGGTCGTTCCACATACGCCGCCGCCGCACGACGGCGGCGTCGACCTCCTCCTGGGACGTGAGGTGGTGGATGGTCCGGAACCCCTCGCCGCGGAGCCCCCGCAGGGAGCGGCGCACCTCGCGCACGTGGCGGCGGATCACGGGGACGGGCAGCCGACGGTCCGCGCGCCCGAGGTTGCGCTCCAGGCACAGCGACGCGGGCATGTCCAGCACGATCGCCGCCAGCAGGGCATGGTGCTCCCGCCCCAGGGCGATGAGCTGCGCCCGGTCGTGGCGGCGGGCGTTGGTGGCGTCGATCACGGTCAGGCGTCCCGCGCGCAGCCGGGTGGCGACGATGAACTCGAGCAGCGCGAACGCGTCGTCGGACGCCGTCTGGTCGTCGGGGTCGTCGGCCACCATCCCCCGGCAGGCGTCGCTCGAGACCACCTCCGTGGCCAGGAAGTGCTTCGCGGCGAACGCCGACTTGCCCGAGCCGCTCGCGCCCATCAGGAGCACCAGCGAGAACGCGGGGACGTCGAGCACGCGGGGGTCGCCGGTCATCGCAGCGTGAACACGGCCATCTGGGTGGGCGCGCCCAGCTGGGCGTCCTCGGGCCCGACGGGGACGTGGCGCACCTCGTAGCCGTGGACGGCCGCGGCGCCGCCCGACCACGCCCGGAACTCGTCGCGCGTCCATTCGAAGCGGTGGTCGCGATGGCGCATCGCGCCGGGCGCCATCCCGTCGAACAGGACGTTGTACTCCCGGTTGGGGGTGGTCACCACCACGGTCCGCGGGCGGGTGGCGCCGAAGAGGACGCGCGTGAAGCCGGCCAGGCGGACGGGGTCGAGGTGCTCGATGACCTCCACCACCGCAGCGGCGTCGAACCCGGCGAGGCGGCGGTCGCGGTAGGTGAGGGCGGTCTGCATCAGGTGGACGCGGCCGCGCTGGGCCGACGGCATCCGGTCGAGCCGCAGGCGGCGCGCCGCCGTCTGGAGGGCCTGGTGCGAGACGTCGGCACCCACGATCTCGGTGAACTGGCGCTCGGCGATGAGCCCCGCCAGGAGCTTGCCGGGCCCGCAGCCGAGGTCGAGCACCCGCCGCGCGCCGCTGCCGCGCAGCACCGCCAGCACGGCGCCCAGGCGGGCCTCGTTGAGGCGCACGGGGGCCTCCACCGCCTCCTCGTCCGCCTCCGCCCGCTCGGCCGCCTCGTCGTCGGCCTGGGGTTCGTCGCGCAGCAGCTGCTCCATCGCCCGCCCGGTCAGGGCGCGGTCGCGGGCGAGCGAGCGCGACGCGATCAGCTCGCGCTCGGGGTGGGCCGACAGCCACGGCTCGCCACGGCGCAGCAGCTGCGCAACCTCCGACTCCTCCACCCAGTAGTGCTTGCTCCCGTCGAGGACCGGGATCAGCACGTACAGATGGCTCAGCAGCTCGGCCAGGCGGACCTCGCCCTCCAGCGTGACCGACAGGTACGGGCTGAGGCCCCATTCCGGGAAGGCCGGGTCCAGCAGGTGCGGCTCGGCGGTGACGGCGTAGCCGAGGGGCTCGAACATGCTCCGCAGGAAGCCCTCCCCGCCGGCGCAGGGCAGCACCGGCAGGCGGGCGGTGAGCGGCAGGGCGCGCCGGGCCAGATCGGGGCGGGCGTCGCACCGCCCGGACATCGCGGTGCGGAAGACGCGCCCCAGGGCGACGCTCATGAACGACGACGCGGCGTACGGGCGGTCGTTGACGTACTGGTCGATGCGGGGGAACCGCATGCCGCGGCGCACCAGCCCGACCGGGTCGACCTCGAGCAGCAGCGCCACCGTGCACCGGTCGTCGGCCGCCTCCGGGTAGAAGACCTGCGCCGTGCCGACGGGCAGGGGGAACTCCTGGGGCCGCCCCGGGCGCTTGTGCAGCAGGAACCCGAGGTCGGTCGCCGGCCGGTGCGTCGTGGTGATGGTGAGCAGCATCCCCCGACATCCATATCAGCGCCGCGGGTGGAAACCCCCTGCACCGGCGCCGCCGGGCGTCGTCACCGGCATGCGGCGTGGACCACGAACAGCGCGTCGGTGTGGGGGTGGCGCGCCCGGAGCACCACCTCGCCGCCGGGCCCGACCCGCGCACCGGCATGGGGCAGCGTCCCGGCGATCGGCAACGACAGCGTGCGGAACGGCGTGTACGCGGTCCACCCCGCCCCGCTGGTGCCGGACACGACAGCCGCGGGCGGCGCCGGGGTCGGCCGCAGGCCGGCGCTGCAGACGCGTGCGACCGCGTCATCCCCCGGCAGGCCCACGACGTCGGGCATGACGACCCCGCCGCCGCATCCGGCCGTCAGGCCCGCGGCGGCGACCAGGATGAGCGCCGCGCGTCGCATGCGCCCGATACTGGCGGGCGGGCGGGCGCGGCGCGCCCCCCGGACGGAGGGTGCGCCGCGCGGCCGCGTCAGTCGACGGCGCCCAGCTTGATCGCCTCCACCAGGAAGGCCTGCGCCTCCGGCGGGATCACCTCGTAGTCGATCTTGGCGCCACCGGCCATGAGCTCCTCCACGACCGCCGCGATCGTGAGGGTCGACGAGTCGTCGGCCAGGATGAAGACGGCGGACTCGTCGCCCTCGATGTAGGTGCCGATCTGCTTCATCAGCTTGTCGCTGACGCCGCTGTCGCGGGCCTTGCCGATGAGGGCGCCGGCGCCCACGCCGACGGCGGTCGCCGCGACGACCGGGGCGGCGATGAGGCCCACCAGCAGGCCGACGGCGCCGCCGCGGAGGGCGCCCCGCTTGGCGGTGGCGTCGCGGGTCTGGTGGATCTTCACCTTGCCCTTCTCGTTGCGGTACACGAGGGCGGCGTCGTCGACGGTGATGGTGCCCTCGGCGACGGCGTCGTCGATGCGCTCGAGGGCCGTGAGGCCGACGTCCTTCGACGGGACGCCCACCATGATCAGCTGCATGTCATCTCCTCCTGTGTGATGCCGGCCGGGCCGGCGTCGCGGCGGGCGACCCACGTCGCCCGCAGGCTGGACGCATCGACCGGGCGGTCGGCGTACTCGTCGGTGACCGTGATCCGCGTGAAGCCGGCGGCGGCGAGGCCCGCCCGGATGTCCCAGTCGGGGAAGAACCACTGGCGGTGCCGCTCCGTGAAGCGCTCCGCCCCCTCCCCCGCCACCCGGATCCGCGTGTCGCACGTGCGGGCGCGGGTGTCGACGGTGGAGGTGAGCGTGAAGCGGTGCCCGTCCTCCTCGCCCTCGAGGAGGGGGTTGGCGACCATCAGGTCCATCATCGCGTCGGTGTGGACGTCGAAGACGAGCCAGCCGCCGGGCCGGATGCGCGCCGCCAGCGCCACGAGGGTCGCGCGGAACGCATCCGGGGTGAGGTGGTTGAAGCCGTCGAGGGTCGACACCGCGGCGTCGAACGTCCCCCCGATGGTGAGGTCCGGCAGCGTCTGCCGGACCAGGGCGGCGCGGGGCCCCAGCAGCAGCCGGGCCCGGTCGAGCATCGCCGCGGAGGCGTCGACGCCGACCACCCGGTAGCCCAGGGCGGCGAGCTCCGCCGTCATCAGCCCCGTGCCGCAGCAGACGTCGAGCACGGAGCGGACCCCGTCGGGGTCGGCGCTCCAGCGCTCGTGGAGGAACCGCGACCACCGCGCGTGGCAGCGGTCCACGACGATGTCGTCGTAGACCGCTGCCAGCGCCGTGTACGGGTCGGCCTCGCCGACGGGTCCTGCGGGCACCGCGGCGCCGTCAGATGCCGAGCAGCTTGGCCTTGGCCGCGGCGAACTCGTCGTCGGACAGGACGCCCTGCTTGTGGAGCTGGGCGAGGTCCTGGAGCTTCGCGATCTGCTCGTCCTCCTGCGGGGCGGCGGCCGCCTGCTGCGCGGCCACCTGCTGCTCGTACTGCTGCTGCGCGGCCATCTGCTGCTCGTACTGCTGCTGGTCCTGCGCCGCGTACTTCTCCGACTGCCGGTGTGCGACGCGCCCGGACACTGCGGTCGCGGTGCCCGCCACCACGGCGGTGCGGGCGGCCATGCGAAGGAGTCCCATTGTCAGCCTCTCAGTCGGGGAGGGAGATGGTGCCGAGCTCGTTCAGGGCGGCATCCACCACGTCGGCGGGGATGCGGATCTGGTCGATCACGAAGCCGTCCGCCGCCCGGACCGCCTCGACGAACCTGGAGGCCCAGGCGTTCTCGAACGCCACGACGAGCGCCGAGGTGTTGGGCGGCAGGTCGTCGGCGAGCTCCTCGGCGTCCTCCTCGTTGAGGGAGCCGGGGGCGAGGACCGAGACCTCCAGGAACGCCGGCCCGGTGTCCGGGTCGAGGTCCTGGATGTCGATCGACGTGACCACGCCGTCGGCGTCCTTCATCACGAAGAGCAGGTCGAGGATCCGGATCGTGCCGCTCTCCACCAGATCCATGATCGCCGGAGCGATCCGGCCGGTGAACTTGTTCCCGGGAAAGCCCAGGATGACGATGTCGACTGGGCCCGTGGCCATGCCGCCTCCTTCTGGGGTGCACTGCGCGTCACCGTAGTCCAGCGCGCGGGGCGGGGGCGCGCATCGCCCCGATGGGGTGATGCGGCGCGCCGGAGGGTCATCCGCCGGCGTCCCCCGCGTCGCCCTCGGCCAGGAACAGCAGCGCCGCCCGGACGCGGCGGTCGACCGACTCGTCCTGGGGGCGCAGCCCCAGCTTCGCGAAGATGGCGTTGACGTGCTTCTCGACGGCCCGCTTGGTCAGGACCAGCGCGTCGGCGATGGCGGCGTTGCTGCGGCCCTGGGCGATCTCCCCCAGGATCTCCAGCTCGCGCGGCGTGAGCGCCGCCAGCGGCGAGCGGCGCGCGCGGACGCGGTCCTCGACGAGCGCCTCGACCACCGACGGATCGATCACCGAGCCGCCGCGGGCGACCTCGTGGACCGCGGCGACGAGCTCGGCGGGGCGGGCGACGCGCTCCTTGAGCAGGTATGCGCGGCCGCCCGAGCCGTCCTCCAGGAGCGTCAGCGCGTACGCCGGGTCGACGTGGGCGCTCAGCACCACCACACCGGTCCCGGGACGCTCGCGGCGGAGCCGGCGGGCCACGTCGAGCCCCTCGTCGGTGAACCGGGGGGGCATCCGGATGTCGGTGACCACCACGTCCGGCGCGCACCGCTCGACGGCCGCCAGCAGGGCGTCGCGGTCCCCGCAGGCCGCGAGCACCTCGACGTCCCCCGCGAGGCCGAGGACCCGCACGATGCCCTCGCGGACGAGCAGGTCGTCCTCCGCGATCACCACGGTCGTCATCGCGCGACCCTAACCCCCGGGCGCCCGCCGCGCTTATCATCGCGCGGGGGTGCCGGGACGCGGGGACCGGCGCTGATCAGGGGGCCAGGGGTGGTGCTCGGGATGGCGGAGCGGGACCGGGCCGCGTGGCGCGCGGCGCTCGCCGTGGCGGCGTTCGCGCTGGCCCTCGGCGTGCCGATGGTGATCGCCGCGGCCACGTCCGGCCACCTCGAGTACCCGGCGCTGGCGGCCGGGCTCCGCGCCGCCTGGATCGGCCTGTACGCCGGGGTGGGGCTCTGGTTCGCCCGCATGCGGGGCCAGCGGCTGCTGGGGCTGATGATGATCGTCTGCGCGGCCACCACGGCCGTCGCGAGCACGGACGCGCTGTCGGGGTCGGTCGCGTACACGGTGTCCAGGACGGCCACGCTCGCGTTGCCGCCGGCCCTGGCGCTGATGCTGATCGCGATCCCCGAGGCGCGGGCGGTCCGCGCCCGGGCGTCCGGGTTCGTCCTGGCCGCGATCCCCGTCGTCCTGGTCCTGGGAGTGGGCTACCTGATGGTGGCGGACGAGGCGCCGTGGAGCCAGGCGGCGAGCGACTGCGCGGGACCGTGCGCCGGGTCGGCCATCCAGGTGACCGACGCCCCGGTGCTCGCACACGTCCTGGCCGTCGGCGTCGCGCTCACGATCATCGCGGCTTTCGCCGTGGTCGCCGCGGCCCTGATCGACGGGGTCCGGCGCGCCGGGCCCGTCGCCCGGCGGGTGCTGCGGTCGGTGACCTGGCTGCTGGCCGTGTGGGCCACCCCGTTCGCGATCGGCCTGGTGGCGATCGCCATCGACCCGCAGCCGGGGGGCTTGAACCCGTACCTCATCACCGTGAGCGTCATCCGGGCGGCCCTCCCCCTCGCGATGCTGGCGGTCGTGGCGGGGCGCGCCGCGCGCACCGGGGCCATCCGCGACGAGCTCACGGCGCGCCTCGCCCGCGTCGACGACCCCGCGACGGTGGAGCGCGTGATCTCGGAGGTCCTCGACGACCCCACCCTGCGGCTCGCGTTCCGCGACGGCGCCGGGTGGATCGACGTGCACGGCGATCCCGTCGCGGCGGACCGGCCGGGCGACGACCGGGGGTGGGCGTACCTGGACGACGACCGGCGCGCGGCCCTCGTCTTCGACGCGGCGCTCGAGGCGCAGGAGCGGCGCATGCACGCGGTCGCCGGGCTCGGGGCGGCGGCGCTCGAGCGGGCCCGCACCGAGGCCGAGCTGCGCGCGACGCGCCGGCGGCTGGTGGACGTGGCCGAGCAGGAGCGCAAGCGCATCGGTCGCGACCTGCACGACGGCGCCCAGCAGCGGCTCATCTCGATGGCGCTGCGCGTGGCGATCGCGCGCGAGACGCTCGCCGCCCACCCGGAGCTGGCGGGGCCCCTGCTGCAGGAGTTCGGCGGCGACGTGCAGGCGGCGCTCGACGAGCTGCGCGACCTGGCCCACGGCCTGTACCCGCCCGTGCTGGCCGACCACGGCCTGCCGGAGGCGCTCCGCGCCCTCGCGCGGCAGTCGGCCGTGCCCGTCGAGACGTCGATCGCACCGGTGGGGCGCCGGGACGCGCTGACGGAGGCGGCCGTGTACTTCTGCTGCTCGGAGGCCCTCCAGAACGCCGTGAAGCACGGCGGGCCGGACACGGAGATCGCGCTCCGGCTGGGGGTCCGGGAGGACGGCGCCCTCACGTTCGAGGTGCGCGACGACGGCCCCGGCTTCGCGGCGGGGGCGCCGCGGGACGGCGCCGGGCTCGGGGGGATGCGGGAGCGCATCGAGGGCGTGGGCGGCACCCTGACGATCGCGTCCGCACCGGGGGCCGGCACCCGCGTGGCGGGCGTCATCCCGCCCGAGGCCGCCGCCCGCAACGGACACGGCCCGCCCGTCTAGACCCCGGCTACCACCGCCGTACCCGCAGGGGCTCGGGCGGCGCCGTGCGCGCCGCGGGCACGCGGTCGCGCGCATCGGCGGCCCCGGCCGGGGCCGCCGGGCGCACCATCGCGGCCAGGGCCGCCGCCCGCAGCAGCCGGCGGCGGCGCACCACGCGGGCGGCGAGCACCCGGGGCATCAGTGCTCCGCCCCGGGAGTGCCGTATGGGTTTCCCGAGCGAATCGCCCGTGAGGCAAGGACGCAGATCCTTGGCGATAGCGGTGTCCTATCGCCAAGGTCGAGGACGCAGCCGCGCGATGCGATGCAGCCGGGAAACCCCACGTGACACCCGGGGTGGGGCACTAGGGCTCCACGGCCACGAGGCCGAGGGCCAGCATCAGCTCGGGGGCCGCGGCGACCACCTTCGGCATCCCCACCTGGGGGCTCACGGCGATGAGCACGCCCAGCAGGTCCTCCGGCGTCGCGCCCGCCTCCAGCGCCGCGGCGACGTGCGCCAGGAACGACGCCGGCGGGGCGTCGACCGCGATGAGGGCGGCAACCGTCACCAGCGCGTGCTCCCGGACGCCGAGCCCCGAGTCCTGGAGGTTCTCGCGCCGCGCGCCGAGCAGGCCGTCGAGCACGGACGGCTCCCCCGCGGAGATGCCCCGCAGCGTGTCGGCGGTCTCGGTGCGGACGTCGGTCATCGTCGTGCGCGATGAAACGCCGCCGCCGGGGGTGGCGCATCGCCCGGATGGGACGAACGCCCGGCGGGGGTGCGGGCACCCCCGCCGGGCGGGTGCCCGCATGCCCCCGGCTCTCGTGCCCGCCCGCTGTGCCGGGGTGGCGGGACCGGCGGAGGATCGGGATGCCCGGCGGCGGCGCCGGTCCCGAACCGTCCGTCCCGCAGGAGGATCCCATGCCCGCCTGGAGCGCCCCGGTCGCCTCGGAGGCCCCGGCGTCGGCAGGCGGGACGGCCGTCCCGGCGCCGCCGCCCGGCGAGGTTCCGCGCAACCGCCTGCTCGCGCGCCTGCGCCCGCCGACCGGCCTGGTCGTCGTGACCGCGCCCGCGGGGTACGGGAAGACGGTCCTCCTGGCCCAGCTCGCGCGGCAGGCGGAGGTCCCGGTCGCCTGGATCGGCCTGCGCGGCGCCCACCGCGACCCGCGCCGCCTGGACGCCGACGTCCGCGCGTCGCTGCCCGCCGGCGGCGGGCCCGCGCTGCTCGTGCTGGACGACGTCGACGCGATCGCCACGTCCCGGGGGCTCGCCGGCCTGTCCGCCCTGCTCTCCGACCTGCCGGCCGGCACCCGCGTCGCCGTGGGGTGCCGCACCGACGCGGGCCTCGGCCTGGGCCGGCGGCTGGTGGAGGGGCGCCTCACCCGGCTGACCGCGGACGACCTGGCCTTCGACGCGGACGAGGCCGGGGCGCTGATGGCGGCGGCCGGCGTGACGCTGGACCCCGGCGCCCTCGAGGTGGTGCTCGGACGCACGGAGGGCTGGCCGGCGGGGCTCCGCATCGCGGCGCTCCGCGTCGGGCGGCTCCCCGACCCGTCGGCCGGGGCGCGCGCGTTCACGGGGGACGACCGGATCGTGGCCGCCTACCTGCACGAGGTCGTGCTCGCGGGGCTGCCGGCGGAGACGCTCGCCTTCCTCACCCGGACGTCGGTGCTGGAGCCGATCACCGGGGACCTGTGCGACGCCGTCCTCGGCACGTCCGGGGCGGCGGGGATGCTGGAGGACCTCGAGCGCTCCGACGTCCCCCTGGTGGCGCTGGACGGCCGGGGCGAGCGCTACCGCCATCACCGCCTGCTCGGCGACCTGCTGCGCCGCGAGCTGCGCCGGCGCGAGCCGGGAATGGCGGAGGGCCTCCACCGGCGGGCGGGGGCGTGGCACGAGGCCGCGGGCGACCTGCCGTCGGCCGTGCGCCACGCCCTGGCCGCGGGCGACCGCGACCATGCCGTGCGCCTGGTGTGGGCGGCCGTGCCGGCCGGCCTCACGCGCGGGAGGATGGATGCCCTGCAGGCGATGCTCGCGAGCTTCGCCGTCGACGACGTGGCCTCCCTGCCCGAGCTGGCCACGGCGGCGGCCTGGTGCCACGTCGAGACGCGCGGGGACCTGGCGGTCCACGGCCTCACGCAGGCTGAGCGCGCGGCGGCCGCAGCCGGCGCCGGCGCGCCGGCGTCGCTGGTCCCGGCGCTGGCGGCGCTGCGGGCGATGCTGGGCAGGGACGGCGTGACGCGCATGGGGCGCGACGCCGCCGGGGGCGCCGCGGCCGGGGCGGACGGCGAGCCGTGGGGCGCGTGGTGCCGGCTGCTGCAGGGGGTGGCCTGCCATCTGGGGGGGGAGCCGCGCCGGGCCCGGGGCCTGCTCGAGGACGCGGCGGAACGCGCCGGGCGCCTCGCGCCCGCCGTCCATGCGATGGCCCTCGCGCAGCTGGCGCTGCTGCTGCTGGAGGAGGACGAGCCGGTGCGCGCGCTGATGCTGGCGCGGCGGTCGCGGACGGTCGTCGAGGAGTGGGGCCTCGCGGCCCAGAAGTCGGCGTCGCTCACATGGGCGGCGCTCGCGCTCGCCCTCGCCCGGTCGGACCGCCCGGAGGAGGCCCGGGAGCACATCCGCGACGCCCGGGGCCTCCTGGCCGAGACCCTCGACGCCTGCGCGTGGCGGGCGGTGGAGGTGCGCGCGGCGGTGGCGCACGCCGCGCTGGCCGTGGGCGACGACGAGGTGGCGCGGGAGGCCGTGTCCGGCGTCGAGGGCTTCGTGGGGCGCCTGGCCGAGGCGCCGCTGCTGCGCGACGAGGTGGAGCTGCTGCGCCGCCGGGTCCAGCCGGTGCCCGAGGGCGACGCGGCCCTCCTGTCGTCGATCACAGCGGCCGAGGCGCGCGTGCTGCAGCTGCTGCCCACCCACCACTCCATCCGCGAGATCGGGGACCTGCTGTTCCTGTCGCGGTTCACCGTGAAGAGCCACGCCCATTCGCTGTACCGCAAGCTGGGGGTCTCCGGACGCAGCGAGGCGGTCGAGCGGGCACGGCAGCTGAGCATCCTGCCCCCCGCCTGAGCGCGCGCGGCGGGGTCGCCGGTGCGACGGCGCGTTCACCCCTTCCGGCCGATGCGGCCCCGCCCGGACCACGGCACCGTCGCCTGCATGGACCGCGATGCGGGAGGCGGTGGGTGAGCAGCGCGACGGCAGCGGGGACGCGAGCGCGCCGGCCCCGCCCGCCGGCGGCGGGGCGCGGCGTGGTGGTGCTCGCCGCGAAGCTGCGGCCGCCGCGCCAGGCCGGCCCGCGCGTGGTCCGACACCGTCTGACCCGGCGCCTGGAGCGGCTGGCGGGGCTGCCGCTCACGATCGTGTCGGCGCCCCCCGGCTTCGGCAAGACGACGCTGCTGACCCAGTGGCTCGAGGAGCGCCCGGAGGGCTCGACGGCGTGGCTGTCGCTGGACGCCGCCGACGACGACCCGCGTCAGCTGTGGGCCCACGTGTGCGCCGCGCTGGGGGTGGACGGGCCGCTGCCCGAGGACCCCGCCGGCGCCCCGGCCGCGTCGGCCGTGCTGGTGGCGGACGCCCTCAACCGCGCCGGCGACGGCGGCGAGCGCGTGCTGGTGCTCGACGACTACCACCACGTCACGAACCCCGCCTGCCACGACCGCATCCGGTATCTGGTGGAGCACCTGCCGGCGCCGCTGCACGTGGTCATCGCGACACGCCGCGATCCGCCGCTGCCGCTGTCGCGCATGCGGGCCTGCGGCGCGCTGGGCGAGTTGCGCGCCCATGACCTGCGGATGGACCTCGGCGAGTCGCAGCGGCTCATGGAGGGACACGACGTGTCGCTCCCGCCGTCCGACGTCCGGCGGCTGCACGAGAAGACCGAGGGGTGGGCGGCGGGGCTCTACCTGGCGGTGCTCTCCCTCCGGGGCCGCGACGACGCCGGCGCCTTCGTCGATGCGTTCGCCGGCTCGCACCGGCACGTCGTGGAGTACCTGGCCGCCGAGGTCCTGGCGGGGGAGGACGAGGACACCACCGGGTTCCTGCTTCGCAGCTCCGTCCTCGACCGGATGTCCGGCCCGGTGTGCGACGCCGTGCTCGGCCGCACCGGGTCGGCGGCGACCCTGCGCGCCCTGGAGGGCCGCAACCAACTGGTGCGGGCCCTGGACGACGACCTGACGTGGTACCGCTACCACCCGCTCCTGCACGACGCGCTGCGGTTCATGCTGGCGGAGGCGCGGCCCGGGGAGGTCGGCGGGCTGCACCTGCGGGCCAGTGCCTGGTGGGAGTCCCAGGGCGACGCGGAGCGCGCCGTCGACCACAGCCTGGCCGCCCGCGACGCGAGGAGGGCGGCGCGGCTCGTGGGCGCGCACTGGCGGGAGGTCACCGGCGCCCGAGGCGCGGCGCCGGTGGTCGACCGCTGGCTGGAGCGGCTGCCGCGGGCGGTGGTGCTCGCCGACCCCGGCCTGTGCCTCACGCGCGCCGTGCTGGAGGAGGCGCGCGGCGCCCGGCGCCAGGTGGTGGAGCAGTGGCTGGAGGCGGCGGAGCGCGGCCCGGACGACCCGCACGCCGCCGCGCCGCTGCCGTTCGGGACCGGCTCGGTCCTGCTGGAGTCGGCGCTCGTCCGCGCCGCCTCCGACGGGCAGGACGTCGCCCGCCGGCTGCGCGGGGCGGCGCGCGCGCGGCGTCTCGCCGCCGCCGCCGGCCCGTTCGCGCGCACCCTGGCCGGCACCCACCTGGCGTACGCCCAGTGGCAGGCGGGCCGGCATGCGGACGCGCTGGCCACGGCTCGCGAGGCGACGGCGGAGGACGACGGGCGGGCGCTGCCGCTGTTCGGCGCGATCGGGCGGGCGATCGCCTCGCTCGCCATGGCGGCGCTGGGCGACGACGCCGGCGCCGACGAGGAGGCGCGGGCCGCGTTCGCGCGGATGCGGGCGCACGGCCACGACGCGACGCCGCAGGCCACGATCGTGTGGCTGGCCCACGGCACGGCCTGCGCGCGCCGCGGCAGCGTCGACGCCGCCGTCGACGCCCTGCGCACCGCCGCCGCGCTGGCGGAGGGGCCGAACCTGGCGCTCGACCGGGCCCACGCCCTGCTGGCGCTGGCGCGGGCGCTGAAGGCGCGATCGGACGCGGGGCCGCGGGGTGGGGCACTCCGGCAGGCCGGGAGGACGGGCGTGGCCGCCGCGGATCCCGGGTCGTTGTGCGGGCTGGTCGACGCCTCGGAGCCGGGGGGCGGGGCGTGGCCGGCCGAGCCGATCACCGAGGCCGAGATGCGCGTCCTGCGCCTGCTGCCGACGTCGCTGCCCCTGCGCGGGATCGGCGAGCGGCTGCTGGTGTCGCTCAACACCGTGAAGTCGCACGTGCGGGTGCTCTACCGCAAGCTGGACGTGGCGTCGCGCGAGGAGGCCGTCGCCCGCGCCCGCGAGCACGGGCTCATCTAGCGGCCTGGCGCCCCCGTTCATCCCGGCGGGACGATGCGCGGATACCGCCGGAGGGGTGGACTTGTGGTGATGACGCAGCGCAGACCCCCGAGGAGCGCGGCCGTCGCCGTCGCGACGCTCGCCGTCGCGCTGGCCGTCGCGGCGTGCGGGTCGTCGTCGCAGGAGCCCGCGCAGGGGTCGGGCGCCACGCCCATGGAGGCATCGGACGCGGCGCCGGCGCTCCGGATGGACGGGGTCGGCCTGCGCGGCGACCCGCCGAACATGCGCTTCGCCCGCGACACGCCGCGGCTCGACATGTCGCTCGACCAGGACGGCAACACGGTGTGGTCGGTCACGGACGGGGTGCCGGTGCGCTTCGACCGCGACCGCCCCGACTGCCGCTACCCCGCCGTCACCGCGGACGAGTTCGACGCGATCGCCGGCCAGGTGCTCTGGTCCACCACGCCGCCCCGGGACTTCCCCGAGAACGGGACCTGGGGGTTCCTCGGCACCCGCGCGGACGCGGACACCGGCAGCTCCAGCGCCGTCGCCCGCTTCACCTACGACTCCGGCGGGAAGGTCACCCTCTCCCTCGACGCGCAGGGCCGCCCCGTCTACGCGACCACCCCGCGCGGCCCGTTCACGATCGTCTACGGCCGGTACACCATCGCCACCGTCGCGAACGCGGGGAGCCTTCCGGCCTGCTCGTGACGGCGGCCGCGGCACCGGGCCCCCGAACGAGGAAGCCCCCGGACCCGGGGGCTTCGCAGGAGCGGATGATGGGACTCGAACCCACGACCTTCTGCATGGCAAGCAGACGCTCTAGCCAACTGAGCTACATCCGCGTGGTGGCGGCAGTGTACCAGCCGTGCAGGGGCGGTCCGGGGCGGTGGGGACGGGGGGTCACGCCACCTGCCAGGGGTCCGTTTCGGTCTCCGCGAAGCGCACCTCCACGCCCTGCGACGCCACCGCCTTGCCGAGCACCCGGCTCCACCGCTTCATCGCCACCCGCTCGACGCGGGCGTGCGGCAGGTGCACCAGCGGGAGGCCGCCGGCGCGGTCGGCGTCGTGGTACTTGAGGTCGCTGGTCACGAACGCGTCGGCCTCGGCGGCGCGCGCGTCGTCGATGAGGGACGCGCCCGACCCGGAGCAGCACGCCACCCGGCGCACCTGGACCCAGGGGTCGCCGGCGTAGGACACCGGGGCGCCGTCGAAGCCCCAGCCCGCCGCCTCGGCGAGGGCGCTCAGCGTCATCGCCCGCACCGTGCCGATGCGCCCCAGGCCGCACGACGGCATGTCCGGGTCGGGGCGCAGCGGGACGGCCGTGGACATGCCGAGGATCTCGGCCATCACGTCGTTGAGCCCGCCGCGGGCGGCGTCCAGGTTGGTGTGGGCGGCCATCACCGCCAGCCGGTCCTCGGCGGCGCGCAGCACCAGCTCGCCGGCCGCGCCGTCGGTGACCGACGCGATCGACGGGAAGATCGGCGGATGGTGCGTCAGGATCGCGTCGCAGCCGTGCTCGCGGGCCTCGCCCAACACGTCCGACCGCAGCTCCAGCGCCACCAGCAGCCGCCGCACCGGCTGGTTGTGGCGCCCCACGATCAGGCCGACGTTGTCCCACTCCTCCGCCAGGGACGGGGGCGCGAGCCGCTCCACCGCGGCGAGGACCTGGGCGACCAGCATGGGGCGAGCCTATCGGGCCCGCCCCATGCGGATCCCCGTCAGACCGCCGCGGCCTCCGCCGCCTTCTCGGCGAGGTGCGCCGGCACCTGGGCGTAGTGGTCGAACTGCATGGTGTAGTCGCCCCGCCCGCCGGTCATGGCGCGCAGGTCGGGCGCATACTCGAGCATCTCGGCCATGGGCACTTCGGCGCGCACGATCTCGTCATGGCCCCGCGCCTCCATGCCGAGGGGGTGGCCGCGGCGGGAGCTGAGGTCGCCCATCACATCGCCGACATGCTCCGACGGGACGGTGATCTCCACGTGCATCACTGGCTCCAGCAGCACCGGCCCCGCCTTCTCGAGCGCGGCCTTCATCCCCAGCCCGCCGGCGATCTTGAACGCCATCTCCGAGGAGTCGACGGGGTGGAACTTGCCGTCGTAGAGGGTCACCCGGACGTCCACGACCGGGTAACCGGCCAGCTCCCCCCTCCCCATCGCCTCGATCACGCCCTTCTCGACGGCGGGGATGAACGAGCGGGGGATCGCGCCGCCCACGATCTTGTCGACGAACTCGAAGCCGCCGCCGCGCGGCAGCGGCTCCACCTCGAGCCAGCAGTCCGCGTACTGGCCGCGGCCGCCGCTCTGCTTCTTGTGCTTGCCCTCGGCCTTCGCGCTCCTCGTGATCGTCTCCCGGTACGGCACGTGCGGCGGGGCGAGGTCCATCGCCACGCCGAAGCGCCGCTCGATGCGGTCGGCGATGACCTCGACGTGCATCTGCGACAGCCCCGCCACGATGTGGTCGCCGGTCTGCTCGTCGTGGTGGACGTCGAGCGTCGGGTCCTCGTCGCTCATCCGGCGCAGGCACTGGTTGAGCTTGTCCTCGTCGGCCGCGTTGCGGGCGGTCACCGCGAAGCCCATCAACGGGGGCGGCAGCTCGATCGGCGCGAAGCCCACACCGGCGCCGCCCGTGGTGATCACATCGCCGGTCACCACCTCCTTCAGCTTGGCGACTGCACCGATGTCCCCGGGGCCGAGCTCGGAGAGGGCCACGTGCTCCTTGCCCTGCAGGGTGAACAGCTGGCCCACGCGCTCCTTGCCCCCGTTCGCCGAGACCACGTGGGTGTCGGCGGGGAGCACGCCGGAGAACACCCGGAGCAGGCTGATGCGCCCGCTGAACTGATCGGCGAGCGTCTTGAAGCAGAGCGCCACCGCCGGCCCGTCCTCGGCGAGCACCACCTCGGTCGCCTCGCCCGTCCCGGGGTCGAGCGCCGGCCACCTCGCTACCGTCGCCGGGGAGGGCAGCGCCTCCACCAGCAGGTCCAGCAGGCGGTCGACGCCGATGCCGCGCTCGCCCGCGACGCACACCACCGGATGCATGCGGCCCTCCGCGACCCCGCTCAGGAGCGCCCCGATGAGCTCCTCGGTGGTGATCTCCTCGCCCTCGAGATACTTCTCGATGAGCGCGTCGTCCTTCTCGGCCACCACGTCGATCAGGTGCTCGCGCGCCGCCTGGGCGGCGTCGGCCAGGTCGGCGGGGATCGGGCCGGTCGTCCCGTGCGGGTCGCCGCCGGCGTAGGTCGTCGCCGTCATCGACACCAGGTTCACCACGCCCTCGAAGCCGCCCTCGCTGCCCACCGGGATCTGGATGGGGACGGCGCCGGGCGCCATCTCCGTGATCGCCGCCATCGCCGCGTCGAAGTCGGCCCGCTCGCGGTCGAGCATGTTGACCGCGATCGCCCGCGCCAGGTTCGCATCGGCGGCGCGGGCCCACAGCCGCTCCGTCTGCACCTCGACGCCGGCGGCGGCGTTCACGACCATCAGCACCGCATCGACGGCCCGCAGCGCGGCGAGCGTGTCGCCCTGGAAGGAGGGCTCGCCGGGGGTGTCGAGCAGGTTGACCTTCACGCCGTTCCAGGTCAGGTGGCAGAGCGACGCGGAGATCGTCATCCCCCTGCGCTGCTCGTCGTCGTCGAAGTCGGCGACGGTGGACCCGTCGGCCACGCGTCCCTGGCGGGTGGTGGCCTTCGCGGCGAAGAGCATCGCCTCGACGAGGCTGGTCTTGCCGCTGCCGCGGTGCCCGAGGACCGCGATGTTGCGAAGCTGGGCAGGATCGGGATGCGCCATGGGCTTCGTGCCTTTCCTCACAAGGCCGGGAAGCGCATACTCGACCGTCCGCTAGCCCTGGTCAACCTCCCCGTCCTGCAGCCGGCCCTTGAGCCGCAGGATGGCCTTGGTGTGCAGCTGGCTGACGCGGCTCTCGGTCACGCCGAGCACCTCGCCGATCTCCCGGAGCGTCAGCCCGTCGTAGTAGTAGAGGGCGATCACGATCTTCTCGCGCTCCGGCAGGCGGGCGATGGCGTCGGCCAGCGTGTCGCGCAGCTCCGTGACGTCCAGGAGGTCCGACGGGTTGCTGGGGCGCTGGTCGGTGATCGTGTCGATGAGCGAGAGGGACTCGCCGCCGGACGACACGCTCCACGTCTCGTCCAGGGCGATGATCGACGAGTTGGCGATCTGGGTGATCGCGGCCTGGAACTCGTGCATCTCCATCCCGAGCGCCGCGGCCAGCTCCTCGTCGGTGGGCGCGCGCTGCAGCTTGTGCTCCAGCTCGGTGGCCTTGCGCTCGATCTCGCGCGAGCGGGCCCGCACGGAGCGCGGCACCCAGTCGAGGGAGCGCAGCTCGTCGATGATCGCGCCCTTGATGCGCGTGACGGCGTACGTCTCGAACTTGACCTGCCGGCCCGGGTCGTAGCGCTCGACCGCGCCGATGAGGCCCATGAGGCCGTACGAGATGAGGTCGCTCTCCTCCACGTGCGCCGGGAGGTGGCTGTTCATGCGGCCCGCGACGTACTTGACGAGCGGCGCGAAGGTGAGGATCAGGCGGTCGCGCGACGCCGGGTCGCCGGTGCTCTTGTACCGGCGCCACAGCATGCGCAGCTCCTCCTCCCCCTGGGCGGCGCCGGCGCCGGCGCGGGCGAAGGCGTCCCAGGTCATGCGGAGGTGGTCCGGGCGAGCGGCATTTCGACAGTCTAGTGGACGGGGTGCGGGATCCCCGCCGGGACCCGCGTCACGCCGCCGGCCGCGCGCGGCCGTCGAGCCACATCACCAGCGCCACGTCGAGGGCCGCGAGCACGGCGATCGTGAGGCCCATCCCCATCGCGAGCGCCGTGTTCTCGTCCCCCTGGCCGAGCACGAGGGCCACGGCGATCGTGCCGGCGAACCACACCAGCGCCCGCGTCAGCCGCAGCGCGTAGGCGTGCCCCAGGCCGGGCAGCAGCAGGCTCAGCACTGTGGCGATCACGACGGCCCGGCGGTCGGTGGGCCGCGGCTTCATCCCGCGCGCGCTCACAGGGCCACCGCCTCGCCGGGGCGGGCAAGGGCCACGGGCCCGTCGAACTCGGCGCGCGCCGCCGCCAGCGCCGCCCCCGCGTCGCGCAGGGGGTCGAGGTGCGTGAGCAGCAGGCGCCCCGCCCCGGCGCGGGCGGCGACGCGGCCGGCCTCGGCGCCGGTCATGTGCGGCACGCCCTCCACCGGGGGGCCGGCGCCGAACGTCGCCTCGCACACCAGCGCGTCGCACCCCTCCGCCAGCTCGGGCAGCGCATCGCCGTAGGCGCAATCGGCGCCGAAGCACACGCTCGCGCCGTCGCGCTCGAACCGCACGGCGTTGGTCGGCGGCAGGTGCGGCACCTCGCGGTGGCGCATCACCAGGCCGTCCCCCAGGGCCAGCTCCCCCGCCCCGGGCGCGAAGGTCGACCAGGTGAACGCGGTGTCGAAGCCCCGCGCGCCGGAGAAGGCGACCAGGCGGTCGCGCAGGCCCGGGGGGCCGATCACCGGGAGCGGAGCCGAGCCGGCGCCCGGCCCCCACACCATGTGGACCTCCAGGCCCATCAGGTCGACGCAGTGGTCGGGATGCAGGTGCGTCACGACCACCTGCGTGAGCGCCTCCGGCGCCATCTCCTGCCGCAGCCGCGTGAGCACGCCGGAGCCCATGTCCACCATCACCGCCGCCGCGCCGCCGCGCACGAGGTAGCCGCTCTGGGCCTCGCCGGGCGCGGGACACGCGTTGCCGACCCCGATGGGGAGGAGGGTCAGGCGCGGCCCGGCGATGTTCCTGCACCTGGTCCGGGCATCGGCGGCCCATGCTATACCGCGCCCCATGCCCCGCCCGATCCTCCGCGTCGCGCTCGCGGCGCTCCTGCTGCTGACGCTCGCCGTGGCCGCGGCGTGCGGCGGCGGCGGCGACGGCGGCCAGGACGTGACCCAGGGGCTGACCCCCTCGGAGATCCTGGCCCGCAGCGCCGACGCGGCCACCGCGGCGGGCCCGTTCCGGATCGCGCTGACGGTGCAGGGCACCGTCGACGTCACCCGCCCGGACGCGCTCCCGTCGGGCCTGGGGCAGCTGCTGAACGGGCAGATCGACATCACCGGCGAGGGTCCGGTCGACCCGCCCGACCGCGCGTCGATCGACGCCACCGCCAAGGTCTCCCGCATCGGCCTGCAGGTCAACCTGACCCGCGTCGGTGACAACGTGTACGTCGGGATCCTCGGGCAGGACTTCAAACTCGACCTGCCGCCGGAGCAGGTGGCCCTCCTGGACTTCGGCGACCTCTACCCCACCCTCGCCGGGTGGACCACCGACCCGGCGGAGGCGGGCCGCGAGGACATCGACGGCACCTCGACGGTGAAGATCACCGGCACGCTCGACCCGGCGAAGGCGCTCGGGGACCTCGGCCCCGTGCTCGGCGCCACCGGCGACGTGACCCCCGCCGAGGCGCGCCGCGCCCTCCAGGAGGGCACCGCCGAGTTCTGGATCGGGACCGGCGACCTGCTGCCGAGGCGGGTCCACGTGGTGCTCCGCGGCGACGGGCGGGGTGTGGTGGACGGCGTCGGCGCCATCGACCTGGACCTCACGGCCGACTTCACCGACTGGGGGCAGCAGGTCGACATCCCCGAGCCGCAGGACGCGCGGCCCCTCGACCCCAGCGGGCTCGGCGGGCTGGTCGGCTAGACCGCCGCCGGGACGGGGCGGCGGGGGTCGCGCAGCGGCACGACCGTCCACCCGACGGCCACCAGCAGCAGGACCACGAACCACAGCGCGTCGACCGACCCGCACGCCGCCGCGGCCGCCGCGGCAATCGCGACGGAGCCCAGGGCGCGCACCGCGGTCCGGCGGTCGCCGCCGCCGTACGCCAGCGCGGCGGAGACCAGGAACCACGCCGCCATGCCGCCCGCCGGGAGCCAGCGGTAGAACGCGCTGGCGGGCTCGTGGACGTCGAGCAGCAGCTCCCCCAGCGCCGCGGCCAGCGCGACGACGCCCGCCGTCATCACCAGGTGCATCGGCAGCAGGGTGCGGAGCGGGAACCCCGGCTCCCCGCCGGCGCCGAACCCGTGGCGGAACGCCAGCCACCACAGGCCGATCAGGATCGCGAACGATGCGACCGCCGGCACCGCGAAGTGGTTCCCCCACTCGGCGGCCGTCGCCCCCCGGATGATCTGGGCCACGCCCTCACCCAGCACGATGATCACGAACGTGCCGAGCCGGTCGCCCATGTGCTCGGGCCGGCCGCTGACGGGCACGAAGGGCGCGAGCTGCTCCCGGCCCCGCGCCCGGTGGCGCATGCGCGCGTTGACGCGTTCGATCAACGCTCCCGACGCCTCCCCCTCGGCCGCCCGCGCCGCCGCGAACACCAGCTCCAGCGCCAGCGCCACCGCCCAGATCCAGTACTTGGCGGGCGCCTCGACCCAGATCGAGACGATCCACGGGGTGGTCAGGCCGCCCAGCTGGACGGCGGGCCACGAGGTCAGCAGGCGCCCGGTGCGCGAGGCCGCCCGCGCCGCGATGACGCGGCAGACCACGAAGCCGATCGCGAAGACGTCGGCGCGCTCGTCCAGGTCGCCGAGGGCCGCCGCCATCATCCCGATCACGCCCGCGGCGACCATCAGCGTGGCGATCCGGGTGTTCTCGTTCGCCAGGTCGGTGTAGACCACGAACGAGATCCAGATCGACCAGATCGCGGTGAAGACGACCAGGAAGACCCCGACGCCGCCCCAGTCGGGGTGCTCGTGGAGCCGCTCGGCCATCACCGCCGTGCACACCACCACGACCAGGTCGAAGAACAGCTCGAGCCAGCCGACGAGCTCCGCGTCGTGCCGCCCGGGGGCGCCGACGCCGTCCGGGCCGCTCAGCCCTCCTCCATCCCGCGCAGCTCGGCGACGTTGCGCAGGTCGAAGTCGTCGGCGCCGTCCGGCTCCCCGAGGAAGGCCTCGACGATCTCGCGCCCCATCGGGGGGCTCGTGACGCGCAGGGACAGCGCCAGCACGTTGGCGTGGTTGTACCGCCGCGCCATCCGGGCCGTCTCCGCGTCGCCGCACAGGGCGGCCCGCACGCCGCGGACCTTGTTGGCGGCGATCGACGCCCCCGTCCCCGACCAGCAGCACACGATGCCCCGGTCGGCGCGCCCGTCCGCCACGGCGCGGGCGGTCTCGGCGCTCGCGGCGACCCACTCCTGGTCCCCGCCGGCGAGCGGCCCGAACAGCGCGACCTCGTGGCCCTCGGCGCGGAGCGTCGCGACCAGCTCGTCGGTCAGGGCGGTGCGTTCGTCCGACCCAAGTGCGATCCGCATCGGCCCTCCTCCGGCCCCCACAGCTAGCATCGCAGGGATGATCATCCGTGGAGGCACGTTCGGCCCGGTGGCCACCAACACCTACGTCGTCGCCGACGACCGGGGCGGCAGCGCGTGGATCGTCGACCCGGCCATGGGCTCCGAGGCGTGGGTCGCCCAGACCCTCGAGCGCCTGGAGGCCACGCCGCTCGCGGTGCTCGACACGCACGGCCACTGGGACCACGTGGTCGAGAACCACGTGTGGGCGGCGCGGGGACTGCCCGTGTGGGTCGGCGAGGGCGACGAGGAGTGGGTCGCGGCGCCCGCGCCCTTCAACCCGGCGCTGTTCGGCAACCCGCCCCCCACCCCCGGCGTCACGCCCGACCGGATCCTCCACGACGGCGACGTGCTGGAGCTCGGGGCGCTGCGCTTCCGCCTGCTCGCCACGCCCGGCCACTCGCCGGGGTGCATGGTGGCGCTGGAGGAGACGGAGGGCGATGCCTTCGTGGGCGACCTCATCTTCGCCCAGGGCATCGGCCGCACCGACTTCCCGCGCAGCGACCCCGGGGCGATGCTGCGGAGCCTGGAGCGCGTCTTCGCCGACGTCCCGCGCGACGCCCGCATCCACCCGGGGCACGGCCCGTGGGGCATGACGCTGGCCGACGCGGAGCCGTACGCCCGGATGTTCATGTGAGCGCCGCGCCCGACCGCGACGCGATCCTCCGCGTCCTCCGGGACGTGCACGACCCCGAGCTGCACCGCAGCATCGTGGACCTGGGCATGGTCGGCGACGTGGACGTCCGCGAGGGGCGGGTGCTGGTGGCGATCCGCCTCACCGTGGCGGGCTGCCCGCTGAAGGCGGAGATCCAGAAGCGGGTGACCGACGCGCTCGCCCCGCTGCCGGGGATCGGGACGATCCAGGTGACGATGGACGCGATGACCGACGAGGAGCGCCGGCGCCTGCGCCAGGGGCTCATCACCGGTGAGGAGCGGCCGTCGCCGTTCCAGCCGGGCAGCCGCACCACCGTCATCGGCGTCGCCTCCGGCAAGGGGGGCGTCGGCAAGTCGAGCATCACGGCGAACCTGGCCCTGGCCCTCGCGCAGGGCGGCGCCACCGTCGGCCTGCTGGACGCCGACGTGTACGGCTACTCCATCCCCCGCATGATGGGCATCACCCGGCCCGCGGTCGCCGTCGACGACCTGATGATGCCGGTCGAGGCGCATGGCGTGCGCATGATGTCCATCGGGTTCCTCACCGAGGAGGACTCCCCGGTCATCTGGCGCGGGCCCATGCTGCACAAGGCGCTCACCAGCTTCATCACCGAGGTGTGGTGGGACGACCCCGACTACCTGCTGGTGGACCTGCCGCCCGGCACCGGCGACGTGGCCCTGTCGCTGTCGGGCCTGCTGCCCACCGCGGCGTTCGTGATCGTCACCACGCCCCAGCTCGCCGCGCAGCGCGTCGCGCGGCGGGCCGCCGCCATGGCCGCGCGGGTGAACCTGCCGGTCGCGGGCGTCATCGAGAACATGAGCTGGTTCGAGGCGCCCGACACCGGCGCTCGCTACGAGGTCTTCTCCGGCGGCGGCGGGGAGCTGCTCGCCGCCGAGCTCGGGGTCCCGCTGCTCGGCCGCATCCCGCTGGAGCCGGCGGTGGCGCAGGCGGGCGACGCGGGGCTCCCGGTGGTGGCGTCCTCGCCTGGCAGCCCGGCCGCCCGCGCGCTGCGGGACGCCGCCGAGCGCCTGCTGGCCCTGGTGCCGCGCCCGGTGCTCGCGTCCTCATGACGCCGGTCCCCGCTGGTAGCATCGGCGCTCCGCGGCCCCGTCCGGACCACCCGGCGGCGCCGCCGCCCACGACGCCCGAGGAACGCTGAATGGCTTACATCATCACGGAGCCCTGCATCGGCACGAAGGACACCTCCTGCGCCGACGTCTGTCCCGTCGACTGCATCCACCCCGCCGCGGGGGAGGAGGGTCACGACGAGGCGACCATGCTCTACATCGACCCCAGCGAGTGCATCGACTGCGACGCGTGCGTCGAGGCGTGCCCGGTGGACGCGACGATGGCCGAGGACGACACGCCGGACAAGTGGGAGGTCTTCAAGGAGATCAACCGCGTCTACTTCGAGGAGGGCCCGGCGGCGGGCGAGAAGATGGTCGCCGACTATCTCTCCAGCAAGGCGTAGCCTCGGCGTAGCCGTCGTCGCGGCGGCGGGGGTGCTGGCGGTTCAGCCGGCCCTCGCCTCCGCCGGACCAGGAGCCTGGAGCCTGTCGGTGCCGTTCTCGGCGCCGGGCAGGGTGCTCCCCAGCGAGCCCGCCGTCGCCGTGGCCCCCGAGGGGCGCGCGGTGGTCGTATGGCAGCGCACCGACGCCGCGCGGGCGCCGCTCCGCGACGTGGTCCAGCTCCGCACCCGGGCGACGCCCACCGCCCCGTTCCGCGGGCCGCGGACCGTGTCCGCGCGCCGGGACGGCACCACCGGCCCGGTCGCGGCCGCCGCCGCGGGTCGGCGGACCCTCGTGGGGTGGACCGAGGACCGGAGCGTCATCGCGCTGAGCCTCCCCACGGGTCCGCGGCGGCCGGCCGTGGCGCGCATCGACGAGGGAGCCGGCGCCGGCGTGCAGGACCTGCGCGTGGCCGTCGCCCCCACCGGACTCGCCGTCGCCGTCTGGATCCGCTCGTCACCGGCGCCGACCCTGCGGGCCGCGCATCGCGATCCCGCGACGGGGGCGTGGAGCGCGCCGTCCGACGTCGGCCCCGCGGGCGCCGCGCACCCCGCGCTGGCGCTGGCCGGCGACGGGTCGGGGGTGCTCGTCTGGGAGCGCCCGGGCGGGCTGAGCGCGGCGCCGATCCTCGGGGACGGCACCCCCGCCGCGCCCGCCCCGCTGGCGGGGGCGGGGGGGACCAGCCCCCGGCGCGGCCCCCCCGCCGCAGCCGCGCGCACGCCGCCGGGGGCCCGCGTGCGGGGCCGG
>OEIU01000013.1_pt1 | contig 173522 bp, 163 predicted proteins | sample 1539221 | NCBI WGS metagenome assembly OEIU01 (sample SAMN03792071, study PRJEB22550) | activated sludge metagenome | feature: wastewater treatment plant; material: activated sludge; isolation source: Wastewater treatment plant of a petroleum refinery complex | place: Argentina: Zarate... | reverse complement strand
TCGTGACGCGCGACGCGCGCGAGGTCGAGCGCAAGAAGGTCGGCCTGCACGGCGCGCGCCGCCGCAAGCAGTTCAGCAAGCGCTGATCGAGTCTGCCCGCGGCGCGCCCCGTGCGTTCGCCGCGCGGACGATGGGCCGCCGCCGAGCGGCCCGCGTCTTCTGCGTGCGGCCTCTGTGCGGCCAGCGCGGCTGCGCAGCGCGTCGCTGCGTGCAATGGCCCGATGGAATGCAAGGGCATCCTTGCCTGCGGCGGGCGACCGATAATGTGCGGCAAGCTCTGATGAAGGAACTGCAATGAACGCCGTCACCGAACCTGCACTCGAGATCGCCGACCTTCCGCCGATGCCGCTGATCTTCACCGAAAGTGCTTCGCTGAAGGTCAAGGAACTCGTCGACGAAGAGGGCAACCCTGACCTGAAGCTGCGCGTCTTCGTGCAGGGCGGCGGCTGCTCGGGCTTCCAGTATGGCTTCACCTTCGACGAAGTGATCAACGAGGACGATACGCAGATGACGAAGAACGGCGTCACGCTGCTGATCGACGCCATGAGCCTGCAATATCTGGCCGGCGCCGAGATCGACTACAAGGACGATCTCGAAGGCGCGCAGTTCGTCATTCGCAACCCGAACGCGTCGACCACCTGCGGCTGCGGCTCGAGCTTCTCGGCCTGATCGTTTCCCGATCGGCCCTTTACCCCCCACACCCCCCGATGCCGGGCCGCGGCCCGACTGACGGCCGCAGCGCGCCGCTGCACTACGCGGGATAGAGCGCGCCCAGCACGCGCGCGCCCACCGCGCCGGTGACCGCCGGGATGCTCGCCGCGCGCCGCTCGCAGTGCGCCCAGGCGAGCCATGCGAAAGCGGCTGCCTCGACCTGCGTTGCCGGCAAGCCGCGCGCATCGGTGCGAGCGACCGCAATCCCGGGCAGCAGCGCCGACAGGCGGCGCATCAGGAACCGGTTCATGGCGCCTCCGCCGCAGACCAGCAGTTCGCTCACGCCGGCGGCATGACGCAGCACGTCGGCGGCGCAGATGCGCGCCGTCAGTTCAGCCAGCGTGGCTTGAACATCACGCGCCTCGCGACCGCCGGGCACCGCCGCCAGCGCACGCTCCAGCCAGCCCGGGTTGAATCGATCGCGCCCGGTGCTTTTCGGCGGTGCAAGCGCGAAGTACGGATCGCCCTGCATCGCATCGAGCAGCCCGGCATCGACCGTTCCCGACGCCGCCCAGTCGCCGGCGTCGTCGAAGGCGCGGCCGAGGTGCCTTTCACACCAATGGTCCATCAGGGCGTTGGCGGGCCCGCAGTCGAATCCGGTCGTTGCGCCGTCGGCCTGCAGGACGGTGAGGTTGGCGATGCCGCCGAGGTTGAGCACGCCGATCGTCGTGTCCGGCCGGGCGAATATCGCGCGGTGAAATGCCGGCACCAGCGGTGCGCCCTGGCCGCCGGCGGCGACATCGCGGCTGCGCAGATCGCAGACGACGTCGATCCCGCTCGACTCGGCAAGCAGCGCCGCATTGAGCAGCTGAATCGTATAGCCCGTGGCATCGAACTCGCGCGGGCGGTGGCGCACGGTCTGACCGTGCGCTCCGATGGCGCGCACCGCACCGGGTTCGACCTTGGCTTGCGCGAGCACGCTGGCGACGGCCGACGCATAGCCGCGGGCCAGCGCATTCGACGCCAGCGCGGCGCGATGCAGCTCGTTCTCGCCCGGTGCATTCAGCGCCAGCAGTTCGGCGCGTAAGCCCGCGTCCAGCGGTGCATGGCTGTGCGCCAGCAGTTCGATTCCACCCGCGGCGGGAAAGCGCGCCAGCACGGCGTCGACGCCGTCCAGCGAGGTGCCCGACATGAGGCCGATGTGCAGTTCGCGTTGCATGCGCCGATTGTGCCGTCGGCCTGCAGACGGGGCCGGCGCGGGTCCCATGAACGAGGCCCGCCAAGGCGGGCCCGTTGCATGCGGCGCTGCCGCGGCGGCGCGCTATTCGCTGAAGCTGGTGCGCCCGATCATCGACGCGGCGACCTGCAACTCGTCCTTCACCTGCAATGCAAGACGGTTGAATTGCGCTCTGGCGGCAGGGGAGATCGTCAGCGCTTCGGAAGCCTTGGCCATCGCGAGCGGATTCTGCTGCTCGCCCTTGACCTTGAATTCGAAATGCAGATGCGGGCCGGTGGCCCAGCCGGTGGCGCCGACGGCGCCGAGCACGGCACCCTGATCGATATGCTGACCCTTGCGCACGTCGATCCGGCTCAGATGGGCGTAGGTCGTCGAGCGATCATTGCTGTGCTTGATCTCGACCACGTTGCCGTAGCCGTTTTGCCAGCCCGCGAACTCGATGACGCCGTCGCCGACGCTTCGTACCGGGGTGCCGACCGGCGCGCCGTAGTCGACGCCGCGATGCGCGCGCCAGGTATGCAGGATCGGGTGCATGCGCATCGCGAAGCCGGACGTGATGCGCGAGAAAGCGAGCGGGCTGCCGAGGAAGGCATGGCGCTTGCTCTGCCCGTCGAGGCCGAAGTACGCGCCCTTGCCGCCTCCTGCCGGGTCGGCGAACCACATCGCCGCGTGGCTCTTGCCGCGATTCACGAACTCGGAGGCGAGCACCCGGCCGGTCATCTCGTCGCCGCTCGCCCAGGTGATCGGTTCGCCGTCCGCGGTCAGCGCTTCGTAGATCACCGTGAACCGATCTCCGGCGCGAAGCTCGCGATGGAAGTCGATCTCGGTCGAGAACATCTCGACCATCTGGATCGCGATCGCATCAGGAATGCGCGCATCGTCGGTTGCAGCGAACAGCGAAGTGCTGATCGTGCCGCTGCCCAGGCGCACCTGCGATTCGAGGGGAACGGTCTCGGTGCGCGTCTGCAAGCTGTCGGCCAGCCGCTCGACGCGCAGCCGCGTGAAATGGGTGTTGAACTGCTTCGGATTCTCGGCCGGATAGCGCGCGACGAGTTCGCTGGCGCGGCCCCTCGCGTCGGTGCGGACCTGCACCATCTTGCCCGGACGCCCGTCGAACAGCTTGCGCGCGGCCGGGTCGGTGCGCAGGAACTGCGCCAGTTCGGCGTCGTCGACATTGAGCCGCCGCAGCAGGCTGTCGGCCGTATCGCTGCGACGGGTCAGATCGCCGCGGTAGAGCACCATGTCGCTGTCTGCAAGCTGCTCGAGCTGGGCGTCGATCCCGACCAGCGGCACGCTTTCGCTGACGACGGTGCGCGTCAGATTGGCGGCGTCGGGCGCGATCGGCGCGATGCCGAACGCCGTCGCCCCGAATCCGGTGAGCGAGATCACGACTGCGGCCGCCAATCCGCGAGGATGGCGGGCGACGAAGCGGTGTACGGACGATGCCGCCGCGGAAGCGGCATCGTCGATCATCTTGAGAGGTTCGAGTTCCTGGCTGGGAGGCATCGGCGCGGTTATATCCACTGCGACCCCATCGATCGCCGCGTTCTCTCGGTCGAGAGAGCCGGCATCCGACGAGTCTGAAGAGTCAATGGGTCGCGGGCTGTCCACTAGAATTCCGGCCTCCGGGGAGTGAAGGCCGCCAACGGTGGGCATGGCGCCGCGCCCGCGACGAGAAGGCTGGAGTATATCCGCCGTTGGCAATCCCCCATCCGAGGGTATGCCCCCGGCAACAGATTCCTTGTCCCGGATCAACAACGCCAGGCCCGCCGTCATCGTTGCCATGTCAGATTCCTCAGCCAAGACCATTCACCCCGTGACCGACCCCGTGCGCGAAGCGCTGGCGATCAGCCTGCGCGGCTGCGACGAGCTATTGCCGCAGTCCGACTGGGTCGCGAAGCTGGCACGCTCCGAGGCGACGGGTGTCCCGCTGCGCATCAAGCTCGGGCTCGATCCGACCGCGCCCGACATCCACATCGGGCATACAGTCGTGCTGAACAAGATGCGTCAACTTCAGGATATCGGCCACACGGTCATCTTCTTGATCGGCGATTTCACGTCGATGATCGGCGACCCGTCGGGCCGCAACACGACGCGCCCGCCGCTGACGCGCGAGCAGATCGAGGCCAACGCACAGACCTACTACCGCCAGGCGAGCCTCGTGCTCGATCCGGCGAAGACCGAGATCCGCTACAACTCCGAATGGAGCGACCCGCTCGGGGCGCGCGGCATGATCCAGTTGGCGTCGCGCTACACCGTCGCACGGATGATGGAGCGCAACGATTTTGCCGAGCGATTCAAGGCCGGCACGCCGATCTCGGTGCACGAATTCCTCTATCCGCTGATGCAGGGCTACGACTCGGTGGCATTGAAGAGCGATCTCGAACTCGGCGGCACAGACCAGAAGTTCAACCTGCTCGTCGGGCGCACGCTGCAGGCCGAATACGGCCAGGAGCCGCAGTGCATCCTGACCATGCCGTTGCTCGAAGGGCTCGATGGCGTCGAGAAAATGTCCAAGAGCAAGGGCAACTACGTCGGCATCACCGATCCGGCGAATACGATGTTCGCCAAGCTGCTCTCGATCAGCGACACCCTGATGTGGCGCTACTTCACGCTGCTGAGCTTTCGCAGCGAGGCCGAAATTGCTGCACTCCGGGCCGAGGTCGGCGCCGGGCGCAACCCGAAGGAAGTCAAGGTTCTGCTCGCGAAGGAGATCTGCACCCGCTTCCACAGCGCCGCCGCGGCCGATGCCGCCGAGCGCGACTTCGAGCTGCGCGCGCGCGGCGGCGTGCCAGATCAGATCGACGCCGTCACGCTGTCGGGCGCGCCGCTGGCGATCGGCGCGTTGCTGAAGAACGCCGGTCTTGCCCCGTCCAGCAGCGAGGCGCTGCGCTTGGTCGATGGCGGCGGCGTGCGCATCGACGGCAGCGTGATCAGCGACAAGGCGCTGCGCCTGGCCGCCGGCTGCTACGTCGTGCAGGTCGGCAAGCGCCGCTTCGCGCGGGTGACGATCACGGCATGATCCGCCGACGCCGGCTGCCTGCCGTGCTGCTGCTCGCCGCGGCGGCGCTTGCGCGGGCGGCGCCGGACGAGATGGAGGCGGCCCGCATCGAACGCCTGATTCACTATGTGGAGACCCGCAAGAACCTCGTCTTCGTGAGAAACGGCAAGGATCATTCCGCCCGCGATGCGGCGCTCTTTCTGCGCGCGAAGTACGCCAAGATGGGCGCGCATGTGACGACTGCCGCGCAGTTCATCGATCAGATTGCCACGCGCTCGAGCACGACCGGCGAGATCTACAACGTGCGCCTCGCCGATGGACGCTTGATGCCGGCCGGCAAGCTCCTGCGCGAGGAACTCGCGCGCATCGACCGCGAACGTTGATGCGCGCCGTGTGCCGCAGCGCGATCGGTTCGCGCCCACGAGGTTGAACATGGCCTCGACGCTGTCGGTCCAGACCTTCCTGAAACTGTCGGCGGCGGCGGCCGTCGCGACCATCGTGCTCAAGACGATCGCCTGGTGGATCACCGGATCGGTCGGCCTGCTTTCCGATGCGATGGAATCGTTCGTCAATCTCGCGTCGGCGCTGTTCGCGTTCACGATGGTGCGCATCGCGCAGCGCCCGGCCGACGAGGACCATCCGTTCGGGCATACCAAGGCCGAGTATTTCTCGAGCGGCTTCGAGGGCTTGCTGATCCTCGTCGCGGCGGTCGCCATCATCGGGTCAGCGCTGCCGCGCTTCATCGAGCCACGGCCGCTGGAATCGCTGAGCTGGGGCCTTGGCCTCGCGCTCGCGAGTTCGGTGTTGAACGGCGTGCTCGCCTGGCACATGCTCGCCGCGTCGCGCGTGCACCGCTCGATCGTGCTCGAGGCCGACGCCCGCCATCTGTTCACCGATGTCTGGACCTCGGTCGGCGTCGTCGCCGGCCTGTTGTTCGTCCCGCTGACGGGCTGGCTCTGGCTCGATCCGCTGCTCGCGGTCGGCGTTGCGCTGAATATCCTGCGCGAGGGCGGGCGTCTCGTCTGGCGCTCCGTCGATGGCCTGATGGACAGTGCGGTCGACCCCAAGGTCCAGGTCAGGATCGACGCCGTGCTGGCGCAGTTCAAGCACCACGCGATCCGCTTCGACCACCTCGGCACGCGCCGTGCCGGACAGCGCATCTTCGTCGACCTGCACATGCACCTGCCGGCCAACTGGTCCCTGGGGCGGGCCGCCGCTTTGCGCGCCAGCGTCGAGCAGGCGCTGATGAGCGAAGTGCCCGGGCTGCGGGCGACGATCCAGTTGCTGCCGCTGGACGTCGAGGCGCACTTCGACGACGTGAAGGACCCGCTGTGATCGCGCTCCTGCAGCGTGTGGCGCAGGCGCGGGTCGAGGTGGTGGGCCGCGTCGTCGGTGCGATCGGGCACGGCCTCGTCGTCTTCGTCTGTGCCGAGCCGGGCGACGACGATGCGATCGCCGACCGGCTCGTCGCGAAGCTTCTCAAGCTGCGCGTCTTCGCCGACGCCGCGGGCAGGATGAATCTCGACCTCGGCGCGGTGAATGGCGGCGTCCTGATCGTCAGTCAGTTCACCCTCGCCGCCGATACGTCGAGCGGCAACCGGCCCGGCTTCTCGGGCGCGGCGCCGCCCGAAGTCGGACGCCGGCTCTATGAACGCGTCGTCGCCACGGCGCGCGCGACGCATCCAGACGTCGCGTGCGGCGAGTTCGGCGCCGACATGCAGGTGCATCTGGTGAACGACGGTCCGGTGACGATCCCGATCGCGCTGCGCCGTTGAGGCCGAAAATATCTGTTCGCGCGCCTTGCGCGGGTGGGCATAATTCGCCTTTGCCGGCAGCGCTATCTTGTTCGGACGCTGCATCAAAGTGAATCGAGGAACGACGATGTCCTGCTCTGCGCAACTGCGTTCATCAAGTCGATCTGCCGTGGCCGGGCCCGCGCCGCGCGCGGCGCTCCTCGTCGGCGCAATGGCGCTGGCTGGCGTCTTCGCCGGCTGCGCGCCCGACGCGTGGAAGCCCAATCCGACCTACGACGCCTTCCTCAACAAGGTCGACAAGAACTGCGGCACGATGCGCATCGGCGAAGCGTCGATCAGCCAGCTGATGAATCCGGGCTCCAACCTGTACAGCGCCTACTTCGTCGACATGACCTCGCGCTTCGAATCGGGAAGGATCTCGACCGAGGCCTACATGGAGGGCATCGCGTCGACCTTCACGACGATCCTGGATACGGCGGGCATCCGCTGCATCATCGCGCAGAAGAATCCCTGAGGCGCCGACCGGGCCTGGCCCGGCCGTGGGGGCGCTCAAGCGTGGCCGCGCTGGTCGTCGATCACCTTGCCGTCGTTGGGCAGGCTGCCCGGCGCGCACAACGCGATCTCGCAGCGCAGCTTGGTCACGTCGCGCACGCTTTGAGCGACGCGCTCGGCCAGGCCATCGGGCGTGCCGTTCACTTCGATACGCAGCAGCATGTGGTCGTTTGCCATCTCGCCGCTGACGACGAGGCGTGCGCGCGCGACGTCCGGATGCCGGCGCACGATCTGCGCCACCTGCTCGGCGCGAACGAACATCCCGCGCACCTTCGCTGACTGGTCGGCACGTCCCATCCAGCCCTTGATGCGCCCGTTGGTGCGCCCCGTCGGGCAACTGCCGGGCAGGATCGCCGACAGGTCGCCGGTGCCGAAGCGGATCAGCGGATAGTCCGGATTGAAGACGGTGACGACGACCTCGCCGACCTCGCCCGCAGGGACCGGATCGCCGCTGCCGGGGCGCACTATTTCCAGCAGCACGCCCTCGTCGATCACGAGGCCCTCGCGCGCGGACGTTTCGTAGGCGATGAGGCCGACGTCGGCAGTCGCATAGCACTGTGTTCCTTCCACGCCGCGCGCGACGAGCCAGTCGCGCAGCGCGGGGGGGAAGGCCTCTCCCGAGACCAGCGCCTTCGTCAACGACGGCATCGCAAGCCCGGTCTCGGCGGCCTTGTCGAGCAGGATCTTCAGAAAGCTCGGCGTGCCGCAATAGCCCTGCGGATGCAGGTCGGCGATCGCCTGCAACTGCAGCTCGGTATTGCCGACGCCGCCCGCAAAGACGGCGCAGCCCAGCGCGTGCGCGCCCGACTCGAGCATCGCGCCGGCGGGCGTCAGGTGGTAGCTGAAACTGTTGTGCACCAGGTCGCCTTCGCGAAAGCCCGCCGCGAACAGGGCACGCGCCATGCGCCAGTAGTCGGCTGCCCGACCCTGCGGTTCGTAGATCGGCCCCGGCGACTGGAATACATTGCGCGCGCCTTGCGCGCGCGCCAGGCCGCGCCAGCCGATCGCCGAGAAGCCGCCGAAGGGGTCGTCGCTGCGCGCTTCGCGGGCCCGCGTCTGGCGCTCGAGCAGATCGTGCTTGCGCGTCACCGGAAGCTCCGCGAGCGCCTCGCGGCTCGTCACCTGGGTCGCGTCGATGGTGTGCAAGATCTCGGCGAACGCGGTCGTGGCGCGCTGCGCCTGGACCACGAGTTCGGGCAGCGCCGTCAGCAATTCCCGTTCGCGATCGGCAGGATCGCGGATTTCGGCGTCATCGTAGTGGAGCGTCATGATTCAGTCGTCGTCGGCGCGAGCCGCACGGCGCTTGGCGTCGTCGATCAACTTGCGCTGTTCAGTGGGGGTCGCGACCGGATAGCGGTCGAAGCCGCTCGCGCCGGGCTTCTTCAGATCGGCATGCAGCGTTCCGGCGTCGGCATGAAAGTGCACGAAGGACGCACCCCGGCAGTGAAAGACGCCCGGCCTGACCTCGCGCAGACCCTTGATGTCGCGCAACTGGCGCAGCAGCGGCAGCACGGTCGCCAGGGCGGCGGAATCGGCGTGGCTCATCGGGCGCGCCTCACGCCAGCCAGCGCTTGCGGCGGCGATAGCTCTTCACGTCGCGGAAGCTCTTGCGGTCGCCGCCGCCGACACCGAGATAGAACTCCTTCACGTCCTCGTTGTTCGCCAGTTCGGCTGCCGCGCCGTCCATCACGATGCGCCCGCTCTCGAGGATGTAGCCGTAGTCGGCGTAGCGCAGTGCCATGTTGGTATTCTGCTCGGCGAGCAGGAAGGTGACGCCCTCTTTGCTGTTCAGATCCTTCACGATCTCGAACACCTCCTCGACGATCTGCGGCGCGAGGCCCATCGACGGCTCGTCGAGCAACACCATCTTCGGATTGGCCATCAGCGCACGGCCGATCGCGCACATCTGCTGCTCGCCGCCCGAGGTATAGGCAGCCTGCGAGGCGCGCCGCTCCTTCAGGCGCGGGAAGTAGGCGTAGACCTTCTCCATCGTCTGCGCGACCGCCGCCTTGCCGTCCTTGCGCGTATACGCGCCCGTCATCAGGTTCTCCTCGATCGTCAGGTGGGCGAAACAGTGGCGGCCCTCCATCACCTGGATCACGCCGCGCTCGACCATCTCGGACGTCGAGAGCTTCTCGATGCGCTCGCCGCGCAGCTCGATCGAGCCCTTGGTCACCTCGCCGCGCTCGCCGCGCAGCAGGTTGCTCACCGCGCGCAGCGTCGTCGTCTTGCCGGCGCCGTTGCCGCCGAGCAGCGCGACGATGCCGCGCTCGGGCACGCGCAGCGAGACGCCCTTCAACACGAGGATCACGTGGTTGTAGATGACCTCGATGCCGTTCACGTCGAGGAGGATGGCGGCTTGATTCATGCGGTCTTTCCGGCTCCTTCAAGCGCCGCGCGCGGCGCTTGAAGGAGGGCTCGGCGACGAGCCCTCCCGCCAGGGGGCCGCCTGTGGCGGCGGCCCGATCCGGCGGCGACCGCGATCAGGCGTCGCAGTCCTTGGCGCTGCGTGGCGTGATCTTCTTCTCGGCAGCGAACTTCGCGGCTGCGGCCTTGACCATCGGCTTGATGATCTGCTCGTCGGCCTGGTACCAGTCGGCGCCCATACTCCACTTCGCGCCGTCCCAGGTATGGATGCGCGCCCAGGTCGAGCCCATGTGGTCGGCGCACGAGGTGCTGATCGGGCGGATCACGCCGGCGAAGCCGAGCGCGTCGAGCTTCTTCTGATCGAGCGAGAGATTTTCCATGCCCCAGCGTACCTGCTCGCTGGTCATCACCTTGCCCTTGCCGAAGCGCTCCTGCGCGCGCTTCACCGCCTCGACGCCGAGCATCTGGATGACGACGCCGCGCATGTAGAGGACCGAACCGACCTCGTCCTTCGGGCCTGACCCCTGGCCCTTGTCGTGGACGTGCTTGAGGATGTCCTGGATGATCTTGAACTGCTGCCCGGAGGGATTGAGCGCGAGCGCGTTGTAGCCCTTGGCGCCGTCACCGATATCCTTCACGTCCGGCTCGGCGCCCGACCACCAGACGCCGTACATCTTGTCGCGCGGATAGCCGGTGGCCTGCGCTTCCTTGAGCGCGGTCGAGTTCATCACGCCCCAGCCCCACAGCAGCACGAAGTCGGGCCGGCCCTGGCGCACCTGCAGCCAGGTCGCCTTCTGCTCCAGTCCCGGCGCGGCGACCGGCAGCAACTGCAGCTCGAAGCCGTTCATCTTGGCGCGTTCCTGCAGCAGCGGGATCGGCTCCTTGCCGAACGGCGAGTCGTGATAGACCAGCGCGATCTTCTTGCCCTTGAGCTTGTCGAAGCCGCCCTCGCGCTTGGCGATCGCCTGGATGATGATGTCGGCGCCCGTCCAGTAGCTGCCCATGTACGGGAAGTTCCACTTGAAGACGTAGCCGTCCTGGCTCGCCGAAAGGCCGTAGCCGAGCGTCATCAGCGGAATCTTGTCGCCCGGCGCCTTGTCGGTGAGTGCGAAGGTGATGCCGGTGGACTGCGGGTCGAAGAAGGTGTTGGTCTTGCCCTTCAGGCGCTCGTAGCACTCGACGCCCTTGTCGGTCGCGTAGCCGGTCTCGCACTCCTCGTACGCGATCTTCACGCCGTTGATGCCGCCGTCGCGGGCGGTGATCATCTTCAGGTAGTCGAGCTTGCCGTTCGCCCACGGCGTGCCGTTCGGCGCGTAGGGTCCGGTGCGATAGACGAGCAGCGGGAAGAACTGCTCCTTGGCCTGTGCGAATGCGGCCGGCGCGGTCGCGACGCTGCCGATGGCCGCGGCAGCGATTGCCGTCGCCGCGATCAGGGATCTCATTTTCATGTCTGCCTCCATTGGGGGTGAAGCACGCCAGGGTGCGGGAAACGAAAGCTTTCGACGGGCCGGCTTCGGGCTCTGCCGGCCGCGTCTGGGGGTGAGGTGGTCATGCGCATGCCGCATCAATGAGGAAACGGCCACAGCCTGAGCTTTTCCTTGCCGATCGACCACAGTCGCGCCAGCCCGTGCGGCTCGACGATCAGGAAGAAGACGATCAGCGCGCCGAAGATCATCAGCGTCAGGTGCGCCGCGAGCGCGGTGTCGATCGGGATGCCGAACCAGTAGGGCAGGCTGTCGAGCACGATCGGCAGCACGACGATGAAGGCCGCGCCGAAGAAGCTGCCCATGATCGATCCGAGCCCGCCGATGATGACCATGAAGAGCAGGTCGAACGAGCGGTTGACGTTGAAGGTCGCCGGCTCCCACTGGCCCAGGTGCAGGAAGCCCCACATCGCGCCGGCCACGCCGACGATGAAGCTGCTGACCGCGAATGCGGTGAGCTTGGCGTAGACCGGACGGATGCCGATCACGCTGGCCGCGACGTCCATGTCGCGCATCGCCATCCATTCGCGCCCGATCGCGCCGCGCACCAGGTTCTTCGCCAGCAGTGCGAAGACGGTGACGACGATCAGGCAGAAGAGGTACTTCTCGAGCGGCGACGAGACCGGCAGGCCGAATGCCGAGAGTCCGGCGACGCCGACCGACCCGGACGGCGAATGGTTGGTGAACCACGAGATGCGCAGAAAGGCCCAGTCGACGAAGAACTGCGCGGCGAGCGTCGTCACCGCGAGGTACAGGCCCTTGATGCGAAGCGAAGGCACGCCGAAGACGACGCCGACGAGCGTCGCGCACGCGCCGCCCAGCAGCAGCGAGGCGACGAGCGGCATGCCGTCGATGCGCACCGAGAAGTTGTACGCTGCGTAAGCGCCGACCGCCATGAAGGCGCCCGTGCCCAGCGAGATCTGGCCGCAATAGCCGACCAGGATATTCAGGCCGATCGCCGCCAGCGACAGGATCAGGAACGGGATCAGGATGGCGCGAAAGAGATACTCCGGCGCCGCGAACGGCACGACGACGTAGGCGAGGACGAACAGCAGGCCGATCGCGATCCGGTCCTGGCGGATCGGGAAGATCTGCTCGTCAGCCCGGTAGCTGGTCTTGAACTGGCCGTTCTCGCGGTAGAACATGGTCGATGATCTTTTGGTTGCGGCGCGCTTGGCTCAACTTGCCTGCAGCAAGCCGGCTTTCACCGACAGATCATCGATCGCGCACTTCATACGCGATCGATGATTTTTTCGCCGAACAGGCCCTGCGGCCTGAACAGCAGGAAGACGAGTGCGAGCACGTAGGCGAACCAGATCTCGATGCCGCCGCCCAGGAAGGGGCCGATATAGATCTCGGAGAGTTTCTCGCCGACGCCGATGATGAGGCCGCCGATGATCGCGCCCGGAATCGAGGTCAGGCCGCCGAGGATCACGACCGGCAGTGCCTTGAGCGCCACCAGCGACAGCGAGAACTGCACGCCGAGCTTGCTGCCCCAGATCGCGCCGGCCACCAGCGCCACGAACCCGGCGACCGACCAGACGATGATCCAGATGCGCTTGAGCGGAATGCCGATCGACTGCGCCGCCTGGTGATCGTCGGCAACGGCGCGCAGCGCGCGGCCGGTGGAGGTCTTCTGGAAGAACAGCGCCAGCGCCGCCACCAGCAAGGCGGCGACGACCGCGGCGACCAGATCCTCCTTGCTCACCAGCAGGCCACCCTCGAATATGCCGTCCAGCAGCAGCATCGGGTCCTTCGGTATGCCCATGTCGATGCTGTAGATGTCGCTGCCGAAAAGCGTCTGCCCGAAGCCATCGAGAAAGTAGCTGATCCCGAGGGTGGCCATCAGCAGCGTGATGCCTTCCTGGTTGACGAGCTTGCCGAGCACGAAGCGCTCGATGGCCCAGGCGACGACGATCATCAAGATCGCCGCGACGAGAAAGCCGAGCACGTTGCCCAGCAGGCGGCTGTCGACGCCGATCCAGCGCGGAATCCATTCCGCGAAGCGCGCCATCGCGAGCGCCGCGAACAGCACCATCGCGCCCTGCGCGAAATTGAAGACGCCGCTGGCCTTGTAGATCAGCACGAAGCCGAGCGCGATCAGCGAATACAGCATCCCGGCCATCAGGCCGCCGATCAGGGTCTCGAGAAAAAAGCCCATGTGCCGCCCGCCGTCAGTGCGTCGTGCCGAGATAGGCGCTGATGACGTCGGGATTGGCGCGCACCTCGTCGGGCGTGCCATCGCCGATCTTCTTGCCGTAGTCGAGCACGACGACGCGGTCGCTGATGTCCATCACGACGCTCATGTCGTGCTCGATCAGCACGATCGTGGTGCCGAACTCGTCGTTCACGTCGAGGATGAAGCGGCTCATGTCCTGCTTCTCCTCGACGTTCATGCCGGCCATCGGCTCGTCCAGCAGCAGCACCTGCGGCTCCATCGCCAGCGCGCGGCCGAGGTCGACGCGCTTTTGCAACCCGTAGGGCATGCGCCCGACGGGCGTCTTGCGGTAGGGCTGGATCTCGAGGAAGTCGATGATGTGCTCGACGAATTCGCGCTGCCGGACTTCCTCGCGCTGCGCCGGTCCGATGCGCAGCGCCTGCAGGAAGAGGTTGCTCTTCATCTTCAGGTTGCGCCCGGTCATGATGTTGTCGACAACGCTCATGCCCTTGAACAGCGCCAGGTTCTGGAAGGTGCGCGCGACGCCCATCTCGGCGACCTGGCGCGAATTCATATTCTTGAAGGTCCGCCCCTTGAGCGCGATCGTGCCCTGCTGCGGCTGGTAGACGCCGTTGATGCAATTGAGCATCGAGCTCTTGCCGGCGCCGTTCGGGCCGATGATGGCGCGGATCTCGTGCTCGCGGACGGCGAAGCTGATGTCGGTCAGTGCCTTAACGCCGCCGAAGGCGAGGCTGATATTGTTCACCTCGAGGATCACCTCGCCGATGTCGCGGTTCGCCATCTCAGGCCGCCTTCCGTACCGCGGGAAACACCTTGGCGTCCTCGATGCGCAGATCCGCCGCGACCATGCCGGTGCGGCCGTCCTCGAACTTCACCTGCGTCTCGATGTACTGGTTGGCCTTGCCGCCGTACAGCGCGTCGACGAGCACCGCGTAGCGCTCGCCGATGAAGCCGCGCCGCACCTTGCGCGTGCGCGTCAGCTCGCCGTCGTCGGCGTCGAGCTCCTTGTGCAGGATCAGGAAGCGGCTCATCTGGCTGCCGGCGAGCAGATCATCCTGCGCCAGATCGGCATTCACCTTCTCGACGCAGTCGCGGATCAGCGCGTAGACCTCGGGCTTTTGCGCCAGGTCGGTATAGCCGGCATACGGCAGGTTGCGCTTCTCGGCCCAGTTGCCGACCGCCTCGATATCGATATTGATGAAGGCGCAGACACGGTCGCGCCGATCGCCGAAGGCGACCGCCTCCTTGATGAAGGGGAAGAACTTGAGCTTGTTCTCGACGTACTTGGGGGCGAACATCGCGCCGTCGTTCGGGCCGCCGACGATGCGGCCGACGTCCTTGGCGCGGTCGATGATCTTCAGGTGGCCGCTGGCAGCGATGAAGCCGGCGTCGCCGGTGTGGTACCAGCCGTCCGCGGTCAGCACCTCGGCCGTCGCCTGCGGGTTCTTGTAGTACTCCTTCAGGAGACCCGGCGACCTGACGAGGATCTCGCCGTTCTCGGCGAGCCGGATCTCGACCCCCGCGATCGGCACGCCCACCGTATCGGCGTGTGCCTCGTTGTCGGGCTGCAGGCAGACGAAGACCGCGGTCTCGGTCTGGCCGTAGAGCTGCTTCAGATTGATGCCGATCGAGCGGTAGAAGGTAAACAGGTCGGGGCCGATCGCCTCGCCCGCGGTATAGGCGACGCGCACCCGCGAGAACCCGAGCGTATTGCGAAGCGGCCCGTAGATGAGCAGGTTGCCGGCCGCATAGAGCAGCCGGTCCCAGGCGCCGATCGGCTTGCCGTCCATGCGCGCCGGGCCGATGCGCCGGGCAACGTCCATGAAGCTGTTGAAGAGCCAGCGCTTGAACGCGCCCGCATCTTCCATGCGGATCATCACGCTCGTGAGCAGGCCTTCGAAGATACGCGGCGGCGCGAAGTAGTAGGTCGGGCCGATCTCCTTGAGGTCGATCGTCACCGTCGATGCCGACTCGGGGCAGTTGACGACATAGCCGCAGGCCAGCCATTGCGCGAAGCTGAAGACGTTCTGCCCGATCCAGGCCGGCGGGAGATAGGCAAGCACTTCGTCGTTGGGGCCGAGCTTGTCGAAATCCGCGCCCGCCTTCGCGCGATCGAGCAGCGTGAAGTGGCTGTGCACCACCCCCTTCGGATTGCCGGTCGTTCCCGAGGTGAAGAAGAGCGCCGCGACGTCATCGGGCGACGTCTTGGCCACCTCCGCGTCGAAGAGGCCCGGATGTGCCTTCGCATGCGCGCGGCCGGCATCGATCAACGCATCCAGCGGTGCGAGGCCCGGCTCGGCATAGTTGCGCAGGCCGCGCGGGTCGTCGTACCAGATGCGTTCGAGCTGGGGGCATTTCTCGCGCAGCTCGAGCAGCTTGTCGACCTGCTCCTGATCCTCGACGATCGCGAATGCAACGTCCGCATTGTTGATCGGAAAGGCGAATTCGGCCGCCACCGCATCCTGATAGAGCGGGATCGGGACCGCGCCGAGCGACTGCGCGGCGAGCATCGCGGCGTACAGACGCGGCCGGTTCTCGCCGATCACCACCATGTGGTCGTCGCGCTTCAGCCCGGCCGCGGCCAGCCCGCAGGCGAGGTCGCGCACGAGCTCGGCAAGCCCGGCCCAGGTTGTCGTCTGCCAGATGCCGAATTCCTTCACGCGCAGTGCAGCCGCCGACGGGCGCGACTTCGCGTGTTCGAGCATCAGGCGCGGGAAGGTCGTCTTCAACAGGCGGCTCCGACGGAGGGCGGCGGGTTCACTCCGGCAATGCTAGGCTCGAGTTTGACGCCGGGTTGTCGTTACGACGACATTCATCGGGTTCTCTCCCTCGGTATTTCCCCTCAGAAGCATGACCCGCCACCGCGCTCGCCCGGCCTTCGCGCCGGGCCCGCCATCCTGCCGATGAGCACCCAGCCGCTGCGCGCGCGGGCGCGTCCGGCGACGCGCGACGAACTGGCCGGAATCCACTGGCTCGAGGCGCTCGACGATCGCGAAGACAGGGCGCGCGCCGAGGCCGACATCCTGGTCGTCGATGTTCCGGCCGGCGAGCTGCTGTGCCGCGTCGGCCGGCCGGCGACCTACTGGTTCGGCGTCGTCGACGGCCTGCTCAAGATGAGCGGCGACAGCGCGTACGGCGTGCCGATCACCTTCACCGGCGTGCCCAGCGGCGGCTGGTTCGGCGAGGGGACCGTGATCAAGCGAGAGCCGTACCGCTACAACATCCAGGCGCTGCGCAAGAGTGTCGTCGCCGGCATCTCGGTCGAGAGCTTTCACTGGCTGCTCGGGCGCAGCATCGCCTTCAACGGCTTCATCATGCGCCAGCTCAACGAACGGCTCGGCCAGTTCATCGCGGCGCGCGAGATCGATCGCATGAGCGACCCGGACGTGCGCGTCGCGCGCAGCCTGGCGGCGCTCTTTCATCCGACGCTCTATCCCGGCGTCGGCGAACTGCTGCGCATCACCCAGCAGGAGCTTGGCTACCTCGTCGGCCTGTCGCGCCAGCGCGTCAACGAGTCGCTGCGCACGCTGCAGGCGCGCGGTTGCATCCGCATCGAGTACGGCGGCCTGCGCGTGCTCGACCTCGAGGGCCTGCGCCGCAGCGTGTGAAGCGGCGCCCCCCGGCAAGGCTGCCGGGGGCGGCTCGGCTGCAGATCGTCGCGCGCCGGATGCGCTCGCCTCAAGAGCCGAGGTTGCCCGCCGGCGCGAGGACGAAGGCACGCGCCGCGCTGCTGTCGTACTGCGACTGGCGCGACCAGCCGTCGGTGGCGGCGTGCGAGACATGCAGGTTCTCGGTGAAGCCGGCGAGCACGCAGGCGTCGAGCAGGCTGTCCACCGTCGGCAGCGGATCGCCCGGCGGCGACGGCGGAATCGCGCCCGGCATGCCGGCCGCATTCGCCGCGGCGGTCCCGGCGGCGCCGTACTCGGCGGGCGATACCGCACCGCGCTGGACATAGAACGAATAGGTGGCGAACCGGTTGCGCTGCAGCGCGAGGAGGGGCACATCGACCGCGAGCGCGCGCGACGCGTAGTTCATCACGCCGCAGTCGTCGGCCGCGGTGCTGCCGCCGACGCTCGGCGCGTCGATGCGCGCGAAGGTCGGGTTGTTGTCGACACGCACGGTGAGCACCATGCGGTTGTTCGCCGCGTCGACCAGACCCAGATCGGCCGCATCGTGGGTCTGGATCGTGCCGCTCAGATCGATGCTTTCCGGCACCCGTCACTTGATGCCGAGTGCTTCCGGATCGACGAGGTTGCCGGCGGCGTCGAACAGTTCGACCTTGATCTGCCACAGCCCGCCCTGGTCGGCGCCGATCGGGTCGCCGCTGGCGTCGAAGCCGGTGCCGGGCGCGACGTCCACGCTCGGGATGACTGCGCTCTGGGTGTCGAGCACGACGTTCGGTGTCGACCACTGTCCCTCGGTGGGCAGCCCGGGCGGGATTTCGCACAGGTGCGCCGAAGTGCCGACCGTCTTCGGACCGAGCGGATACTGCTCGAGGATCAGATCGTCCCCGACTTCGTGGGTGTAGTGGCGGTTGATCGCGTCGGTGCTCGGCCGCCACTCGGTTTCGGCCTCGGCCGGCCGCTTGTACGAGACGCGGTAGTAGTGCACGCCGAGGTCGCTGCGCAGCGAAGTGTCGAACTCGAGCCGCGGCCGCAGCGTCCCGCCCCACGGCGCGGTGTTGTCGAGCAGTCCCAGCTTCGCGGGGTCATGCCCGACCGCGCCGACCTTGGTTGTGCTGTTCGCGCCATGGATGCGCCAGACCGAGGTGTTGCCGACCGCCATGAACAGCACCCAGTTGTTGGGCGCGACGACCGGCAGGCAGGGCGGGCAGGCATGCGCGAGCGGGTGGGTCGTGACGAGCGTGACCTCGGTGCCGCAGACGTAGTCCCACCATGTGTGACAGGCAATCGGTGTCGGCTCGTAGATCGTGATCCAGAAGCCCGGCCAGATGCGCTGGCGGGCGATGAAGTAGAGGTCCGGCACGTCGAGGTCGAAGTACGAGCGCCAGATCAATGCGCTGAAGTGCCCGCATTCGTCTGTCATCACCGTGACGAGCTTGGTGCGCGTGACGAAGATCGGGAACAGCCAGCACAGGATGGGGCGCAGCAGCTCGATGTTGGCGATCACCGCGCGTTCGAAGATCGGTCGCGAGGCGCGCGCCGCGATCTGCAGATCGGCCGGCAGCGACATTGTCTGCAGCATCGCGACGGGTGGATCGGGTTGCGGATTGAAGCCGCGTATCGAGCCGGGGTTGCCGATCCCCGCGCGCAGGCGTTGCGGTCCGGGCGGCAGGGGCTGCGGATTCAGGCTGACCGGCCCGGCAGGGTCGAAGCCGGGGAAGCGCCCGGCCGGGCGCGGCGGTACGGGGAAGTCGATCGGCGGCCAGGGCCCGACGACGATCTCCCGCAGCCGGTCGATGTCGATGTCGGGCAACTTGACGATGATCACCGGCCACGGATCGACCTCGTGGATGTCGATCGCCGCATTGCAGACCGGCAACTTCAGCGTCACGCCGCCGCTGACGACGCTCTTGAGCAACGTGCCCTTGACGAGGCACAGCCTGCCGATCCATTGGTGCCAGATGTCCGGGCCGACCTCGAAGGCGAGCGGCGGCAGCTTCTCGACGCCGGGACGCAGCGCGACGTGCGCGTCCATGCCGCCGCGGCGCAGCAGTTCACCGGCGTCGAGCGCGCCCTTGTCCATCTGCGGGCCGAGCACGACCCGCACCGATTGCGCCTCCTTGCCCACCGGCAGCGTGAGTCTGGTATTGCCGCCCTTGTCGAGCGGCTGCATGTCGAGCAGTGCCCCGCCCTGGCTGAAGGCGTAGGCGACGACGCTCGCAAGTTCATCGGGGCGATCGCTGATCGAGGCGCGGACTTCGAGCGGGATGCCGCGCGGGTCGCGTTTGGAGGTGGCCATGTCGACTCCTTGGTGGACCGGATGCGGTCAACCAGGAATAGAAACGCGACTGCGCGCGCGCAACTGGCGTTCTAGGGGGGGATGCGCGCCGCCGCCAGCGTCAGGTTGCAAGCAGACGCAAGCGGCGCCCGCGATGCAGCGGATCAGGGGTTGGCCACTCCGGACGCGACGTGCCCGGACGGCACGTGCGGCGCCGCGCTGTCGACGTGGCCGGTCTGGTCGTCGAAGAAGAAATCGGGCTCGAATTCGCGCAGGAATTCGCCCTTCGCGAGGCCGCCGAGGAACATCGCCTCGTCGATCTCGACCTGCCAATCCATCAGCGTGCGGATCGCGCGTTCGTGGGCCGGCGCGCTGCGCGCGGTGACGAGCGCGGTGCGGATGCGCATCGCGCTCGACCCTTCGCGCTGCAGCGTGTGCAGCGCCTCGAGCAGCGGCTTGAACGGCCCGGCGCCGAGCGGGGTCGTGGCGCGCTCGTCCTCGTGGCTCTGGAAGGCGGCGAGGCCGGCATGCTGGAAGACGCGCTCGGCCTCGTCGGAGAACAGCACCGCGTCGCCGTCGAATGCGATCCGCACCTCGAACGGATGCGCATCCGTGGCCCGCGCCGAGTGCGGGTAGACGCGCGCCGCGGGCACGCCGGCGGCGAGCGCCGAGCGCACATCCGATTCGTTGGTCGACAGGAACAGGTTCGCCGCCAGCGGGCGCAGGTAGCGCCAAGGCGATTCGCCGCGCGTGAAGACGCCGCGCTGAATCGAAAGGCCGTAGTGCTTCGCCGAGCGGAAGACGCGCATCCCCGAGACCGGGTCGTTGCGCGACAGGATCACGACCTCGACGCGCTGCGTGCCGGCCTTGTTGAACGCGAGCAGCTTGTTGACAAGCGAGAAGGCGACGCCGGGGCGCGCCGGCGCATCGAGCCGCGCCAGTTGCAGCGCCATGTAGGCACGGTCGTCGTCGGCCTCGAAGACGCGGTTCTCCTCCTCGAAGTCGAACAGCGCGCGCGACGAGATCGCGACGACGAGCTGGCCATCGAGCGAGGCGGGCATGGCGCCGATGATAGACACGCCCGCCGCGCCACCCGCAGGGCGCGCGGCGGGCTCGGCGGAAGGCGCCCGATCAGGCGCGGCGGCGGCGGCGGGCGACGAAGCCCATCACCGCGAGGCCGGCGGCCATCAGCGCATAGCTGCCGGGTTCGGGCACCGCCGCTGCCGTAGAGAAACGACAGGTGCACGTTGCCGACGTACAGGCCGGACGAGAACGACGCCGTCATCGACTCGCCGATATCGATCTCGTTGCCGGAGACGCCGCCGGTCACGCCGACGGCCGTGATGCCGTTGATTGTCTTCGTTCCGAGCGGCGCAGAGCCGGCGAGCGCGACGGTCGTCGCGCCGTCGATGATTTGCAGTCCGCCAAGCAGCGTGGTTGCGACGACCGTGCCGGCGTGCGCCGCGCCGGCGGCGGCCGCTGCGATGCGCGAAGCGAAGAACCTGCGCCGTTCGGTGGCATTGCATCGCTGCAGCGCCGTAGTCCGCGGCGCCGATAGACTTCGGGGCCGCGCACGGCCGCGCACGGCCCGCACGGCCCGCACGGCTCGCACGGCTCGCACGGCTCGCACGGCTCGCACGGCACGGGGCGCCGTGCGCGAGGTTGAGTCATTGCGAGTCGATGTTCACAAGTTCCCCTGCTCGATGCGACTGTTGCCTGTCATCCTGACCGCCGCCGCCATGGCGCAGCCGGCCCGTGCCGAGTCGCCCTGGGCGCCGACCGGCATATTTCTTCAACTCGGTGCCGCAGAAGCCACCGAGTCTGCGACTGCCGGACTCACCTGGCGCTGGAGCCGGCAATGGACGATCGGTTCGGGCGTCGTCTCGGGCTACTGGGCGGCGGCCGTTGCCGGCTGGCGCTATACGGCCGCCGATGGCGTGGGCAGCTCCCACCTCTGGCAATTGAGTTTTACCCCGGTCGTTCGCTATACGCCGGCGGGCGGCCGTTCGCCCTGGTTCATCGAGGGAGGCATCGGCGCCACCTACATGAACAAGATCTACGTCACCGACCGAAGGGCGTTTTCGACGCGCTTCAATTTCGGCGACCAGATCGCGATCGGCGCCACGTTCGGGCCGGCGCGCGAATACGAAGTCTCGCTGCGCTTCGAGCACTTCTCGAATGCCGACCTCGAGCTGCCCAATCCGGGGGCGAATTTCATCCAGCTTCGGCTGACGATGCCCTTGCCCTGAGCGCGCGTTGCGCCGCGCTCACTGCACGAAGCCGATCGCGGTGCGCTTGCGCCCGGGCGCGGGCAGGTCGCGCGCCAGCACGTGGTCGCGATGGTCGAGCTTGGCGTTGCCGAAGGCCGTCATCCAGGCGCGGCGCATTTCGCGCGGCGCCATCTCGCTCATGCGGTCGAGCACGGCGTCTGCTGCGTCGGCTTCGAAGCGCTGGCCCCAGTCGTGCGCGGCGCGAATCGCTCGGTACAGGCGGGCCGCGATGGCGCGCGCCGCGTCCCGGTCCGGCGAGCGCACCTCGTAGACGTTCATCCGGTTGAGAATCGGATCGGGGATCGCGCGGGCGTCGTTCGCAGTCGCGACCCAGATCACCTGGCTCGCATCGACCGGCACCTCGGCGAACTCGTCGGTGAAGTGGCCGGCGGTATCCTGCTCGAGCAACCCGTAGAGCGCGCCCAGCGGATCGTACGCGTGCTCGCCGCCGGCCTTGTCGATCTCGTCGACGACCATCACCGGGTTCGCGTACTGGCCATCGACGAGCGTCTCGAAGACCTTGCCCGGCCGCGCGCCCTTCCACTGGCTCGACGCGCCCGAGAGCACCCAGCCGGCGGTCAGGCTGCTCATCGAGACGAAGCCCATGCCGGTGCCCAGCAGCAGCGACAGCTCGCGCGCGAAGTGCGTCTTGCCGACGCCGGGCGGGCCCAGTAGCAGGAGCGGCGTGATCTCGAGCGCGTCGCGGCTGTCCTCGCACAGTGCGAGCTGGCGGCGCACGTCGTCGAGCACCTCATGGAAGTTCGGCAGCTCGTCGTACAGATGCTCCATCTGCGGCAGGCTCGAGGGCTTGACCTGAAAGCGATCGGGGCCCTTCTCGAGCATGCGCTCGTAGGTCGCACGCAGGCTTTCGTGCTCCTTCGCCGGCAGCTTGTCGAGCTTTGCACCGACCTCGTCGACGCGGTAGACGCTGCGCATGCGGGCAATCGGCAGCCCGCCGCGGGTGTAGGGAACCATGGCCTGGGAAGTGTCCATCTGACCTCCGGGCGGCAGCACGCCGAAAATGCATTCAAGCAAAGCCTAGCCCGAGTCGGACCCTACAACAAAGCGAAAAACCCACGCTTGTTGCATCCAAGTCGCGCACCCCCCGCGAAAAGAGGGGGCCCTCGAATGAAGGCCGCACCGCGGCCGCCCCATCAAGCCCCCCGCCGCGGATCCGGCTCCGCCGGTCCGCCAGCGGGCTCCCCCTCGGGGGGGCGCGAGCGCGAGCGAGCTTGGGGGCCTACTTCACCCAGGTATTGAGCTGAATGATCGGCAGCAGCACCGCCAGCACGATCAGCATCACGACGCCGCCCATCGCGACGATCAGCAGCGGCTCGAGCAGCGTCGCCGCGGCCATCGCGCGGCGCTGCATCTCGGCGCCGAGCTGGCGCGCCGCGCGGTCCAGCATCTGCGGCAGCTGGCCGGTCTGCTCTCCGAGGCGCGCGAACATCGCGAGCAGCCCCGGGAAGCGCTTCTTGGTGGCGAGCGCCGAGGCGAGCGGCGCGCCTTCGCGCACCTGCACCAGCGCGTCGAGCGCGTCGGCACGCATCGCGCGGTTCGACAGCGTCTCGGCCGCCGCCTGCAGCGCCTTCAGGATCGGCACCCCGGCGCCGGCGAGCATCGCCAAGGTGCCTGCGAAGCGCGCCGCGTTGTAGCCGCGCGCGAGGCGCCCGGCGAGCGGCACGCGAAGCAAGCCGGCATCGAAGCGCTCGCGAAAGGCGTCGTTGCGCAGCATCAGCTTCAGCGCGACGCCGGCCGCGACGAGGGCGAGCAGCAGCAGCCAGCCCCAGTTGCGAACGAAGCCGCTCACCGCGAGCATCGCGACCGTCAGCCCGGGCAGGGCGCGCTTGCTGCTCGTGAAGACCGACGCCACCTGCGGCACGACGTAGGTGACGAGAAAGACGACGATCACGACCGCGATGACCGACACGATGGCCGGATAGGCGATCGCGCCGACGAGCTTGCCCTTGAGCGCCTGGCGTTCCTCGAGATCGTCGGCGAGCCGCTCGAGCACGCTGCCGAGCGCCCCGCTTTGCTCGCCGGCGGCGACGACGCCGCGGTAGACGTCGTCGAATTCGCGCGGCGCGCTCGCAAGCGCCCGCGCAAACGGAGCGCCGGCGTTCACCTCGCTCTTCAAATGGGCGACGAGTTCGCGCTGGCGTTCGTCCTCCGCCTCGTCGCCGAGCGCGGTCAGTGCGCGCTCGAGCGGCAACCCCGAGACGACGAGGCCGGCGAGCTGGCGCGTCCAGACCGCGAGCGACGTCGTGCTGAAGACGCGCCGGCCGAGGCTGCGCTTTGCCTCGCCGCCGCTCGCCGCCGCGACCTGCCGGACGTCCAGCGGCACGAGCGACTGCGAGCGCAACTGGGCGCGCGCCGCCTTCGCGTTGTCGGCCTCGAGCAGCCCGCTCGTCGTCTTGCCGGCGGCGTCGAGCGCCTCGAATCGGTAGGCCGGCAACGAATCACTCCCTTGTCACGCGCATCACTTCCTCGGCCGAGGTGACGCCCTCGGCGACGAGGCGCTCGCCGTCCTCGCGCATCGAGCGCAGGCCGGCTTGTTCGGCGGCGACGAAGAGCTGCGATTCGGCGGCGCGGCTGTGGATCAGGCTCTTGACCTTGTCGTCGGCGATCATCAGTTCGTAGACGCCGGTGCGGCCCTTGTAGCCGGTGTGGCCGCATTCTGCGCAGCCGACCGGGCGCCAGCGCCCGCGCGCATCGGCGGTCTTGCACTGCGGGCAGAGCTTGCGCACGAGGCGCTGCGCGAGGACGCCCAGCAGCGTCGAGCTCAGCAGGAAGGGCTCGACGCCCATGTCGGTCAGGCGCGTCACCGTCGACGGCGCGTCGTTGGTGTGGACGGTGGCGAGCACGAGGTGGCCGGTGAGCGAGGCCTGGATCGCGATCTGCGCGGTCTCGAAATCGCGAATCTCGCCGATCATGATCACGTCCGGATCCTGGCGCAGGATCGCGCGCAGCGCCTTTGCGAACGTGAGGTCGATCTTCGGGTTGACCTGCGTCTGGCCGATGCCGGCAAGCTCGTACTCGACCGGGTCCTCGACCGTCAGCACGTTCGTCGACGAGGTATCGACGCGGCCGAGCGACGCATAGAGCGTCGTCGTCTTGCCCGATCCGGTCGGCCCGGTGACGAGCACGATGCCGTGCGGCTGGCGGATCAGCTTGTCGAAGCGCGCGAGCGTCTCGCCGCTCATCCCGAGGCCTTCGAGCGTGAATTTCGATTCGGCCTTGTCGAGCAGCCGCAATACCGCGCGTTCGCCGTGCGCGCTCGGCAGCGTCGAGACCCGCACGTCGACCGCGCGGCCGCCGATGCGCAGCGAGATGCGGCCGTCCTGCGGCAGGCGCTTCTCGGAGATGTCGAGCTCGGCCATGATCTTCAGGCGGCTGATCAGCGCCGCGTGCAGCGCCTTGTTCGGCTGCACCACCTCGCGCAGCGTGCCGTCGACGCGAAAGCGCACCGCGCTCGAGCGTTCGTAGGGCTCGATGTGGATGTCGCTCGCGCCGTCCTTCGCCGCCTGCGTCAGGAGCGCATTGAGCATGCGGATGATGGGGGCGTCGCTGCCGGCTTCGAGCAGGTCCTCGACGGCCGGCAGCTCTTGCATCATGCGCGACAGATCGACCTTGCTCTCGACCTCGCCGATCACGGTCGCCGCGCTCGATTCGCCGCCGGCGTACGCCGCGGCGATGCGCTGCGCGAGCGTCGATTGCGCCTCGTGCTCCATGACGTCGACGGCGTACAGGCGCAGCACTTCGGACAGCGCCGCGAGCGAAGCACCCTCCGGCGCGGACAGCACGAGTTGCTCGCCGTCGTCCTCGAGCAGCAGCGTGTGCGCCTTCGCGAAGGCGTAGGGCAGCGGGTGGCGCGCACTCATCGCGAACGGTCCGGCGCCATCAAGGCATCATCATCTGCTGCGGGCCGACCGGGCCGCGGGCGGACGACGGCGGCGCGCTCGGTGGCGGCGTTGCCGCCGCAGCCGGCGCCGACGCCGCACCGCGCTGCGCGGACGACTCCAGCGACAGCGGCGCGGGCACGTTGCCGCTCTTGAACGGCGAGCCCGGCTCGGGTGCCGGCAGCGGCGCGGTGACCGGCGCTTCGTTGATCGGCATCACGACGCTCTGGCGCGGCTGCCCGGCGGTCTGCTGGGTTGCGCGCATCAGGTCGTAGCGGTCCATCGTCAGGCGGTTCGAGTCGTCCTGGTTGCGGATCACCATCGGGCGCAGGAAGACCATCAGGTTGCTCTTCGTGCGCGTGCGGTTGTCGGTGCGGAACAGCGGTCCGAGGACCGGCAGGTCGCCGAGGAAGGGTACCTGCTCGACGCTGCCGCCGTACTCGTCCTTGAGCAATCCGCCGAGCACCATGATCTGGCCGTCGTCGACGACGACCGTCGTCTCGATCGCGCTCTTGTCGGTCGTCAGGCCCTGCGGCGAGGCGCGGCTCGACGGCACGACGGTCGAGTTCTCCTGGTAGATCACGAGGCGGATCGTGCCGCCCTCGCCGATCTGCGGCTTGATGCGCAGCGTGAGGCCGACGTCCTTGCGCTCGATGGTCTGGAACGGGTTGACGGCGCCGTTGCCGCCGGTGTTGGAGTACGAGCCGGTCAGGAACGGCACGTTCTGGCCGACGACGATCTTCGCCTCCTCGTTGTCGAGCGAGACCATGTTCGGCGTCGCGAGCACGTTGGCGTCGGTCTTCGTCTCGAGGAAGCGGGCGAGCATGCCGATATTCCAGAAGTCGCCGATCTTGCGCAGGATGCCGATGTTCAGGCCGGGCGGCACCGCGAGCGCGGCGAGCGCGGCCGCACCCTGGTTGGCCGCGGCCGTGAGGTTCACGATATTGCCGGTGCCGCTGTAGTTCGTGCCGCCGGCGACGCGCGTGCTGCTGTTGGAGTCGCCCGAGATGCCCTGCCACTGGATGCCGATATCGGCCATCTTCTCGGCGTCGACCTTCACGATCAGCGACTCGATATAGACCTGCGCGCGGCGCGTGTCGAGCTTGTCGATCACGTTGCGCAATTGCTGGTACAGCGGCTGGGGCGCGGTGATGATGAGGGAGTTGGTGGCCGGGTCGGCCTGGATGAAGCCGCCAGTCGAGGGCTCGGCCGAGGCCGATACCGGTGTCGTCGCCGCGGTTGCATTGCCGATTCCCCCGGCCTGGTCGCTGCCCGGCGCGTTGGCGGCGCGCGATGCGGGCAGCGGCGTGGACGACGTCGCGGCGCCGCCCGAGCCCTGACCGCTGAAGGCGGCGCGCAGCACGGCGGCGAGCTTCACCGCGTCGGCGTTCTTGAGATAGACGACCCAGATGTTGCCCATGCCGTTGTTCGATGCTGCCGGCAGGTCGAGCTTGGCGACGATCGAGCGGATCAGCGCGAGCTGCGCCGGGTTGGGCGCGCGCACGATGAGCGAGTTGCTGCGCGCATCGACCATGATGAGCGGCGCTCCCGCGCTCTGCGGCACGCCCGGCGCAGCGCTCGCCGCGGCGAGGCGCTGGACGATGACGGCCAGATCGGCGGCGGTGGCATTTTGCAGCGGGATGACTTCGACATCGCTGGCGGGGACGTCCATCGCGGCGATGATCTTCGCGATGCGCTGCAGGTTGTCGGCGTAATCGGTGATGACGAGCGAGTTGGTCGCCGCGTTCGCGTTGATCGTGTTGTTCGGGCTGATCAGCGGGCGCAGCACGGCGACGAGACTGTTCGCGCTCTCGTGGTTGAGGCGAAATATCTGCGTCAATACCTGGTCACCCTGGCGCGAGGTGGACTCGACGGCGACGGTGCCGGTCTGCAGCTTGGCGTCGGCCTCGGGGACGACCTTGAACATGCCGCCGACTTCGACCACCGTGAAACCGAGGCCGCGCAGCGCGGCCAGATAGTTCAGGTAGACCTCGCGCGGCGTCAGCGGCTGATCGCTGTACAGCGTGATGTTGCCGCGCACGCGCGGATCGACGACGAACTGCTTCTTCAGGATCGCGCCGACCGCGCGCGTCACACCTTCGATATCGGCATTCACGAAATTGAGCGTCACCGGTTCGCCCTGGAAGCGGTTCTTGGCGGGCTGCGCCGGGGCCGGCGTCTGGGCCTGCACGCCGGGGCCGGCGGCGAGCGACAGGCACAGCAGCGCGACGGCGAGCCGCGGCGCCAGCCTGCGCCGCCCAAGGCGTGGCGCCGGCAGGGGGGCAATGCGCTCGGTCATGTTCATCCTATCGAAATGACGGACCGGGCGCCGTCGCGCCGTCCGATGATGTTGAGCAGGTTGGAAAGCGCCGTCTCGTCGCCGGGCGCGGCGCTTGCCTCGCCGCGGAATCGCACGCCGCCCGGGCCCCAGTTGCCGCTGCCGCTGAGCTGCAGGGCGCCGTCCTCGGTCGTCAGCGCGAGCGTCGGCTGGCCGGACGCATCGCCGGCGAGGCGCAGCCGGTACGAGCCGAGCGTCTCGAGCGTCGACAGCCGCGACGAGGTATTCACGATCTCGATATCGAGCGAACCCTCGACCCGCCAGCGCCCGGCAATGCGCTCGGCGCTGAATCCGGGCGACGCGAGCCGCAGGCTGCCGCCGAGCTGCAGCGTATTCCACGGCGTTCCCAGGCCGCCGAGCCAGGCGCTCGGCCATTGACCGATCGATCCCGCGGCCGGGGCGAGCGCGATGGTCCAGCGCGACAGGCCGGGGCTCACGCGCAGGATCTGCGCGCCGTTGAGGCAGCAGTCCTGCGTAAGGCGGATCTCGAGCGCCGCGCCGCGCCAGGCAAGTGTCCAGCCGAGTCGGCCGGGCAGGGCGGCGGCGTCGCGGCTGCCGGGCCCGCCGGTGAGCACCGGCACCGCGCTGCCGGACCAGACCGTGCCGCGTGCATCGGCGAGCAGCAGGCGCTCGCCGCTGGCCGACGCGACGGCGCGCGCCAGCCAGCTTGCCGGCGCGAAGGCAACGATGCCGATCAGCGCGCCGAGCAGGGCGCCCGCCACCGCCCAGCGCACGCTTGCGGCGCGCGCGCGCTGCCACGCCTGCTGGGTGTAGGTGGATTCGGGCCAATGCAGCGACGCCGGCGCTGTCATGCCCGCGCGGCCGGCACCGCGCTTGAGCGTCAGCCTCATGCCGGGCCCCCGACGGCGAGCACCAGCGTGCCGTCGTAGCCGGCCTTGGATCGCACGAGTTGCGCTTCGATCGGTCGCGCGCGCGCCGTGCTGCGCACCTCGGCGAGCAGGCTGCGCAGCGCTTCGCCATCCACCGCGGTGAGCGTGAACGTCGCCCGTTCGCCCTGCTGCACCAGCTTTGCCTTTGCGCCGAGGCGTGCCGCAGCCGCCTGCAGCGCGGCGGCGGCCGCAGCCTGCGCGACCGGCGGCGCAGCGCGCAGCGCACGGCTTTCGGTTGCCAGCAGTTGCATCTGCTGCAGCTCGGCGTCGAGCTTGTCGATCGCCGCTGGCGCGGTGTTCAGCGTGCGCAGCGCAGGCTGGACGGCGATGAACCAGCCGCCGACGATGGCGACGAGCGCCAGCGCGAGCCACGCGCCCTGACGCTCGCGCGGCGCGAGCGCACGCCACCAGGCGACGATACGCGCGCGCAACTGGACGAGCGGCGCCGGCACCGAAAGCGCCCCGCTGTTCACGAGCGCCCCCCGCTGGCGGACGCGCGGCTCAGGACGAGGCGGCCGTCGGCCACATCCAGCCGCAAGCCCATCGGCTTCAACTGGGCGCGAAACTGCTCGATGCGCCCGGCGTCCCAGCTCGACGCCGCGAGCGTCAGCTTGCCGGGCTCGAAGCGGATCGACTCGACCGCGGCGAGATCGGCCGGCCAGGCCGCGGCTGCGGCGCGCAGCAGCGGTTCGAGGTCGCTCGCGTCGGGCTGGCCGGCAGCGGCGCGCAGCAGCGCCACCTCGCGCTGCATCTGCAGCGGCGCGTCGAGCACCGCGCGCACATGCGGAAAGGTCGATTGCAGCAGCGCGACCTGGCTTTCTCGCTTCGCATCGAGCGTCGAGCGCAGATGCCAGGCCCAGAGGTTGAGGCCGACCAGCTGCGTCAGCACGAGGGCCGCGATGCCATAGCGCGCCGGGCGCCAGGCGGGCGTGCGCAGTCCGCGCAGCGCGTCGCGCACGGCGCGCGTCCCCTTACTGCGGCGGGCGAGGTCGAACTGGCGCAGGTCCCACAGCGAGTGCGTGGCCTGCAGCGCACGCTCGGCCGCCGAGAGCACGGCGACCGGCGCGTCGAGCCAGCGCTCGGCAGCGGTCGCCGCGGCCGGCGTCGCGCTCCAGCGCGTACCCTCGGGCGGCGGCTGGGGCAGCAGGGCGCGCGCCAGACCGCCCTGCAGCGACAGCGTGGCGACGCCGTCCGCATGCGCCCAGTGCAGGGCGAGCGACCGGCTGTCGGCTTCGTCGGCAAGGTCGAAGTGGCCGCTCGGCGGCTCGTCGGGCCAGCTTGCGGGGAGCACGCGATCGACGAAGACGTTGGCCTTCTCGAGCGCCGCCAGTTCGGCGGCGAGCCAGCGCTTGTCCACAGCGGCGACCCAGGTCGGCTCGCCCGCGGCGGCTTGCGGTGCGAGCGCAAGGTGAAGCTGCTCCGCGTCGTCGAGCAAGGCTTCCTCGAGCACCCCCGCAAGCGCCGCGCGCAGCCGGGCGGTGGGCGCCTTGGGCAGTGTGATGCGATGCCAGCTCACGTCGCAGTCGGCAAGCACGAGCACAACGCTGTCGGCGCGCGGCAGCAGCGACGGCGCGCACCGGCCCTGCGCGCTGACGGCGAGGCCGTCCCGGCTCAGGACGTAGTCCAGTTCGGCGCTCGTCCGCGGCGTCGCCGGCTCGGGCGCGGATACGCTGCGGGCGCGCAGCCTGCAGCGTGGCGCCAACGGGACGACGAGGATCGACATGGGTTTCGCAAAGACTATCGGGATTATCGGTTGGTCACAACGGCAAGCCTCACCAAATCAACGACTTAGAGCTCGTTGTTGTAGCAGGCTCGAAACACTTTGAAAGGTCGAAAAAGGCGCCGCCGCGCTGCTTCTTCGCCGGTCGCGGCTGGCCTCGGGAATGCCGGCGCTCAGGGTTGCGGCTCGGTCAGGTTCACGCGCTCGCGCTGAACGGCGATGACGCTTGCGCCGCGCCGCTCGAGCAGCGATTGCTCCACCAGCACCCGGTCGCCGAGCCGCAGGCGTCCGCGCACCTCGAAGTAGCGCGTCGCCGTCGAAGCCTGCTTCGGCTGCAGCGTGATCCCGTTGGGCAGCAGCGCTTGGGCCTGGGCGAGGGAGCGAAACGGCGTGCGCTGGCGCGCCTGCACAAGCTGTTCGGCGTCGCCGCGCTGCAGACCCTCGACGGCTGCGGCGATCACCTCGCTCGACGCGGTGTTGATATTCACCGGCGTGCGGGTCGGCAGCAGCACGACGTAGGGCGCGAGGCGCTTGCGCGTATCGGCATCGAACCCGAGCCAGGCAAGCTGGGCGATCGACTCCGGCATCAGCGCGGCGTCGCCCTGGGCGAGGTTCGCCGCGGCGAGCGCCGTCGCCAGGCGGTCGGCGACATCGTCGGCCACCCCGGCGGTTTCGCACAGGCGTTTGAGGATCGCCAGCTCGGCAGGGATCACCTTGTCTTCCTGCTCCTCGAACAGGTTGCGCAGGTTGTAGCGCGCCTGGGCATCGGTGATGGTGCCCGACAGGAAGGCCTCTGGTGCGTCGTCGGTATTGTCCTTGTCGACGGCCAGAAACGACGACAGGCGCGCCTCGGCGAGCGGCACCGCCCACGGCTCGCCGAGATGGTCGGGCCCGCCGGCACGCGCGTCCTCGCGCAGGATGAGGCGTGCCCAGTCGAGCGCGCCGGTGAGAATCCATGCCGCCTGGATGCGCGAACGCTCGATCGCCTCGGCCTGCACCGCGCGCCATTGCTGCCACACCATCGCCGCGGCAAGCGTCGCGACGAGCGTGACGATGACCATCGCGGTGAGCAGGGCTGCGCCGCGCTCGCGCCTGCGCATCCTCATGGTTGCGGTCCGAGCACGGTGTCGCGCGTCAGCGTGCCGGACAGGCCGCTGGCGGGTGCGAAGTCGAGCAGCAGGCGAACCCCGTTCGGCAATGCGGCGCCGACGGGTGCGCCGCTGCCGCCTTGCGCCGCATCGGCACTCGACTGGGCGTTGCTCCAGGCATTGCCGCGAAAGAAGTAGACCTGCCAGCTCTCGACGCCGTCGAGCACCATCAGCTGCGACGGTTCGGCGCCCTGCAGCTGCTGGCTGCCGAGCCAGCTCTCCTGCAATGCGCGCTGGGTCGTCGCGCTCGGTCCGGCCCAGCGCAGCCAGCGTCCGCTGCGCAGCGACCAGACGACGACCTGCAGACCGTCCGGGGTGCGCCGCGTGAGCTGCAGCGCCGCGCCGTCGAAGCGCAGGTCGGGAACCGCCGCCGAGGACTGGATCGCCGCCAGATCCTGCTGCCACTGGGCGAGCGCGGTATTCACGCGCAGCGTCGTCTCGAGCCGCTGCTGGCTGATATCGCGCGCGCGCAGCATGCCGTCCACCCCCTGCCAGGCCATCATCGCGAGCAGGCTCATGATGACCAGCGCGACGAGCACCTCGACGAGCGTGAAGCCACGCTGGGGGCGCGAACGAAGTGAGCTTGGGGGCACCGACCCGGACGCCCGCCGGGCCGCTCCAAGGGCGTCGAGCTCCCCCTCGGGGGGGCGCGAACGAAGTGAGCTTGGGGGCACCGACCCCGACGCCCGCCGGGCCGCCCCAAGGGCGTCGGGCTCCCCCTCGGGGGGGCGCGAACGAAGTGAGCTTGGGGGCACCATCAATACCGCGCGAGAACCGTGGACAACGAGTAGAGCGGAACGCCTTGCGCGTCGGCGATGAAAGCCTCGACGCGCCGGAAGTTCGGGTTCGGCGTCGGGCGCACGACGAGCCGGCCCGGGTAGCTGGCGCCGAGCTGTTCGCAGCCGAACGTATAGTCGCCGACGCCGGGGAACTGGCGCTCGAGTTCGAGGCCGGCGAGCTGGTTGTCGGCGCACCACTGCGCGGCGCTGACCTGCGCGAGGCGCTCGCTGTTGTTCACCAGAGCGCCCGCCGCCTTGACGCCGGTGGCGAGCGCGATCGCAACGATCGCCAGCGCCACCAGCACTTCGATCAGCGTGAAGCCGGCTTGGCGGCGCAGCGCCTGCGGGCCGGGCGGCGCCGCAGCCGGCGGCGGCGGGCGCGGGCGGGTTCGGGTGCCCGCGGCGTGCATGGGCCGGTTCATTGCGAAGCCTGCGCCGACGTATCGCCAACGACGGCGAACGGGCCCAGGCCGTCGGTGGCGAGCGTGATGCGCTGCGCATCGAGGCTGAGCGTGACGCGCTGCGCGCCGATGATCGGTTCGGGCCCGAGGACGAGCGCCTGGGCGCCGATGATTTCTGCCGTCACGTCGCGGTCGAGCCAGTGCGTCGGCAGCGAATTGCTCGGCGGCAGGCCGGTAAAGCGGAAGTCGGCGCCGGCGCCCTGGGCGTCGGCGCCATCCTTCGAAACCGGCTGCCATGTGACGGGCAGGCCGAGCGCGCGCGCCTCGCCGCGGGCCGATTCGAGCAAGGCCGTCAGGCGCGCTGCTTCCTGCTCGAGCCGGCTCGCGGCCGGGTCGCGCAGCGCGAGGGTCGCAACGGCGCTGGCGACGGCGATCAGCGCCACCACGAGCAGCAGCTCGATGAGCGTGAAGCCGCGCCCCGTGCGCGCACGCCGGCGGATCGGTCGCGCCGCGCGCCGGCGCCTACTGCCAGGAGCCGATGTCCGCGTCCTTGCCTTCGCCACCGGGTTGCCCATCGGCCCCGAAGCTGTAGACATCGATCTCGCCTTTCACGCCCGGGTTGGCGTACTGATAGGGCCGGCCCCAGGGGTCGTTGGGCAGCTTGTCGAGATAGGGCTTCCAGTTGGGCGGAATCGCACCCACCGTCGGCCGTGCGACAAGCGCCTGCAAGCCCTGTTCGCTGCTCGGGTAGCGCTGGTTGTCGAGCTTGTAGAGCTTCAGGGCCTGCATCAGGTTGTTGACGTCGGTGCGCGCCGCGGTGACGCGGGCGTCGTCCGCGCGGTCCAGCACATTGGGCACGATCAGCGCGGCCAGCACGCCGATGATGACGAGCACGACCATCAGCTCGATGAGCGTGAAGCCACGCGCGCGGCGCAAAGCAGTTTGGGAGCGGGTCATTGCAGCAAGGAGTGAGGTGCAGGCCATGTTCGCGCAGGGGATTCCTGCGCGGCGCGCGAAATACCGGCGCTCTTGCGGCCCATTTCCGCGCCGGAAGAGGCGCGGCGCCGAATCATAATCGCATCATGCAGGCTCGATTGTCCGCTTTTCTGGTCTGGGCGCTGGTTGCCGCCGGGGCGGCATTCTGGGGGCTGCGGATGTTCGCGCGTGCGCCCGCCCTGCCGGCGCACGTCCAGGTGGTCGACACCCAGGTGATCGCAGGCGGCGACTTTGCCCGCATGTTCGGCGCTGCGCCGGTCGTCGAAGGCGCGGCGCCTGCGCCGGTCGCCGAGAGCAGCCGCTACAAGCTGCTCGGCGTGCTGGCCCCGGCCGGCAGCGATTCGGGCAATCTGCACTCGCAGGGCGGCGTCGCGCTGATCGCGGTCGATGGCAAGCCGGCAAAACCGTATGCGGTCGGCGCACAGCTCGATGGCGATCTGATTCTGCAGTCCCTCGCGCGCCGCTCGGCGTCGATCGGCCCGGCCGGCGAGGCGGCAAGCGTGGTGCTCGAACTGCCGCCGCCGGCGCCGCCGGCCACCGGAACGCTGCCGATGGCAAGGTCCGAATCGGAACCGATGGCGACTCGGCCGCATACCCCGCCGCCGCCGCCGCAGGCGGGCGAAGAAGCCGTTGATCAACAAGCGCCCGAGCTGCCCGTCCAGCGCGGCGACGCCCAGCGCAGTCCGGCGCTGCGCTGAACATTTCGGTGTGCCGTCTCGAGCAAATACGGCTTTGCCACTTTGCTTGACCCCCCACAGGGCGGGTCGGGCTTGGCCCGGTCCTGGGGGTGCTCAGACCGGCGCGCCGAAGTTCGAGGCCGGGCCGGCGTCGGCCGGCGGCGCGGGCCCCGGATCGTCGCCTTCGGCCACTTCGGAAAGCAGCGCGGCCGCGCTCCTGACGAGCGGGAAGGCGAGCGTGGCACCCGTGCCGTCGGTGCTCTCCATGCCGAGTTCGAGCAGCGCCGAGGCGTGAAAGAGGGCAAGCGCCTGGTCCAGCCCCTGGTGGCCGTTGCTGCGGCAGAAGACGCAGTAGTCGGTGACCGCAGGGGCGATCTGGGCCGCTGCCATCAGCGCGGCGCAGGCCGACATGCCATCGGCCATGATGAGCTGGCGCTTGCTGCCGGCGACGAGCATCACGCCGACCATCATCGCCAGTTCGAAGCCGCCGAATGCGGCGACCACCTCGACCGGGTCGGTCGCGTCGCGATGCCGGCCCTGGGCGCCTTGCAGCACGACCTGCAGGTGCGCAATCTCGTCCTCCGACATCCGCGGGCCGGAGATGATCAGCTCGCGCACCGGGCTGTCGGTCAGCCGCGCCAGGACGAGCGCCGCGCTTTCGTGGGCGCCGACCCCGATGCCGGCACAGGCGATCGCGTTGCCGGTGAGCGAATCGGCGATCTCCATGCCGGCACGGATCGCGGCCTGCGCCTGGTCGAGCGACATCGCCGCGCTGACGCGCGCGTTGCGCGTGCCGTGCGCGATCTTGCGCGCGAGCAGCCTCGGGTGCGGCGCCATCGGCTTGGCGATGCCGCAGTCGACGACCGTCAGCTCCAGCCCCTGCAACGCGGCGAAGGCGGCGACCGGCAGCTGCGACGCAAGCACGCTGTGCACCAGCGCCTGCGTCGTCTGGCGCTCGCTGGCGCCGACGCCATCGACGGCAAGGCCGTGGTCGGCGGCGAACAGCAGCAGCTGCGGTGCGCGAAAGTGCGGCTTGAGCGTGTTCTGGATCAGCCCGAGCCGGATCGCAAGCGGCTCGAGTTCGCCCAGACCGCCGGCCAGGTTCGCGCGGCGCTGCAGCTTGTCGCGCAGCGCCTGCTCGAGCAGGGGATTGGACGTCGGGGTGATCAGCGAGCGGTGCAGCGACATGACGGCGGTTGCGGATCAGGCCAGTTCGCGATTGTGAGGCAGTGCGACGGGCAGATCGGCAGATCGGGTCGGGTTCGCGAGCAGATCGACGGCGCCGTCCTTGCGTCTCAGCGCAGGAACTGCCTGTAGGCCGGGTTGTCGGTCTCGTCGACGTTCGGGTAGGGCAGGGTGGAGAGGAACGCGCGCAATGCGCGCCGGTCGCCGTGCGGCACCTGGATGCCGACCAGGATGCGCCCGTAGTCGGCGCCCTGGTTGCGATAGTGGAACAGGCTGATATTCCAGTCCGGATGCAGCCGGGCGAGGAACTGCATCAGTGCGCCGGGCCGCTCGGGGAAATTGAAGCGGAACAACTGCTCGTCGTGCGCGAGTTCGGAGCGCCCGCCGACCAGATGGCGCAGATGCTCGCGCGCGAGTTCGTCGTGCGTCAGGTCGAGGGTCGCAAAGCCGTGCCGCTCGAAGCCGCGCGCGATGCGCGCCGATTCGTTGCGGTCGTGCGTCGACAGCCCGACGAAGACGTGCGCGACCTTGGCGTCGGCGATGCGGTAGTTGAACTCGGTCACGCTGCGCGGGCCGATCAGTTCGCAAAAACGCTTGAAGCTGCCCTGCACCTCGGGGATCGTGACGGCGAACATCGCCTCGCGCTGCTCGCCGACCTCGGCGCGGTCGGCAACGAAGCGCAGGCGGTCGAAATTCATATTCGCGCCGGTCGTGATCGCGACGAAGGTTCGGCCCTTCAGGCGATGCGTCTCGACGTACTGCTTGATCGCGGCGACGCTGAGCGCGCCGGCCGGCTCGAGAATGCTGCGCGTATCCTTGAAGACATCCTTGATCGCCGCGCAGACGGCGTCGGTATCGACGAGCACGAAATCGTCGACGAGATCGCGCACGAGGCGAAAGGTCTCTTCGCCGACCTGCTTGACGGCCGTGCCGTCGGAGAAGAGGCCGACGTCGTCGAGCACGACGCGCTTGCCGGCGCGCACCGAGCGCGTCATCGCATCCGAATCGGTCGTCTGCGCGCCGATCACCTTGATCTCCGGGCGCACCGCCTTGATATAGGCGGCAACGCCCGAGATCAGGCCGCCGCCGCCGATGGCGACGAATACGGCGTCGATCGGCCCCTGGTGCTGGCGCAGGATCTCCATCGCGATCGTGCCCTGGCCGGCGATCACGTCCGGGTCGTCGAACGGGTGGACGAAGGTCAGCTTGCGCGCGCGCTCGATCTCGACCGCGTGGGCATATGCGTCGGAGTAGCTGTCGCCGGTCAGCACCACCTCGCTGCCGAGCGCACGCACGGCATCGACCTTGAGCTCGGGCGTCGTCACCGGCATCACGATCACCGCCTTGCAGCCGAGCTGGCGGGCGCTGAAGGCAACGCCCTGCGCGTGGTTGCCGGCGGAGGCGCAGATCACGCCGCGCTCGAGTTGCGCGCGGCTCAGGTGCGCCATCTTGTTGTACGCGCCGCGCAGCTTGAAGCTGAAGACCGGCTGTTCGTCCTCGCGCTTGAGCAGCACGGTATTGGCGAGTCGCTCGCTCAGGTTGCCCGCCTTTTCCAGCGACGATTCGATCGCGGCGTCGTAGACGCGCGCGGTGAGGATTCGCTGCAGGTAGTCCGGCTGACGGGTTGCGCGCGCGCTTGCGCCGGGCGGCGGGTTCGGTTTCGTGCGCGGCGTGCCGGCCATCGGGAATCGAGAATTGGAGTCGCTGAGGTTTCTTGGGCGCCGCATCTTACGCGAGCGCCGCGCCGCGACCGGCCGCACCTGGGCGCGCCAAGAAAAGAGCCCAAGGCATCGCTGCCTTGGGCTGAAGTCCACCCGAGGGTGGAGGAGACAACCGTTCGCGACGGCGACCGGGAGCGTCTGGCGACCGCTCCCCCGCCTCGCATCCGGATCGAGTGTAAGCGCTGGAATGCTGCACTGCAATATCCGCGGCGGGTCCGAATTAGGGATGCGACTCGGAAACCACAGCGGGACGGCACAATGCGTGCATGGAATGCACGATCAACTGGTTGCCGGCGAGCGGCATGAGCTTTGTCGCCGAGACCGGCAGCGGACACATTCTCGCGATGGACGGCGCGCCCGACGGTGGCGGGCGCAACCTCGCGCCGCGGCCGATGGAGACGGTGCTCGCCGGCACCGGCGGCTGCACGGCCTACGATGTCGTGCTGATCCTCAAGCGCGGCCGCCACGACGTGCGCGGTTGTCAGGTGGTGCTGAAGGCGCAGCGCGCCGAATCCGACCCCAAGGTATTCACCGCGATCCAGATGCACTTCATCGTCAGCGGGCGCGGCCTGCCGCCTGCCGCGGTCGAGCGCGCGATCGCCCTGTCGCACGAGAAATACTGCTCGGCAAGCATCATGCTGGCCCACACGGCGCGCATCGGCACGAGTTTCGAGCTGATCGAGGCATGAACCCGCGGGAGCGAAACAGGCTCCTGCAGGCCGCCGAGGGATATTTCAGTTCCGGCAATCAGGGGCTCGCCAGACTCAGCCTCGAAAGCCTGGTCGCGGCCGATGCATCGTCGTCGCGGGCCTTCGAACTGCTGGGCTATGTCTACGGCAACGAGGGCAGAGCGGACGAGGCCCATCGCTGCCTGACCAAGGCGTGCCAGTTGCCGCGCGCGACACCCGAGGCGTGGTACTACCTCGGCGTGTCCTGCCTGAAGCAGCGCGAGCCCGAGCCCGCGATCCGGGCCTTCGACAGGGCGCTCGCCCTCGCCGGCCCGTTCTTCGAGGCGCTCCACGACCGGGGGACCGCCTATTCGCTGCTCGGCAAGAGCGCATCGGCGCTGGACAGCTATGCGCGGGCTTCGAAGTTCAGACCGGACTCGTTCGACCTCGTCTTCAATATCGGCAAGGTCTACGACGAGGTCAAGGACCTGCGCAACGCGCTCGTCTACTACGACCGGGCGCTCGCGCTCGACCCCGGCGTTGCCGACGTGTGGGCGCACCGGGGAGCGGTGTTCTATGACCTCGAGCGCTACGCCGAGGCAATCGCCGACTGGGAGCGCGCGCTCTCGATCGACCCTTGCGTCGACTTTCTGCGCGGCTTCCTCCTTCATGCGCGGATGCGGATCTGCGATTGGCGCGGCTGGCGCGCCGAGCGGGACGATCTGCTCGCCCGCGTACAACGCGGCGAGAACGCCTGCGGCCCGTTCGAGATGCTCGCGTTCAGCAGCGACGAAGAGCAGCAGTCGAGCACGGCGCGTCGCTGGGTCGAAGCGAATTTCGCCGGTCCGCAGGCCGCGGTGGCGTTCGAGCGCGGTGCGCGCGACCGGATCCGGGTCGCCTACTTCTCCGCCGATTTCCGCCACCACGCGGTGGCCTACCTGACCGCCGAGATCTACGAGCTGCACGACCGCGAGCGCTTCGAGATCTTCGGTTTCGCATTGAGCAAGGCGGATCGGGACGACGCGATGCGAGCGCGGCTGGCGCGGGCGTTCGATCATTTCGTCGAAGTGGACGAACTCACGGCGTCCGAAATCGCCTCGCGAGCGCGCGGCCTCGGCATCGATATCGCGGTCGATCTGGGCGGGCATACCAAGGGCAGCCGGACGGCCATATTCGGCCAGCGGGTCGCGCCGGTCCAGGTCAACTACCTCGGCTTTCCGGGCACGATGGGCGCGCACTTCATCGACTACATCATTGCCGACGAGACGACGATCCCGGATCCGAGCAGGCACGCCTACGCCGAGAAGGTCGTCCATCTGCCCGAGTGCTTCCAGCCATCGGATACGCGCCGGCCGATCGCGTCAGCCGGCGTATCGCGCAGCGCGTTCGGGCTGCCGGCCGACGGTTTCGTCTTCTGCTGCTTCAACAGCACCTACAAGATCACGCCGGACGCCTTTGCCGGCTGGATGCGGATTCTCGGCGCGGTACCGGCGAGTTGCCTGTGGCTGCTCGCCGGCGGCGAACAGATGGAGGCCAATCTGCGGCGCGAGGCCGCAGCCGCAGGCGTCGCACCCGATCGGCTCGTTTTCGCCGGCCGGGTCGCGGCCGACGAATATCTGGCCCGCCTGCGCCTGGCCGACCTCTTTCTCGATACGCTGCCGTTCAATGCGGGAACGACGGCCAACGATGCACTGTTCGCCGGCCTGCCCGTGCTCACCTGTCCCGGAAACGCATTCGCTGCGCGGATGGCTGCGAGCCTCCTGCACGCGCTCGACCTGCTGGAATTGATCGCGGCGTCGGGCGCCGAGTACGAGGCCAAGGCCATCGCATTGGCGCAGCGCCCCGCCGAGCTGGACCGGATCAAGGCCAGGCTGGCACAAAAAAGGGCCGCCAAGCCGCTCTTCGATATGCCCAGGTATACCCGTCATCTCGAAGCGGCCTACGAGGAAATGCTGCGCCGGCGGCAGGAGGGTCTCGCGCCCGACCACATTCGTGTCCCGCGCGCGCCGTGGCCGCCAACGTGATGGCCGCCGCGGCCGCGGTGTCAGAGGTGATGTGCGGTCTGCGTCATCACCTTTGCCGCGCCCCGCATCAGCCAGCGCACCGGGGCCGGCAGGGCCGCGGCCCCGGCCTGCTCCGCTTGCGACGCATGGCGGGTCTCGTCTTCCTTCATCTGCGCGACGATCGCGCGCGACGCGGCATCCTCGGCCGGCAGGCGATCGAGGTGGCCCTGCAGGTGACGCTCGACCTGGCGTTCCGTCTCGACGACGAAGCCGAGGCTGAGCCTGTCGCTCGCCGTGCCGGCCAGCCAGCCGATCCCGAAGGCACCCGCATACCAAAGAGGATTGAGCAGGCTGGGGCGCGCGCCGAGTTCGCGCAGGCGCTGGCGGGTCCAGGCCAGATGGTCGGTTTCCTCGCGCGAGGCGCGTTCGAACTGGGCGCGCAGCGCGGGGTCGCGCGTCGCGAGCGCCTGCGCGTTGTAGAGCGCCTGTGCGCAGACCTCGCCGACGTGGTTGACCCGCATCAGCGCGCCGGAGAGGCGCCGTTGCGCCGGGTCCAGCGGGGCCGGCGCGTCCTGCTCCGGGGCTGCCGGGCACGCCCGCGAGGCGATATTGGCGCCCGAAAGCGTGCGCAGCGCGCTGTCGGCGGCGACGACGAGGCGGTCCAGCGGCGAAGTGGCGGCGGCAGGCATGATGGGCAGGCTTTGACGAGGGAATCGAGCATATCGCACCCCCCCGCCCAAGCCTCGCCCGGGCCTTCGGGGCCGCGTGCTGGCCGTCCGGAAAGCCCCGTCCGCGTCCCCCGCCGGACGGGCCCGAACGACGTTGTGCCCAGACAACATATTGAGTCATTTCTGCCCCGAATCTTTGCCAGCGGCCCCTTCGTCTGGTGCAATACACACAACTTCCGATGAGGAGGTTGGCCTGATCTGCCCTCGCGGGTACATCCCGATCGGGACCTCTTGTTCAACCTAGGAGATAGTTGCAATGAAAAAATCTCTGCTCGCTCTCGCAGTGCTGGGCACGTTTGCTGGCGCCGCCTCGGCCCAGTCGTCGGTGACCCTGTTCGGTATCGTCGACTTGAACCTGCGCTATGTCGACAACGACGCCGGCACGCAGTACCAGATGAACCAGGACGGCAACGCCAGCAGCCGTCTGGGCTTCCGCGGCGTCGAGGATCTGGGCGGCGGCCTGAATGCCAGCTTCTGGATCGAAGGCGCGGTGAACCCGCAAAACGGTACCAATACCGGTCAGACCTGGCAGCGTCGCCAGACCGTCAGCCTCTCGGGCGGCTGGGGTGAAGTCCGTCTTGGCCGCGACTACACCTCGACCTTCTGGAACTGGACGATCTTCGATCCGTTCGGCACGGTCGGTATCGGCAACTCCGGCAATATCGGCTTCGTCACTCCGAATCTGCCGGCCGGTGGAGCGTACGGGACGACACTTCGCGCCAACAATATGGTCGGCTACTTCCTGCCGTCCGGCATCGCTGGCGGTCTGTACGGCCAGGCGCAAGTCGCCGCGGGTCAAGGCTCGAACGGCAACAAGTATTACGGCTTCCGGCTCGGCTACGCGAGCGGTCCGTTCAACGTCGCAGGTGCATGGGGCCGGACGCAGGTTCTCGGCGGCGTGCCCGGTGCAGGTCAACCCGACCAGAACGGCACGAACTGGAACCTCGGCGGTTCGTACGATTTCGGCGTCGTGAAGCTTTCCGGCTTCTTCGGCGACATCAAGGTCGGCGACCTCGGACAGCGCAACTGGTATATCGGCCTGCAAGCCCCGGTCGGCCTGTGGACGATCAAGGGCTCGTACGGTCAGGTCGACCGCAGCGGCTCCGAGCCGTACGCGCCGGCGAACTTCGACGGTCAGAGCGCGTGGCAGTTGGCCGTTGGCGCGACCTACGACCTGTCCAAGCGTACCGCGCTGTATGCGACGTACTCGCACATCGACAACTCGGACGGTGCTGCCTTCATCGTCGGTGCGTTGAACGGCTACGCCGGCGGTGGCGGCGCTCCCAGCTCGAGCTCGCAAGGCTTCGAAGTCGGTATCCGTCACTCGTTCTGATCCGTCACGGCCTGCCGCGTGCAGGCGTGACTCGGCAAAGGCCGCCTTCGGGCGGCCTTTCTCGTTCCTGCGCGACGCGCGGCCCGGCTAAGGACTTTCCCGTTTGACGCGTTGCGCCCGATCCCATCCAATCGGCGCGTGAGCCAGCCCGTGCGTGCGAGGCGAGCCACGCGACGCGCCAGGCGTCGCCGATCGTGGCACCGGAGTTTCGCTTCCTCGCATGCTCGCCTTCATTCTCCGCCGCCTGGCCCAGGCCGTGATCGTGATGCTCACGGTGGCGTTCATCTCGTTCATGCTGTTCCAGTACGTCGGCGACCCGGTCACGAATCTGCTCGGCCAGGACGCGACGCCGCAGCAGCGCGCGCAACTGCGGTCCGACCTCGGGCTCGACCAGCCGTTTCCGGTGCAGTTCGCGCGCTTCGTCGGCAACGCGGTGCAGGGCGATTTCGGCTTGAGCCTGCGCCAGGGGCGCAAGGTCTCGTCGCTGATCGTCGAGCGCTTTCCGGCGACGCTCGAGCTGTCGATGATCGCCGCGCTGATCGCGCTCGGCCTGGGCATCCCGATGGGCGTCTACGCCGCGCTGAAGCGCGGCACGTTTTCGTCGCAGGCGCTGATGACGCTGTCGCTGCTGGGCGTCTCGCTGCCGACCTTCCTGATCGGCATCCTGCTCATTCTTCTCTTCGCCGTCATCCTCAAATGGCTGCCGAGTTTCGGCCGCGGCGATGTCGTCGCGATCGGTAGCTGGACGACCGGCCTGCTCACGCTCGACGGCTGGAAGCACCTGATCCTGCCGTCGATCACGCTCGCGCTCTTTCAACTCGCGCTGATCATGCGCCTCGTGCGCTCGGAGATGCTCGAAGTGCTGCGCTCGGACTACATCAAGTTCGCCCGCGCCCGCGGCCTGCCCGACCGCATCGTCTATTTCGGCCATGCGCTGAAGAACACGCTCGTGCCGGTGATGACGATCACCGGGCTGCAGCTCGGCTCGCTGATCGCATTCGCGATCATCACCGAGCAGGTCTTCCAGTGGCCGGGGATGGGGCTCTTGTTCATCCAGGCCGTGACCTTCGCCGATATCCCGGTGATGGCGGCCTACCTGTGCCTGATCTCGCTGATCTTCGTCGTCATCAACCTGATCGTCGATCTGCTGTACTTCGCGGTCGACCCGCGCCTGCGCATCGAGCGCGCCGGCGCCGCGCACTGACCCGACCGCTTCGGCTGCGCTACGATCGCGGTCGCATTCCCACCGTGCCACTGGAGACAATCCGCATGAGACTGAAAAGCAATTTGCTCGCCGCCGCGCTGGCGCTCGCCTGCGCCGCCAGCCAGGCCGTCACGCTGCGCGTCGCCAATGTCGGCGACGTGCAGTCGATGGACCCGCATTCGCTCAACGAGACGCTGCAGCTGAGCTTCACCGCGAGCGTCTACGAGTCGCTCGTCGGGCGCGGCAAGGATATGTCCCTCGTGCCGCTGCTGGCGACGAAGTGGACCCAGACCTCGCCCAACGTCTGGCGCTTCGAACTGCGCAAGGGCGTCAAATTCCACGACGGCACGCCGTTCAACGCCGACGACGTCGTCTTCTCGTTCGCGCGCGCCGCAGATCCGGGCGGCGACATGCGCGGCTACACCTCGTCGTTCAAGGAGGTGCGCAAGATCGACGACCACACGATCGAAATCGAGACGACGGCGCCCAATCCGATCCTGCCGGACGTGATCTCGAACGTCTACATGATGAGCAAGAAGTGGTGCGAGACGAACAAGGCCGAGAAGCCGGTCGATCGCCGCAAGGGGGTGGAGAACACGGCATCCTTCAAGTCCAACGGCACCGGGCCGTTTCGCCTGAAGGAGCGCCAGCCGGGGACGCGCACCGTGATCGTGCGCAACCTCAACTACTGGGACAAGGTCGAGACCAACGTCGACGAGGTCGTCTTCACGCCGATCGGCAGCGATGCGACGCGCGTCGCCGCGCTGCTGTCGGGCGAGATCGACGTCATGGAGCCGGTGCCGCTGCAGGACGTCGAGCGCGTGAAGTCCAACCCCAACATGGTCGTGCTGCAAGGACCCGAGTTGCGCACGATCTTCCTCGGCATGGACCAGAAGCGCGACGAGCTGCTGTTCTCGAGCGTGAAGGGCAAGAACCCGTTCAAGGACGTGCGCGTGCGCAAGGCCTTCTATCAGGCGATCGACATCGAAGCGATCAAGACGAAGGTGATGCGCGGCGCCTCGACGCCGACCGCGCTGATGGTCGGCCCCGGCGTGCGCGGCTTCCAGCCCGACATGAACAAGCGCTTCCCGTACGACCCCGAGGCGGCGAAGAAACTGCTCGCCGAGGCGGGCTACCCGAACGGCTTCGAGGTGACGATGAACTGCCCGAACGACCGCTACGTCAACGACAGCGCGATCTGCCAGGCGGTGGCGGCGAACCTGGCGCGCATCGGCGTCAAGATCAATCTGCAGGCCGAGACCAAGGTGTCGTATTTCCCGAAGATCCTGAGCCGCAATACGAGCTTCTATCTGCTCGGCTGGACGCCGAGCACCGGCGACTCGCACGACGCGATGTCGGCGCTGATGATGACCCCCGACGGCAAGGGCCAGGGCCAGTTCAACCTCGGCAACTACAGCAACGCGAAGTTCGACGAACTGACGACCAAGGTCCAGTCCGAGACCGACCAGGCCAAGCGCAACGAGATGATCCGCGAGGCGTTCAAGATCCATCAGGACGAGGTCGGCCACCTCCCGCTGCACCAGCAGGCGCTGGCCTGGGGCATGACGAAGAAGGTGAGCCTCGTGCAGTTGCCTGACAACCGGATGTTCTTCAAGTGGGTGGTCGTGAAGTGATCTCGCGATGCGGACGGGGCTTGCCCTGAGGGGAGGCTGGCGACGATGGCGGCTGCGGTGCGCCGATTCCTGGACAGCGATATCTGGTTCAGCTTCCGTAGCTCGCCGATGGCGATGACGGCGGCACTGATCGCATTCGTCTGCCTCTTCTGTGCCGTATTTGCCAACTGGGTCGCGCCGCACAACCCGTTCGACCTCGCGACGCTCGAACTTGGCGACTCGCGACTGCCGCCGGCCTGGTCCGACGGCGGCAACTCGCGCTACCTGCTCGGCACCGACGACCAGGGGCGCGACATCCTGTCGGCGCTGATGTATGGCGCGCGCATCTCGCTCTTCGTCGGGCTGGCGTCGGTCTTCGTATCGGTGCTGGTCGGCGTCTCGCTCGGCCTGCTGTCGGGCTTCGCCGGCGGGCGCATCGATGCCTTCATCATGCGCGTGTGCGACGTGATGCTCTCGTTCCCGTCGATCCTGATCGCGCTGCTGATCGACGGCGTCGGCCGCGCCCTGTTTCCGAACGCGCACGATACGCTCGCCTTCGCGGTGCTGATCATCGCGATCTCGCTCACCGGCTGGGTGCAGTACGCGCGCACCGTGCGCGGCTCGACGATGGTCGAGCGCAACAAGGAGTACGTTCAGGCGGCGCGCGTGATCGGCGTCGCGTCGCTGCGCATCATGCGCCGCCACGTGCTGCCCAACGTGATGGGACCGGTGATGGTGCTGGCGACGATCCAGGTCGCGCTCGCGATCATCACCGAAGCCACCTTGTCGTTTCTCGGCGTTGGCGTGCCGCCCACCTCGCCGTCGCTCGGCACCCTGATCCGCATCGGCAACGACTTCCTGTTTTCCGGCGAGTGGTGGATCACGATCTTCCCCGGCGCCGTGCTGGTGCTGATCACCCTGAGTGTCAATCTGCTGGGCGACTGGCTGCGCGACGCGCTCAACCCGCGCCTGCGCTGAACTGGAGCTGCCATGAAGACTTTCCATCGCCATCCGTCACGCATCGCGGCCGCCGCGCTCGCGTCTTTGCTCGCCGGCTGCGCGAGCAGCACCGGATTTCACTATTCGGAACTGGTCGGCAAGCGCTACTTCAAGACGAATATCGACACCTACCCGGTGCTCATCCTCTCGGTCGATGGCCGCTCGATCGTCGGCACGCCGATTCAGGTCGATGCCGGCGAACGCAGCGTGCTGCTGCAGGGGCCGCCGACGACGGTCGATCTGCAGCTGACGCAGACGATGAAGCTCGACGTCAAGCCCTGCACGCGCTACTACCTCGTCGCCGTCAAGCAGAGCCCGCTGCAAAACGAGTTCACGCCGCGCGTCGATTTCGAGGAGCCGATGCCCGGCTGCACGTCGGCGCCGGCGAAGCAGGGCTGAGTGGCTGGCGCGCTGCTCGAGGGTTGGAGGCAGGGCTGAATGGCCGGCGCGCTGCTCGAAGTCAGGCATCTGAAGGTCGAGTTCCCGGGCCGGCGCGGCACGCTGCTCGCGCTCGACGATATCTCGTTCGATATCTCGGCCGGCGAGATCCTCGGCGTGGTCGGCGAATCGGGCGCCGGCAAGTCGCTCACCGGCGCGGCGATCATCGGTCTGCTCGACCCGCCGGGGCGCATCGCCGCGGGCGAGATCCGCTTCGACGGCCGGCGCATCGACAACCTGCCCTACGAGGCGATGCGCAAGGTGCGCGGGCGCAGCATCGGCGCGATCTTCCAGGATCCGCTCACGTCGCTCAATCCGCTCTATACGATCGGCCGCCAGCTGACCGAGACGATACAGACCCATCTGCCGATGAGCGACGCCGACGCGCGCACGCGGGCGATCCGCCTGCTCGAGGAGACCGGCATCCAGGCCGCCGCGCAGCGCATCGACCAGTATCCGCACCAGTTCTCGGGCGGCATGCGCCAGCGCGTCGTGATTGCGCTCGCGCTCGCCGCCGCGCCCAAGCTGATCGTCGCCGACGAGCCGACGACGGCGCTCGATGTCTCGATCCAGGCCCAGATCATCCAGCTCCTCAAGCGTCTGTGCCGCGAGCACGGCGCCGCCGTCATGCTCGTCACGCACGATATGGGCGTGATCGCGGAAACCTGCGACCGGGTCGCGGTGATGTATGCGGGACGGATCGCCGAGATCGGCCCGGTGCACGACGTGATCCATGCGCCCAGCCACCCCTACACCTCGGGTCTGATGGGCTCGATCCCGGCGATGGACGAAGACCGCGACCGCCTGCTGCAAATCGACGGCGCGATGCCGCGGCTGACGGCGATCCCGCGCGGCTGCGCGTTCAATCCGCGCTGCACTCGGGTCTTCGACCGCTGCCGCGCCGAGCGGCCCGAACTGATGCCGGCCGGCGCGACGCGCGCCGCCTGCTGGCGGGTCGAAGCGCCGGCCGGGGCCGCCGCATGACGACCGCGTCGCCGCTCGTCGAGGTGCGCGACCTGACAAAGACCTTCGACGTCTCCGCGCCCTGGCTGAACCGCGTCATCGAGCGCAAGACGCGGCAGTTCGTTCATGCGGTGGACGGGTTGAGCTTCACGATCGAGCGCGGCACGACGCTCGCGCTGGTCGGCGAGTCGGGCTGCGGCAAGAGCACCGTCGCGCGCATGCTCGTGGGCCTGTATGCGCCGACTTCGGGCTCGGTGCATTTCGACGGCGAGGACAGCGCGAAGACCCTCGCGTCATCGCGCGCGTCGGCGCTGCGGCGGCGCATGCAGATGATCTTCCAGGATCCGTATGCAAGCCTGAACCCGCGCTGGACGGTGCGCGACATCGTCTGCGAACCGATGCAGGAGCATGCCCTCGTCAAGACGAAGGATGCACTCGCGGCGAGGGTCGGCGAACTGCTGCAGGCGGTCGGGCTCACCGCGGCCGACATGGCGAAGTATCCGCATCAGTTCTCCGGCGGCCAGCGCCAGCGCATCTCGATCGCCCGCGCGCTCGCGACGCAGCCCGAGTTCCTGGTCTGCGACGAGCCGACGTCGGCGCTCGACGTCTCTGTGCAGGCGCAGGTCCTCAACATCATGAAGGACCTGCAGCGCGCGCAGGGCCTGACCTACCTCTTCATCTCGCACAACCTCGCCGTCGTGCGCCACGTCAGCGACCGGGTCGGCGTGATGTACCTCGGCCGCCTCGTCGAACTCGCCGACAAGGCCGATCTTTTCACGCGCCCACGGCATCCGTATACGCGCATGCTGCTCGACGCGATTCCGGACATCCACATGAGCGGACGCGAGCGCAGCCCGGTGCAGGGCGAGGTGCCCAATCCGCTCGACCCGCCAAGCGGCTGCTCGTTTCACCCGCGCTGCCCGCACGCCAACGCGCGCTGCCAGGCCGAACGCCCGGCAGCCTTCGAGGTCGGCGCCGCGATGGTTGCCTGCCACGCGGTGCAGGAAGGGCGGATCGGCTGAGCACGGCGCGCCGGCAAGCGCGCCGCCCCCGCGCTCAGAGCAGGTGTTCGCCGCGAAACAGGTCGGCCGCTCGTTCGCGGTCGCGGATCAATCGGGCATCGGCCTGCGACACCATCACCTCGGCCGCGCGGCCGCGCGAGTTGTAGTTGCTCGCCATGCTCATCGCGTAGGCGCCGGCAGAGAGTACGGCGACGAAATCGCCCGCTTCGACGGCGAGCAGCCGGTCGCGGCCCAGCCAGTCGCCCGATTCGCAGACCGGGCCGACGACGTCCCAGTTCCGCGCCGGTGCATCGCGCAGCGTCGTCGCGACGATCGCCATCCATGCCTCGTACATCGCCGGGCGCACGAGGTCGTTCATCGCCGCATCGACGATGCAGAAGTTGCGCGCTGCCGACGGCTTGAGGTAGAGCACCTCGCTCACGAGCACGCCGGCGTTGCCGACCAGCGAACGCCCCGGTTCGAGCACGATGCGCCGCTTGCCGTGGCCGCGCTCGTCGATGCGTGCCAGCAGGGCGCGCACCAGCGCCTCGGCCGACGGCGGCTGCTCGTCGGTATAGCAGATGCCGAGCCCGCCGCCGAGGTCGAGATGATGAAGCTCGATGCCCTGCGCCTCGATGCCCTCGACGAGGTCGAGCATGCGGTCGAGCGCGTCCCGATAGGGTTCGACCGCGGTGATCTGCGAGCCGATATGAAAATCGATGCCGGTCACCGCGAGCCCTGGCAGCGACGCGGCGTGCCGATACGCGGCGAGCGCCTCGTCGTGCGCGATGCCGAACTTGTTGCCCTTCAGGCCGGTCGAGATATAGGGGTGGGTGCGGGCATCGACGTCAGGATTGACGCGCAGGCTGACGCGCGCCGTTGTGCCCTCGGCGGCGGCGACCTGCGACAGCACTTCGAGCTCGGCGACGCTTTCGACGTTGAAGCACATCACGCCGGCCGCGAGCGCCTGGCGCATCTCGGCGCGGGTCTTGCCGACGCCGGAGAAGACGACCTTCGCCGGATCCCCGCCGGCGGCGATCACGCGTTCGAGTTCGCCGCCGGAGACGATATCGAAGCCGCAGCCGGCGCGCGCGAAGGTCTGCAGCACGGCCAGGTTCGAATTTGCCTTCAGCGCATAGCAGATCAGCGCATCGCGCCCGTCGAGCGCGCGCTGATAGCCGGCGAGCGCGGCCTGCATTGCGGCGCGCGAGTAGACATACAGCGGCGTGCCGAAGCGCGCTGCCAGATCGTCGAGCGCGCAGTCTTCGACGAACAGCCGCCGGCCGCGGTAGGCGATGTGGGCAGAATCCAAAAGCATCATCGTGGCGCCGATGCCGATGCCGCCGGGCTGGTTGCAATGGCCGCGCTCGCCGCCGATGCCGGCTGCGCGGCCGATGCGGCCGCAGGCGGCGGTTCGGGCAATCGCAGCGGGCCCCTCTGCCCGCAGCCGCCCGCCAGGCCGGCCCCGATCAGCGCCAGACAGGCGCGGGCCGCAATGCGTCCGCGTGCAGGCTGGCTCGGGTTCGGCGTGAACATGCGCGATCTTAGCGGGCCGTGGCGAGGTCCGGCCCTGTGCGCCGCGCGCGGCATCAGCGCCTGAAGATGTCGAGGATGCTGTTTCGCTCTTCCTCGGTCGGCGCCGCGGGCACCGTATCCTCGAGCCCGAGGCTGCTGACGCCGGCGTTGCCCGAGAACTCGTCGAAATACCACTCGCCGTCGCGGTTGACGACGCCTTCGGGCACCGGCAGGTCGTCTTCCACCGGGACGCCCTTGAGCGCGACGCGCATGAAGTCGATCCAGACCGGCAGCGCCAGCCCGCCGCCGGTTTCGCGGGCGCCGAGCTTGCGCGGCGTGTCGTAGCCGATCCAGGCGACGGCGACGATCGTGCGCTGATAGCCGGCAAACCAGGCGTCCATCGAGTCGTTCGTCGTCCCGGTCTTGCCGTAGATGTCGCCGCGCTGCAGCTTGACCTTCGCCGATGCCGCCGTCCCCGAGCGCGTCACTTCCTGCAGCAGGCTGTTCATGATGAAGATATTGCGCGCGTCGACGGTGCGTTCGGCCTCGGTCGGTGGCGCAAGCCGGGTGTCGGCGAGGACGTGCCCGCCGTCGTCGGCGATCCTGGCGATCAGCACCGGATCGACGCGATAGCCGCCGTTGGCGAAGACCGAGTACGCGGTCGCCATCTGCAGCGGGGTGACCGAACCGGCGCCGAGCGCCATCGTCAGGTACGCCGGGTGCTTGTCGGCGTCGAAGCCGAAGCGCGTCACCCACTGCTGCGCGTAGGACGGCCCGATCGCCTGCAGGATGCGGATCGAGACCATATTCTTCGACTTCGCGAGCGCCTTGCGCATCGTCATCGGGCCCTCGAACTTGCCGTCGTAGTTCTTCGGTTCCCACGCCTGGCTGCCGGTGGCGCCGGCGCTGAAGAAGAGCGGCGCGTCATTGATGATCGTCGACGGCGTGAAGCCCTTTTCGAGCGCCGCCGAATAGATGAACGGCTTGAAGCTCGAGCCCGGCTGGCGCCACGCCTGCGTCACGTGGTTGAACTTGCTCTTCGCGTAGTCGAAGCCGCCGACGAGCGCGCGCACCGCGCCGGTGCGCGGGTCGACGGCGACGAACGCCCCTTCGACCTCGGGCAGCTGGGTGATCGTCCAGGCATCCTTTTCGCCCTTCACGAGGCGGATCACCGCGCCGCGCCGAATCTGCGTCTTCGGATTGCCGTTCTCCGCGAGGCCCGATTCGACCGGCTTCAGGCCGGCGCCGGTGACGGTGACGAGTTCACCGCTTTGCAGCACCGCGACGACCTTCTTCGGGCTCACCTCGAGTGCGACGGCGGCGCGGATCTCGTCATTGTCGGGGTGGTCGGCGAGCGCTTCGGTAACCCGGGTGTCGAGCTGTGCCGGATCGGCCGGCAGGTCGACATAGGCCTCCGGGCCGCGGTAGAACTGGCGCTGCTCGTAGGTCATGATGCCGTTGCGCAGCGCGCGGTAGGCCGCCTCCTGCTCCTTCGCGGCTATCGTCAGCGTCACGTTCAGGCCGCGCGTATAGGCTTCGGCGCCGTACTGGGCGAAGACGAGCTGGCGCGCCGTCTCGGCGACATACTCGGCGTGCACCGGGAGCTCCTGGCGCGGGTGATAGACGAGCTTCTGGCCGATCGCCGCATCGCGCTGCGCGGCGGTGATGAAGCCGTTCTCCACCATCCGGTCGAGCACGTAGTGCTGCCGCGCGACGGCGCGCTTCGGGTTGGCGATCGGGTTGAACGCCGACGGCGCCTTCGGCAGCCCCGCGAGCATCGCCGCCTCGGCGAGCGTGATGTCCGCGAGCGGCTTGCCGAAGTAGGCCACACTCGCCGCGGCAAAGCCGTAGGCGCGCTGGCCGAGGTAGATCTGGTTCATGTAGAGCTCGAGGATCTTGTCCTTGCCGAGCGTGCTTTCGATCTTCAGCGCGAGCAGCACCTCGTAGAGCTTGCGCGACAGCGTCTTCTCGGTCGACAGGTAGAAATTGCGCGCCACCTGCATCGTGATGGTCGATGCGCCCTGTGTCCCGAGGCCGCTGAAATTGGCGAGTCCGGCGCGCAGCACGCCCTTGAAATCGACTCCGCCGTGCTCGTAGAAGCGCGCATCCTCGGCGGCGAGCACGGCCTGCTGCATCACTTTCGGGATCTCGGCGATCGGCGTGAAATCGCGCCGCTCCTCGCCGAACTCGCCGAGCAGCACGCCGTCCGCCGACAGGACGCGCATCGGCAGCTTGGGCTGGTAGTCGGTCAGCCCGCTGATCTCGGGCAGGTTCGGATAGGCGACCGCCAGCGCGACGGCGGCCAGCAGCAGCACCGACACGGCCGCCGCGCCCAGCAGGCCGGCGAGCACGCCCAGCATCCTCAGCGGCCAAGGGGTACGACCGGACCGTGCCTTCGGCTTGACGTTCGGCGCGTCTGCGGCGGCACGCCCGGCCGCGCGCTCGGTTTCGCTCATGTGGTTCCAGAGTTGGTAGGCGGGATTATAGAAAACGGGCTGTCCGCAGCCTTCAATCAGCATTGAAGTTCGCGCCGGGGTGTGCCGATAAGGGTCCACGAGCCGTTTCGATGGCACGCTTTCTGGCGGTTTTGGCGTGTGAGATTTGCAACGAAGGAGACCGCCCGAGGGGACAAACTCCTTTGTTTGTCAATATCTTTACTGCTAGCATTGAAGTGACTTCTTAACATTCCAGCGCACGCCGCGGCGTGTTGGGGGAACTGCGACGTGAGCTTTCTGGATATGTTGATGGGGCGCAAGCATCCGCCGATGATCGGGCTCGACATCAGCTCGTCCAGCGTCAAGCTGGTTGAACTCGAGCAATCCGCCGGCGGCGAATATGTGGTCGAGCGATTTGCTTCGGAAAGCTTCGAGAAGGGCTGGATCACCGACGGCCAGATCGAGAAGTTCGACGAGGTCGCCGAGGCGGTGCGCAAGGTCGTCGCCAAGAGCGGCAGCCGGACCAAGCAGGTCGTGATGGCGATGCCGCAGTCGGCCGTCATCACGAAGAAGATCATGCTCCCGGCCGGGCTGCGCGAGGAAGAACTCGAGGTTCAGGTCGAATCCGAGGCCAACCAGTACATCCCGTTCTCGCTCGACGAAGTGAGTCTGGACTTCTGTGTCATCGGGCCGAGCGCCACATCGGTCGGCGACGTCGAGGTGCTGATTGCCGCCTCGCGCAAGAATCTGGTGGAGGACCGCCAGGGCCTGGCCGAAGCGGCGGGCCTGAAGCCGGTCGTGCTCGATATCGAATCGCACGCCTCACGGCTTGCGATGAGCCGCCTGATCGCGGCGCTGCCGAACGAGGGCAAGGACGCGCTCGTCGCCCTGTTCGAGATCGGCGCCGATACGACGAGCCTCAAGGTGCTGCGCGACGACGAGATGCTCTACGACCGCGACCAGGCCTTCGGTGGCTCGCAGCTGACGCAGCTGATCTCGCGCCAGTATGGCTTCTCGTTCGAGGAGGCCGAGCAGAAGAAGCTCGCCGGCGACATGCCCGAGGATTACGAGCCGTCGATCCTCGTTCCCTTCGTCGACAGCCTGTCGCAGGAAATCGGCCGCGCGCTGCAGTACTTTTTCACCAGCACGCCGCACCACAAGGTGCACTACGTGATGCTGGCCGGCGGCACGGCGAGCCTGCCGGGGCTGAAGGACCGGGTGACCGAGCTGACCGGGTTCGCTTCGATGGTCGTCAACCCGTTCGAGGATATGAAGCTCGGCTCGGCAGTGCGCGAGAGCAAGCTGCGCCGCGAAGCGCCCTCCTACCTGACCGCCTGCGGCCTGGCGATGCGGAGGTTCGCGAAGTGATCCTCATCAACCTGCTCCCGCACCGGGAGGAACGGCGCAAGCGGCGCAAGGCCGCATTCTTCGCCGGCCTGGGCGTTGCCGCGGTGGCCGGGCTCCTGATCGTCGGCGCGTGGTATCTGCTCGTGCAGCAGATGATCTCCGCGCAGCAGGATCGCAACCAGTTCCTGAAGACCGAGATCGCCAAGCTCGAAGTCCAGATCAAGGATATCGCGACGCTGAAATCCGAGATCGAGGCGCTCAAGGCGCGCCAGAAGGCGGTCGAAAACCTGCAGACCGATCGCAATATTCCGGTCCACGTGCTCAACGACCTCGTCCGCCAGACGCCGGAGGGTGTCTATTTCACCTCGGTGAAGCAGAACGACCAGATGCTGGTGCTCGCCGGCATCGCGCAGACCAACGAGCGGGTCTCCGAGCTGCTGCGCAACCTGGCCTACAACGCCGAATGGCTGACCAAGCCCGAGCTGGTCGAGATTCGCGCCGCCAACGTCCAGACTGCGTCCCGAGAGCAAAAGCGCCTGTTCGACTTCTCGGTGCGCGTTGCCATCAAGCGGCCGCCGGATGCGAAGACCGACGAGGCGCAAGCCGCCACCAAGTCCGGCGCCGCGAAGGCGGCCAAGAAGTCCTGAAGGTGCGAGCGATGGCGACCCAAGCGAAATCCGGCAATATCGACGTGGGCGCTGCGTTCGAGCGCGCGGCGTCGCAGTTCCGCGGCCTCAATCCGAACGAACCGGGCCAGTGGCCCTGGCTGCCCAAGGCGACGACGTGGGCCGTGCTCGCGATCGCGGTCGTCGTCGTCGGCTGGTTCCTGCTGCTGTCGGACGCGCACGACGAACTCGACGCCGAGCGCGCCAAGGAGCCGGCGCTCAAGCAGGACTATCGCAGCAAGCTCGCCCAGGCGGTGAACCTCGAGGAACTGCGCAAGCAAAAGCTCCAGGTCGAGGAGTACGTGACGCAGCTCGAGAAGCAGCTTCCCGGCAAGGCCGAGATGGATGCGCTGCTGTCCGATATCAACCAGGCCGGCCTCGGGCGCGGCCTGCAATTCGAGCTGTTCCGCCCCGGCCAGGTCGTCGTCAAGGACTACTACGCCGAGTTGCCGATCGCGATCAAGGTCAGCGGCCGCTATCACGATATCGGCTCGTTCGCGGCCGACGTCGCCAACCTGTCGCGCATCGTGACCTTGCACAACATGAATATCACGGCCGGCAAGGACGCCGGCGGCCCGCTGACGATGGAAGCCACGGCGCGCACCTACCGCTACCTCGACGCCAGCGAGATCGAGGCGCAGCAGAAGGCAACCGCCAAACCGGGAGCGAAGAAATGAAGCGCCCCGCCATGACGACCTCGCGCTGGGCGGTGGCCGGCCTTGCCGTCGCGCTGCTGGCCGCCTGCAGCGGCGAGCAGGAAGAATTGCAGCAGTGGATGGAGCAGCAAAAGCGCGAGGTCAAGCCAAGCGTGCAGCCGCTGACGCCACCCAAGAAATTCGACCCGCAGCCCTACGCGGCGGCCGACGGCGTCGAGCCCTTCAGCCCGCAAAAGCTCCCCTCCGCGCTAAAGCAGGAACCGCGGCACCGAACCCGGGTGACCGCCGCCGAATACAACCGCCGCAAGGAGCCGCTCGAGGCCTTCCCGCTGGACAGCATGAGGATGGTCGGCAGCGTCGTGAAGGACGGCCGCACGTATGCGCTGCTGCGCGTGGATAGCCTGCTTTATCAGGTCAAACCGGGCGATTACCTCGGCCAGAACTACGGCAAGATCACCGGGATCACGGAAACCGGCGTCGCGCTGCGCGAGATCGTCCAGGACGCGGCCGGAGAGTGGATCGAGCGCCCAGCGTCACTCCAGCTTCAGGAGGGGACGCGATGAATGCACCGCAGGAGAAACGAATGACGAGCAATTGGCCCGCGCGGGCGTTGGCATTTGCCTTGCTGGCCGCCTCGACGATCTCGGCCTGGGCCGAAAACGCCATCCAGTCGATCACGAGTACGGTGCAGGCCGGCGCCGAGGTGGTTCGCGTCGAGTTCAAGGAGCCGCTCACCGCCCAGCCGAGCGGCTTCGCGGTACAGACGCCGCCGCGCATCGCGCTCGACCTGCCGGGCGTCGGCAATGCGATGGGCAAGCCCAAGGTCGAAATCAACCAGGGCAACCTGCGCTCGGCCAACGTCGCCGTCTCCGGCGACCGCGCGCGCCTCGTCTTGAACCTGAAGGCACCGGCCAACTATACGACCCAGATCCAGGGCAACGCGCTGCTCGTCGTGCTCGAGAACGTGCCGACCGCGCAGAACCGTACCACCACGGAGGCCGCGCCGGTGCAGTTCGCGCCGAGCCAGAATGCCTCCGCGCTCGCGTTGCGCGATATCGACTTTCGCCGCGGCACGGACGGCGCAGGGCGCGTCATCGTCGAACTGTCGAGCAACCAGGTCGGCGTCGACATCCAGCAAAAGGGCAAGTCGCTGGTCGTCGACTTCCTCAAGTCCACGCTCCCCGACAACCTGCGCCGCCGCCTGGACGTGACCGATTTCGGTACGCCGGTGACGGCTGTCACCGCGACCCAGGACGGCGACCGCGTGCGCCTCGTCGTCGAGCCGCAGGGCGCGTGGGAGCACAGCGCCTACCAGACCGACACCCAGTTCGTGCTCGAGGTGCGGCCGATCAAGGTCGACCCGAACAAGCTCGTGCAAGGCCCTGGCTTCTCGGGCGAGAAGCTGTCGCTCAACTTCCAGAACATCGAAGTGCGCGCCCTGCTGCAGGTGATCGCCGACTTCACGAACTTCAACGTCGTGACGAGCGACAGCGTGACGGGCACCGTCACATTGCGATTGAAGGACGTGCCGTGGGATCAGGCGCTCGACATCATCCTCGAAGCCAAGGGCCTCGGGATGCGCAAGTCGGGCAACGTGATCCTGATCGCTCCGAAGGAAGAGCTGGCCGCGCGCCGCCGCGCCGGCCTCGCCGCCGAGCAGGAAGTGCAGGCGCTCGAAGTCGTCAAGACGCAGGCCTTCCAGCTCAACTACGCGAAGGCCGAGGACGTGATGAAGCAGATTGTCGCCAACCAAGCGCTCGCGAACCAGCAGTCGGGCGGCGGCGGCAACGGCAACCGGCTGCTGTCGCCGCGCGGCGCCGTCAACTTCGACGTCCGCACGAACCAGGTCTTCGTCACCGACATTCCGTCCAAGATCGAGGAAGTCTCGAAGGTCATCGCCCGCATCGACATCCCGGTGCGCCAGGTGCAGATCGAAGCGCGCATCGTGATCGCCGACGACACCTTCGGCCGCTCGCTCGGCGTCAAGCTCGGCTTCGCCGACCTGAGCCTGAAGAACGGCTACGCGCCGGGCGTCAGCCTCGGCGGCAACAACCGGGCGACGGTCGGCGGCAACCTCGCCGCGGTCGGCGGCCAGACCGGGCAGATCCCCGGCCCGCTGTGGAACGACACCCAGTTCGTCAACCTGCCGGCCACAGCGCAGGGCGGCTTCAACCCGGCGACTTTCGCGCTGTCGCTGTTCTCGACCGGCGCGAGCCGCTTCCTGAACCTCGAGATTTCGGCGATGGAAGCCGACGGCAAGGGCAAGGTCGTCTCCAGCCCGCGCCTGATCACGGCCGACCAGCAGAAGGCGTCGATCAAGCAGGGCACGCGCATCCCCTACCAGGAGGCGACGTCGTCTGGCGCGACCGCCGTCTCGTTCGCCGACGCCGTGCTGCAGCTCGAAGTCACGCCGCAGATCACGCCCGAGGGCAATGTCATCATGGACGTGAAGATCGACAAGGACAGCGTCGGCCAGGTCTTCGCCGGCGTGCCGTCGATCAATACCAAGTCGATCGTCACCAAGGTGCTGGTCGAAAACGGCGGCACCGTCGTCATCGGCGGCATCTTCGAGCAGGTCGACCGCACCGACGTCTCGAAGGTGCCGTTCCTCGGCGACATCCCCGTCCTCGGCAACCTCTTCAAGACGACGACCAAGGGCTCGGAGCGGACCGAACTGCTGATCTTCCTCACCCCCAAGGTGATCAGCGACCGGGCCTCGCGCTGACGCGCCCCGGCAACTTTTCCAATAAACAGCGAGCGGGCAGGAGTTGAATCGATGCGAGTTCTCCACTGGATACTGATCTTCGTCGCCAGCCTGATGCTCGCGGCCTGCGGCGGGGGGGACAGCGTTCCCTATTGCGGGCCGGGCAAGGCAGGCTGTTCGAGCGGGGGCGGGGGTGGCACCGGTGGCACGACGGGCTCGCCGACGCTCATCCTCTCGATCTCCTCGACCACCGTGACCTCTGCCGCTCCGGCCACAGTGACGGCAACGGCAAAAGACGCCAAAGGCGCGGCGCTGGCGGGTCAGGTCGTCAGCTTCTCGACGAACGGCGGTTTGGGCGTCTTCGATGCCAATTCGGTGTTGACGGACGAGAAGGGCGTTGCAACGGTCCGTCTCTCCCCGGCTGGCCCGACCGCGAACGGAGCGGACCTCGTCGTTGCCAAGGTGACTGGCACCGGGGCCGACACGTCGGGAACTATCGGATTCCAGGTCGTGGCGGCGAGCGTGCCGCCGGTCGGATCTCCGACGCTCGCGATCGCGCTTTCGGATACGAAGGTGACCGCAGCGGCGCCGGTTACCGTGACCTCGACCCTCAAGGACGCCGCCGGCAATCCGCTTGCCAATGCGGTCGTCAAGTTCTCGACCATAGACGGGCTCGGCGCATTCAATCCTTCGTCTGCGCTCACCAATGCGAGCGGCGTAGCGAGCGTGAAGCTGTCGCCAGCCACGTCGACGACGAATGGTGCCGATCTTGCCGTTGCGACGACGACGGTTGCCGGCACGCTCATTACCTCGACCGCGGGCTTTACGGCCTCCTCGGCCGGGGCACCGGCGACCGGCAATGCGTCGATCGCGCTCACGCTCTCGAGTACGACGGTCACGACACTGACGCCGGCAAACGCCGTCGCGGTCGTCAAGGACACGACCGGCGCCGGCGTGCCGGGACTCGTCGTCAAATTCAATACGGTCGACGGGCTCGGGGTCTTTGCCGTCAGCTCGGCTTTGACCGATGCGAGCGGTACGGCCTCGGTTGTCCTGTCTGCGGTTGGAGCCGGGCAGAGCGGCGCCGACCAGGTGATCGCGTCGACGACCTTCAACGGTGCCGCGCTCCAGGCGACCCAGGGTTTCCAGTTGATCGCGACGAGCGCGACGATCTCCGGCTTCAGCGCCGACATAGGCGGCAGCCCTCTTGCAGCGTACGGCCAGTCCAACTTGACGGTCACCGTCGCTGGAGCGCCCCCGGGCACACCGGTGAACCTCGCCGTCAACTCCGATTGCGTGGCGAAGGGCAAGGCCACGGTGACGCCGGCGTCGACCTTCACGACGACCGGAACGGCAACCTTCACCTATCGGGATGCGGGCTGCGGTGCGGTTGTCAGCAACGACTCGCTCCAGGCCAGCATCGTCGGCACGAGCGCAACGCGTTCGCTGAAAGTCGATCTGACGAAGCCGGATGTGTCGGGTATCACCTTCACTTCGGCGTCGCCGCAGACGATCTATTTGAAGGGTTCCGGCCTGACCGAGACCTCGACTGTCACCTTCACTGTCGTCGACACCGCGGGCAACGGGCTGCCGAACCAGAGCGTCACCCTGGCGCCGACGACCTTGTCGGGCGGGCTCACGATCGACGGCGGGTCCGCCCCGGTGACGAAGCTCAGCGACAGTCTGGGTCACGTCAGCGTTCTCATCAACTCCGGAACGGTGCCCACGCCGGTGGGCGTTCGAGCAACGCTGGGCAGCGCGACGACGGTTTCGAGCGCGCTGTCGATCGCGGTCGGTCTGCCCTCGCAACTGAACTTCTCGCTGTCGCAGACGACGCTGAATATCGAGGGCTACGACGTCGACGGCACGGCGAACCAGTATTCGATCATCGCGTCCGATCGGCTTGCCAATCCGGTGCCGGTGGGGACCTCGATCAACTTCATCGCCGAAGGCGGCCAGATCGAGCCGATCAAGACGACCGAACTGGTGGCCGGCATTGCCCGCACGAGCGCCAATTTCGTCTCGGCCTCGCCGCGGCCGCTGGACGGGCGCGTGACGGTGCTCGCCTATACGCTGGGTGAGGAGTCGTTCCTCGATACGAACGGCAACAACATCTGGGACAGCCCACCGGATACCGCCTTCCAGGATCTCGGTTCGGTATTCATGAGCCGCAACTTCCTGCAGAAGTACTTCTCGGCGACCGATCAGTTGATTCCGCTGAACATCCCCGGCGGCGATGCGAACAAGCCTTGCGTTGCGGTCGGCTCGCCGTTGCTGGCACTCAACGTCACGATTCCGACCGTCGGCGGCAGCACCTGCGACGGCAAGTGGGGTCGTGCCTACGTTCGGCGCGCAGCCGAAACGGTGCTTTCGACCTCGGTCGCGCGTCCGGTCTGGGCTTCGCCGCCGTCGGGGTTGAATGCGAACCCGGGCATGGCCTGCGCGAAGGCCCAAGACAGGACGACCGACCCGGGCAATCCGCAGGACTTGATCACGGGTTACAACGATTCGACAGGCGCCCCAGTGCGCAACTCGGGTCCGCTGTATCTGCTCGGTGGATCGACGACGTTGTACAACCTGCCGAAGGCGAGCGTATTCAGCTTTGTCGTCGCCGACAACAACCCGGTGCGCCTGAATCCTGTCGCAGCGCGAAGCGCGATCACGGTGAGCGGGACCGAAGGTCTGACGGTGAGTGTCGTCGGCGGCTCGCCGGTGCCGAGTTCTTCGAACGCGACCTTCGCGAGCGTCAGCGTGAGCTTCACGGGGTCGGTATCGGACGGTGTGGTGACGATCAACGTCACGTCGCCTGGCGGCGTCACAACGACGACGTTCCAGAGCGTGTCGATGAATCCGCCAGCGAACGGCACGACGCCTTGCCCCTGATCACCCTGATCGGCCTGCCGGGGGTCGGTAAATCCACCGTCGGCAGGCACCTCGCCCGCAACCTCGGCTGCCGGTTCGTCGATTCGGATGCCGAGATCGAGAAGCGCCTCGGCTGCACGATCCGCGACTTCTTCGAGCGTGAGGGCGAGGCGGCGTTTCGGGAGGTCGAACGCGAGGTGATCGCCGAACTCGCGGGCGCCGAAGGCGGCGTGCTCGCGACCGGCGGCGGTGCGGTGCTCGCCGAGGCGAACCGCCAGGTGCTGCGCGACGCCTCGACCGTCGTCTACCTGCGCTCCAAGCCGGAAGACCTGTTTCGCCGCCTGCGGCACGATACGCACCGCCCGCTGCTGCAGGTGCGCGACCCGCTGCGCAAGCTGCGCGAGTTGTTCATGCAGCGCGATCCGCTGTACCGCCGTACGGCGCATTTCACGATCGATACCGGCCGGCCCTCGATCCCCGGTCTGGTCAACATGATCCTGATGCAGCTCGAGCTGGCCGGCCTCGTCGATCCGTCGCTCGTGCCGTCGCCGGTCGAGCCGAGGGTGCTCGAGCACTAGCGCCGAGCTTCGGGGCTTGTTCACGCCCGTACACTGGGCGGCATGCAAGAGACCACCGATTCCACGCTGCGCGTCCCCATCGCGCTTGGCGAGCGAAGCTATGCGATCCTGATCGGCAGCGGGTTGCTCGACGCGGCGTCGAGCTTCGACGGGCTGCCGCGATCGCCTTGCGCGGTGATCGTCACCGACGCGACGGTTGCGCCGCTCTACGCCGAGCGCCTGCACCGCGCGCTTGCGGCGCGCCACGCGCGCGTCACGAGAATCGAACTGCCGGCCGGCGAGGCGCACAAGGACTGGTCCTCGCTCGACGCGATCTTCGACGCCTTGCTCGCCGCGAACTGCGACCGCAAGACGCTGCTCTATGCGCTCGGCGGCGGGGTGGTCGGCGACGTGGCCGGCTTTGCCGCCGCCTGCTACATGCGCGGCATCGACTTCGTGCAGGTGCCGACGACGCTGCTCGCGCAGGTCGACTCGTCGGTCGGCGGCAAGACGGCGATCAACCATCCGCGCGGCAAGAACATGATCGGCGCCTTCCACCAGCCGCTGCGCGTGGTTGCCGATCTGGCGACGCTCGCGACGCTGCCGCGGCGCGAGATCGCCGCCGGGCTCGCCGAGGTGATCAAGTACGGCCCGATCGCCGACGACGCGTTCCTCGGCTGGCTCGAAGCGAACATCGACGCCTTGCGCGCGCTCGACGCCGAAGCACTCGCGCACGCGGTGCGCCGGTCGTGCGAGATCAAGGCCGGCGTCGTCGCGCAGGACGAGCGCGAAGGCGGGCTGCGCGCGATCCTGAACTTCGGCCATACCTTCGGCCATGCGATCGAGACCGGCCTCGGTTATGGCGAGTGGCTGCACGGCGAGGGCGTTGGCTGCGGCATGGTGATGGCGGCCGATCTGTCGGTGCGGCTCGGGCTGATCGATGCGGCGTATGCAAAACGCCTCGCGCGGCTCATCGAGCGCGCCGGGCTGCCGACGGTCGGCCCGGCGCTCGGCGCCGAGCGGTATCTCGCGCTGATGCGCGGCGACAAGAAGGCCGAGGACGGCGCGATCCGCTTCGTCGTCATCGATGCGCCGGGCCGGGCCTCGGTGCGCGCCGCGCCGGATGCGATGGTGGCCGACGTGATCGCCGCGCACACCCGCGCCTGACGGGCGATGACGCAACGCTACGCGTGCGACCCGCTGCGTTCGCGCGGCAGGCGCCACGCGAGCGATGCGGCGCCGTCGGCGGACGCATTCCAGCGCGACCGCGACCGGATCGTGCACTGCACGGCGTTTCGCCGCCTCGTCTACAAGACGCAGGTTTTCCTGAACCACGAAGGCGATCTGTTTCGCACCCGGCTCACGCATTCGCTCGAGGTTGCGCAGCGCGGCCGGGCCATCGCGCGCGAACTGGGCCTGGACGAGGATCTGGTCGAGGCGATCGCGCTTGCGCACGACCTCGGCCACACGCCGTTCGGCCATGCGGGGCAGGACGCGCTGAACGACTGCCTGCGCGCCGTGCAGGCGGATGCCGGCTTCGAGCACAACCTGCAGAGCCTGCGCGTCGTCGATGCGCTCGAGGAGCGCTTCCCCGATTTCGACGGCCTGGACCTGAGCTTCGAGACGCGCGAAGGCATCCTGAAGCACTGCTCGCGCCGCCATGCGCAGCGACTCGAAGACCGCGAGCCGGGCGGCGTCGGGCGCCGCTTTCTGGACGGCACGCAGCCGAGCCTCGAGGCGCAGCTGTGCAACCTCGCAGACGAGGTGGCGTACAACGCGCACGACATCGACGACGGCGTGCGCTCCGGGCTGCTGACGGTCGAGCAGCTTGCCGAGGTCGAGATGTTCGACGCCTGCCGGCGCGAAGCGCTGGCCGCATTTCCGCAACTCGAAGGGCGCAGGCTGCTGTTCGAGATCATCCGCCGCATGGTTTCGCGCCAGGTCGGCGACCTGGTCGCGTCGACCCGCGCGGCGCTCGGCGCCGCCGCGCCGGCCAATGTCGATGCGGTGCGCGCCGCGGCCAGGCCCCTTGTCCGGTTCAGCGCGCCGATGCGCGAGCAAGGCGCGCAGTTGAAGCGCTTCCTGCACGCCAATCTCTACCGGCATCCGCAGGTCGTCGAGACGACCGATCGCGCACGCCGCGTGATCGCCGATCTGTTCGCCGTCTATGCCGGCGACGAGGCCGCACTGCCGCCAGCCGTGGCCGCCCTGCCGAAGCGCCATCGCGCGATCGCAGACTACATCGCCGGCATGACCGACCGCTTCGCGCTGCGCGAGCACGAGCGGCTGACGGGGCAGACGCTGTTTCCGTGAACGCGGCACTTCTGTCTTCGAAGGTTTGAGGCATGGCGCGATTGGCCCGGCTTTCGGCCGCGAACCAGGTTCAGTTGCTCGTCCAGCGCGGCAATAACGGCCAGCCGACCTTCATCGACGACGACGATCGAAACGTCTTTCTGGCGCTGCTGCGCAACGCCGCGCTCGACCATCGGGTCGCGATCCACGCCTATGCACTGACCGGCAACGAGGTCATGCTGCTCGCGACGCCTGCCGATGCCGGCGGCACGAGCCGCATGATGCAGACGCTGGGCCGGCGCTACGTCGCCCGCTTCAACCGCCGCCACGGCCGCAGCGGCACGTTGTGGGAAGGGCGATTCCGATCGACGGTGATCGAAGCGGCGCTGCACCTGCGCGAATGCATGTGCTTCGTCGAACTCGCGCCGCTGCGCGCCGGGCTCGTACAGGCGGCGGCCGACTGGCCGTGGTCGAGCGCGCGCCATCACCTCGGGCACTTCAGTGATCCGCTGGTGACCGACGCGCCGCTCTACTGGGCCACCGGCAATACGCCCTTCGAGCGGGAAGTCGCCCATCAACGCCTGCTGGAGCGAGCACTCACCCGCGAGCAGGTGCTCGCAATCGATGGCGCGCTGCGCAAGGGCTGGGTCTATGGGTCGGACGCCTTTGCGTCCCGGATCGAATCGCAGACTGCGCGCCGTGCGCAGCCGCTGCGTCCTGGGCGGCCCCGTCAGAGTCGGTGACGGAATGGCGATTTACTATGTCCCTGATTTAATGTTTTTTGTTCGACATCCAAAGTTTTAGGAGTCTGACCCCGTTTAATTGTGGGCAAGTGATTGCTGCATTGCACTATTCTCGATGCTTCGAAGAACCGAATGCGGAGCGTGCGATGCCGATGACCACCACCGAGCCCGTCGAGCCCGCGCCGCCCGGCGCGCAGGAGATCCAGACCGCCGCGCGCGACGGGCTGTATGCGAGCGGCATGGAGCACGACGCCTGCGGTGTCGGCTTCGTCGCCGATATCAAGGGCCGCAAGGCGCATCACATCATCGAGCAGGGCCTGCAGATCCTGAAGAACCTCGACCATCGCGGCGCGGTCGGCGCCGACAAGCTGATGGGCGACGGCGCCGGCATCCTGATCCAGATTCCGGACGAGTTCTATCGCGCCGAGATGGCGGAGCGCGAAATCACGCTGCCGCCGCCCGGCGAGTACGGCGTCGGCATGGTGTTCCTGCCGAAGGAGCATGCGTCGCGCCTGGCGTGCGCGCAGGAGCTCGAGCGCGCGATTCGCCGCGAGGGCCAGGTCCTGCTCGGCTGGCGCGACGTGCCGGTCGATGCGTCCATGCCGATGTCGCCCGCGGTGCGCGCGAAGGAGCCGGTGATCTGCCAGGTCTTCATCGGCCGCGGCGCCGACGTGATCGTCCCCGACGCGCTCGAGCGCAAGCTCTACGTCATCCGCAAGACGGCGTCGAGCGCGATCCAGCGCCTGAAGCTCAAGCACAGCCGCGAGTACTACGTGCCGAGCATGAGCTGCCGCACGGTGATCTACAAGGGCCTGCTGCTCGCCGATCAGGTCGGGCAGTACTACCGCGACCTGCAGGATGCGCGCGTCGTCTCGGCGCTCGCGCTCGTGCACCAGCGCTTCTCGACCAATACCTTCCCCGAGTGGCCGCTCGCGCATCCGTTCCGGATGGTCGCGCACAACGGCGAGATCAATACCGTGAAGGGCAACTTCAACTGGATGCGCGCGCGCCAGGGGGTGATGAAGTCGCCCGTCCTCGGCGACGACCTGCAAAAGCTCTACCCGATCACCTTCGAGGGGCAAAGCGACACCGCGACCTTCGACAATGCGCTCGAGCTGCTGACGATGAGCGGCTACCCGCTCGCGCATGCGGCGATGATGATGATCCCCGAGGCGTGGGAGCAGCACACCCAGATGGACGAGCGTCGCCGCGCGTTCTATGAGTACCACGCCTCGATGCTCGAGCCCTGGGACGGGCCGGCGGCGATGGTCTTCACCGACGGCAAGCAGATCGGCGCGACGCTCGACCGCAACGGCCTGCGCCCGGCGCGCTATATCGTCACCGACGACGACCTCGTCGTCCTCGCGTCCGAGACCGGCGTGCTGCCGATCCCGGAGAACCGGATCGTCAAGAAGTGGCGCCTGCAGCCGGGCAAGATGTTCCTGATCGACCTCGAGCAGGGCCGCATCGTCGACGACGAGGAGTTGAAGACGCAGTTCGCGAACGCCCGGCCGTACCGGCAGTGGATCGACAACGTGCGCATCCGGCTCGATTCGATCGCGCTCGTCGAGCCGGGCCGGCCGTCGCGCTTCGGCGAATCGCTGCTCGACCGCCAGCAGGCGTTCGGCATGACGCAGGAGGACATCAAGTTCCAGCTCGCGCCGATGGCGGCGGCCGGCGAGGAGGCGATCGGCTCGATGGGCAACGACACGCCGCTGGCCGTGCTGTCGGACAAGAACAAGCCCTTCTACAACTACTTCAAGCAGCTCTTCGCGCAGGTCACGAACCCGCCGATCGACCCGATCCGCGAGGCGATCGTGATGTCGCTCGTCTCGTTCATCGGCCCGAAGCCGAACCTGCTCGACATCAACGCGGTGAACCCGCCGACGCGGCTCGAGGTGTCGCAGCCGATCCTCGACTTCGACGACATGGCGCGGCTGCGCCAGATCGAACGCCGCACCGGCGCCAAGTTCAAGAGCCACGAACTCGACATCACCTATCCGCTCGCCTGGGGCTTCGAGGGCGTCGAGGCCAAGCTCGCGTCGCTCTGCGCCGAGGCGGTCGACGCGCTGCACGACGGCTACAACATCCTCATCATCAGCGACCGGCGCATGGACCGCCGCCATGTCGCGGTGCCGGCGCTGCTCGCGCTATCGGCGATCCACCAGCATCTGGTGCGCGAGGGCCTGCGCACGACGGCCGGGCTGGTCGTCGAGACGGCGTCGGCGCGCGAGGTGCACCACTTCGCTCTGCTCGCCGGCTACGGCGCCGAGGCGATCCACCCGTATCTGGCGCTGGAAACGCTCGTCGATCTGCACGACGAGCTGCCCGCCGAGCTGACGGCCGAGAAGGCGATCGGGAACTACGTGAAGGCGATCGGCAAGGGCCTCTCGAAGATCATGTCGAAGATGGGCGTCTCGACCTACATGTCGTACTGCGGCGCGCAGCTGTTCGAGGCGATCGGCCTGGACAAGCCCTTGATCGAGAAATACTTCCGCGGCACGGCGAGCCAGATCGGCGGCATCGGCGTGTTCCGCGTCGCCGAGGAGGCGATCCGGATGCACCGCGCGGCGTTCGGCGCCGACCCAGTGCTCTCGGGTGCGCTCGACGCCGGCGGCGACTACGCCTGGCGCGTGCGCGGCGAGGAGCACATGTGGACGCCCGACGCGATCGCCAAGCTGCAGCACAGCGTGCGCGCCCCGGACGGCGGGCGCTTCGACACCTACAAGGAGTACGCGCAGATCATCAACGACCAGTCGCGCCGCCACATGACGCTGCGCGGGCTGTTCGAGTTCAAGTTCGATCCGGCGAAGGCCATCCCGCTCGACGAGGTCGAGCCGGCGAGCGAGATCGTCAAGCGCTTCGCGACCGGCGCGATGTCGCTCGGCTCGATCTCGACCGAGGCGCACGCGACGCTCGCCGTCGCGATGAACCGCATCGGCGGCAAGAGCAATACCGGCGAGGGCGGCGAGGACCCGGCGCGCTACCGCAACGAACTGGCGGGCATCCCGATCGCCGAAGGCACGACGCTCGCCGGCGTCGTCGGCGCCAAGGTGATCGCGTCCGACTACGCGCTGCAAGCCGGCGATTCGCTGCGCAGCAGGATCAAGCAGGTCGCCTCGGGGCGCTTCGGCGTGACGACCGGCTACCTCGGCTCGGCCGATCAGATCCAGATCAAGATGGCGCAGGGCGCGAAGCCCGGCGAGGGCGGCCAGCTGCCGGGCGGCAAGGTCAGCGAATATATCGGCTACCTGCGCCACTCGGTGCCGGGCGTCGGCCTGATCAGCCCGCCGCCGCACCACGACATCTACTCGATCGAGGACCTGGCGCAACTGATCCACGACCTGAAGAACGCGAACCAGCACGCGAGCATCAGCGTCAAGCTCGTCAGCGAGGTCGGCGTCGGCACCGTCGCGGCCGGTGTCGCGAAGGCCAAGGCCGACCATGTCGTGATCGCCGGCCACGATGGCGGCACCGGCGCCTCGCCGTGGTCGAGCATCAAGCATGCCGGAACGCCGTGGGAGCTGGGCCTCGCCGAGACGCAGCAGACGCTGGTGCTGAACCGCCTGCGCGGGCGCATCCGCGTCCAGGCCGACGGCCAGATGAAGACCGGACGCGATGTCGTGATCGGCGCGCTGCTCGGCGCCGACGAGTTCGGCTTCGCGACCGCGCCGCTCGTCGCCGAGGGCTGCATCATGATGAGGAAGTGCCACCTCAACACCTGCCCGGTCGGCGTCGCAACGCAGGACCCGGTGCTGCGCGCCAAGTTCACCGGCCGGCCCGAGCACGTGGTGAACTACTTCTTCTTCGTCGCCGAAGAGGCGCGCCGCATCATGGCGCAGCTCGGCGCGCGCACGCTCGAAGAGCTGATCGGCCGCAGCGATCTGCTCGACACCCGGCCCGGCATCGCGCACTGGAAGGCCTGCGGGCTCGATTTCAGCCGCATCTTCCAGCAGCCGGCGGCGCCGCCCGAAGTCGCGCGCCGCCAGGTCGAGGCGCAGGACCACGGCCTCGAGGGTGCGTTCGACGTGCGGCTGATCGAGAAGTGCCGCCCCGCGCTCGAACGCGGCGAGAAGGTGCAGTTCATGGAGGAGGTGCGCAACGGCAACCGCACGGTCGGCGCGATGCTGTCGGGTGAGCTCGTGCGCCGCCACCCCGACGGGTTGCCCGACCACACGATCTTCATGCAGATGGAGGGCACCGGCGGGCAGAGCTTCGGCGCCTTCCTCGCCCGCGGCATCACGCTCTACCTGATCGGCGACGCCAATGACTACACCGGCAAGGGGCTGTCGGGCGGGCGCATCGTGGTGCGGCCGAGCATCGAGTTCCGCGGCGACGCGACGAAGAACATCATCGTCGGCAACACCGTGCTGTACGGCGCGACGAGCGGCGAGGCGTTCCTGCGCGGCGTCGCCGGCGAGCGCTTCGCGGTCCGCCTGTCGGGCGCGACGGCGGTCGTCGAGGGCACCGGCGACCATGGCTGCGAGTACATGACCGGCGGCACCGTCGTCGTGCTCGGCACGACCGGCCGCAATTTCGCCGCCGGCATGAGCGGCGGCATCGCCTATGTCTACGACGAGGATGGCGGCTTCGCGAGCCGCTGCAACCCGGCGATGGTCGCGCTCGAGCGCGTGCTGCCGGCGGCCGAGCAGATGGCTGGCGGCGGTGACGTGCTGCGCCATCGCGAGGGCGGCGTGGCGCAGGCCGATGAGACGCTGCTCAGGAAACTGATCGAATCGCACCACCGCTGGACCGGGTCGCTGCGCGCGCGCGACATCCTCGACCACTGGGCCGAGCGCAGGCCGCGATTCGTCAAGGTCTTCCCGCACGAGTACCGGCGCGCGCTCGCCGAGATGCACGCCGCGCGCGAGGCCGACCACACGATCGCGAAGGCGAAGGTGCCCGAGCTGGCCGCGCATGCGGAGGGCAAGGGCTGATCGACGGGCGAACGCACAAGCGACGGAGCATCAAGCAGATGGGAAAGATCACCGGCTTTCTGGAGTACGAGCGGCTGGAGGAAGGCTACGCGCCGGTCCAGGTGCGGCTGAAGAATTTCAACGAGTTCGTCGTCGGCCTGAAGACCGACGAGGCGCGCATCCAGGGCGCGCGCTGCATGGATTGCGGCACGCCGTTCTGCCTCAACGGCTGCCCGGTCAACAACGTCATTCCGGACTTCAACGACCTCGTCTACCGCGACGACTGGAAGCGTGCCTTCGAGGTGCTGGATTCGACCAACAGCTTTCCCGAGTTCACCGGCCGCATCTGCCCCGCGCCGTGCGAGGCGGCGTGCACGCTGAACGTGAACGACGATCCAGTCGGCATCAAGAGCATCGAGCACGCGATCATCGACCGCGCCTGGGCCGAGGGCTGGGTCGTGCCCCGGCCCGCCGCGACCCAGAGCGGCAAGACGGTCGCCGTCGTCGGCTCCGGGCCGGCCGGGCTTGCCGCCGCGCAGCAGCTCGCGCGCGCCGGCCACGCGGTGACGGTATTCGAGAAGAACGATCGGCTCGGCGGCCTGCTGCGCTACGGCATCCCCGACTTCAAGCTCGACAAGTCGCACATCGAACGTCGCATCGAGCAGATGCGCGCCGAGGGGGTCGAATTCCGCACCGGCATGCTGGTCGGCAGCCTGCCCGAGGGGAGTGCCGTCACGAACTGGGCCAAGGCGTCGATCGGCGCCGAACAGCTGCTCGCCGAATTCGACGCCGTGCTGCTTGCCGGCGGTGCCGAGCAAAGCCGCGACCTGCCGGTGCCGGGGCGCGATCTCGACGGCGTCCATTTCGCGATGGAGTTCCTGCCGCAGCAAAACAAGGTCAATGCCGGCGACAAGCTCAAGAAGGAGGGCATCGCGCAGATCCGCGCCGACGGCAAGCATGTGATCGTGATCGGTGGCGGCGATACCGGCAGCGACTGCGTCGGCACGAGCAACCGGCACGGCGCGAAGAGCGTGACCCAGTTCGAGCTGCTGCCGATGCCGCCCGAGCACGAGAACAAGCCGCTCGTCTGGCCCTATTGGCCGATCAAGCTGCGCACCTCGTCGAGCCACGAGGAAGGCTGCGGGCGCGAGTTCGCGATCGCGACCAAGGAATTCCTCGCCGGCGAGGGCAGGGACGCGCGCAAGGTGAAGGCCCTGAAGGCGGTGCGCGTGCAATGGGAGGGCGGCAGGATGGTCGAACTGCCGGGCAGCGAGCAGACGCTGGCGGCCGACCTCGTTCTGCTCGCGATGGGCTTCACGAGCCCGATGGCGGCGACGCTCGAAGCCTTCGGCGTCGAGCGCGACGCGCGCGGCAACGCGTTGGCGCACACCGAGGCCGAAGGCGGCTATGCGACGAATGCGGCCAAGGTCTTTGCCGCCGGCGACATGCGGCGCGGCCAATCGCTTGTCGTCTGGGCGATCCGCGAGGGTCGACAAGCCGCCCGCGCCGTCGACGAGTTCTTGATGGGCGCGAGCGATCTGCCACGCTGAGCGCCCCTCGCGGATCGCCCTGCGGGCGAATCGACGAACGCGCGGGCGCGAGCCCGCGCGGCGCGAGGGTCGACAGGCGGTGCGCGCCGTCGACAAGTACCTCGTGGGCGCGAGCGATCTGCCACGCTGAGCGCCCCTCGCGGATCGCCCTGCGGGCGAATCGACGAACGCGCGGGCGCGAGCCCGCGCGGCGCGAGGGCCGACAGGCGGTGCGCGCCGTCGACAAGTACCTCGTGGGCGCGAGCGATCGCTAGCGCTCAGCCGCAGCGCCGTCTACGCCGCGATCGGCTGCAGCGCCTTGTTCGGCGCTTTCGATGTTCTGACCGATACGCCAAAGCACGCCGGTTGGATCATCCACTGTGAAGTCGCGGATGCCCCACGGGCGATCGGCGGGAGGCAGCACCCGGACACCGTACTTCTTCCCAAGCTGATTCGAGGCAACGTGCTGCCACCAAACCTCTACGTCCTCGACCAACATATGCATCATGAAATTGTTGGCGTGCGCTTCCACGTAGAAGCGCTGAAGCAGGAAACTGGATCGACCAGTATGAAAGTAGGCCAGATCGTCGGAGGACCAGGCAAGCTCGAATCCCAAGTCTGTGTAGAAGCGCTTCGAAAGCTCGAAGTCTCTCGCGGGCACGAAGGCTTTGATCTCCACTGTGGCCATGTTGGTCATGCCTGTCATGCGTACTCCTCTGACGCCGAACTGCTACGCTGGCCGCGCCTCCCGGCTCGGGCCGGTCAGCGCGTGAAGGTCAGGCTGCGAAAGCTCTGCTTGCGGTCCTCGAGCTTCTTGCAGGGCTTGCCTTGCTCGATGACGCCGCCGTCGTCGCTGATCAGTTGCCACTGTACGCCGCCGGGCCAGCCGAACAGCGCCTCTGGGCGCAGCGTGCCGAGCGCCGGCTGCGTGAGCGGCTGGGGCGCGTCGCTGCCGCCACGCCAGTGGAACAGGGCGAAGCTGCCGTCGTCGGCGACGGGTCCGCCGACCAACAGGTAGCCATCGGCGGTGCGCGCCATCGCGCGCACGCCGCGCCCGCCCAGATCCAGCGCGATCGCCGGGCCGAAGCGTGGCGCCTGGCCGACGATCACGTCGGCCGGGTTCAGCAGCGGCAGCACCAGCGCCCTGCCCGCGCGCAGCGGGTTGCGAAAGCCGATCAGCAGCGCCCCGTCGCCGGTATGCGTCAGGCCTTCGATATTCAGGCCGCCGACGGCCTCGGGCGCCTTGACGGCCGCCTGCCCGAGCTGCCATTCGCGTCCGGCCTCGCTCGCGATGATGGCCTCGCGCAGGCGGGCTGGCGCGTCGCCCACCGGCCGCAGCGCCGGCAGCGCGCCGCCAGGCTCGATATCGGTGGCGAAGAAGCGGTCGCGCGCCGGCGCGGGCCGGCCCTTGCGGTCGCGACCCATCGAACCCATCCAGTAGATGCGATCGCCAACCCGCGTCCCGGCCTCGAGATCGGCCTCGTCGCCGCCGGTGCGCAGAAAATCGTCCAGCGCCACCTTTGCCAGCACTTGCGGGCGGCCATGCTCGTAGATGTGCAAGACGTTCTTCTCGTCGCTCGCGACGACGAAGTGGCGCTCGTCCAGCGCCGCGGCGGCGGAGGCATCGCACATGCCCTCGTAGCGCTCCACCGTCTGCGCCAGACCGGCGAGGCTCCACACCAGCGGCAGGATGGCCAGCAGTGGCGATTTTGGCCAGCCCGCGCGGCCCGAGGGCCGCGTTGCGCAAGGCTGGGTGCCGCGAACCCGCAAGCCGCGGCAAGTTGGAGAATTCATGGCGTGCTTCGGGATGCCGGCGTCATCGCGGGCGTTCCCGGTTCCCGGTCCGGCACGTGCAGCAGGAATTCGGGGATATCGGGCAGCCCGTCGATGAAGGTTCCCTTCTTCCTGCCGTCGATCGAGAAGCGGCGAACCCGCTGCTTGAAGCGCTCGGCCACGTACAGGTCGCCGTCCGGACCGATGGCGAAGCCCGACGGCGCCGCGAGCTTGCCGCCGACGATGACTTCGGCCTTGAGCTTGCCCGCCGGAGGTTCGGCCGGGATCGCATAGGCGAGGATGCTGCCGCTGCCGGCGGCGCCGATATAGAGCGTCTCCGAGGCCAGCACCAGGTGCACCGGCTTGTGCAGCCATTTGCCGCGGATGCGCGCGATCAGCCTTCCGGTGCGCACTTCGAAGATCTTGACCGCATCGGCCGCCTCGTCGGCGACGTAGAGCAGCCCGCGATGCACGATGATGCCGCGCACCGAGTGGTGCGGCCGGCCGTGCACGTCGAGCACGACTTCCAGCCCCTGCGGCGGCGGCACGTCCTGCAGCGGCGTGTTGCCGGCATCGGGCAGCCCGCCATGCGCCGAAGCGACGACCGTGCCGGCAAGGAAGCGCCCGCCCGGGAAGGTCCGGCGCAGATGCGACGCGACCGCCGCCGGCCGGCCCTGTTCCGGCCGCAGCGCGATCACCGTATTCGTATCCTGGCAGGAGATGTAGATGCGGCCGTCGTCGCCGACATCGACATCGAACGGATGGACGAGTGCCGGGACCTGCCCGGACGTGACGAGATTGTCGGCAAAGCAAAACGAATTGCCGTCTCGCCGATAGCGCGCGATATGGCTGTCGCGCCGCCATGCGCTGGCGATGTAGAGATCGTCGTCGATCAGCGCGAAACCGCGCGCGATATGCAGCGGGTGCGCATCGGGCGCGGGGTCGAGCAGCAGCGGATGGTCGCTTTGCACCGACCCGTCGTCCCGGAAGACGCCGATATTGTCGAGGCCGTGCGCGCCTTCGCCGCGGTAGCTGATCCACCACACGGTGCGCGATCTCCCGGGCGCGCGTTCAGGCCAGGTGTCTGGCGGACGCGTCCTTCGGCGGACAGCGCGCGTCGTAGTCGGCCTGCATCGAGCGCAGTTCGAGGATGCCGTACCAGACAAGCACCACCATGCCGATCATCAGGATGCTGCCGAGTGTCCGCTCCGCGACATAGGCGCCGATCCAGTTGGCGCCGTAGGCGGCGAAGATCAGCGCCGCGATCGCGAGGTTGATGGCCCAGTTGAGCGGCCGCGAGACGATGTAGTTGAGCGTGCCGTAGCCGCACAACTGGTAGAGCATGAAGGCGACGACGGCGAGCGCCGGCAGGATCTCGGAGGCGCCGAGCGGCACGTCGATCGTGCTCGGTGCACGTCCATGGAGCATCGCGCTGGTGGCGATCTCGCGAAACAGCGCCGGCACCGCGCACAGGATCGGCACCGCGCACAGCAGTTCCATCACCAGCGAGCCGCTCCAGATGCCGGTGCGCGAGGCGATATCGGCGCCCCGGCCATCGGATTGCGCGCCGACGAAGAGCCCCCCGACGACGGCCGACGCGCTCGCCAGCATCAGCAGTTCGATCGAGATGCCGAAGGCGGTCGGCTCGCCTGCCTTGAGCAGCAGGATCGCCAGGAAGGCGGGGGTATAGACCATGACGCGCGCCATGCGCGCCCATACGCGCGCATCGCGCTCGGGGGGCAGGGTAGGCAGCGGCTTGCCGTCGCTGCCAATCGTCAGGCGTTCCTTCGACATTCCCGTCTCTCCTCGGCACCCCGCCTGTGTCGGCCTTCCGTGCATTGCAAGCCGATTCGGCCAGGCGCAAATATTACCCAATCGTCGCCACCGGCGGCGCCGCTGCCGTGGACGCGCGCCGGCGGTGCGCCCGATCGCCGGCCGCCCGGCCGCGCTTCGGCCTGCATGCGAGAATGAAGCGATCGACTTGCATTCCCCTGTACGCGCAGCGCACGTCCTTTGCGCGGGCCCGTTTACCAACCACGCCTTCGCGCGCTGCCGAGTGAAATCCGACGACCGGCGAGAAGCCGACAACCTGATCGAGATCGACCACGTGCGCTTCGGCTATGACCCGAGCCGCATGATCCTCGACGACGTGACACTCTCGTTCGCGCGCGGCAAGGTCACGACCCTGCTCGGCGGGTCGGGCTGCGGCAAGACGACGCTGCTGCGCCTGATCGGCGGCGTCCATGGCGCGGATCGGGGCGAGGTGCGATTTGACGGCACGCGGGTCGACGTGAGCGATCGCGTAGGCCTGTACCGGCTGCGCCGGCGCCTCGGGATGCTGTTCCAGTTCGGCGCGCTCTTCACCGACCTTTCGGTCTTCGACAACGTCGCGTTTCCGCTGCGCGAGCAGACCGATCTGCCCGAGCCGATGATCCGCGATATCGTGCTGATGAAGCTCGAGGCCGTCGGCCTGCGCGGCGCGGCCGATCTGCGCATTGCCGAGGTCTCGGGCGGCATGGCGCGGCGCATCGCGCTCGCCCGCGCGATCGCGCTCGACCCCGAACTGATCATGTACGACGAGCCTTTCACCGGGCTCGACCTGATCTCGATGGGTGTCGCGGCCAAGCTGATCCGCACCCTGAACGACGCGACGGGCGCGACCTCGATCGTCGTCTCGCACGATATTGCCGAATGCATGGCGATCAGCGATCACGTCGTGCTGATGGCGACCCGCGGCCGCATCGTCGCCCAGGGCACGCCCGCGGAGCTGATGGGCTCGACCGATCCCGAGGTGCGCCAGTTCGTGCGCGGCGAACCCGACGGCCCGGTCAGGTTCCACTATCCGGCGGCGAGCCTCGACCAGGACTTCGGCCTCGCCGCCGCGACGCCGCCATGAACGCCCTCGCGGTTCTCGGTACGCGATCGCTCGACGTGCTGCGCGGCTTCGGCCACGCCGCATTCTTCTTCGTCGATCTGCTGCGTGCGGCTCCGGCGGCGCTGCGCCGCTTCGGGCTCGTCGTCGTGCAGATCCACGTCATCGGCAACCGCTCGATCGTCATCATCGCGGCGTCGGGCATGGCGGTCGGCTTCGTGCTCGCGCTGCAGATGTACTACGCGCTCGTCACCTACGGCGCGACCGAATCGCTCGGCCTGATCGTCAACCTCGCCCTCGTGCGCGAGCTCGGGCCGGTCGTCGCCGCGCTGCTGTTCGCCGGCCGTGCGGGGACCTCGCTCACCGCCGAGATCGGCCTGATGAAGGCGGGCGAGCAGCTCTCGGCGATGGAAATGATGGCGATCGACCCCAAGCGGCGGGTGCTCGCGCCGCGCTTTCTGGCCGGCGTGATCTCGATGCCGATCCTCGCGATCCTGTTCTCGGTGGTCGGCATCCTCGGCGCCTATGTCGTCGCGGTGCTGCTGATCGGCCTGGACGCGGGCAATTTCTGGTCCATCATGCAGGAGAAGGTCGACGTCTGGCGCGACGTCGGCAACGGCATCGTCAAGAGCTTCGTCTTCGGCATCATCTGCACCGCGGTCGCGCTCTACCAGGGCTACGAGGCAAAGCCGACGCCCGAGGGGGTGTCGTATGCGACGACGCGCGCCGTCGTCATCTCTTCGCTTTGCGTGCTGGGGATGGATTTCGTGCTCACCGCGCTGATGTTCTCGACGCCCTGACCGATAACCCGAACGAATACCATGATGGGCAAGAAAAGCATCGAAACCCTGGTCGGCCTCTTCGTTTTGCTCGGCATCGCCGGGCTCGTCTTCCTGGCGCTGAAGGCGGCCAATCTGGCGAGCTTCGCCACCGGCGAAACGTATACGCTCGAGGCGCGCTTCGACAATATCGGCGGCTTGAAGGTCCGGGCGCCGGTGCGCAGCGCGGGGGTGACGATCGGGCGCATCGCATCGATCTCGTTCGACCCGCAGACGTATCAGGGCGTCGTCAAGCTGCAGATCGAGCGCGGTCTCGAATTCCCGCGCGACACCTCGGCCAAGATCCTGACCTCGGGCCTGCTCGGCGACCAGTACATCGGGCTCGAGCCCGGCGCCGACGAGAAGATGCTGCACGACGGCGAAACCATCCGCCAGACGCAGTCGGCCGTCGTCCTCGAGAACCTGATCGGCCAGTTCATCAACAGCCGCGCCGCCGAGGCAGGTTCGGTCTCTGCGCCCGCCAGCGCCGGCTCGGCCGTCGCGAAGTGACCGCCATGGCCCTCGCCCGCGGCGCAAGGCTGCTGCTGCTCGCAATGTGCGTCGCGCTCGGTAGCGGCTGCGCGACGCTGCCGCCGGACGCGACGCCGGCGCAGAAGGCCGACCCGTTCGAGGCATGGAACCGCAAGGTCTTCGACTTCAACGACGACCTGGACAAGGCGATCCTGAAGCCGATCGCGACCGTATACGCCGAGATCTTCCCGCCCGTCGTGCGCCGCGGCGTCGACAATTTCTACGCCAACCTGCTCGACCCCTGGTCGGCGGTGAACAGCCTGCTGCAGGGCAAGCCGTTTCGCGCGCTGCAGAGCGCATTCCGCTTCGCGGTCAATTCGACTTTCGGCATTCTCGGCATCATCGATGTCGCTGCCGACATGGACATTCCGCGCCAGCCGGAGGACTTCGGCCAGACGCTGGGCGTCTGGGGGGCCGAGCCCGGCGCCTATCTCGTCTGGCCGTTCATCGGCTCGTCGACGGTGCGCGACTCGATCGCGCTGCCGCTCGACTACCTCGCCTCGCCGATGAACCTCCTGAACGACGGCGCGACGCCGATCGCGATCTGGTCGCTGCGCGCCATCAACACCCGGGCCCAGTTGCTGGACGCCTCCAAGCTGCTCGATCAGATCGCGCTCGACCGCTACAACTTCATCCGCGACGCCTACCTTCAGCGCCGCAGGAGCCTGATCCACGACGGCGAGGACGAGCCGCCCTACGATCCGACGCAGGACGAAGCCGAGCCGGAGCCGCCAGCGGCGCCGGCATCGGCGCCGTCCGCCGCTTCGGCGCCCGAAGCGGCTGCATCGGCTGCCTCGGCACCGGCGCCCGCGTCATCCGCGGCGTCGGCGCCGGAAGCGGCAAAATAGGGGCTTCCATCGATCGGCGGCCGATTCCGGCGGCCGCATCGCCCCGCTGTTCAGGCGGTGTCATTCGCGGGCGCGCAGCGCCTCGCCCAGATCCAGGTCCTCATCCATGCTTTCTCGTCGATCACTCTGCAGACTCCTTCCCATTGCCGGCCTGCTGCTGCCCGGCGCCTTCGCGCTTGCCCAGGAGGCGCCCGATGCGCTCGTCATGCGGATCTCCACCGACGTCATCGACGCCGTCAAGGCCGACAAGGCGATCCAGTCCGGCGACGTGGCACGCATCATCTCGCTCGTCGATGCGAAGGTCATGCCGAGCGTGAATTTCAAGCGCATGACCGCCTCGGCGGTCGGCCGCAACTGGCGCCAGGCGACGCCCGAACAGCAGCAGCGGCTGCAGGACGAGTTCAAGCTGCTGCTCGTGCGCAGCTATGCGGGCGCGCTCACCAAGGTGAAGGACCAGACTGTGGAGTTGAAGCCGATGCGCGCCAAGCCCGAAGACGGCGAGGCCATCGTGCGCACCGAGATCCGCGGCGGCGGCAACGAGCCGGTCCAGCTCGACTACCGGCTCGAGAAATCGACCGGCCAGTGGCGGATCTATGACGTCAACGTGATGGGCGTCTGGCTCGTCGAGAATTATCGCAACACCTTTGCGCAGGAGATCAGTGCCGGCGGCATCGATGGCCTGATTGCCAAGCTCGCCGAGAAGAACAAGGCGGCTTCGGGCAACGGCTGAGCGGCCCGATGCTGACGCTGCCGGCCACCGTCACGATCGCCGAAGCGCGCGACACGCTCGCCCGGCTCGCGCAGGATGCAACGGCGGAGCCGGGAGCCGAGTTGACGCTCGACGCATCGACGCTGTCGAGGTTCGATACCTCGGCGCTTGCCGTGCTGCTCGAGTGCCGGCGCATCGCGCAGGCGCGCGGCAAGCGCTTCGCGCTCCTGCACGCCCCCGCGCGCCTCGTCGATCTGGCGCGCCTGTACGGCATCGGCCCGCTGCTGATGCCGTAGGCCGGAACGGGCCGCGCTTCAGGTTCGAGGCGTGGCGGCGGCGATCGCCCGCTTCGGGTTGATAAGCACCCGCCGTCCGTCGGGCGTCTTGTCCGCCGTCGCGACGATGATGCCGATCAGCTCGGCCGGCTGCAGCTTCGGGTTCACCGCGAGCATCTTCGCCGCCAGCCCCGTGACCTGCGGCGCCGCCATCGAGGTTCCGGATTCGGCGATGCGCTCGCCGCCCGGGATCGTGCTTTCGACCTGATAGCCGTTGGCGTGCACCTTCACCGTCGGTCCGTAGCTCGTGAACGATGCCTCGTCGCCGGCCTGGTCGACCGCGCCGACGGTCAGCAGATTGGGCAGCACGATGCTTGCCGGCACCGATTCGTCGAAGCTCGCGTCGCTGTTCGAATTGCCCGCGGCGGTGACGAACAGGATTTCCGGCGCGCTCGCGAAGGCCTTCGTCAGGGCATTTCTAGAGATGTCGTAGTAGGTGCGCGCGAGCGCCTTGCGCTCCTCGGGCGTCTTGCCGATGCCGCACAGCTCGAGGTCGCTCTCGTAGCCGGATACGTCGCCGCCCCAGCTCATGTTGACGACACGCACGCCGTTGCCCTTCAGGAAGTCGACGTAGGCCTGCACCGCTTTCGCATCGCGCTGCGCGAGCTCCATCGACGGGCAGGGATCGGGCTTCAGCGTGTGGCCATACTCCATGCGGGCGACGACGATGCGCGCATACGGATTGCCGGCGACCGCGATGCCGGCGACGTGCGTGCCGTGCATGTAGTTGCCGGCCAGCCGCAGCTCCTCGATCGCGGCCTTGGACTCGTCGGGCGCGAGGGCGGAGAGATAGCGCTTGACCTCGGCGGCCTGCGGGCTGTCGATATTCGATTGCAGGTCCGAGAATCCCTTCGCGTGCACCTTCATCGCCGGCAGCCGTGCCTTCGCCGCATCGGGCAGCGGCTGCAGCTCGCCGCTCGCCGGGTTGGAATATTTGTCGAATGCGATCACTTCGGGCCGGCCCGCCTTGTCGAGCAGCACCCGACCCGGAAAGAGCGAGGTATCGGTGCCGCTGTCCCAGATGCCGACGACGACCGGCGCATATGGGCCCGAGGCCGGCAGCTCGACGTCGCGCGCGGCCCAGATATCGGGCTTGACGACGGTGTGACGCGCCAGATAGCCGGCATAGGCGGCGACCAGCGTGGGCTTGAGCGGCAGCACGGTCGTCAGCCGGTAGCGGGCGCCGACCAGCACCGGCGCGAATTCGGACGACAGCATGCCGCCCGCCTTGTCCACCGTCGGCTGCAGCACCTCGCGCAGATAGCCGAGGGCGAGCGCCTCGCTCATGATCTCGGTGCCGGCCTTCTGCTCGCGCACGTCGTTGGCGACGACCGGAAACGGCATCGCCTCGAGCGCGCTCGCGATGCGGCGGCCGACATCGTCCAGATAGGCCGCCGAGTCGCGGCTGCCGGTCTGCTTCTGCGCCGCGATGATCGCGCCCAGCTGCACGCCCGACAGCAGCTTGTCGGCGGGCTTCTCCTGCAGCGCCTTGACCTTGGCGAGCCCGGCACGCGCCGCTTCGGGCTTGCCTTCGAGATAGTCGAGCAGCGCGAGGCTGCCGATCAGCTGGCGCAGCGTCGCCTTGTCGTCGATCTCGTAGTTCGCGAGCACGCTTTCGGTATCGCGCCGGAACTGCCCAGCGAAGGCGGCGAACTGCGCCGGGTCGCGCACCGTCTGCTCGAGGCTCGCATCGAGCTTGTAGGTGAAGCGCGGCAGATCGGCTGCCTTCTCGATCCGCTTCTTCTGCTGCGCGGCGGCGGGCAGGGCGAGCAAGGCGAGAGCCAGCGCGGCGGTCAAGAGGCGTGCAATCATCGCGGACTCCATCTGCCGAACGACGGTACGCGGCTGCGGCCCGGCGGCAAAAGCCGAAACCATACCGCCCGAGCCAGGCCCACGCAATGAATATCGTCTTCGATTTCGGCGGCGTCGTCTTTCGCTGGCAGCCGCTTCGGCTGCTGCGCGAAACGCTGCCGCTGCGCGCCCGCGACGACGATCTCGCGCGCGAACTCGCGGCCGAACTGTTCCAGGGCTATGCGCCAGACGGCGACTGGGGCGCATTCGATCGCGGCGAGATCGGGGTGGGCACGCTGGCGCAACGCGCCGCGCGCCGCACGGGTCTGAGCGAGGCCGAGGTGCTGGCCTTCGTGCAGGCGGTTCCGGCGCATCTGGAGCCGATCGCCGAAACGGTGGCACTGCTCGGACGCCTGAAATCTGCCGGCCACCGGCTCTTCTACCTGTCCAACATGCCCGCGCCATTTGCCGAACATCTGCAACGCAGCCACGCCTTCATGGCCTGGTTCGACGACGGCGTCTTCTCGTCGCAACTGCAGCTGATGAAGCCGCAGCCGGCGATCTTTCACGCCGCGGCGCGCCGCTTCGGGCTCGCGCCGCACGAGCTGCTGTTCATCGACGACGTCGCGCACAACGTCGATGCCGCGCGTGCGCTCGGTTGGCAGGCGATCTGGTTTCGCGACGCGTCGCAGTGTGCCGCCGCGCTGTCCGCAGGTGCTGCGGACGATCAGGGTTTGTAGTCGGCGCACAGGCCGCGCACCGCCTGCGTCGAGGCTTCGATGCCCTGCACGACGATGCGCCGCTTCCATTCGTCGGTATCGGTGTAGAACGCGTCGCGCGTCCGCCGCTTGATGGCCAGCCGCTGCTCCTGGGGCGCCTCGGGGTGGTTCTCGAGCCACTGGTCGGCGCGCAGTGCGTCGAACATCTCGGACAAGGGCAGTGTGCCGTATTCGAGCGCGATGCCGGTGTATTCGGCCTGCGGGCACTCCTCGTAGGCCGAGAGCCACATCAAGCCGGTGAGCGGCGCGGATGACGAACTGCCGTCGTAGATCGACGTCACCGCATCGCCCCACCAGGCGCGCGCCCGCGCGAGCGCGGCAGCGTCGTCGCGGCAGGCGAAGATGCGCTCGCCGTGGCCGCTCGGCCCGAGGCCGGTGTGCAGGTCGATCCAGCCGAGGCGCCGCGCGCGTGCGCACTCGCCGCGCAGCACGTGGCGCAGCGTGGCGTTGCTCCAGGTCGGGTTTACGCCGCCGTAGAACAGACCCTCGGGGTGCGCGTGCTGGCCGCCCGAATACGCGGCTTGCAGCGCCGCCATGCCGTGCCGCGCGGCATAGGTCTGGATGCCGGCCTGCACCGCTTCGGACGGCGGCCAGTCGTGCGGCACGAGCAGGCCGGCGAGCTCGTCATAGCCGGGATTTGCCGGCAGCGGCTTGCCGAAATCGTGGAAGTTGCGGTTCAGGTCGACATTCTCGTGCGTCGTGCGCCGCCACCACGAGAAGCCGTACGGGTTGAGGGCGTGGATATGGAGTACCGCGACCCCGCCGGCGCGCGCCGCGGCGCGAAAGTCCGCATCGCCGAGCAGCGTGATCTGCACGCCCGAGCCGCAGTAGCCCTCGACGCCGTGGCAAGCGCTGCTGACGATGAGGACGCGCTCGGCGTCGGCCGGGCCGTCGCGCGCGACATCCATCGCCAGACGCTCGCCGTCGCGGCCGAGCAGCGGATGCAGGTGGCTCTGCACGTCGAGTCCGGCCGCCTCGGCGGCGCCAAGAAACTTGTCACGCGCTTCGGCGTAGGTCTGGGAGAAAGCGTTGCGATCAAACATGGGCGTCGGGCCCACCAGCCGCGCGCGGCGTCGCGAGCCAGGCTTCGGCCAGGCGCACCCACATCGTGCCGCCGAGCGGGATCAGCTCGTCGTTGAAGTCGTAGCTCGGGTTGTGCAGCATGCACGGGCCCATGCCGTGGCCGCCGTCGCGGTGGCTGCCGTCGCCGTTGGCGATCAGAAAGTAGCAGCCGGGCTTTTCGAGCAGGTAGTAGCTGAAGTCCTCGGCGCCCATCGTCGGCTCGAATTCGAGCACGTTCTCGGGCCCGACGAGGTCGGAAAGCAGCTTGCGCGCAAACGCCGTCTCGGCCGGATGGTTGATCGTCGGCGGGTAGTTGCGCACGAACTCGAATTCGCACTCGGTGTCGAACGCGGCACAGGTGTGGCGCGCGACTTCGCGCATGCGCCTTTCGATCAGGTCGAGCACCTCGATCGTGAAGGTGCGCACCGTGCCCTGGATCTCGCAGCTCTCGGGGATGACGTTGGTCGCCTCGCCGGTGTGGATCATCGTCACCGAGATCACGCCGGCATCGATCGGCCGCTTGTTGCGCGAGACGATGGTCTGGAACGCCTGCACCATCTGGCAGGCGACGGGCACCGGGTCGATGCCCAGGTTCGGCATCGCCGCGTGCGCGCCCTTGCCGCGGATCGTGATCTTGAACTCGTTGCTCGACGCGAACGCCGGCCCGCTCTTGAGGGCGAACTTGCCGACCGGCATGCCCGGCCAGTTGTGCGCGCCGAACATCGCCTCCATCGGAAAGAGCTTGAAGAGGCCGTCCTTGATCATCTCGCGCGCGCCGCCGCCGCCTTCCTCGGCGGGCTGGAAGACGAGGTAGACGGTGCCGTCGTAGTTGCGGTGCTTGGCCAGGTATTTGGCGGCGGCGAGCAGCATCGCGGTGTGGCCGTCGTGGCCGCAGGCGTGCATCTTGCCGGCGTGCCGGCTCGCATGCGCGAAGTGGTTGTGCTCGCTCATCGGCAGCGCGTCGATATCGGCGCGCAGGCCGACGGCGCGCGGGCTGCTGCCATTCTTCAGGATGCCGACGACGCCGGTCGTCCCGAGGCCGCGGTGGATCGGGATGCCCCATTCGGTGAGCGCCTGGGCGATCAGGTCCGACGTGCGCTGCTCCTCGAAGCAGAGTTCGGGATGCGCATGGATGTCGCGCCGGATCGCGGCCACGGCGGCGGCGTCGGCGAGGATGGGTTCGATCAGGTTCATGCGCGGGCTCCTGCGGCTGCGGCGGTCGGGGAGCCAGTTTAGCGAGGTGGGGGTCGAGATGCCATCGAGCGGCGAGGGTATGCGCTGGCGCGCGACCGTGCCGAGCCAACAGCGGCACCACGCGACTTGAGCGCAAGGCGCGGGTGCTCCGCAGATCACCCCGCGCCGGCACGACGGATCGCGCGGGCTTCAGGCGCGCCGCGCCTTGCCCCCGGGCACCAGTGCGACGGCCGCCTCGGGCGCGTGGAGCAGGAAGGTCAGCGACTCTTCGAGGTAGAGCCGCACGGCGCTGTCGGTGTGGCTCGAATAGCCGATCGACAGGTCGCGCCCCATGCGGATCTCGAAATCGCCGCCGCGCTTGGACAGCACGATCGCGCCTTCGAGCGCCGGCGCCCACAGGATGCCGCCATCGACCAGCGTATTGATGTGCTTGAGGACCGGGTAGCCGCCGTCGTTGCCCTCGGACAGCGCCGTATACGCCTCGGCGCCGAGTAGCACGGTGTAGGGGCCGTCGACGCCGACGAGTCGCAATTGCTTGAGCGCCTGGGCGACGACGTCCGGGTAGCGGGTCACGTCGTCGGGCAGCGTGAGCTGCGGATTGCTCGAACCCGCGCGCATGCCGTCGATCGCGGCCGCCTTGTAGCCGAGGAATACCATCCGGTCTTCGGCGAGGGCGAGCTTCTCCGCCGCATCCTTGGCCGGCTGCCAGTCGGAGTCGTTGGAGCCGCGCTCGACATCGTCGATCGCCTCGCGCGACAGCTCGAACGGCACGCGCAATTCGACCAGCGGCCTGACGATGTGCTGGCGCGCCTCGATGCCGGGGGCAGGCGGCGCAAGCGTCTTCAGGTGTCCGGTGCCGACCGACGAGGCCGTCGGTCCGGACGGGCCCTCGAAGTCGACGACGCGGCGCGCCGCGAGGTTGCGCTTGAAGGTGCGCGCGACCTCCTCCTCGATCTGGGCCCAGGCGGCGTCGGAGATCGGTGCGAGTTCTCGATGCAGGTTGTTCATGGTTCGTGGCGATCGGGTTGGGAGTGGATGGATGTGGGCGGTCAGGCCCTTGCCGAGGGCGGCAGCAGCGCGGCCGGGTCGGATTCGAGCGCGCCGATGGCGAGCGAGCCGTCAGCGCGGCGCGGCGCGGGGGCCGCCGCCGCGCTGGCCGTCGCGCCGGGCGCTTGCGCCTCGTGGCCGTCGGCGTCCGCGGCCCGCTCGGCGAGCGCTTCGAGCAGGTCGGCCGACGGCACGAAGAACAGCGTTCCCGTCACCGCGTCGCTGAAGTCGAGCAGCCGGTCGTAGTTGCCCGGCGGATCGCCGACGAACATGTTCGACAGCATCCGCAGCGTGATCGCGGGGTCGCGCGCATAGCCGATGAAATAGGTGCCGTACTCGCCGCGCGACGGCTGGCCGAACGGCAGGTTGGCGCGAACGATCTTCAACTCCTCGCCGGCGTCGTCGGTGATGACGTTCAGCGCGATGTGCGAGTTGCTCGGCTTGACCGCGTCGTCCATCTCGACATCGTCGATCTTCGTGCGGCCGAAGACCTGCTCCTGCTCGGCGATCGAGAGCGCCTTCCAGGCGTCCATCCGGTGCAGGTATTTCTGCACCAGGACGTAGCTGCCGCCGGCAAACGCGGCATCCTCGGCGCCGATGAACGCAGCCGCATCGGCGGCGTCGCCCTGCGGGTTCTCGGTGCCGTCGACGAAGCCGAGGATGCTGCGCGCGTCGAACGAGTTGAAGCCATGCACTTCGTCGATCGGGAAGACGGCTGCACCGAGGGCCGCGACGAGGCGCGCAGCGAGATCGAACACGAGGTCGGCGCGATCGGCGCGCAGATGGATCAGGATGTCGCCCGGCGTCGACGGCGCGTGGCGGTCGCCGGCGCGGATCGCCTCGAAGGGTTGCAGTTGCGCGGGCCGCGGCAGGCCGAACAGGCGGTCCCAGGCGTCGGCGCCGAAGCCGACGACGCAGCGCACGTCGCTCGCCGGGAAGCGAAAGCGCATGCTGCGGGCGAGTGCACCGACCTGGCCGCACCAGCCGCGCACGGTTGCGGATGCGTCATCGCCCGCAGCGAGGCCAAGGACGATGAACATGGCGAGCGGCCCGGCCGAACCGACGATCGGCTGGCTTTCTGGAGACGCGTCGAACGGGGAGGCGGAAGGTGCGGGCATGGCGCGAGTTCAGGCAGGGACGACGAGTGCATGACGGCACGACCAGCGCAGGCCGTCGCCGTCGGCGGGATCGAGTTGCATCGCAAGCGTCGCCTGTTCGCCGGCGTCGAGCTGGCGCCACAGGAAGTCGCGCGCGTTGCCGGGGTCGCCGGCGACGAAGAGTTGCGACGTCCATTCGCCGAAGGTCGGGTGGCGCAGCCTGACGTGGATGTGCGGCGTCCGGCCGGGATAGGGCACCGGGCGTATCGTCCTGAAGCGGGCCTCGCCGGCACTGCTCGCGCGCGCGCTGCCGAAGCCCTGGAACGCCGGATCCCAGGCACCGACTTTCGGGCGGACCGACGGGTGGCGGTAGGCGGCCAGCGCGTCGCACTGCCAGATCTCGATCTCGGCGCCGTCGATGCGCCGGCCGGTGGTATCGACGACCTGCAGCAGCAGGGCCAGATGCTCGCCCTTCGCGCTTGCCGCCGGGCCGGCGTTCGCCACGCGCGTCAGGTCGGCGTCCCAGTCGCTCCATTGGGCGCGCCAGCGCGCGGGCGGATAAAACGGCCCTTCGGTCATCGACGCCATGACGCGCTGGCTCGCCGCCAGCGCCGGCGACGCCATGCCGCAGGCGACCACGGCAAGCAGACGCCGCCGCCCCGCGATCGAAGTCCGGGCGGTCCGCGCGAGCGCCTGACGCACGCTGCGGGGTTCGTGCGAAGCGGCAGGTCCGGAGGCGGTCACAGGCATGCTTCATTATGGCAACGCCAAACGCGTCGCGCACGAGACGACTTGACCTGTCGCTGCCTTGCCGGCAGTGACCCATCCCGAGACGCCTGCCCGCAAGGCCTGGGGTTGTGCAATAGTCACCTTATGAGCACCACGGCCGCTGCCCCCGAAGCCTCGCGCATTGTCCATGGCGCGTGCCCGCACGACTGCCCCGACACCTGCGCGCTGCAGGTGACGGTCGAGGGCGGCCGCGTCGTCAAGGTGCAGGGCGATCCGGACCATCCGACGACGCACGGTGCGCTGTGCACCAAGGTCTCGCGCTACGCCGAGCGCGTCTACCACCCCGAGCGCGTGCTCCATCCGTTGAAGCGCATCGGCGCCAAGGGCGAAGGCCGCTTTGTGCGCGTGAGCTGGGACGAGGCGCTCGCCGATATCGCCGCCCGGCTGGCCGCGATCGCCGCGCGCGACCCGCAGGCGATCCTGCCCTACAGCTATGCCGGAACGATGGGCTTCGTGCAGGGCGAGAGCATGGACCGGCGCTTCTTCCACCGGCTCGGCGCGTCGCTGCTCGATCGCACGATCTGCTCGATGGCCGGTGCGCAGGCGCTCGTCGCCACGTTCGGCGGCAAGCTCGGCATGCATGTCGAGCATTTTGCGCAGAGCAAGCTGATCCTGATCTGGGGCAGCAACTCGATCACGTCCAACCTGCACTTCTGGTCCTTCGCCCAGCAGGCCAAGCGCAACGGCGCGAAGCTCGTCTGCATCGATCCGCGCAAGACCGAGACGGCCGACAAGTGCCATCAGCATATCGCGCTGCTGCCGGGCACCGATGGCGCGCTCGCGCTTTCGCTGATGCATGAGTTGATCGCGAACGACTGGCTCGATCACGACTATATCGATCGGCACACCGAAGGCTGGCCCAAACTGCGCGAGCGGGCGCTCGCCTGGCCGCCCGAGCGTGCCGCCGCGGTGTGCGGCATCACGCCCGGCGAGATAAGGGCGCTGGCGCGCGACTATGCGACGACCCGGCCGGCCGCGATCCGCGCCAACTACGGCTTGCAGCGGGTGCACGGCGGCGGCAACGCGGTGCGGCTGATCGCCATCCTGCCGGCGCTGACCGGCGCCTGGCGCGATCCGGCGGGCGGCTTTCTGCTGTCGTCGTCGAGCTGGCTCGCGGTCGATCGCAACGCGCTGCAGCGGCCCGAGCTGCTGGCCGGGCGCCGGCCGCGCACCATCAACATGGTGCAGATCGGCGATGCGCTGCTCGCCGAGGCGTCGCCCGCGTTCGGGCCGAAGATCGAGGCAATCGTCGTCTACAACAGCAACCCGGTGGCGGTCGCACCCGACTCGTCGAAGGTGGCCCGCGGGTTTGCGCGCGAGGACCTGTTCACCGTCGTCCTCGAGCACTTCCTGACCGATACCGCCGACCATGCCGACTACGTGCTGCCGGCGACGACCCAGCTCGAGCACTGGGACGTGCATGGCAGCTATGGCCACACCTCGGTCTTGCTGAACGAACCGGCGATCGCGCCGCAGGGCGAGGCGAAGCCGAATGCGCAGATCTTTCGCGAGCTCGCCGCGCGCATGGGTTTTGGCGAGCCGTGCTTCGAAGACAGCGACGAGACGCTCGCGCGCGCGGCGATCGGCGGCGTGGTGTCCTACGACGCGCTGCGCGAGCGCGGCTGGCAGCAGCTGCCGCTGCGCGCGGCGCCGTTCGCGCAGGGCGGCTTTGCGACCCCGGGCGGGCGCTGCATGATCGATGCGCCCGGCCTCGGCGTCCCCGATTTCGTCGCGCCGCACGAATCGGCGCTGTCGGCGCCGGATCTGGCGCGGCGCTTCCCGCTCGCGATGATCTCGCCGCCGCCGCGCAACTTCCTGAATTCGACCTTCGTCAACGTCAAGAGCCTGCGCGATATCGAAGGCGAGCCGGTGCTCGAGATGCACGCCGACGACGCCGCCGCGCGCGGCCTCGTCGATGGCGAACTGGTGCACGTCTTCAACGACCGCGGGCGCAGCACCTGCCGGCTGCATGTGAAGCGCGGCCGGGCGCGGCCGGGCGTCGTCAACGGGCTCGGTGTGTGGTGGCGCAAGCTGGGGCTGGACGGCACCAACCTGAACCAATTGACACATCAGCGGCTGACCGACTTCGGCGGCGGGCCGACCTTCTACGACTGCCTGGTCGAGGTCGAAGCTTGCGCTTGAAGCGCCGGGGCAAGCCGTGCCCATGGCGCGGCGCGTGACGACGAAGGCGCTGTGGATGGCGGGCGCAGCCTCGATCGCCGTCGTTGCGCTCGCCGCGGGTGTCTTGTGCCTGACGAGCGGCTGCGCCTCGGTCGGCTATCTCGCGCAGTCGGTGCAAGGGCACCTCGAGATCCTGAACGCCGCCAAGCCGGTCGCCGAGTGGGAGGCCGATCCGGCGACCGCCGAGAAGCTGCGCGCGCGCCTCGTGCTCAGCCAGCAGATGCGCGACTTCGCGGTCGCCGAACTCGCGCTGCCCGACAACGCGAGCTACCGCCGCTATGCGCAACTGGATCGCAGCGCCGCGGTCTGGAACGTCGTTGCCGCACCCGAGCTCAGCCTGAAGCTCGAGACCTGGTGCTTCCCGGTCGTCGGCTGCGTCGGCTATCGCGGCTACTTCGATCGCGAGGAGGCCGAGGCCTTCGCCGCCCAACTGCGCGCGCAGGGCCTGGAGGTCCGCGTCTACGGCGTGCCCGCTTATTCGACGCTCGGCCGGCTGCCGGGCGCGTACTTCGCCGATCCGCTGCTGAGCACCTTCATCAACTACCCCGAGGTCGAGCTTGCGCGCCTGATGTTTCACGAGCTGTCGCATCAGCTGGTCTACGCGAGCGGCGACACGATGTTCAACGAATCGTTCGCGACCACGGTCGAGCGCTTCGGCAGCCGGCGCTGGATGGACGCGCACGCGAACCCGGCCGCGCGTGCCGAGTACCTTGCGTTCGACGCCCGGCGCAAGGACTTCCGGGCCTTGGTCGGGCGCACCCGCGACGCGCTCGAGCTGCTGTACAAGAGCGATGCGAGCGACGCCGAAAAGCGCGCCGGCAAGGCCGCGCTGATGCAGCGCATGCGCGAAGACTACGCGGCGCTGCGCGATGGCCCGTGGCAGGGCTATGCGGGCTACGACGCCTGGATCGCCGACGCGAACAACGCCTCGCTCGGCGTGCTGGCGGCGTACACCGAGCTCGTCCCCGCGTTCGAGCGCCTGTTCGAGCGCGAGGGGCATGATCCGGCGCGTTTCTACGCCGAAGTCAATCGCCTCGCCGACTTGCCCAAGGACGCGCGGCGGGAGAAACTCGCGGCCCTGCCTTCATTGAATGAGTGAGCCGTTCATGCCCGACATCCGCATCCGCCGCGAACACACCCTCGGCCTCGCCAAGGCGCGCAAGATCGCCTGGAAGTGGGCCGAGGAGGTCGAGCACAAGTTCGGCATGGAATGCAGCGTGCTCGAAGGCGAGTTCTCGGACACCGTGTCCTTCACCCGCTCGGGAGTGAACGGCGAGCTGATCGTGGCCGGCGATCACTTCGACCTGCATGCGCGCCTTGGTTTGCTGCTCGGTGCGTTCGCAAGGACGATCGAAAGGGAGGTTCTGGAAAACCTCGACACGCTGCTCGCGAAGAGCGAGAAGGCGGCGGCCGCAAGACCGGCAGCGAAGCCGGCGGCGAAGAAGGCGCGCAGGTAGCACCCGCGCCGGCGGTTGCCCGCCTGCGTGCGCCTACTTCAACGACTCGATCAGATCGACGTACTCCTGCATCGCCGCCTTCGCGGCCTTGCCCTGGAGTTCGTTCCTCGCATCGCGCTCGGCGCGCCCACCTGCGGCATGGCGTGTCGGCGGGCGACGGCGAGCGGTGCGCTGCATATACTGCCGCCACTGCGCAACGCACGCATACGATGGCATCGCTGAACCCGGTCGAACTGGCGTGGATGGCGATGACCGCGGCCAGCCTGATGCTGGGCCTGTTGCATCTGTTCGTCTGGCTGCGCGAGCACGACCGGCTGGACTTCCTGCTGTTCTCGGTGCTGGCAGCGTCTGCGGCCGGCTTCGGCGTCTTCGAACTGCAGATGATGCACGCCGCGACGCCGCAGGCGTCGGCGGCGGCGATCCGCGCCGCGCACGTGCCGCTCGCGATCTTCGTCGTGGCCACCGCGGTGTTCGTGCGTCTGCACTTCGGCACCGGGCGCAGCAGCCTGCTGGCCGCGATCGTCGTGCTGCGCGGCGCGACGCTGGTGCTGAACTTCACGACCGGGGTCAACGTCAACTTCGCGCAGGTGACCGATCTCGGGCATGTGGCCTTCTGGAGCGGTTCGGTGGTGGCGGTGCCACTGGGTCCGGCCGGCCGCTGGGCCTGGGTGCCGCAGCTGAGCAACCTGCTGCTGCTGGTCTTCGTCGCCGACGCCGCGCGGACGCTGTGGCGCCGCGGCGATGCCGCGTCGCGCAGGCGCGCCTGGCTGGTCGGCGGCAGCGTCGTCGGCTGCATCGCCGCCACCGCTGCGGCGGCGGCGCTCACCGTCTATGGGCTGATTGCGCTGCCGACGATCCTGACGCCGGCCTTCCTGTTGATCCTGCTCGCGATGAGCGTCGAGCTCAGCGGCGACGTGCTGCGTGCGGCCGCCCTGGCACGCGAACTCGCGGCCAGCGAAGAGCACCTGCGCTCGGTGGTCGAGGCGACGCCGAGCGCGATCCTGCTGATCGACGCGGTCGGACGCATCGTGCTCGCCAATCGCCAGGCCGAACAGTCCTTCGGCATCGCGCGCGAGCGGCTGATCGGGCGTCGCTTCGAGACCTTGATCCCGGCGCGTCTGCGCGGCGATCACGCGCGGCTGCGCATGACCCACACTGCCGACCTGCAACAGCGATCGATGGGCGCCGGCCGCGAACTCGCGGCGCTGCGCGCCGATGGCAGCGAGTTCCCGGCCGAGATCAGCGTGGCACCGCTGCGCAGCGATCGGCACGACCAAGTGCTGGTCGCGCTGACCGACATCAGCGAGCGGCGCCGAGGCGAACAACTGGTGGCGCAGCAGCGCGCAGAGCTTGCGCACCTGTCGCGCGTCGCGATGCTCGGCGAGCTGTCGGGCGCGCTGGCGCACGAGATCAACCAGCCGCTCGCGGCGATCCTCAGCAACGCGCAGGCGGCGCAGCGCTATCTGGCGCGCGACCCGAGCGCGCTGCAGCCGGTCGACGAAGCGCTGCAGGCCATCGTCGCCAGCGACCGCCGCGCGAGCCAGGTCATCGAACGGCTGCGTGCGCTGTTGCGCAAGGGCGAGCCGGTGCGCGAACCGGTGGACCTGAACGAACTGGTCGACGATTCGCTGCGCCTGCTGCGCAGCGACCTGGAGCGGCGCGGCGTCGTGGTCGACACCGAGCTGCAACGCTCGCTGCCGCCGGTGCACGCCGACCGCGTGCAGCTGCAGCAACTGCTGTTGAACCTGATCGTCAACACCTGCGACGCGATGCAGAGCCTGCCGCCGCCGCGGCCGCTTTCGATACGGACCCACTGCGCGGACGGCGCCACGCTGTGCATCGACGTCGCGGACCGCGGAAGGGGCATCGCCCCCGCCGATGCCGAGCGCGTGTTCGAAGCCTTCTACACGACCAAGGCGCAGGGCCTGGGGCTCGGTCTGGCGCTGTGCCGCACCATCGTGCAGGCGCATGACGGCCGCATCGGCGCGTTGCAGAATGACGGCGGCGGGGCACGGCTGCGCGTCGAGCTGCCGGTCCGCTGCGAGCACAAGCCATGATGCGGGTCTACGTGGTCGACGACGACGAGCAGGTGCGCGCAGCGCTGCTGCGGCTGCTGCAATCGGCGGGCCACGAAGCGCAGGGCTTCGCATCGGCGGCGCAGTGCCTGCAGGCGTTGCAGCCCGATGCCGCCGCCTGCCTGGTGCTGGACCTGGCGATGCCGGGTCTGGACGGGCTGCAGCTGCAGCATCTGCTGTGCCAGCGTGCGCCGGAGCTGCCGGTGGTGTTCCTCACCGGCCGTGGCGACATCGCCGCCAGCGTCAAGGCGATGAAGCACGGTGCGACCGATTTCCTCACCAAGCCGGTCGACGACGCGGTGCTGCTCGACGCCGTCGCCGAGGCGCTGGCCGAGGCGGAACGGCGCCGCGGCCTGAAGCAGCGCAGTGCCGACCTTGCCCGGCATCTGGATGCGCTCACCGCGCGCGAACGGCAGGTGCTCGAGCTCGTGCTCGCCGGCCGGCTGAACAAGCAGATTGCCGCTGAACTCGGCACCAGCGAGAAGACCGTCAAGTTCCACCGCGGCAACCTGATGCACAAGATGGGCGTGCGCTCGGTTGCCGAACTGGCGCGCTGGGTCGCCAATGCCGGGCCATCGCCGTCCGGGACCAAGGTCCAGTAGCCGCCGCGCCGCGCCGGCGCTACCTTCGGCGCCGTGTCTGCACCGGGAGCGCATGCATGTCGAGCCCTTCGGTATCGGTCGTCGATGACGATGCCGAAGTGCGTGCGGCGCTCACCCGGCTGGTCGCCTCGGCCGGCTACCAGCCGCTGGCCTACGGTGGCGGGGACGCGTTCCTGCGCGACGTCGAGGCCCGCAGGCCGTGCTGCGTGGTGCTGGACTTGCAGATGCCCGGCATCGGCGGTTTCGATGTGCTGCGGGCGCTTGCACAGCGCCAACTCGGCGTGCCGGTGATCGTGATCACCGGCTACGACTCGGACCAGGCACGCGGCACGGCGCAGACGCTGGGCGCACGCGCCTATCTTTGCAAACCGGTCGACGACCGTGCGCTGCTGGCGGCGATCGGCGACGCGATCGCGGCCCCTTGAAGGACGAGGAGAACAACATGACCGCAAACTTCGATGCGAGGGCACTCGCCGTCTTCGCCGTCGCGCTCGCCCTGCTTGCGCCGGCCAGTGCGCAGCAGGTGACCGGCACGCTCGGGTCGGCCAGCGCAACGACGACGATCAGCGGCCAGCAGTTGCCGCCGCCCGACCCGGCCTTCGGCGGCGTCATCAAGCAGCGCGCAACGGACTCCACGGCCTGGTGGCCGCCGCGCGTCGTGCCGCCTGCGAAGGCGCCGAACGTGCTGCTGATCATGACCGACGACGACGGCTTCGGCTCGCCCAGCACCTTCGGCGGCGTGATCCCGACGCCGGCGCTCGATCGCATCGCCAAGGCCGGGTTGCGCTATACCAACTTTCATTCGACCTCGCTTTGCTCGCCGACGCGCGCGGCGATCATCACCGGGCGCAACCACCATTCGGTCGGCTTCGGCGTGGTCGGCGAGATCGCGACCGGCTTTCCAGGCTACGACTCGATCATCCCGGTCGAGAAGGGCACGATCGGCGCAATCCTGAAACACAACGGCTACTCGACCTCGTGGTTCGGCAAGGACCACAACACGCCGTTCTTCGCCAACAGCCAGGCCGGGCCGTTCGAGCAGTGGCCCAACGGCATGGGTTTCGAATACTTCTGGGGCTTCGTCGGCGGCGACGCCAGTCAGTGGCAGCCGAACCTGTTTCGCAACACGACGCCGATCTTTCCGTTCCAGGGCAACCCGGGCTGGAACATGCAGACGGCGATGGCCGACGAGGCGATCCAGCACATGCGCGAGCTCAAGGCGCTGGCGCCGGAGAAGCCGTTCTTCGTCTACTACGTGCCCGGCGCCGTGCACGCGCCGCACCATCCGACGCCGCAGTGGATCAAGAAGATCAGCGACATGCACCTCTTCGACGGCGGCTGGGAGAAGCTGCGCGAGACGATCTTCGCCAATCAGAAGCGCCTGGGCATCATGCCGGCAAGCGCGCAGCTCACGCCCTGGCCCGACGGGCAGGAGATCTACGGCGGCGCGAAGCTGCCGCGCTGGGATTCGCTCAGCCTCGAACAGAAGAAGCTCTTCATCAGGCAGGCCGACGTCTACGCCGCCTACCAGGCGTATGCCGATCACGAGATCGGCCGCGTGATCCAGGCCGTAGAGGATCTGGGCGAATGGGACAACACGCTGATCATCTACATCAGCGGCGACAACGGCGCCAGCGCCGAGGGCATGGTCAACGGCACGCCCAACGAGTTCACCACCTTCAACGGCATCGAGGTGCCGGTGAAGGACCAGTTCCTCTGGTACCCGTTCTGGGGCTCGGATCGCACCTTCCCGCACTTCTCGGCGGCCTGGGCCTGGGCCTTCGACACGCCGTTCAAGTGGATGAAGCAGGTGCCGTCGCATTTCGGCGGCACGGCGCAGGGCATGGCGATCTCGTGGCCGGGCCACATCGGCGACCCGGGCGGCATCCGGCGCCAGTTCCACCACGTCATCGACATCGTGCCGACCATCCTCGAGGCGACCGGCATCCCGGCGCCCGACACGCTCGACGGCATCAAGCAGCAGCCGATCGAAGGCACGAGCCTGGCCTACACCTGGGACAAGGCGAACGCCGACGCGCCGACCAAGCACACGACGCAGTATTTCGAGATGCTCGGCAACCGCGCGATCTACCACGAAGGCTGGGTGGCGGCGACGACGCCGGTCACGCTGCCGTGGGAGCTGTCGACCAAGCCGCCGCCCGACGTGATCGACGGCTATCGCTGGGAGCTCTACAACGTGAAGGACGATCCGACGCAGAACAACGATCTGGCGGCGACGATGCCGGACAAGCTCGCGCAGCTGAAGAACATCTTCTACCTGGAAGCGGCGAAGTACAAAGTGCTGCCGCTGGACAACACGACGCTCGCGCGCTGGAACTCGCCCAAGCCCAGCCTGACGGCCGGGCGCACCGAGTTCACCTATTCCGGAACGCTCGCCAATGTGCCGGGCAGCACGGCGCCGAACATCCTGAACAAGAACTACACGATCACCGCCGAGGTCACGGTTCCGAAAGGCGGGGCCGAGGGCATGATCGTCACGCAGGGCGGGCGCTTCGGCGGCTATGGCCTGTTCCTGAGCAAGGGTGTGGCCGGCGTGCGGAACGGCAAGGTGGTGTTCGTCTACAACCTGCTCGACCTGAAGCGCACGATCTGGGAAGGCCCGGAGCTGGGCCCGGGCAAGCACACCATCGTCTTCGACTACAAGGTCGACGAACCGGGGCTGGGCAAGAGCGGCACCGGCGTGCTCTATGTCGACGGCAAGCAGGTCGATCGCCAGACGATGGAGCACGGCACGCCGATCACCTTCGCCGAGGACGAGACCTTCGACGTCGGTCTGGACACGCGCACCGGCGTCGCGCTGCTGAAGTTCCGCTACGACCCGCCGTTCAAGTTCACCGGCACGATCGATCGGCTGCACTTCAAGCTGGCCGAACCCGAGTTGGCAAAGACGGCCGCGCGGTGAGCCAGGCGCCGAATTCAGGGCGGCCGGCGTCGGCTTCGCTCGCATCGAAGCTCGCCGCCGCGGGCGAGGCCGCGACCGGCCTCGCGCTGCTCGCCGCACCGGCCTCGGTCGTGGCGCTGCTGCTGGGCGAGCCTGCGACTGGTGTGGCGATCGCGGTCGCGCGGGTGCTGGGCATGGCACTGCTGGCGCTGGCGCTGGCCTGCTGGCCGGGCCCGGCGCGCTTGGGCATGCTGGCCTATAGCGTCGCAGTCGCCGTCTATCTGGGGGCACTCGGACTGTCCGGCGCCGCCGCGGGGCTGCTGCTGTGGCCGGCGGTGCTGCTGCACCTGGCGCTCGCGGCCTTGCTCGTGCGGGAGTGGAGGCGAGAGTCGAGCGTATCGGGTTGATCTGTGCCGCCGCCTTGATCGCGACGCCGAGTCGCGCTGCGGCGCCGAGCGGCAGCCGGCAAGAGTCGATGCAAGGTGTGCCCGCCGGCAGCGTTCGGCGACCGCGCCGTTGAAGCGCTTCCCACGGCGCGCAGACCCGCTGCCGATCGGGAAACAGACACCTGTTGCGTCAGGCGTGCGGCGCGCCGGCGTTGGGTGGGGGCCGCGACGCCGGCGCCTCGAACCAGTTCGACTTCGCGACGACCTTCGGCATCTCGGGATCGCTTTCGTAAGCCGGCGTCATGATCTGCACGCCGTGTTCGTTGAAGACGTCGAGTACCTGGCCATGCAATTCGGTCTTCAGCAGGTTCATTGCCTGCGCGTCGTCGCTGTAGACGTTCAGTTCGTAGCCGATCGCAAAATCGCCAAGTCGGCGCTGATGCACGAAGGGCGCGGGCTCGCGTCGCGCGCCTTGCGTGCGAGCGGCGGCGAGCAGCAGCATCGCCTCGACCTGGCGCCAAGGCACTTCGTAGCCGATGCTTACGTCGATGCCGACGATCAGGCCCTTCGTCTTCGCCAGCGCACTGTAGTTGACGACGTGCAGGCCGAGAATCTGCGCGTTCGGGATCGTCACCTCCTCGTTCTTCGGTGTGCGCAGGTGCGTGACCTGCAGCCGCGTGTGGGTGATGTCGCCCATCACGTCGCCGATCTTGACCCGGTCGCCAATCCGGAACGCGCGGCGGTAGGTGATCATGTAGCCGGCGACGACGTTGGCGATCGCCGACGACGAGCCGATCGACAGCAGCACGCCGAGCAGGATCGAGATGCCCTTGAACGCCTCGGTGTGCGAGCCCGGGATGTACGGGTACGCGACGACCAGCGCCAGCACCAGTAGCGCCAGCCGCACCAGCTTGTACGTCGGCTCGGCCCAGGCGGATTCGAAACCACCGAGGGCCAGAGTGCCGCGGCCGAGCGCATCGAAATACAGCCGCACTGCGCGCAGCACGATGCGCACGACGATGAACAGCACCAGCAGGAACATCAGGTTCGGAATCTGACGGAGCAGCCCGATCCCCATTGTCGTCAGCGGGTCGAGCAGCAGGTCCAGCACCCGGATCGACAAGCCGCGCGTCCACGGGAACTGGCGCAGTGCGTAGTCGAGCCAGCCGAGCGCGACGGCCGCGATGGCCAGCCCCACCGCCAGCCGCAGCGCGCCGCGCGCGGCGCGTGCAAGCTGATCGCCGCCCACCAGATCGACCGAGCGCACGCGGAAAGCCCGAGCACCGCCGGCGAGCCGTCGCGCGGCCACGCGTTCGAGGCCTCGACCCATCCACACCAGCAGCGCTACCAGCAGGGCGGCGCCGACTGTCGAACCAGCGGTGCGCAGGGCGGATTGCCGCAGCGCGGCGGCGCTGCGTGCGGCGCGGTACTCGACGACCGCCTCGGCGATCCGCGGCACGTGCAAGCGCGCGAGGTCCTCGCGGCTGAGCGCTTCGAGCCGCGCATCGGCGCCGGTGATCGCCATCAACTGATGCTCGCCAGCCGTGATGACGAGGATGTCGCCGTGTGCAACCGCGCGCACCGAGCCGGGTGCGACGCTGGTATCGGCGGCGGCTGCCTCGATGCGTTTGCTGATCCGCGCTGCGCGCTCATGTGCCGGGTAGGAAGACGCGCCGCGCACGCGCAACAGCACGTGACCATCGACCGCAACCGGTGCAGTGTCGATTTCGACATCGATGTCGCTCGAATCGATCGCCGCAGTGGGCGGCTGCGCCGCGGCCAGCGCGATGTCCGCTGCCCACAGCAGGCCGGCGACCAGCACGGCGAGTGCCGCTGTCCGCCGTCGTACGCGGCACGACAGTCGTGCGCCGCGGGCTGATGCGCCGGCCGCGGCCGCGGCGTCGCGCGCCGATCTGGAGACGGCCGGCGGCGCCGCAGTGGCAGGCCTCAGCGTCGGCCTGCAATGCGGACGGGGGCAAGCGCAAGACAAGGCCGACATCGCTCGCCGTCCGCTTTCGCCGCGTACCGGGTCACGGCGCCGGCACGACCTGGTAGTGCACGCCGTTGGCGCCGTATTCCGGCTTGAACCAGGTGTTGCCGCTGAGATAGTAGACGGCGCCGTTCTTGTTGATCGACATCGCGCCCGCCGGCAGCGCGGCGTAGCTGACACCCGTCGCGTAGTGCGTGGTGGTCGTCGTGGTCGTGACCGTGGTCGCTCCGGGCGGCGGCGCGTTGGCCGCAGTGCTGCCGGCGGCATAACCCGATGAATTGGCCGCCGATGTCGCCGCGGCGGTGTTGCTCGATGCCGCGGCGGCGCCGACCGCCGCGCCGACCAGCGCGCCAGCTGCTGCGGCGCAGCCGTAGCAGCCGCTCGAGTAGTACGGTACGTACGCCGGAGGGTGATAGACCGGGTAGGCGCCGTAGGCCGGCGGGTGGTAGGCCGCGGCGCCGTAGTAGGTGGTGTGCGTGGCGCCCGAGCCGTAGCGGCCATAGGTCGAGCCGCCGTACATGTTGGTGTGCGCCGTGCCGCCGTAGGCGCTGTGCGCGGTGCCGCCGCCGTAGACGTTGCTGTGCGAAGTGCCCTCGCCGGCGACTTGGGTCGAACTGCCGCCCCAGCGGTTCTCGTGGCTGGTCGAGCCCCAACTGTGCTGGGTAGCGCCGCCGAAGCGGTTGGCGCTTGCCCAGGCGAAGGCCTGGCCGGAAGCGAGCGCGGCGAGCAGGCCGATCGCGATTCGCGTGCGCATCATGCGGTCCTCCTTCAATTGGCCTTCGCCGCCGCGGCTTGCGGCTTGACCGGCTTGGCCGCCTTCGCCGGCGGCGCCACGGCCACCGGACTGGCGAAGTCGATGCGCGGCGCGGCCTGCGCCTTCGCCGAGGCGAAGGTCTCGGGCGGCGGATTGGCGTCGAGTTGCCAGTTCAACAACACCATGTCGTGGCGCAGCGCCAGCGGGTCGGCGGCGTAGACCGCGCGCAGCCGGCGTGGCAGCTTGTCGTCGCTGCCGACCCACATCTGCACGAACAGTGCGTCGGTCGCCCAAGCCACTGATTCGGTCGCTACCCCGCCGACCGCGCCCGAAGGCCCGACGTAGAAGGCGTGGATCAGCCGCTCGGTCCACACGGCAGCAGGGTCGCTCAGCAACAGGTCGGTGAACGGAAAGTAGATCGCCGCCTTGTCGAAGGCCAGCTTCAGCGCGGCTTCGAGCATCGGCGGCGATTCGACCAGTGCCACCAGGTTGACCTCGGGCGCATAGGCGGCGATCGTCCTGCCGTCGAAGATGTACTCGTTTGCCGGGCCGGCGCCGGACTGCAGCACGCGCAGCATGTCGGGGCGAAGCAGCGTCACCTCGTAGCGCACCGGGTACGACAGCGGCGGGCCGAGCCGGCTCGGGTACTCCTCGTCGACGATCGCGGTGAAGTTCATCGCCTTCGCGGCCGCCAGTTTCGCGCCGGACGACTTGATCAGCTCGACCGCGCGCGGCTCGATCAGCAGTGGCGGCTGCGCACGCGGCGAGGCCCTCGCCGCCTTCGCTGCCGGCCTGGCTTCCGGCTTGACCCCCGGCGCGTCGGCGGTCTGCGCCGCGCTGCCGGCTGCGAACGACGCGAGCGCGATCAGCGCGCACAAGGACAACGCAGGCCAGCGCGATGCAAGCAGGCGCCGGCGTGGCAGTGGTGGGTTCACGGGATCATCCCGCACTCGAACATCTTGTTCGCGATCGGGCCGGCAACCTTGCTCAGGAAATGCTCGCGCATCGCCGCGTCGCTCTTGAGCAGGCCGATCACGCGCTGCTCCTGCTCGCCCGGTGGCTGACCTTTCTTCTGCCACAGCTGCTCGCAACTCGACGTCTGGTACTTCTCGATCACCTTGTTGGCGACCGCATCGAGGATCGGGTACTGCGCCAGCGCGGCGGTGGCAGCGAGCACGGCGGTGGTTCCGAACAGGACGATGACCTTGCGGTTTCGCAGCATGAGTCTCTCCTTGATGACGCGGGTTGGTGCGGTGATGCTCCGCCTCACGGCTTGGTGATCGCGAATGCAACCGCTTGTGTGTAGGTCACCTTCATCTGGTCACCCAACTTCACGCCGCCCAGTAGCGACGGGTCCTTCAGCCGAACCTCGGTCAGGTGCCCGAAGGGTCCATGCACCAGCACCGTGCCCTTGGCGGGGTTGACGGCCCAGATGTTCGACACCAGCGTCACCGTGCTCAGTGCCGCCGCGCCACGCCTCTTGCCAGCCTTGGTGCGCGCAGAGTCGTCCCACGACGTGGCCATGCGGATGCCGTCGCCCTTCTGGAAGTCCAGCGCCACCGCTTCGTAGTACTCGACCACCAGGTTGTCGCCGACCTTCACCTGCGCCAGATTGCGCACGCTGTCGTCGGCATCGACGGCAAACGTGTTGCCCTCGGGTCCGACGAACGTGACGATGCGGTTCTTTTGATCGACGGCGGCGACGGTGGCGGCGACCTTGACCGTGTCGGACTTGGCTTCGATGTCCTTGATCTGCGGCGGCTGCACCGGCTGCGCTTGCGCGCTCGCCGCGCCCAATGCAATGGCCAGGGCCATGATGTATTTGCAGGATTTCATCCCCGAACCCCGTTGCTTCGGTGCGGGTGAGTATTCGCGCCCGCCGGTGCGCCGACAACTGGACCAAGGTCCAGTGAGCGGGGGCGGCGACGAAAGCACAAGTCTGGCCGGCACCAGGGCAAGACCAACGCCGACGCGGCGCACCACGCCGACGCCGTTGCGATACGAGCCGGCAAACGGGCAGCCGCCCGGCCCGATCAGCGGCTGCGGCCCTGCAACGCTCCCGCGCCGAAGCAGCCCGGCAAGCCCGAGCCGATACGAAGCATCTGCAAACTGGCGTCCGAGCCGCCCAACGAGTCCGGACAGGACCGGCTCCCCGCCGCAGGCGCTACTTCAAAGACTCGATCAGATCGACGTACTCCTGCATCGCCGCCTTCGCGGCCTTGCCCTTCTGCTCGTTCCACGCATCCCACTTGGCGCGGCCGACCATGTCGGCGAAGCCGGGGCGCTTGCCGTCGACGTCGCCGCTCGACGCCTGCTTGTAGAGCGCGTAGATCTGCAGCAGCGTCTTGTTGTCGGGCTTCTCGGGCAGGCCCTTGGAGTCCTTGACGGCTTGTTCGAACTTGGATTTGAGGTCGGCCATGGCGATGTGCTCCGTGCGATTGAGACTCTGGGTGAAAATGGCAAACGGCGCCGCTATGTTATCCATCCTTCAGGCGCCCACAGTGCAGCACAAGACGACCGAGGAGCGATTCGATGCCCGAGACCAGCGAGCGCATGTCGCGCGTGGATACCGCCTGGCTGCGGATGGACAACGACGTCAACCTGATGATGATCGTCGGCGTCTGGCTCGTCGAGCCGGCGCTCACGCTCGAGGCGCTGCGCGAGCGCATCGGCTCCAAGCTGCTGAAGTACCCGCGCTTTCGGCAGCGGGTGGAGCACGATCTGCTCGGCGCGAACTGGGTCGAGGACGAGGACTTCGACATCGCCCACCATGTGACCGCGACCAAGCTCGTCTACGAGCGCGGCCAGAGCGAGCGCGAGGCCCTGCAGGCGCGCGTCGGCGAGCTTGCGACGACCCCGCTCGATCCGTGGCACCCGCTGTGGAAGTTCGAGCTGGTCGAGAACTACGAGCGCGGCAGCGCGGTGATCGCGCGCATCCACCACTGCATCGGCGACGGCATCGCGCTGATCTCGGTGCTGCTCTCGATCACCGACGGCGGCGGCGATCCGCCGCGCCGCAGGCGCCGCGAGGCCGAGGCTGAAGAAGGGGGCGACTGGCTGACGGATGCGGTGATCAAGCCGTTGTCCGAAGTCGCGGAGAAGGCGATCGGCATCTACGGCAACGGCGTCGCAAGGACGATGGAAGTGCTGTCGCAGCCGCAGCAGTTGCTCGGCTCGCTCGACGTTGCGCGCAGCGGGGTGCAGGTCGCGCGCGACGCGGCCGCGTTCGCGCTGATGGACGACGATTCGCCGACCCTGCTCAAGGGCAAGCCGATCGGCCTCAAGGCCGTCGCCTGGAACGAGCCGTTGCCGCTCGCCGACGTGAAGACGATCGGCAAGGCGCTCAACTGCTCGATCAACGACGTGCTGCTCGCCTGCGCGGCGGGCGCGATCGGCGACTATCTGCGGGAGCAGGGCGACGACCCCGCGGGTAAGGAGATCCGCGCCATGGTGCCGGTCAACCTGCGCCCGCTGGAGAAGGCGTGGCAGCTCGGCAACCGCTTCGGCCTCGCGCCGCTCGTGCTGCCGATCGGCATCGAGAATCCGATCGAGCGCGTCTACGCGGTGCGGGCGCGGATGCGCGAGATGAAGGGCAGCTACCAGCCGCTGCTCGCATTCGGCGTGCTCGCGGTTGCCGGGTTGCTGATGAAACCGATGCAGGACGCGCTGCTCAACCTGTTCGCGCGCAAGTCCACCGCGGTGATGACGAACGTGCCGGGACCGGCGGTGCCGCTCAAGCTGTGCGGCTCGACCCTGCGCCAGACGATCTTCTGGGTGCCGGCGTCGGGCGACCTGGGTGTCGGCATCAGCATCCTGTCCTACGGCGGCGGGGTGCAGTTCGGCATGATCACCGACGCGCGGCTGTGCCCGCAGCCGCGGCAGATCATCGACCGCTTCGCGGTCGAGTTCGAGAAGCTGCTGCTCGTGACGCTGATGCTGCCCTGGGGCGACACCTGAGCGTCTTCAGGCTCAGCTCTCCGGCCGCCGCCAGAGCCAGATCGCGACGACGAGCATGATCGAGCAGACGACGGCGATCAGCCAGCGCGGCATCGCGGTCGCCCACATCACGCCGGCACTCGCGACCATCATCACGCTGGCCATCCACTTTGCACGCCGCGGCACGCTGCCGCGTTCGCGCCACTGGCGCACGATCGGGCCGTAGCGCGGGTGCGCGAGCACGCGCGCCTCGAGCTGCGGCCAGCCGCGGCTGCCGGCCCAGGCGGCGACGATCAGGAACGGCACCGTCGGCAGCCCGGGCAGGACGACGCCGATGATCGCGAGCAGGATGCAGATCAGCGCCAGCACACGCCACAGCAGCAGGACGATGGCGCGATGCAGCATAAGTCGGCGGGCCGGCGCGGCGCGAGCGATCGCGGTCTTCAGGACGACAGGCCGAGCGCGGCGCGGTCGATGACGTGGTTCTGTCCGCCGCGGCAGGCGATCTTGAGCGCGCCGACCTGGTTGCCGAGGGCGACGCAGCGCGCCAGCTCCCAGCCGCGCTCGAGCCCGTAGAGCAGGGCGCCGCGAAAGGCGTCGCCGCAGCCGGTCGGGTCGACGACCTCGGTTGCCGCGACGCCCGGCACATGGGTGCGCGCGCCGTCCTGCCAGATATCGCAGCCGTCGGCGCCGAGCGTCACGACGACGCCGCGCAGGTGCGAGCGCGAAAGCGATTCGAGCGTCTCGCCGGTGCGTTCGCACAGCATGCGTGCTTCGTAGTCGTTGACGGCGACCCAGCTCGCCTGCTTGACGAAGCGCTTCAATTCGGCGCCGTCGAACATCGGCAGGCCCTGGCCGGGGTCGAAGATGAAGGGGATGGCGGCGGCGGCGAGTTGCGCCGCGTGCTGCAGCATCGCGTCGCGGCCGTCGGGCGCGACGATCGCGATCCGGATGTCGTCGCGCGCGGCGATCGTCGTGCGGTGCGCCTGCTGCATCGCGCCGGGGTGGAAGGCGGTGATCTGGTTGTTGTCGGTATCGGTGATGATGATCGCCTGCGCGGTGTAGCTGTCCTCCACCGTGCCCACGAATCCGGTATCCGCGCCCCAGCCGCGCAGCCGCGCGATGTAGTCCGCACCGTCGGCGCCGACCGTGGCCATCACCAGCGGTTCGCCGCCGAGCTGGCGCAAGGTATAGGCGATATTTCCGGCACAGCCGCCGAACTCGCGCCGCAGCGTCGGCACGAGGAACGAGACGTTCAGGATGTGCAACTGGTCGGGCAGGATCTGCTGCGCGAAGCGGCCGGGAAAGACGGTGATGGTGTCGAAGGCGAGGGATCCGCAGATCAGGGCGGGCATGCAAGGCTCCAGGGTTGGGTGCGCCGGCGCACGGCGCTCAGGGGTAGAAGGGTTCGACGGTATAGCCGCTCGGCCGCCGGCCATCGACGGCCAGCACGAGCTGCAGCGGGGTCTCGGCGTTCGCCGCCAGCGTGGTGCCGGTCATCGCGAAATCGGCCGGCAGCAAGGCGCGGCGCGCGAGCAGCTGGCCGCCGGGGTCGGTCAGCGACAGCTCGATCGCCGGCAGCGCGAGCGGCAGCGGACCGCGGTTGCGCAGCACGACCGAAAGCCGGATCGCATCGCCCGACGGGGCGCCGGTGAGCGCGCTGCTCTCGATCACGATGTCCTCGATGCGGCGCAGCGGCTCGATGCGGCAGCCCGCCACTTCGCACAGTGCGAGCAGGGCAGGGCGTGTCTGCGGGTAGGTCGCGGCGACGAGGTCGCGAAAGTGATGCGCCACCTGTCCGGCCAACCCGAGCAGCAGGACGCCGCAGGCGGTCGCCAGCGCGACGGCGACCGCGGGCCGGTCCCAGCGGGCGCGCTGTTCGGCACGGCGCAGGAATTCGGGCCTGACGGCGCCTTCGTCCGGTTCGGCGGGTGAGACGCCGTCGACGAACGGATCGGCCGCGTCGGCCGTCGGCGCGCCGCCTTCGTCGGCGAACAATGCGCTGTTGAAGCGCGCATCCTCGAAGTCGTTGCGATCGCGGGTGTCGAGGCGCGACGCGGGGGAAGTCTCCGCATTGCCAAAGCCCGCTCGCGTCGTGGCGTCGAATGCGGGTGGCGGCCAGGCTGGAAGCGCGGCCGGTGCCGGTGCCGGCGGACTCGCCCGCGCCGCAGTCTCGGGCCTGGCCGCCGGCTCGGCCGGCAGGACCGCGCCGGCCGCCGAAGCGGCGTCGTTCGCGGCGGCGGCGGGCGATGGCGGCGCGGCTGGCGGCGACGGCTCGGGCGCGGCATCGGGCGTCGGGGACCCATCCTCCTTCGGTTCGACGACCTGCAACTCGGCAGCCGCGGTGCCTTTGCTTTCGGGCGCCGGTACGGCGTCGACCGCGGCGGCCGCGGGCTCCAGGTCGAACAGGCTCTCGAGCGCGTTGAAGACTTCGTGGCAGCGTCCGCAGCGCACCCAGCCTTCGGAGACCTTGAGCTGATCCTGGACAACACGAAAGACCGTGTTGCAGGATGTGCAGCGCGTTGCGAGGCTCACGTCGGCTGCGCGATCATGACGTCCGCGCCGTCATCAGAATCCAGCCGTCGTCGCAGTCGGCGATCTCGAGCGCGCAATGCGGTGCATAGGCGGCTTCGAGTTCGCCCGCCTGACGCTCGAGAATGCCGGCGAGGACCAGATCGCCGCCCGGCTCGACGTGCGCGCACAGCACCGGGGCGAGCAGCTTCAGCGGTGTGGCCAGGATATTCGCGAGCACCAGATCGAAGCGGCCCTGCGCCGCATCGGGCATCGCGGCATCGACGACGACGCCGTTCGCCGCCGCGTTCGCGCGCGTCGATGCGACGGCCGCCGGATCGATATCGACCGCCTGGACGCGCCCGGCGCCGAACAGCGCGGCGGCGATCGCGAGGATGCCCGAGCCGCAGCCGTAATCGAGGACGCGCGGCCACGGCGTCTTGCGCAGCGTCGCCTGGCGCGCGATCCAGCGCAGGCACATGCGCGTCGTCGGATGCGTGCCGGTGCCGAATGCGAGGCCCGGGTCGAGGCGGATCACGCGCCGCGCGGCGGCCGGCGGTGCATGCCACGACGGCACGATCCAGAATGCCGGCGTGATCGCGACCGGTTCGAACTGGGATTGGGTCAGGCGCACCCAGTCCTCGTCGGGCACCGGCGTGATGGACTGCTGCCGGATGCCGGCCGCGTCGTCCGCATCGAGCAGCTCCGAGGCGGCCGCGACGGCGGCCGATTCGGCCTCGAACAGGGCCGTCACGATCGAATGGCGCCAGCCTTGCGCCGCCGCTGGCAGGCCCGGCTCGCCGAAGATCGCGCTTTCCTGCGCGGTGCCGGCGTCGGCATCCTCGACCGAAACCGAAAGCGCGCCGAGCCGATCGATCAGCGCATCGGACGCCCATTCGACGCGGTCTTCGGGAACGAGCAGGGCAAGTTCGACCATCGCGCCCGGGCCCGGACCGTGCGCTAGCGCCGGTGGCTGGCGATCCAGCCTTCCAGGTAGTGGATGCTCGTGCCGCCTTCGTTGAACTTGGCGTCGACCAGCAACTCGCGGTGCAGCGGGATATTGGTCGAGATGCCTTCGATCACGGTCTCCGCCATCGCGAAGCGCATCCGCGCGATGGCCTGCTCGCGCGTATCGCCGTGCGTGATGATCTTGCCGATCATCGAGTCGTAGTTGGGCGGCACATAGTAGTTGGTGTAGGCGTGCGAATCGACGCGCACGCCGGGGCCGCCGGGCGGGTGCCAGCGCGTGATGCGCCCGGGCGACGGCGTGAACTTGTACGGATCCTCGGCATTGACCCGGCATTCGATCGCGTGGCCGCGCATCTGCACGGCGCGCTGCGTGAAGGGCAGCTTCTCGCCGGCGGCGATCCGGATCTGCATCTGAACGATGTCGATGCCGGTCACCATTTCCGTCACCGGATGCTCGACCTGGACCCGCGTATTCATCTCGATGAAGAAGAATTCGCCCTTCTCGTAGAGGAACTCGAAGGTGCCCGCGCCGCGGTAGCCGATCTTCTTGCAGGCGGCGACGCAACGGTCGCCGATGCGCTCGATCATGCGCCGCGCGATGCCCGGCGCCGGCGCTTCCTCGATGATCTTCTGGTGGCGGCGCTGCATCGAGCAGTCGCGCTCGCCGAGCCAGACCGCATTCTTGTGCTGGTCGGCGAGGACCTGGATCTCGATATGGCGCGGGTTCTCGAGGAACTTCTCCATATAGACCTCTGGATTGCCGAACGCCGCCGACGCTTCGGCGCGCGTCGTCTGCACCGCATTGAGCAGCGCCGCCTCGGTGTGCACGACGCGCATGCCGCGTCCGCCGCCGCCGCCGGCCGCCTTGATGATCACCGGATAGCCGATCGCGCGTGCCTGGCGGATGATCTCCTTCGGATCGTCGCCGAGCGCGCCTTCGGAGCCGGGCACGCAGGGCACGCCCGACTTGATCATCGCCTGCTTGGCGGCGACCTTGTCGCCCATGATGCGGATCGACTCGGGCGTCGGGCCGATGAAGGTGAAGCCGCTGCGCTCGACGCGCTCGGCAAAATCGGCGTTCTCCGACAGGAAGCCGTAGCCGGGGTGGATCGCCTCGGTATCCGTCACCTCGGCAGTGGCGATGATCGCCGGCATATTCAGGTAGCTCGCGCTGGACGGCGCCGGCCCGATGCAGACCGCCTCGTCGGCGAGCTTCACATATTTGGCGTCGCGGTCCGCCGTCGAGTAGACGACGACCGACTTGACGCCCAGTTCGCGGCAGGCGCGCTGGATGCGAAGCGCGATTTCGCCTCGGTTGGCGATCAGGACCTTCTTGAACATGAGATACCTCGGCTCAATCGCGCTGGCGGTCTGCGCCCGCCGCACGATTTGGCTTCGCCGAAGCGCCTGCGGCGCTTTCGCCTCGGTTGGCGATCAGGGCTTTCTCGAGCATCGTCGCCCCGGCCGCGGCAGTGACGATGCGCGTCATTCGAGGATCAGCAGCGGCTGGCCGAACTCGACGGCCTGGCCGTTCTCGCACAGGATGCGGGTGACCGTGCCGGAGCGGTCGGCTTCGATCTCGTTCATGATCTTCATCGCTTCGATGATGCAGATCGGATCGCCCTCCTTGACGACGCTGCCGACCTCGACGAAGGGATTGGCGCCCGGGCTTGCCGAACGGTAGAAGGTGCCGACCATCGGCGAGGCAACCGCATGCCCGGCCTCCTCGACCGGCTCATCTGCGACCGGGGCGGCGATGGCTGCCGCGACCGGCGGCGCTGCGGCGGCCGGTGCGGCAGCGACGAACTGCATCTGCGGCTGCGCGCGATTCGGGTCCGCCTTCACGATGCGGACCTTGCCTTCGGCTTCGGTGATCTCGAGCTCCGAGATATTCGATTCCGACACCAGGTCAACCAGCGTCTTCAGCTTGCGCAAGTCCATGGAGGTCTCCGGGATGTCGATGCCTGTCGGCGTCCGCATTTGCTGCGGTTTGCCGCCGTTGCCCTGATCCGTATCTGTATGTGTGTGCGTCCGCGAACTTCGTCGATCGGGCGCCCTATTGCTTCGATCCGACTCAGAACGACAAACTATAGTGGGTCGGCGGTGATCTGCCGGCAAATTTCAGCTGCGCTTCAGGGCTCCTCCGCAGCGCGGGACGATGTGTGCCGCGAACAGGGGTAAGCCCTTCAGTAAGCGACTATATATGCATTTGATAGATGTTGTATATATTTTACAGCGCATTAACGCGTGTAGTGCACACTTGCCGTCATCTAGGCGCGGTTGGCCCAGCCATTGAGTTCGTCCATCGTCAAGGCGCCGAGCTTGACGGTGATCACTTTGCCGGCGGCATCGTAGATGACGCTGAACGGCAGTCCGCCGCGCTGGTTGCCCAGCGAGCGAGCGATCGTCACGCCATTCGCACCGGCCAGCGCGATCGGGAAGTCGACCGGGCGGCGGGCCAGGAACTCGCGCACCGGCTCCGCGCTGTCGATCGCGAGCCCGGCAACTTGCCACCCGTTCTTGCCCTGGGCACGATGGAAGCGGTCCAGCATCGGCATTTCTTCGACGCAGGGCGGGCACCAGGTGGCCCAGAAATTGAGCACAAGCGGTCGGCCGCGCAAGTCGGCGAAGACGAGCTCGCCGCCTTGCGGACGCTCGAACCGCAGTGGCCAGATGTCGACCGGCGGCCCGACGCTGACCTGCTCGGGCGCGGGCGGCCGCTCGGCGAGCCAGCGCATCGTCCAGCCGAGCCCGACGCTCGCGAGGCCGACGCCGGCGCCCAGGAGTGCGACCGTGCGGCGCTTCATGGCAACTCCATCAGGCGGCGCAGCGCCGCGATGTCGCCGCGCTGCGTGCGCCCTCGAGCATCCGGACGCAAGAGCCCCCGCAGATCGTCGTGGTCGAGGATGCTCAGACAGACGGTGACATCGGCGCCGAGCGCCGCGCAGGGCGTTTCGAGCTTCAGCATGTCGACCGCCTGGCCACGCGGGCTGCGCCGCGCCTGGACCGAATAGTCGATATGCATGTCGATGAGCGCGATCTCGGCCGCCTTCGAATCGTCGCAGAAGAGTTCGAGATGCACCGGGTCGAGCCTGGTCGCGGTGCCGCGCCAGACGGCGCCGACGAGGTGCGGACGAAACGCGGCGAGGCGCTCCATCCACTGCACCGCGACGGCGCGCAGCGCGGCGAGTTCGGCCGGCTGCGATTCGGCGTGGAACAGTTGCAGGTAGGCGCGCACCTCGTCTTCCAGCCTCTCGTTGTCCGGCAGCGCGCCATCGCGGGCGCCGCGGCGGCCAAGCAGCTGCGCGGCCTTGCGTTTGGCCGGCCCGTATTCCATGCCTTCCTCGACCACCAGGCGTGCGGCGGTGATGGCGATTTCGGCGCTCGCGGTCGCATCGTTCACGCGCCGATTCTAGGAGGCCCGCGCCTGCGACCCGCGAGGCGGGCAGCGCGGCGCGCAGGCCGACCTACGGCAACTCGACGTCGCCCATGCGGGCGGCGATCGTCCCCGCGCGATCGAGGACATAGGGCGAGGCCGCCCGCTTCTCGAAGCGCTTCGGGGCCGGCAGCATCACCGCGAGGCGCGCCGCCTGCAGGTTGCCGAGCTGATCCGCGTCGACGTGGAAATAATGCCGCGCCGCGGCCTGGGCGCCGAAGATGCCTTCGCCCCATTCGACATTGTTCAGATAGATCTCGAGGATGCGCTGCTTGCCCAGCAGGTTCTCGAGCATCAGCGTGATCACCGCTTCCTGCCCCTTGCGAACGAAGCTGCGCTCGCCGGAGAGGAAAAGGTTCTTCGCCAGTTGCTGGCTGATCGTCGAGCCGCCGACGACCTTGACCTTCGCCGGCCGCGGCAAAGGCCGGCCCTCGGCGCCGGCCTTTGCCGCGCGCCGCTGCGCCTGCGCATCGAGCTTGTCGGCGCGCGCCTGTGCGCGCTGGTTGCGCTCCCACGCCGATTCGATCGCATCCCACTCGACGCCGCTGTGCTCGGCGAAGCGCGCGTCCTCGGAGGCGATCACCGCCCGCTTCAGCGGCGCGCCGATCTGCGCGTACGGGCGCCATTGCTGGCTCCAGGCGATGGACTGGTGTTCGGTCAGCAGGCGCCAGATCTCGGAGCGCTGAAAGCTCGTCGACTGCGGATCGACGACGATCATCATCGCGATCCGCAAGGCAAAGTAGAGCTGCAGCGCGAGCCCGCACAGCAGCACGAGCGCCACGAATCGCGCGAGCCGGGAGACGATCGCCTTCATGCGCGGGCCACGCTCGCAGGATGTGCGGCCCGCCTCACGCCGTCTCGTCCCAGCGCCGGCGCAGCGCGTCGAGCACCGGCGCGGTATCGGGCATGACGCCGCGCCAGAGCAGGAACGACTGCGCCGCCTGCTCGACGAGCATCCCGAGCCCGTCGCGGCCGGTTGCGCCGTGCTGCTCGGCCCAGGCGAGAAACGGCTGCGCGGCGGGCCCGTACATCATGTCGATCGCGAGCGCGCCCGGCCCGAGCACCCGCGCGGCAACCGGCGCCGCGGCGCCCTGCAGGCTGCTCGCCGTCGCATTGATGACGATGTCGAAGCCTTCGCCGCAGCGATCGAGCGGGGCTGCTTGCAGCGCGGCGCCGCTCGATCGGGCCGCCGCGCGGTGGCGGGCGACGAGGTCGCTCGCCTTCTCGAGCGTCCGGTTCGTGACCGTGAGCTCGGCCGGTGCCGCGGCCAGCAGCGCGCCGAGCGCGCCGGCCGCCGCACCGCCGGCACCGATCAGCAGCAGCCGCCGGCCGGCGATCGCGGCGCCCGCATTGCCTTCGATGTCGCGCACGAGGCCGATGCCGTCTGTGTTGTCGGCCAGCCAGCCGCCATCGTCGAAGCGCAGCGTGTTGGCCGCGCCGGCCAGTTCGGCGCGCGCCGTGCAGCGCGCGGCGAGGCGAACGGCGTCGAATTTGAACGGCAACGTGACGTTGCAGCCGCGCGCGCCGCCTGCGGCGAAATCGCGCAGCACGGCCTCGAAGCCGTCGATCGGACATTCGAGCCGGGTGTACTCCATCGCCTGCCCGGTGGCGAGCGCGAACGCGCGGTGGATGAATGGCGAGCGGCTGTGCGCGACCGGGTGGCCGATGACGGCGTAGCGATCGGCGGCCGGCGCCGGCGTCATGGCGTCGCGCTCAGGCTCGTTTCGAGCGCCTCGTCGCGCGTGAAGCGAAAGCGCGAGGTGATCACGAGCTGGTCGGCCTTGCGCCGCATCTCGGTCGTGAACGGGCCGAACGGCGCGGCAGCGTGCACGATCGCGACCGCGCGCTTGTCGAGCACCGGCGACTTCGAGCGGCGCAGGACTTCGGTCTCGACGACCCGGCCCTCGGCGTCGATCGTCACGTTCATCGTCAGCTCGCCGTAGAGCTTCTTGCCGTGCTGCTCGGGGAAGTTGCGCGTGCCGCGGTCTTCGATCTTGCGCCGCAGCTGGTCGTAGTACTGGGCATAGATCTCCTCGCGCGTCGCCGGGCTGATATAGCGCTTCTTGGGCCGCGCATTCTCCTCGTTGATGCGCTTCTCGATCTCGGCGAGCAACTGGATCAGGCGGCGGCGCCGTTCTTCCTGCGCCCGCGCCTCGGGCGTTCCGGCGTCACGCCGCGGTTCGGGCGGCGGCAGCAGCGCCATCTCGCGCCGCAGATGGGCGAGCAGCTGCTGCTGCGCCTGCTGCAACTGCTCGATCTGGCGCTGCGACTCTTCGCTCGCGTCGCCCGTCTCGAGCGTGGCCGACGGTGGCAGCGGCGAGGTCGCGCGGCCCTGCGCCGCGTCGCCGCCGCCGGAAAGGTTGGCCTGCGCGATCGCCTGCGCCTTGGTGGGCGCCTCGCCGGAGCGCGAATTGACGAGGATGACCTCGAGCGGCGTATCCTGAAACACGCGGTTGAAGCCCTCCGGATCGACGAAGCGCAGCGTCAGCAGTGCCGCATGCACGCCGACCGAGACGAGCAGCGCGATCTGCAGCGTCGACAGGCGCAGGCTCACCGCACGATCCGGCGCACCGCGCAGGGCGGAATCGGCATTCGCGAGCGGCCCGGCCTGCTCATGCCTCAGGCGGCCGCCTCGGGCGCGGTATCGACGCCGTCCTCGAGGTTCTGGCCGATATCGATTGCCAGGGTCAGCGGGCCGGCGCCCTCGGACTCGTCGCCATCCTCGGCATCGGTCGCTTCGGCGGCCGCCGCTGCCGTCGCGCCCGCGGCATCGAGCCGCGCGACGACGCTCGCGTGCAGATCGAGGGTCAGCAGGTTCGCCTCGCCCAGGCGCACGCGCACCCGCGCGCCGCGCGGCAGGCCCTCGGCACCCGCGGCGCGAAAGACGAGCGGCAGGGTATCGGCGCGTACCAGGCCGTCGTGCATCACGCCGGCCTCGAGCTCGTGCACGCCGTCCTGCGCCAGCGATCGCAGGGTCCAGTAGCGCTCGATCGCCGACTGGAAGCCGTTGTAGGCGGCGTAGGCGGCGTCGAACCCGGAGACGATCGAGAACAGTTGCGCATCGCGCGGCTTGAATGGCGCAGCGAGCGCCGCGGTGCGGCCGTGGCGCGCGCAGGCAATGATCTGCCACTGGTTGACGAGGTCGACATAGCGGCGCAACGGCGACGTCGCCCAGCTGTATTGCGCCACGCCGAGGCCGGCGTGCGGCGCCGGCTTCGTGCCCATGCGCACCTTCACTCCCGGCAGCATGCTCGCCTGGCTGCGGTAGATCGCGGGCACGCCATGCTCGGCCAGCCAGCCGCCCCAGTGGCTGTTGGCGAGGATCATCGCCTCGGAGACGATCAGGTCGAGCGGCGCGCCGCGCCGGCGTGTCGTGATCAGCACCTGCTCGTCGCCGCGCGGCGGGCATGCGTCGTCTTCGCGCACGAGCCGAAAGCTGTAGTCCGGGCGCGTGAAGACCTCCGGCTTGCCGCGCACCGCCTCGCGCTGCGCCTTCAGATGACGCGCGAGGCGAAATCCGAATGCGAGCTCGGCGCCATGCGCATAGTCGGCCGGCGCGCTGCCGGTGAGCGACGCTTCGGTGATCACGTCGTCGAGCCGGTCGTGGCGCAGGTTGTCGGCGATCATCACCCGCTCGAGGACGGTGCGGCTCGACTTGATCGCCAGGGTCTGCTCGTCGAATTCGGTATAGAGCGAGACGGCAGGGCAGGCCTGCCCTGCCGCGAGCGTATAGCGGGCGACGACGTCGTCCGGCAGCATCGTCAGCTTCCAGCCCGGCATATAGACGGTCGAGAGCCGCTCGCGGGCGATCTTGTCGAGCGCCGACTCCGGAGCGAAGGCAAGGCCGGGCGCCGCGATATGGATGCCGAGCGTGACCGTGCCGCTGCCCAGGCCCTGCACCGAAAGCGCATCGTCGATCTCGGTCGTCGCCGAGTCGTCGATCGAGAAGGCCGCGACCGGGGCGAGCGCGAGCTCCTCGGCGATCGCCGGCGCCGGCACCTGGGCAAAGCTCGCCCCGTTCGGGAAGTTCTCGAACAGGAAGCGGCGCCAGTGAAATTGATACGGGCTGTCGATCGCACCCGCCGCGGTGAGCAGATCGAGCGGCGCGCGCTGCGCGCGCCGCGCGGCTTCGACGACGGCCTTCGTCTCGGGCGCATTCTTGTCCGGCTTGAAGAGGATCTTGTAGAGCTGCTCGCGTACCGGCGCCGGGCAGACGCCTGCCGCCAGTTCGCCCGCCCAGGCATCGACCTGCGCCGCCTGCTGCTTCTTGCGCTCGATGCCGAGCAGCGCGGCCTTCACCGTCTCGGCCGGCGCCTTGCGGAAATTCCCGCGGCCCAGGCGCCTGAAATAGTGCGGCGCACCGAACAGCGCGAACAGCATCGCCGCCTGCTGCTCGGTCGTCGCGCCGGCGCTGAAATAGTCGCGCGCCAGGTCGGCAAAGCCGAAATCGCCGGCCGGAGCGAACTCCCATGCGATATCGAGATCGACCTCCGCCGCGAGCGCCTGCGCTGCCGCGATCAGGTCGGCCGGCGGCGGCTGCTCGAAGCGCAGCATCACCGACGCCGCCTTGACCTTGACGCGCTTGCCCGATTCGAGCTCGATCTGCAGCGACGCATCGGTTGCCGCAAGCACGCGCCCGGCGAAGAACCGGCCCGCTTCCTCGTAGAGGGCATTCATATCTGCATTCTCAGGTCATCGTGCGCCAGGCCGAGGAAGTCGAGGATGTCCGGCAGGTGGTCGTCGAAGTCCGAAAGCGCATGATCGCCGGCTTCGAGCAGCTTGACGCGGGCGGGTTCCACGCGCGCCGTCGTCTCGCGCCAGTCGAGCACCTCGTCGCCCTTGGCGATGACGGCAAGGTAGCGCTCGGGATGCGTGAGCGCGGCCGGGGTCAGATCGCGCAGCGCGTCCACATCGTCGGCGCGGAACTCGAAGCGTTCGTCGCTGTGCCAGGCCTGCAGTTCGCCGATATGTCCGGCCAGGTCGCGCGCCGGGTTCACCGCCGGATTGAGCAGCACCGCGCGACACGCCGGGCCGAGCCTTTCTGCGACCGCCATCGCATAAAAGCCGCCAAGCGAACTGCCGACGATGCCGGTCGTCTCGCGCGGCCAGGCCTCGACGTGCGCCAGCACGTCGCGCAGCGCGCCGCGCGGCGACGGCGGCAATTGCGGGCAATGCCAGTGGACGGCGGGTCGATGCGCCGCGAGCCAGGCCGCGATGCGCCGCGCCTTGAACGACTGTGGCGACGATCGAAAGCCGTGCAGGTAGAGCAGGTGGCTGACGGGCGGGCGCGCAGTCATGGGCGAAACACTCTCAGCGCTCGTCACCTGCGCGCGCCAAGCGCCGCAAGCAGCCTGGCGTGAATGCCGCCGAAGCCGCCATTGCTCATGCACAGCACATGGTCGCCCGGCCGCGCGGCGATCACCACCGCGTCGACCAGCGCGTCGATGCTGTCGCACACGCGCGCCTGGGCGCCGAGCGGCGCGAGCGCCTCGCCGGCGTCCCAGCTCAGGCCGCCGGCGTGGCAGAACGCGAGGTCCGCCTCTTCGAGCGCCCACGGCAGTTGCGCCTTCATGGCGCCGAGCTTCATCGTATTCGAGCGCGGCTCGAAGACGGCGAGGATGCGCGGGCGATGCGCAGAGAGGGCCAACTCTTCGGCGTCCACGCTGCGGCGCAGGCCGTTGATGGTGGTGCGCATCGCCGTCGGATGATGTGCGAAGTCGTCGTAGACCTTCACGCCGCCTGCTTCGCCGCGCAGTTCCAGCCGGCGCCGCACATTCTCGAAGCTCGCAAGTGCGCTCGCCGCGATCTCGGGCGCGACGCCGACGTGATCGGCGGCGGAGATCGTGGCCAGCGCATTCAACTGGTTGTGCTCGCCGAGCAGCCCCCACTCGACGTGCGCGATCCGCAGGCTGCCCCGCAGCACGTCGAAATCGTGCGGATCGCCGCGCGCGCGCAGCATGCCGGGGGCCTCCTTGCGGTCGCCGAAGCGCACCACCTCGCTCCAGCAGCCGCGCGCGAGCACGCGCGCGAGGCTGTCCTCGCGCGCGTTGACGACGAGCCGGCCGCTCGCCGGCACGGTGCGCACGAGGTGATGGAACTGGCGCTCGATGGCGTCGAGGTCGTCGAAGATATCGGCGTGGTCGAATTCGAGGTTGTTCAGCACCGCGGTGCGCGGCCGGTAGTGGACGAATTTGCTGCGCTTGTCGAAGAAGGCGGTGTCGTATTCGTCGGCCTCGATGACGAAGAGCGGCCGCGCGCCCTTGCCCGCGCCGCCCAGGCGGGCCGAGATGCCGAAGTTCAGTGGCACGCCGCCGACCAGGAAGCCTGGCGCGAGACCGGCCTTCTCGAGCACCCAGGCGAGCATCGACGCCGTCGTCGTCTTGCCGTGGGTGCCGGCGACCGCGAGCACGTGTCGGCCCTGGAGCACATGCTCGGCCAGCCACTGCGGACCGCTCGTGTAGGCGGCGCCGGCGTCGAGGATCGCCTCCATCAGCGGGTTGCCGCGCGTGACGACATTGCCGACGACGAACAGATCCGGCGCGAGGCTGAGCTGATCGGCGCCGAAGCCCTCGATCAGCTCGATGCCGAGCGCGCCGAGCTGGTCGCTCATCGGCGGATAGACGTTCGCATCGCAGCCGGTGACCCTGTGACCGGCTTCGCGCGCCAGCGCGGCGAGGCCGCCCATGAAGGTGCCGCAGATGCCGAGGATGTGGATGTGCATGACGCAATTCTAGGAGTCGCGATTGCGCGCCGGCCCTGCTAGGCTTGCCACATGACGCAGGAGGCGGAACTCTTCGACGGGCTGCGGCGCCTTGCTGCGCAGCCGTGGCTGTATCCGGCGCTCGAGATCGTCCATATCGTCGGCATCGCGTTGCTGCTGGGCTCGCTCGTGCTCGTCGAGCTGCGCGTTCTCGGGCTCGGCGCGGCGCTGCCGCTGCCGCCGCTCGCGCGCTTCGGGCTCGGCCTGTCGCTCGCCGGCTTCGGGCTCGCGGCGGCGAGCGGCCTCTCCATGTTCGCGACGCAGCCGGCGGAGCTGCTCGCCAATCCGAGCTTTCGCATCAAGCTCGGACTGCTTGCCGCGGCCGGCTTCAACGCCGCGCTCTTTCACCTGCGCGGCGGCCTCGTGCGCAGCGACCGCGTCGCGCGCGCCCAGACCGTGCTGTCGCTCGGGATTTGGCTTGCCGTCATCATCTGCGGGCGCTGGATCGCCTATGTCTGAATGCGGCGCGCCGCCGTTCGAGAGGAGATGACATGCACCGTCGACAGCTGATGATGTGGTTCGCCGCCGGCACGCTGCCGCTGCCGCCGCTCGCCCGCGCCCACCACGGCTGGAGCAGCTTCGACCCGTCGCGGCCGATCTATCTCGAAGGCCGTGCGGTCAAGGTCGCCTGGCGCAATCCGCATGCCGAAGTCGAGCTCGAGCTGGATCCGGACCTGAAGCTGCCGCCCGACCTCGCGCGGCGGCCGCTGCCGGCGCAGACGGCGCCGGTGGATGGCGCGCAACTGCTCGCCAAGGCCGTGCTGCCGACGCGCAGGGACCGCGTCTGGACGCTCGAACTCGCGCCGCTGACGCGGCTGCAGGCGTGGAAGGTGCCGCAGATCAAGCCGGGCGACCCGCTCGCCATGATCGGCTTCACCCATCCCGACGAGAAGGGCGAGCCGATCGCGCGCGTCGAATATCTCTTCTACGCTGGCGGGACCTACGGCCTGCGCTCTTCGCCGGCCTGAGCGGCGAAAGCGGCGACATCGGCGAGTGCTTCGCGCGCCGCGGCGTGCGTGGCGGCGATCTCCGCCTCACCGTGCGCGGCGCTGACGAATCCGGCTTCGTACAGCGCCGGCGCGAAGTAGACGCCGCGGTCGAGCATGGCGTGGAAGAAGGCGTTGAAGCGTTCCTTGTCGGTCGCCATCACCTCGCCATAGTTCTGCGGCAGCATGTCCTCGACAGAGCGGGTGAAGAAGAAGCCGAACATGCCGCCCAGGCTGTCGCCGCACATCGGCACGCCGGCGTCGCGCGCCGCGCCGAGCAGCCCGGCGACGAGCGCACGCGTATTGCCGGCGAGCGTATCGAAGAAGCCCGGGCGCTGGATCTCGCGCAGCGTCGCCAGGCCGCAGGCGGTTGCGACCGGGTTGCCCGACAGCGTCCCGGCCTGGTAGACCGGGCCGAGCGGGGCGAGGTTCTCCATGATCCTGCGCGACGCGCCGAAGGCGGCCAGCGGCATGCCGCCGCCGATCACCTTGCCGAATACGCTCATGTCGGGCACGAAGCCGGGCAGCGCCTGGGCGAAGAGGCTTTGCGCGCCGCCGAGCGCGACCCGAAAGCCCGTCATCACCTCGTCGAAGATCAGCAGCGCGCCGTGCGCGGTGCACAGCTCGCGCAGGCGCTGCATGAAGGGCAGGCTGGCGCGCACGAAATTCATGTTGCCGGCGATCGGCTCGACGATGACGCAGGCAATCTCGCTGCCCTGCAGCGCGAAGGCTTCGTCGAGCTGTTCGACGTTGTTGTATTCGAGCACGATGGTGTGCTGCACGACCTCGGGCGGCACGCCGGCGCTCGTCGGGTGGCCGTGTGTCGCGAGGCCCGAGCCGGCCTTCACGAGCAGCGCGTCGGCGTGGCCGTGGTAGCAGCCTTCGAACTTGATCAGCTTTGCCCGCCCGGTCGCGCCGCGCGCGAGACGGATCGCGCTCATCGCCGCCTCGGTGCCGGAACTGACGAGGCGGATCTGCTCGACGCTCGGCACGAGCTTGAGGATCTCCTCGGCGAGTTCGACTTCGCGCTCGGTCGGTGCGCCGAACGACAGGCCGTCGCGTGCCGCGCGCTGCACCGCTTCGAGCACCGCCGGGTGGCCGTGGCCGAGGATCATCGGGCCCCAGGAGCCGATGTAGTCGATATACCGCTTGCCGTCGGCGTCCCACAGGTAGGGGCCCTCGGCGCGCGCGATGAAGCGCGGCGTGCCGCCGACGGCGCGAAATGCGCGCACCGGCGAATTGACGCCGCCCGGAATGACGCGCTGCGCGCGCGCGAAGAGGGCGTCGCTCGCGCCGTGTCCGCCGCGATCAGTGGACATGGCGCGGATCGCGCGGCAGCGACTCGCCGCCGTCGCCGTCGTCGTCATCGTCCCGATCCTCCTCGTCCTCGGGCGCGAGTGCCCAGAAGAAGCGGTCCGGAATGACGTTGCCCATGCCCGGGCGAAAGCCGGCGTCGAGCGCCTGGTCGAGGAAGGCGAGCGCTTCGCCGACGGCGGCGTGCAGTTCCGCGCCGGACGCGAGCAGGGCGGCGAGCGCCGCCGCGAGCGTGTCGCCGGCGCCGACGAAGGCGACGTCGAAACGCTCGAACTTCTCGCCCGTCACCGCGCCTTGCGGCGACGCGAGCACATTGTCGACGTACTGCTCGGCGCCGGCGGCAGCAGGCAGCAGCACGCTCGTGACGAGCACGAAGCGCGCGCCGTGGCGGCCGGCGGCGACCGCCAGTTCGCGCGCCGAGGCCGGGCGCTCGGCGCTCCAGTCGGGCAGCAGAAAGTCGGTCAGCGTCTGATGGCTGCCGACGAGCACCTCGGTCTGCGGCAGGACGAGTTCGCGAAAGGCGTCCAGATAGGCCTGCTGCTCGTCCTCCTCGATCCAGGCGAGGTTGGGCAGATAAGACACGAGCGGCACGTCGGGATAGTCCGACAGCACCTCGGCGACCGCGCTGACCGCCTCCGCCGAGCCGAGGAAGCCGACCTTCCAGGCGCTGATCGTCACGTCTTCGAGCACGCTGCGCGACTGCTCGACGACGACTTCCGGGTCGAGCGTGCTGTGCTCGAAGATCTCGGCCGTGTCGCGCAGCACGACCGAGGTCACGACCGGCAGCGCATGCGCGCCCATCGCGGCGATCGTCGCGATGTCGCCGGCGATGCCGCCGGCGCCGGTTGCGTCGCTCGCGTTGAAGCTCATCACGCAGGCCGGCGGCGGTTGCTCTTGAAGCGCGGGCGCGCCGGCGTCGTCGGCTTCGGTGGCGGGGGTGGGTGGCATGGCAGGCGGCTCTGGGGTCGGATCGGCGGCGCGCTTGCGCGTTCCGGCGGATGGGAAAAGGTCCGGCAATCCTCCCCTGCGAACGTCTAGCGAATGGTGAGGAATGTTGCCTATGTCTCTACGACTGATTGATTTTTTGCAGAGTGCCGTGGCTACAATCTTTTCCCATTGTAGTGAAGCGGCGGTAGCGACGTGAGCGAATATCGGACCTGGATGTGCCTGATCTGTGGCTGGATCTATGACGAGGCGGTGGGCGATCCGGAACATGGCGTCGCCCCTGGAACGCGCTGGGAGGACGTGCCGATGAACTGGACCTGCCCGGAATGCGGCGCGCGCAAGGAAGATTTCGAATTGGTTCAGATTTGACGCGACGCTGCCGATAACAGCCCAGGAGGGCGCGCCAGGGGGCGAGCCTTGTGTCCGTCGAGGAGGATGTCCGGTGAGCAACGAAGCGTCGGCTGCAGCGCCGATCCAGGCCGCCCGCGTGCTGGTCATCGATGACAGCAATACGATCCGGCGCAGCGCGGAAATCTTCCTGCGCCAGGGCGGTTACGAAGTGTTGCTCGCGGAGGATGGGTTCGACGCCCTCTCCAAGGTCAACGATCACGACCCCGACCTGATCTTCTGCGACATCCTGATGCCGCGCCTGGACGGCTATCAGACCTGCGCCATCATCAAGCGCAACCCGCGCTTCGCGGCGGTGCCGGTGATCATGCTGTCGTCCAAGGACGGCCTCTTCGACAAGGCGCGCGGCCGCATGGTCGGCTCCGACGACTACCTCACCAAGCCGTTTACCAAGGACCAGTTGCTGCAGGCGGTCGAGCAGCACAAGCGTGCCGCCGTCGCCTGAGCGAGCCTCGACCGACACGACCCGAGCACGCCCGCCAGCGCCAGCAGACCGAGGATACGAAGCCATGGGAATCCAGAAGATCTTGGTGGTCGACGATTCGAAGACCGAACTGCACTTTCTCTCCGACGTCCTGACCAAGCGCGGCTACCAGGTGCGCACCGCCGAGAACGGCGAGGACGCGATGCGCCGCCTCGGCGAGGACAGGCCCGACCTGATCCTGATGGACGTCGTCATGCCGGGGCAGAACGGTTTTCAGCTGACGCGCTCGATCACGCGCGACGAGCGCTTCACCGGCGTGCCGGTGATCATGTGCACGAGCAAGAACCAGGAGACCGACAAGGTCTGGGGCATGCGCCAGGGCGCGCGCGACTACATCGTCAAGCCCGTCGATGCCGACGAACTGGTGAAGAAGATCAAGGCCTTTGACTGATCGCCCCGCAGCGCAACCGACGAGCCCCCACCAGCCGACCGATTCGATGGCCAACAAGGAAGCCCTGCGTGAACTCCAGACCCGCCTCGCCGAGCGGCTGAAGTCGGTGCGTGCGGAGGTTCCCGGCATCTCCTGGCTCGCCGTCGAATGCGCCGGACGCGGCTTCCTGCTGCCGCTGCACGAGGCGGGCGAGATTTTCGCGATGACGCCCATCGTCCCGGTGGCGCACGCCAGGCCCTGGTTTCTCGGTGTCGCCAATCTGCGCGGCGGACTGCACGGCGTGGTCGACCTGGCGGCCTTCCTCGGGATCAAGGGCGCAGGGCGCCCGGCCGAGGTGGCACGCGAGCGCGTCCAGCTCGTCGCGTTCAACGCCGCGCTCGACGTCAACTGCGCGCTGCTCGTCGACCGGCTCGCCGGCTTGCGCCGGGCGACGCAGATGACGCCCGAGCCGGACGCGCCATCGGCGCGGCCCGATTTCGTCGGCGCGCGCTATCGCGACGACGCCGGCCGCGTCTGGCAGGAACTGCGGCTTGCCGAACTTGCGCGGCATGAATCGTTTTTGAGGGTCGTCGACTGATCCCCCGGGGTCGGGTCGACGCGAGCACGAGGACTTCGACATGGGTCTGATGGACAGGATCAAGCGCTTGGGCAACGGCGGTGCGCGCAGCGGCGCGGGCGCGGGGCTGGCCGGCGGATTCAGCGAATCGCAACTCGTCGGCGTCGGCGTCGGTGCCGTTGCGGGCGGCGGTGGCGGCGTGCTGCTGCATGCGGCGCGCGCCGAGGCCGAGGCCTACCAGGCGCACGCCGGGGCGACGCTGCAGGATACCGAGGCGGCCGATACGTCGATCATCACCGAAGCGGCGCCGAGCGAGCTGAATGCCTACGCCGATGCCGCCGATTCGCTGCCGGCCGCGCCGGCCGAGGTCGGGGCCCTGCCCTTCATCGGCAACAAGCCGCTCGCCGCGCAGCAGCGCATCCTCGGCGGCACGGTCGTCGTCGGCATCGCCGGGTTGCTGCTGATGATGTTTCTGGCGCTCAATTCGGCGAGCCGGAATGCAACCCAGCTCAATGCGAGCGGGCAGGCGCTGATGCAGTCGCAGCGCCTCGCCAAATCGGTCTCGCAGGCGGCGATCGGCAACGAGAAGGCGTTCGGCGAGGTGCGCGAGAGCTCCGAGGCGCTGGCGCGCACCGTCTTCGGCCTGCAACGCGGCGACGCCGAGATCGCCGCCGCGCCGCAGGAGGTGCAGGAGGCGATCGCACCGCTCGTGCCGCTCGTCGAACGGGCGAGCGCCAATGCCGGCGTCGTGCTCGCGCACCAGCAGGTGCTGACCCAGGTCGGCCAGGCGCTGCAGGCGATCAACCGCCAGACCTCGGCGCTGCTGCAGACGGCCGAAGGCATCTCGCTCATCAAGCTGCAGCAGGAAGCCTCGGCCTCCGAGCTGTCGGCCGCCGGGCAACTCGTGATGCTGACCCAGCGCATCGCCAAGAGCGCGAACGAATTCCTGACCGCCGACGGCGCGAGCGCCCAGGCAACCGAACTGCTCGGCAAGGACCTGGCGTCGTTTCGCGCCATCGCGCACGGCCTGCTCGAAGGCAGCGGCGAGCTGCGCCTGCCGCCGGCACGCGACCCGCAGCTGCGCGCGAGCCTGGGCACGCTCCTGAAGCAGTACGAAGAGACGCGCGCCCAGGCGGCGCCGATTCTCGACAACCTGCCCGGTCTGCTCGCCGTGCGCAAGGCGCAGGCGGCGATCGTCGCCGAGAGCGAGGGCCTGCGCCAGGGGCTCGAGGTGGTGCAATCGCAGTTGAGCGGGCAGGGCGGCTTCTCGGGCCCGAAGGTGCTCGCGATGGCGGCCTTCGCGTTGCTGCTGCTGGCCGGCGGCTGGGGCTTCCTGCGCCTGTACATGTTCGACCAGTCGCAGCGCGCCGTGGTCGCCGAGACGCAGCGCCTGCAGGCCGAGCGCCTCGAGCAGGAGGCCAAGCGCGTGAACGACGCCAACCAGGCGGCGATCCTGCGCCTGATGAACGAATTGCAGTCGGTCGCCGAAGGCGACCTGACGCAGCAGGCGACGGTGACGGAAGACATCACCGGCGCGATCGCCGACTCGGTGAACTACACGGTCGAGGAGCTGCGCACGCTCGTCTCGCAGGTGCAGGGCACGGTCGGGCGGGTGACCGACACGACGCAGCAGGTCGAGGCGACGTCGACCGAACTGATGGCGGCCTCCAGCGAGCAGCTGCGCGAGATCCGCGATACCGGCGAATCGGTGCTGCAGATGGCCGGGCGCATCAACGACGTGTCGGCGCAGGCGCAGCAGACGGCGCAGGTCGCGCGCCAGTCGCTCGCTGCCGCCGAATCGGGCCTGCACGCGGTGCAGAACACGATCGGCGGCATGAACTCGATCCGCGATCAGATCCAGGACACCTCCAAGCGCATCAAGCGCCTCGGTGAGTCGTCGCAGGAGATCGGCGAGATCACCGAGCTGATCTCGGATATCACCGAGCAGACCAACGTCCTCGCGCTGAACGCCGCGATCCAGGCCGCATCGGCCGGCGAGGCGGGGCGCGGCTTCTCGGTCGTTGCTGAGGAAGTGCAGCGGCTCGCCGAGCGCTCGGGCGACGCGACGCGCCAGATCGCCGCCCTCGTCAAGACGATCCAGACCGACACCCAGGATGCGGTCGGCGCGATGGAGCGCAGCACCCAGGGCGTCGTCGAGGGCACGCGGCTGTCCGACGCGGCCGGCACGGCGCTCGGCGAGATCGACCGCGTCTCGCGCCAGCTGGCCGAGCTGATCGGGCAGATCTCGAACCAGGCGCTGTCCGAGGCCAAGTCGGCGAATGTCGTCGCCGCCAATATCCAGCACATCTTCGCCGTCACCGAGCAGACCGGCGAGGGCACGCGCTCGACGGCGCAGATGGTGCGCGAGCTGTCCAAGACCGCCGAAGAGCTGAGCCAGTCGGTCGCGCGCTTCAAGATCAGCTGAGCGTCCGCCCGAGCCTTCCCCCGATTCACTTCGCGACAGCCACCGATGGACAGCCCACGCGCCGACAGCGACCGCCAAGTTCCGATCGACCTCAGCGCACTGGCCTGGGTGCACGACGAACTGCGCCGCTCGCTCGAAGCGGCGCACAAGGCGCTACGCCGCTTCATGAAGGATTCGGATACCGTCTTCGACGCCGACACCGACGATGTCGATCCGTCCGTGCTGCGCGGCGCGCGCCAGCAGATCCACCAGGGCGTCGGTGCGCTCGAACTGGTCGGCCTGCCGGCCGCGGCGCGCGTGCTGCGCGCGAGCGAATCGGTCGTCCATCGCCTCGTCGCCAAGCCGCGCCGCGTCAGCGCGCAGACGGTCGATGCAATCGAGCATGTCTCGTTCGCGCTGCTCGACTATATCGGCCGCCTGCTCGCCGGCAAGCGCGTCTCGGCGCTGTCGCTCTTTCCGCAGTACCGCGCGGTGCAGGAGCTGGCCGGCGCCGAGCGCATCCATCCGTCGGACCTCTGGGCGAGCGACTGGCGCTGGATCGCGCTGCCCGACGATCCGACCGCCCAGACGCTCGCGACCGACGCGCGCAGCGAGCAGTTGCTCGAGCAGCAGCTGCTCGGCCTGATGCGCGCCGGCAGCGGCGACAAGCGGGCCGCCGCGTTCGATCGCATGAGCCAGGTCTGCGCCGGGCTCGGCGCCGGCACCGCGCAGCCGAAGGCGGCGACGCTGTGGAAGCTTGCCGCGGCCGTCTTCGAGGCGCAGGCGCAGGGCCTGCTCGAGCCCGACGTCTTCAGCAAGCGTGCCGCGTCGCGCCTGCTGCCGCAGTTTCGCATCTTCGCCGGCGGCAGCGACGAGGTCTCGGATCGCCTCGCCCAGGATCTGCTCTTCTTCTGCGCGCAGGCCGATGCGCCCGGCGCCGGCCGCGGCGCGCCGCGGCTCGACGCGGTGCGCCAGAACTACCACCTCGGCGCGGAGCCGGCGGCCGACTACAACGCGAGCGTCCTCGGCCGCTTCGACCCGGCCCTCGTCACGCAGGCCAAGAAGCGCGTGACGAGCGCGAAGGAGGCCTGGGGCGCGGTCGCGGGCGGCGATCTGCATCGCCTCGCCGGCCTGTCCGAGCAGTTCTCGCTGGTCGGCGATTCGCTGCGCCGCCTGATCCCGGCCGGCGAACTGCTCGCCGACGAATTGCAGACGACGATCACGCAGGCGCAGCATTCCGGCGCCGCGCCCGGCGCGCCGCTCGCGATGGAAGTGGCGACCAGCCTGCTGTTTCTCGAGGCGACGCTCGACGACGGCGAATTCGACGGCCCCGAGCAGCGCGAACGGGTCGGCAAGCTCGCGCAGCGCATTGCCGCGGTGCGCGCCGGCGAGCCGCCACAGGCGCTCGACGCCTGGATGGAAGAACTCTACCGCCGCGTCTCCGAGCGCCAGACGCTCGGCAGCGTGGTGCACGAGATGCGCGCCGCGCTGTCCGAATCCGAGAAGCTGATCGACCAGTATTTCCGCAATCCGGCCGAGCGCGAGGTGCTGACGCCGGTGCCGGCGCAACTGCAGGCGATGCGCGGCGTGCTCTCGGTGCTCGGCCTGGATCATGCGTCGCAGGCGGCGCTGCGCATGCGCGACGATATCGATGCCTTGCTGCAGACCGAGGTCGATCCGCAGCGCACGGCGGCCGCCGGCATCTTCGATCGGCTGGCCGGCAATCTCGGGGCGCTCGGCTTCCTGATCGACATGTTCAGCGTCCAGCCGCAGATGGCCAAGTCGCTGTTCCGCTTCGATGCCGATTCCGCGACGCTGGTCTCGGTGATGGGCCAGCACAAGCCGGCCGCGGGCGCGGCGGCAGCGGCCGCACCGCGCTTGATCGAGCAGGCGCAGTCGCTTGCTTTCAGCGCGGCCCGCGCGGATGTCGAGCTGATCGCCGTCACGCGCGACCTGGAACGCCTGTCGCACGAAGCGCAGGCCGCCGCGCAGCCCGAACTGGTCGCCGCCGTGAATACCGCGCAGGCTGCGCTCGACGCGGCGAGCGACGAAGCCGAGATCGCCGCCGCGCGCGCGAGCCTGTCCGAGGCGCTGGTCGAATTCGTCCACACCGCAACTGACGCCGCCGGCGTCGAACCGCTCGCCGCCCCGGCGCCCGCGCCTTCGACAGCCGGGACGGCCGGCGAACTCGACGGTGACGACGAGATGCGCGAGATCTTCCTCGAGGAGGCGCGCGAGGTGCTGACCGGCGCCCACGAAGCGCTCGCCGCATTGCGCGCCGAGCCCGCCGATCTGGCGACGCTGACGACGCTGCGGCGCGCCTTCCACACCCTCAAGGGCAGCTCGCGGATGGTCGGCCTGCACGACTACGGCGCCGCCGCGTGGATCTGCGAACAGCAATACAACACCGTGCTCGCGCTGCAGCAGGCGGCCGATGCGGCGCTCATCGACTTCACCGCGGCCGCGCTCGAAGAGCTCGAATCCTGGGTCGACGCGATCGCCGGCCGCGAATCGCTCGACCGCTTCCAGGCCGAGACGATGCAGCGGCGCGCGGATGCGCTCGCGGAGGCCGGTGCGGCGCCTGCCGATAGCGTCGCACCGCTTGCGCCCGGGTGGCCGGAAACTTCGGCGATCCCGCAAGACGCGCCGGCCGATGCGCCGGTGCTGCCCGAGGCGCAACCGGCGATCGACGAAGCGTTCGCCTTCACGCTCGACTTCGGCGATGCACCGGTCGCCGATGCGCCGCCCGCCGCGTCGACGCCGCCGATCGATGCGCCGGCCGTCGCCGAAGATCCGGCGCTCGACTTCGCATTCGATCTCGGCGCGTTCGATGCCGGCGCAGCGGCAAGCGCCACGGCCGGCGAAGCGGCGCCCGCCGAGCCTGCGGCCGCGGCATTCGACGCATTCGCGACCCAGCCGTTCCCGCGCGACAGGCTTGCCGATGTGCCGCCCGATGTACCCGCCGATGCGCCGGCCGATGCCGATGCCGCCCCGCGCGTCGAAATCGCTTCGCAGTCCGAGCCCGATCCTTCGGCATTCCAGGACACCGGATTCGAAACCGGCTTCGAAGCCGACCTCGCCGCCGAAGCCGACGCCGAGCCGCACATCGAGGACGAGCAGTTCAAGCAGATCGGCGAACTGCGGGTGCCGATCCCGCTCTTCAACATCTACCTCAACGAGGCCGACGAGCTGTCGCGCCGGCTCGGCACCGAACTCGCCGAATGGGCGATGGAGCTGGACCGACCGGTCGGCGAAAGCACCGTCGCGCTCGCCCATTCGCTGGCCGGAAGCTCGGCGACGGTCGGCTTCGCCGATCTGTCGCAGCTGTCGCGCGCGCTCGAACACGCGCTCGAACGCTCGCGCAACGCCGGCCATGGCGATGCGCAGGAAGTGCAGCTCTATGTCGACGTCGCCGACGATATCCGTCGCCTGCTGCACCAGTTCGCCGCCGGCTTCCTGAAGACGCCGCAGCCGGGGCTCGCGCAGCGGCTCGCCGAGCACGAGGCCCAGGCGCAGCAGCGCAGGGAGTCCGATGACGAGCGCGATGCGGCCTGCGAACCGCCGGTCGATGCCATCGTAGCCGCCATGGCCGAGCCGGACGAAGGGCTGGAAGATGCGCAACCGGCATCGGCCGCGCAGGCGGTGGACGAGGAGCTTGCCGCGCCGGCTCCCGAGGTCGCGCCCGAAGCGTCCGAGGTGGAACCGGAGGTGGCACCCGAGGCGGCAACGTCGGCATTCGCCGCGTCGGCATTTGCCGCCGACAGCCAGCATGGCGCATTCGGTCTGCCGGAGTTGAAGGCGCTGGAAGAAGTGCCCGACCCGCTGGCCGAAGGCGTCCACGCGAGCGACGACGCCGACGATGACGAAGCGGATATCGATGCGATCGACGCCGTCGATGCCGAGCTGTTCCCGATCTTCGAGGAGGAAGGGCAGGAACTGCTGCCGCAGCTTTCGGCCCGCCTGCGCGAATGGGCGCGGCGTCCGGACGATTCCGGCCCGGCGGCCGGTGCGATGCGCACGCTGCATACGCTCAAGGGCGGCGCGCGCCTGGCGGGCGCGATGCGCCTGGGCGAGATGTGCCACCGCCTCGAGACGCGGATCGAGCACCTCAGCGCGCACACCCCCGTCGATGCCGAGCAGGTCGAAGCGCTGCAGGCGCGTGGCGACGCGCTGGTCGCGGTCTTCGAGGCGCTGCGCTCGCGCGACGCGCAGGCCTACGCGGAGGCGACCGCCGCCGCCGTCCAGGCCGCGGATGCCTCGATCGCGCCCGCCGCAGCGGACGACGCGATCGAAGCGATGGAAGCGATGGTTGCGCTGCCCGATGCGCAGGCCGCCGAAGCGGACGGCGATGCGCGGGCGGTGCAAGCGCCGGCTGGCGCCGGCCCCGAAGCCGCGGCCGACGCCACGGCGCAGCCGCCGGCCGATCGCCCGCCAGCAGCGGCGCTGCCCGAGATCGACTGGTCGCGCTTCGGCGCCGCGGCGCCCGGCGCACAGCAGGTGGCCGATCGCGCGACCGGCCCGGTATCGGCCGCGGCGGTGCGGGTGCGTGCGCCGCTGCTCGACCGCATGGTCAACCAGGCCGGCGAGGTGAGCATCACGCGCTCCCGCATCGAGGCCGAGGTCGGCCTGATCAAGAGCTCCCTCGGCGACCTGTCCGACAACCTCGAGCGGCTGCGCCAGCAGTTGCGCGAGATCGAACTGCAGGGCGAGACGCAGATGAGCTCGCGGCTGGAGGCGGCGAAAGCGGCGGCCGAGGCCTTCGATCCGCTCGAACTCGACCGCTTCACGCGCTTCCAGGAGCTGACGCGCATGATGGCCGAGTCGGTCAACGACGTCGCCACCGTGCAGCGCACGCTTGCCCGCGCGGTGCAGAGCACCGAGGACGAACTCGCGGCGCAGACGCGGCTCACGCGCGACCTGCAGGACGACCTGCTGCGCACCCGGATGGTCGAGTTCGAAAGCCAGGCCGACCGGCTCTATCGCGTCGTGCGCCAGGCGGCGAAGGAGACCGGCAAGCAGGTGCGGCTCGATATCGTCGGCGGCGCGATCGAACTCGACCGCGGCGTGCTCGACCGCATGACGGCGTCGTTCGAGCACCTGCTGCGCAACTGCGTGACGCACGGCATCGAGGCGCCCGACGCGCGCGTCGCCGCCGGCAAGGACGCGACCGGGTCGATCGTCGTCGCCCTCGCGCACGAGCACAACGAGGTCTCGGTCGTCTTTCGCGACGACGGCGGCGGGCTCGACCTGCCGCGCATCCGCGACAAGGGGCTGGCCGCCGGCTTGATCAGCGCCGATGCGCAGTACAGCGACGCCGAACTCGCGAACCTGATCTTCAGCCCGGGGCTGTCGACCGCGAGCAGCGTGACCGAGCTCGCCGGCCGCGGCGTCGGCATGGATGTCGTGCGCTCGGACGTGAATGCGATGGGCGGGCGCATCGAGACGGCGACCGCCGCCGGCCGCGGCACGAGCTTCAAGCTCGTGCTGCCGCTGACGACCGCCGTCACGCAGGTCGTGATGCTGCGTTGCGGCAGCGTGACGGTGGCGGTGCCGTCGACGCTCGTCGAGGTCGTGCAGCGGGCGACGCCCGAGCAGGTCGAGCAGGCGTACGCGAGCGGCGCGTATCCGCTCGGCGAGCGCAGCCTGCCGTTCTTCTGGCTCGGCGCGCTGCTGCACCAGAGCGCGCGCGGCACCGAGGGCGGGCGGATGCGCTCGGTGGTCGTGATACGCAGCGCGCAGCAGCGCATCGCGCTGCACGTCGACGAGGTGCTCGGCAACCAGGAGGCGGTCGTCAAGAACCTCGGCCCGCAACTCTCGCGCCTGCCGGGGCTGGCCGGCATGACGCTGCTCGCGTCCGGCGCCGTCGCGCTGATCTACAACCCGGTCGCGCTCGCCGCGCTCTACGCCGACAGCGCGCACGCGATGATGCGCGCTGGCGCCGAGCCGCCGCCAGGCGCCGCGCCGGTCGTGGAGGCGGCGGCGACGGCCGCGCCGCTCGTCATGGTCGTCGACGATTCGCTCACCGTGCGCCGCGTCACGCAGCGCCTGCTGGTGCGCGAGGGCTATCGTGTCGTCGTCGCGAAGGACGGGCTGGACGCCCTCGAGCGCCTCGCCGAGGAAAGGCCGCAGGTCGTCCTGAGCGATATCGAGATGCCGCGCATGGACGGCTTCGACCTCGTGCGCAATATCCGCGGCGACGAGCGGCTGCGCGACCTGCCGGTGATCATGATCACGTCGCGCATCGCGCAAAAGCACCGCGACGTCGCCGCCGAACTCGGCGTCGAGCACTACCTCGGCAAGCCGTATTCGGAAGAGGACCTGCTCGCGCTCGTCGGGCGCTACGCGGCGAGCGAGGTCGCGGCGTAATGCCGCGCGGGCAAGGCGCGGCGTCGGCGCGTCCGGCGGGCGCTGGCCTAAAATGCGGCCATGCCCGGCGCGCCCATCGACCTGACGAACCAGTTCCTGATCGCCATGCCGGGCATGGCGAGCGATACCTTTGCCGGCACCGTCGTCTACCTGTGCGAGCACAACGCCGACGGCGCGCTCGGGCTCGTCATCAACAAGCCGATCGACATCAAGCTGCGCAACCTGTTCGAGAAGGTCGAACTGACGCTCGATCGCGACGATCTGGCCGACGCGCCGGTCTATTTCGGCGGCCCGGTGCAGACCGAGCGCGGCTTCGTGCTGCACGAGAAGCAGCCGGCCGACAGCGCGGCGTACAACTCGACGCTCGCGATCGCCGGCGCCGGGCTCGAGATGACGACGAGCAAGGACGTGCTGGAAGCGCTCGCCAACGGCGGCGGGCCCAGGCGCGTGCTCGTCACGCTCGGCTACAGCGGCTGGGGCGCCGGCCAGCTCGAGGACGAGCTGAGCCGCAACGGCTGGCTCAACGTCGGCGCGTCGTCCGAGATCATCTTCGATACGCCGGCCGAGAAGCGCTACGAGCGCGCGCTGTCGCTGCTCGGTATCGACCTCTCGGTCCTCAGCCAGGAGGCGGGGCACGCATGATCCGGACGCCCGACCGTGCCTGCGCGCGGGCGTGCGCCTGATCATGGGCGTCGCGTCCCGCGACGCACGTGCTGCAAGCATGATCGTGGCGTCGCCCGGGCTTGCAGCGGTTCCCCCTGCAACGCGAGCGGCGGCTTCGTTTCTGGGCTTCGATTTCGGCACCCGCCGCGTCGGCGTCGCGAGCGGCAACACGCTGACGCGCAGCGCGACGCCGCTCGCGACGATCTCGGCTGCGGGCGACGCGCGCTTTGCCGCGATCGCGCGGCTGATCGCCGAATGGCAGCCCGACGCGCTCGTCGTCGGCGTGCCGCGCCATCCGGACGGCACGGCGCACGAGAATACGCGGCGCGCGCAGCGCTTCGCGCGCAGCCTCGGCGGGCGCTTTCGGCTGCCGGTGCACGAAGTCGACGAGCGCTACTCGACGGTCGAAGCCGCGGCACGCGGCGCGCGCGATCTCGACGCGGCCGCCGCAGCGGTCATCCTCGAACAGTTTTTGGGTGCCGCCGCATGAGCCGCGAAAGAGGGGCCCCGCGCAGCGGGGATCGAAGCGAGCGAGTGCGGCGAGGCGCCGACGAATCGATCTTCGCATTTGCTCGGCGGGCCGGAGGCGCCGCATGAGCCGCGAAAGAGGGGCCCCGCGCAGCGGGGATCGAAGCGAGCGAGCGCGGCAGGGCGCCGACGAATCGACCTTGGAACTTGCTTGGCCGCCTGGAGGCGCTGCATGAGCCAGATCGCGCTCGACGCCGAGGCGCTGTACCTCGATCTGCTGGCCGGCGTGCGGCCGCTGCTCGCGGGCGATGCGGTGCTGGTCGGCGTCTGGTCGGGCGGCGCCTGGCTCGCCGAGCGGCTGCAGCGCGACCTGCATCGTCCCGGCGAGCACGGCGTGATCTCCTCCGCGCTGCACCGCGACGATTTTCGCTCGCGCGGCCTCGTCGCCGGTGCCGATACGACGAAGCTGCCGTTCGGCGTCGAGGGCCGCGCGATCGTCCTCATCGACGACGTGCTCTTCACCGGGCGCACGATCCGCGCCGTCTTGAACGAGCTGTACGACTTTGGCCGGCCGGCGAGCGTCAAGCTCGCCGTGCTCGTCGATCGCGGCGGGCGCGAACTGCCGATCGAGGCATCCGTCTCGGCCGCGCGCATCAGCCTGCCGCGCGAGCAGCGCCTCGCGCTCGTGCGCAGCGAAGCGGGCGCGTTCAGCTTTCAGGTGCGGGGCGCATAGATGGCAGCCCTGCGACGCGGCCGCGGCAATCCGCAGCTCAACGCGAACGGCGAACTCGTCCACCTGCTGTCGACCGAGGGCCTGCCGCGCGACGTGATCGAGCACATCCTCGAGACGGCGGGCACCTTCCTCTCGGTCAACGACCGCGACGTGAAGAAGGTGCCGCTGCTGCGCGGCAAGAGCGTCTTCAACCTGTTCTTCGAGAACAGCACGCGCACCCGCACGACATTCGAGATCGCCGCCAAGCGACTCTCGGCCGACGTCATCAACCTCGATATCGCGCGCTCCTCCGCGGCCAAGGGCGAGAGCCTGCTCGATACGATCGCGAATCTGTCGGCGATGCACGCCGACATGTTCGTCGTGCGCCACAGCGAGTCCGGCGCGCCCTACCTGATCGCCCAGCACTGCGCGCCGCACGTGCACGTCATCAATGCCGGCGACGGGCGCCACGCGCACCCGACGCAGGGCCTGCTCGACATGTACACGATCCGCCACTTCAAGCGCGAGTTCGGCGGCCTCGTCGTCGCGATCGTCGGCGACCTCGTGCATTCGCGCGTCGCGCGCTCGGACATCCACGCGCTGACGACGCTCGGCGCCGCCGAGGTGCGCGCCGTCGGCCCGAAGACGCTCGTTCCCGGCGACATGAAGGAGATGGGCGTTCGGGTCTGCCACGATATGGTCGAGGGCCTCCGCGACGCCGACGTCATCATCATGCTGCGCCTGCAGAACGAGCGCATGGGCGGCGCGCTGCTGCCGAGCGCGGGCGAATTCTTCAAGACCTTCGGCCTGACGCCCGAGAAGCTCGCGGTCGCGAAGCCGGATGCGATCGTGATGCATCCGGGGCCGATCAACCGCGGCGTCGAGATCGATTCGGCGGTCGCCGACGGCACGCAAAGCGTGATCCTGCCGCAGGTCACCTTCGGCATCGCGGTGCGCATGGCGGTGATGTCGATCATCGCCGGCAATGAAGCTTGAGCAGCGCACGATGAAGCTTCTGATCGAAAACGGGCGGCTCGTCGATCCGGCGTCGGGACTCGATGCGCCGGGCGCGCTTGCGATCGCCGCCGGACGCATCGTCGCCATCGGCGGCGTGCCGCCGGACTTCGCGCCGGATCGGGTGATCGACGCCGCGGGCTGCATCGTCGCGCCCGGGCTCGTCGATCTTTCGGCCCGGCTGCGCGAGCCGGGGCACGAACACGAAGGCATGCTCGAAAGCGAATTGCAGGCGGCGGCCGCGGGCGGCGTGACGAGCCTCGTCTGCCCGCCCGATACCGACCCGGTGCTCGACGAGCCGGGGCTCGTCGAGACGCTCAAATTCCGCGCCCGCAAGTTGAGCCGCTGCCGCGTCTTCCCGCTCGGCGCGCTGACGCGCGGCCTCGCCGGCGAGGTGCTGACCGAGATGGCCGAGCTGACCGAGGCCGGCTGCATCGGCTTTTCGCAGGCGGAGGTTGGCGTGCGCGATACGCGGGTGCTGCAGCGCGCGCTGCAGTATGCGGCGACCTTCGGCTATACGGTCTGGCTGCGCCCGCAGGACCCGTGGCTCGGCGCGGGGGTCGCCGCGCGCGGCCCGGTCGCGACAAGGCTCGGCCTGGTCGGCGTGCCGGTGAGCGCGGAGACCGTCGCGCTGCAGACCATCTTCGCGCTGATGCGCGAGACCGGCGCGCGCGTGCACCTGTGCCGGCTGTCGAGCGCGGCCGGTGTCGCCCTCGTGCGCGAGGCGAAGGCCGAAGGGCTGCCGGTCAGTGCCGACGTGAGCATCAATTCGCTGCACCTGACCGATGTCGATATCGGCTACTTCAATCCGGCGCTGCGCCTCGTGCCGCCGCTGCGCCAGCAGCGCGACCGCGACGCGCTGCGCGCCGGCCTCGCCGACGGCACGCTCGACGCGCTGGTGAGCGATCACACGCCGGTCAGCGCCGACGAGAAGACGCTGCCGTTTGCCGAGGCCGTGCCGGGCGCGACCGGCCTCGAGCTGCTGCTCAGCCTCGCGCTGCACTGGGGCGAAGCGAGCGGCGCCGGCCTTGCGCGTGCGCTCGCGGTCATCACGCACGAGCCGGTGCGCGTGCTGGGCGACGCACTGAAGTCGCTCGCGGCGAGCGCCGGCCGGCTCGTCGTCGGCGGCGTCGGCGACGTCTGCGTCTTCGATCCGGCGGCGCACTGGACGGTGCAGCCGTCGCAGCTCGTGAGCCAGGGCCGGCATACGCCGTTCGCGTTCGAGACGAGCAGCATCGAATTGCCCGCACGCGTGCGCTGCACGCTCGTCGCCGGGCAGGTGGCCTACCAGGCCGCCGGCGTCTGACGCGGACGATGATGCCGGACGGCGCGGCGGGCGAGCCATCCGCCAACGCGCTTGCGAGCCTGGCGCGAAGGCTGCGCGCACTGTGGCGCGTGGCACGCGCCTGCCTTCAGCTGCTCTACGGTCTGCTGCTGGTTGCATTGCGCATCGGCCGCGACACCCCGGCGCTGCACCGGCTCCAGGCGCGGCGCTGGTCGGCAGGACTGCTGCGCGCGATGGGCGTGCGCCTCGTCGTGCATGGCCTGCCGCGGCCGGGCGCGAAGCTGCTCGTCGCCAACCATGTCTCGTGGCTCGATATCCCGGCGATCAGCGCGGTCGAAGGGGCACGCTTCGTCTCGAAAGTCGAGGTCAAGAACTGGCCGCTGTTCGGCAAGCTGGCCGACGCGTCCGATACGCTGTATCTCACGCGCGAGCGGCCGCGCGATGCGCTGCGCGTCGTGCACCAGATGGCCGAGGCACTGCAGGCGGGCGATACGCTGGCCGTCTTTCCCGAGGGGACGACGGCCGATGGCGTCGAGCTGCTGCCGTTTCATGCCAACCTGCTGCAGGCCGCGATCGCGACCGAAACGCCGGTCCAGCCGGTCGCGCTGCGCTATTTCGACGCCGAGCATGCGGCCAGCCCCGCGGTCCGCTTCGTCGGCGAGACGACGCTCGCGCAAAGCGTCTGGCGCATCGCCTGCGCGCGCCGCCTCGGGGTGCAGGTGAGCTTCCTGCCGGCGCGCTCGGTGCGCAGCGCCGACCGGCGCCGCCTGGCGCAGACGCTGCGCGCCGATATCGACGCCGCGCTCGCGGCGCGGCGCGGCGACGGCAGGGCCTGATCGTGCCCTTGCGCAGATCCGGGAATGCAGCCGAAAGGTAAGCTCGACCCGGACCGGTGGCGGTGTGCGACCGCGGGCGGGGGTTCGCGCCCCGGCGCCACAGGCGCGATGCGCAACAGGGCAGGGGATCGATGGGCAGACGCGGCATTTCGCGACGCAAGGCATTGACGAGCGTATTGGCGCTGGGCGGCGTGACGGCGGCGCTCGCGGCGCAGGTCGTGGCCGAACGCCGCCGCCCGCTCCCCGCCGACCGCATGCGCCCGCCGGGTGCCCTGCGCGAAGGCGATTTTCTCGACGCCTGCCTGCGCTGCGGCCTGTGCGTGCGCGCCTGTCCCTTCGATACGCTGCACCTGGCCGGGCTCGGCGCACCGGTGCCGGTCGGCACGCCCTATTTCGTCGCCCGCGCGACGCCGTGCCACATGTGCGAGGACATACCGTGCGCCGCGGCCTGCCCGACCGGCGCGCTGGCGCTGGCCGATATCGGCGCGGCGCGGATGGGGCTGGCCCGGCTCAGCGCGCCCGAGCGCTGCTTCAGCTATACCGGCGTCGCCTATTGCGACAGCTGCTTCCAGGCCTGCCCGATCAAGGGCCGGGCGATCCGCATGCAGCACGGCCGTACGCCGCGCGGCGGCAGCTTCCAGCCGGCGGTCGACGCCGACGTCTGCACCGGCTGCGGCAAGTGCGAGGACGCCTGCATCCTGCAGGGCGACGCCGCGATCACCGTGACCGCCAACCATGCGGCGCGGCGCTGAGCTTGCCGCGGGCATGCCGGCCGCGCCGCCGAAGCGAACCGCGCCGAGGCGATCGCTGTGGCGGCGCAACCGCTGGCTCGTCGCGCGGCGCGCGTCGCAGCTTCTGGTCCTCGCGCTTTTCCTGCTCGGGCCGTGGGCGGGGGTCTGGATCGTGCGCGGCAACCTCGCGTCGAGCGACTGGCTGGGGCTGTTGTCGCTGACCGACCCGTTCGTCGCGCTGCAGACGCTGCTCGCGCACCGTTCCATTTCGGGCACCGCACTGCTCGGCGCGGCGATCGTCGCTGGCGCGTACATGGTGCTGGGCGGGCGCAGCTACTGCGCCTGGGTCTGCCCGATCAACCCGGTGACCGACCTCGCTGCCTGGCTGCGAATCAAGCTGCGGCTGCCGGCGCTGCTCGGCCGCGTCAAGCCCGACCGGCGGCTGCGCTACGCGGTGCTCGGCGTCGCGCTCGGGCTCTCGGCGCTGCTCGGCAGCGTCGTCTGGGAGACGGTCAATCCGATCACGCTGCTGCAGCGCGCGCTCGTCTTCGGCGTCGCTGGCGGCTATGGCGCCGTGCTCGCCGTCTTCGGGCTGGACCTGCTCGTGCTGCCGCGCGGCTGGTGCGGCCACCTGTGCCCGGTCGGCGCGTTCTACGGCGTCCTCGGCCGCGGCGCGATGCTGCACGTCAGCGCCGAGAATCGCGACGACTGCACGCGCTGCGGCGACTGCTTCCGCGTCTGCCCCGAGCCGCAGGTGATCGCGCCCGCGCTGTACGGCGCCGCGCAGGGGCGATCGCCGGTGATCGAAAGCGCGGCCTGCATTCGCTGCGCGCGCTGCCTCGACGTCTGCGACGAGGATGTCTTTCGGCTGCGACTGCTGGCACCGGGCCGCCGCAAGGTGCGCGGCGCGAACGGCGGCCCGCCTTGATGCGGCATCGCCGAGTGTCGATTCGCACAACGCGGTCTTGCGCCGCGGGCTTGCGAACGCGCGGCCACCGGCGTAGCTTGCACAATCCGTCGTTCGTGCCGCCATCCGATGCGAAAGGAGTACCCGATGAATCACCGCCCGCGCACCGACTATCAGAAAGCCTCCCCCGGCGCGTTCAAGGCCATGCTCGACATGGAGACCTACGTGCGCGGGTCGGGCCTCGAGCACTCGCTGCTCGAACTCGTGAAGACGCGCGTGTCGCAGATCAACGGCTGCGCGTACTGCCTGGACATGCACACCAAGGACGCACGCGCCGCCGGCGAGACCGAGCAGCGCCTGCACGTGCTCGCCGCCTGGCGCGAGGCGCCGTTCTACACGGAGCGCGAGCGCGCGGCACTTGCCTGGGCCGAGGCGGTGACGCTGGTCGCGACCAACGATCTGCCCGACGCCTTGTACGACGAGGTGCACGCGCAGTTCGACGCGAAGGCGCTCGTCGACCTGACGCTCGCGATCATCGCGATCAACGGCTGGAACCGCCTTGCGATCGGCTTTCGCGCCGAGGTGGGCAGCTACAAGGCCAGGGCCGCAGGCTGAATTTCGAGGCCGGACATTGATACGATCGCACTTTCGCCACTCGCGAGTGGCGATCCGCTTCGGTCCCTGTACTCAATGCAACGAAGGAGACAGACATGGTCATTTCGAGATTGCGTTTGCTGCGTCCCTTGCTCGCGGCAGGTCTGATCGCGGGCGCCCTGGGCAGCGCAGCGGCCGCCGATATCAAGATCGGCGTTGCCGAGGCGCTGACCGGCCCGGCGGGGCAGTACGGCCAGTCGATCAAGAACGGCTTCGTGCTCGCGGCCGACGAGATCAACGCCGCCGGCGGCATCAACGGCAACAAGCTCAACCTGCTGTTCGAGGACGAGGCCGGGAAGAAAGAGCAGGCAATCGACGTCTTCAAGAAGCTGATCTTCCAGGACAAGGTGCTGATGTTGTTCGGTCCGACGCTGTCGAATTCGGCGCAGGCGGCCGACCCGATCGCGCAGGGCGCGAAGGTCGTCGTCTTCGGCACCTCGAATACGGCCGACGGCATCACCTCGATCGGCGACTACGTCTTTCGCAACTCGGTGACCGAAGCCGACGTCCTGCCCGAAACGCTGCGCGTCGCGATCAAGCACGCCGGCATCAAGAAGGTGGCGGTGCTCTACGGCAACGACGACGTCTTCACGAAGAGCGGCTACGACAATTTCAAGAAGGCGCTCGAGAAGCTGAACATTCCGGTCACGACGACCGAGACCTTCGCCAAGGGTGATGTCGATTTCAAGGCGCAGCTCACGAAGATCAAGGGCAGCGGGGCCGACGCGATCGTGCTGTCGGCGCTGATCGCCGAAGGCGCGCCGATCATGGTGCAGGCGCGCCAGCTCGGCATCGACTGGCCGGTGATCGGCGGCAACGGCATGAACTCGGTCAAGATCTTCGATCTGGCGAAGGGCGCGTCGGACAATCTCTGGGTCGGCAGCCCCTGGGCGCTGGGCAACGATACGAAGGAGAACGTCGACTTCATCGAGGCCTACAAGAAGAAGTTCGGCGCACCGCCGGATCAGTTCGCGGCGCAGTCGTACGATGCGATGCATATCGCCGCGCAGGCGATCGGCAAGATCAAGCTCGGCAGTGACCTGGAGGCCAACCGCAAGGCGCTGCGCGACGCGCTGCCGGCCGTAAGCCATACCGGCGCCACCGGCGCGTTCAAGTTCCAGCAGACGACCGGCCGCGACGGCAAGCCGGCCGGCTACGATGCGCAGCAGGCGGCGATCGTTTCGGTCACCAAGGGCGGCAAGTACGTCATCGAGAAGTAGCGGTCCACGCCACGACGCCGTGACCCCGACTTCGAGCATCGTGCGCCGGTCGGCGCCGCCCACCGCGGCGCGCGGCCGGTGCCGCGTTTCGCGCGGAGCCGCGATTGCTTGACCAGCAACTCGTCAACGCCCTCTCGCTGGGCAGCGTCTACGCGCTGTTCGCGCTCGGCTTCACGCTCGTCTTCGGCGTGCTCGGCGTCATCAATCTGTCGCACGGCGCGATCTTCATGATCGGCGCCTACGCGGCGCTCGAGGTCGTGACCCGGCTCGACGTCGGGCTCTGGGGCGCGCTCGTCGCTGCCTTCTTCGTTGCCGGCGGCTTCGGCCTGGCGATCGACTGGCTGGTCCTGCGGCCGCTGCGCAAGCGCAACGTGACGCACCTGATTCCGATGATCGCGACGATCGGCCTGGCGATCTTCTTCAACAACGCCGCGCAGGGCTTGTTCGGGGCGCAGAACCTGCGCTTCCCGACCGAACTGATCCCGCACGAGCCGCTGCACTTCTGGGGCGTGCAGATCAGCGTCCTCGAGATTGCGATCGTCGTGCTGTCGTTCGCCCTGATGGGCGGGCTGCTGCTCGTGATGCGCAAGACCCAGCTCGGCCGCGCGCTGCGCGCGATCGCCGAGTCCCCGAAGGCGGCGGCGCTGCTCGGCATCAACGTCGAGGGGCTGTTCTATCTGACCTCGTTCACCGCCGCCGCGCTCGGCGGCATTGCCGGCCTGCTGATCGCGCTCTATTCGAACGCGGTCTTCCCGCTGATGGGGCAGCCCATGCTGCACAAGGGCATCGCCGTCATCATCCTCGGCGGCATGGGCGATATCCGCGGCGCGTTGATCGGCGGCCTGTTCCTCGGCTTTGCCGAAGTCCTCTCGGTCGCCTATATCGGCTCGTCGATGCGCGACGCGGTTGCCTTCGGCCTGCTGTTCCTCGTCCTGCTGCTGCGGCCGCAGGGCATGTTCGGCAAGGTTCTCGAGCGCAAGGCGTGAGCGCGCCGGGCCGCTCCCAAGCGCTCACACCGGAGCGCGATCAGCGCGGAGGTTACCTTATGCGCGCGCCGGGCCGCTCCCAAGCGCTCACACCGGAGCGCGATCAGCGCGGAGCTTGCCTTATGAGCGCGGCGGCGCGTCCCTGAGCGATGGGCGGCTTCGAGGAATTCTGGGCGGTCTACAGCAACCTGGTGCTGTCGATCGGCATCAATGCACTGCTCGCGCTGTCGATCTGGCTGACGCTCGCCTGCGGCCTGCTCGCGCTGGCGAACGCGGCGTTCATGGGCATCGGCGCCTACACCGCATCGCTCATCACGATGAACCTCGGCTGGCCGTTTCCGCTCGCGCTCGCGGGCGGCATGGCAATGCCGATCCTGGCCGCGCTCGTCATCGGCGTGCCGACGCTGCGCCTGTCGGGCGTCTATCTCGCGATGGCGACGCTCGCCTTCGGCGAAGTGGTGCGCGTCGGCCTGCTCAACGCCGAGGGCCTGACCGGCGGCGCGCTCGGCTTGAACGGCATTCCGCAGCTCACGCAGTGGTGGCATGTTGCGCTCGCGCTCGTGCTGTCGCTCGCCGTGCTGTGGCGGCTGCGCCGCTCGCGCGTCGGCCGCGCCTTCGAGGCGATCGACGGCGACGCCGTCGCCGCTTCGCTGATGGGCATCGCGGTCGATTCGCACAAGATGCTCGCCTTCGCGCTCGGCGCCGGCATCGCCGGGCTGGCCGGCGCGCTCAACGCGCACCTGACCTTCTTCATCGGCCCGAACGAATACGGCTTCGATCGCGGCGTCGAGATCCTGACGATGGCGATTCTCGGCGGCATCGGCGGCCTGCCGGGGCCGGTGATCGGCGCCTTCATCATCACCGTGCTGCCCGAGGCGCTGCGCGACTTCGGCAACGCCCGCACGATGGTCAACGGCCTGATCCTGGTCGTGATCGTGCTGTTCCTGCCCGCCGGCCTGTGGGACCCGCGGCGCTACAAGGGCTGGCTGCAACGGGGGCCGCGCTGATGCTCACGCTGGCCCGCGTCTCGAAGAATTTCGGCGGCTTGAACGTGCTTCACGACGTGAGCTTCACGGTGCCCGAGGGCCGCATCTTCGGCCTGATCGGGCCGAACGGTGCCGGCAAGACGACGGTCTTCAACCTCGTCACCGGCCTGCTCGCGCCGAGCGGCGGCCGCATCGAATTCGCCGGCCGCAGCCTCGTCGGCGTGAAGCCGCACCTGATCACACGACTCGGCCTCGGGCGCACGTTCCAGAATATCCGCGTCTTCAAGCAGATGAGCCTGCTGGAGAATGTCGTCGTCGGCATGCATGCGCATTTCGACTACGGCGTGCCGGGCTGGCTGCTGGCGCTGCCGGCGTTTCGCAGGCAGGAAGCGGCGGCGCGCGAACGCGCGCACGAACTGCTCGGCTGGGTCGGCCTCGACGCGAAGGCGACCGAGACCGCCGACGAACTGTCCTACGGCGAGCAGCGCAAGCTCGAACTCGCGCGCGCGCTCGCCACAAGCCCCAAACTGCTGCTGCTCGACGAGCCGGTCGCCGGCATGAATACCGGCGAGAAGCTCGAGCTGATGGGCGTGATCGAGAAAATCGCCGAACGCGGCTTCACGATCTTCATGATCGAGCACGACATGCGCTTCGTGATGGGCCTGTGCGAACGCATCGCGGTGCTCAACTTCGGCGAGATCATCGCCGAGGGCACGCCCGAGCAGATAAAGAACGACCCGGCCGTGATCGAGGCCTACCTCGGCCGCGAAGACGAGGAGCAAGCGGCATGACCGCGATGCTCGAGGTGCGCGGGCTGGAGGTCGCCTACGGTCACATCGAGGCGGTGCAGGGCATCGCCTTCGAGGTCAACGCCGGCGAGATCCGCACCCTCGTCGGCGCCAACGGCGCCGGCAAGTCGACGACGCTGCTCGCGCTCTCCGGGCTCGTCAGGCCGAAGGCCGGATCAATACGCTTCGAGGGCGTCGAACTGACAAAACTGAAGACGCATCAGATCGTCGAGCGCGGCCTGGTCCAGGTCGCCGAGGGCCGGGCGATCCTGACGACGCTCACGGTGCGCGAGAACCTCGAGCTCGGCGCCTATCGGCGCCGCGACCGCGCCGGGATCGCGAGCGATCTGGAGCGTGTGCTCGCGCTCTTTCCGCGGCTCGCCGAGCGCATCGACGGGCTGGCCGGCAACCTCTCCGGCGGCGAGCAGCAGATGCTCGCGATCGGTCGCGCGCTGCTCGCAAGGCCCCGCCTGCTGCTGCTCGACGAGCCGTCGATGGGGCTGGCGCCGATCATCGTGCAGGACATCTTTCGCAAGCTGCGCGAGATCAACGCCGAAGGCCTGACGATCTTCCTCGTCGAGCAAAACGTCCGCCAGGCGTTGAGAATCGCGAGCCACGGCTACGTGCTCGAAAGCGGTCGTATCGTCCTCGACGGCAGCGGCGCCGCCTTGCTGGGGGACCCGAAGGTGCTGGGGGGGTATCCCGGGGGTTCACCGGGGCGGCGCTGGCTTGCAGCGCGCCGGCTCGGCGACGAGGCGGGCGCGCGAGCCGAACAGCCAGCGCCCCTTGCCGTCGGCAAGCGCCGCGGTCAGCGCGAGGCGGTCGGCGCGCGGCTGCGCGGTGAAGGTCCGCCCGTTGTCGGTGCTGAAGGCGACGAAGCCCTCGAGGCCGACCGCGACGACGTTGGCGCCCTGCCTGGCGAACGCGGTGATTGAGTGCTTGCCGCCGCTTGCGACCGCCGTCCAGTGCGCGCCGCCATCGTCGCTGCGATACATCGAACCGCGCTGTCCGCCGACGAGCAGGCTGCCGTCGTCCAGCGCAATGCCGCTCCACAACGATCCCTTGTAGCCGGTCGGCAGGTACTCCCAGGTCGCGCCCTGATCGGCCGATCGCAGCACCATGCCGCGCTCGCCGGTCGCATAGAGCACGCCCTTGGCGTCGGCGAAGAGGCCGAGCAGATTGAGATCGGCGCGGCTCGAGTCGGGCGGCGGCTGCACCTCGCGCTCGACCCAGGTCTTGCCGCCATCGGCGGTCGTCAGCACGAGCGACCACAGGCCGACCGCAACGCCATGCTGGGTGTCGAAGAAGTGGACCGCGAACAGCGGCCGGTCCTCGGCCGTCGCCATGCGCTGTATGCGCCAGGTCTCGCCGCCGTCGGTCGTCGCCAGAATCGCGCCCCAATGGCCGACGGCCCAGCCATGCCGGGCGTCGGCGAACGAAACTGCGGTCAGCGTCGAACTGAGCGGCACCTGCTTGGCCTGGCGCGGCGGGCGGCTGCGGTCGTCCGACAGCAGCACGATGCCGTGCTCGCCGACCGCCACCGCGCGCGGCCCGGCCCAGGCGGCGCCGAGCATCATCGCTTCGGCGGCGATCGGCGACGCGACGGCGGGGGTCGGTTCGAGCGGCTTCGGGGCATCGGCCGCGCGGGCCTGCGCCAGCGCCCCTGCCATGAACAGGGCAGCGATCACATGACGGAAACAGATGCTGACCATGGTCTCAGTGGCTCAGCAGGCCGGGCGCGCGCACCGCCGAGCGGCGCGGGAACAGGCGCTCGAGCCAGACCGCGAACGCCGGCAGCACCGTCATCGCCATCACCATGTTGACCATGAACATGAAGGCAAGCAGCTTGCCCATGTCGGCCTGGAACTTGAGCGCCGAGAACGACCACGTCGCGACGCCGATCGCGAGCGTGATCGCGGTGAAGATGGTCGCCGTGCCGACCTCCAGGATCGACTCTTCGAGCGCCTTGACGATGCCCTGCCCATGCGCCAGGTGCAGTTGCAGCCGGTTGTAGATGTAGAACGCGTAGTCGACGCCGATGCCCACGGCCAGCACCATCACCGGCAGCGTCGCGACGGTCAGCCCGATCGCGAACTCCTTCATGAACCAGTAGCCGATGAAGGTGCCTATCGTCAGCGGCAGGCAGCAGGCGAGCACCGCGCGCAGGTCGCGATAGACGGCGAAGACGAGCAGCGCGATCGCGGCATAGACGTAGAGCATCATCGGCAGCTCGCTGCGCTCGACCTCGTCGTTGACGGCCGCCAGGATGCCAGCGTTGCCGGCCGCGAGCCGGATCTTGACGCCCGGCATCGGATGGGCGTCGCGAAACGCCTTTGCCGCGGCGATCACGCCGCTGATCGTCGTGGCCTTGTGGTCGGCGAGGTACAGGTGCACGGCCGTCATGCTGCAGTCCTTGCGCATCGTGCCCGGAACGCGGCTGATCTCGGTTGCGAGTCCGGCATAGTTGGCGGGGTCGATCGGGATCACCGCCATCTTCGGGTTGCCCTCGTTGTAGCCTTCGCTGTACTGGCGCATCTGGCTCGAGAACGAAGCGATCGACAGCACGCCCGGCACCGCCTGCATCGCCCAGACGAAGCGATCCTGGTAGGCGCCGATGGCCACGTTCTCGCACGAGTCGGCAGGCGCCTCGAAGACGACGCTGATCCAGTCCAGGCCGACGTCGTAGTGCCCGGCGATCGAGACCGAGTCCCGGTTGAAGCGCGCGTCGGCGCGCAGCTCGGGCGCGCCGGCCTGCAGCGTGCCGATCACGCGATCCCGGCTTTGCCACACCGCGGCGACGAAGACGACGCCGGCGACGCCGAGCACGACCGCCGCGTTGCGCGGCTCGGCGACGCGCACCAGGAAGCGCAGCCAGCGGGCGCGCTGGATGCGCTTGCGTTCGGCCTTGTCGGTGTAGTCCTGGCCGACATCGAAGTACGACGCCCCGAGCGGCAGCATCACGAGGTTGGTGATGATCTTGTAGGCGACGCCGAGCGAGGCGGTGACGGCCAGCTCGCGCACCATCGGGATCGGGATCAGCACCAGCGTCACGAACGAGACGAAGGCGGTGACGAGCGCGAGCGTGCCCGGGATCAGCAGCCCGGCGAAGCTCGCGCGCGCCGCCTGGTCGGTCGTCTTGCCGTGCGAGATCTCGCGCACGATGAAGTTGATCTGCTGCACGCCGTGCGAGACGCCGATCGCGAAGACGAGAAACGGCACCAGCACGCCGAGCGGGTCCAGCCCGTAGCCGAGCAGATGCAGCGTGCCGAACTGCCACACCAGCGAGACGAGCGAGCAGCCGATCGCGAGCACCGTGAAGCGCAGCGAGTGGCAGTACCAGTACACGGCCGCCGCCGTCAGCAGCAGCGCGACGAGGCAGAACTCGAGCACCGCGGCGGCGCCGTCGGCGATGTCGCCGATCTGCTTGGCAAAGCCGATGATCTGGATCTCGAAGTCCTTGTCCTCGAACCTGGCGCGGACTCTCTGCTCGAGAATCCGGTTGTAGGCGACGTAGTCGATGTGCACGCCGTCCTTGTCGTACTCGTTGAGCTCGGCGGTGATCATCGCGCTCGTCTGGTCGCGCGCGACGAGGGTGCCGACATAGCCGCCGAGCGCCGTGGTGCGCGCGATGGCCGCGATCGTCTCGGCGTCCAGGCTCTCGGGCGTCACGGTGCCCGGGATGATCGGATCGGCGCGGAATCCTTCTTCGGTGATCTCGTTGACGAACGAGTTCGGCGTCCACAGCGACTGCACGCTGCCGCGCGAGACGTTGGGCAGGAACATCACCGCCTGCGTGACGTCGTAGAGCCGCGTCAATCCGGGCTTGGTCCAGATCTTGCCGTCGCGCGCGCGCACGACGATCGTCAACCGGTTCGCGCCGAGCAGGTCGTCGCGATACTGCTTATAGGTCTCGATGTACTCGTGGCCGATCGGCAACTGCTTCTCGAAGCCGGCGTCCATGCGCAACTGGACCGCGAACCAGCCCATCGCCAGCGTCAGCGCGGCGAGCGCCCACAGCACCGCGGCGCGATGCCGGAATAGCACCGCCTCGAGGCGCTTCAGGGCGCGCACCAGCATCGAGGGTTCGGCGCCCGGACGCGATGCGCTGCCCGGTGCGGGCGCGGTGGGGCCGTCGCTCAAGCTCGGCTCGGACGATGGCCTACGCCGCCGCTCGGCAGGGCCGAGGGCGGTACCCGCCGATCGCCGCGATACGCGGCGACCGCAGTCGGATCAGAAGTTGCGCGAGAGCACCACACCGAAGAAGTCGCGATCGCTCAAAGGTTGATCGAGTGCCGAAGAGCCGCCCCAGAACGTCGCATAGTTCAGCGAGATCTGCCAGTTGGCCGGATTCTGGATGAAGCTCAGGATGAAGTTGGCCGAACTCGCGCCGGACATGAAAAGGCCGGACAGGTTCGGCGTATGGCCCGACAGCGCGCGGAAGTAGTAGATCTCGGGCACCACCTGCCAGCCCGGAATGACCGTGCCGTCGTAGACCCAGCTGAAGTCGAAGTTGATGCCCGACGACGTCTTGCTGCCGAGCGCAACCGGTGCCGCTGCTGGATTGGTCAACTGGCCCCAGCCCCAGCCGCCGGCAGTGATGAGGTCGGGCCCATAGCTCTGCTTGAGATTGGGGTAGCGGATCACGACCGCTTCGGCGAGCAAGGTGGCGGTGTCGGCGCCGAGCAGCTTGAGCAGGCCGCCGCCGGTGTCAGGGGTCAGGCTGAGCAATCCGGTCAACGCCCACTGCCAGCGCGATTCGTCGACCCAGCAGTTGCCGTTCTGCGACGAGCAGCCGCTGGTGGCCGAGTTCAGCGCCACCGCATCCTTGGGCCGATACGACAGCTCGGTGCCGACCGCCAGATCGCCGACCGGGAAGTTGGCGCTGACGCCGTACAGGCGGCGGTCCTTCGCATACGTCCAGCCGACCGCGCCGGTGCCGTCGATGTTGACACTGAAGTTCGGCGTCTTGTCCTGGAACGCCATCGCATAGGCGCCCAGGTTGAGCTGCGTTCCTGTCGGCTGGTAGCGCAGAGCGACGCCCCATTGCTGGCCGTTGGACGGGTTGACGGTTTCCAGACCATAGGCCATGCTGCCCTTGCCCAGGCCGTTGACGACCGACCAGTAGCTGCCGGTCGGCGGGAAGTAGCTCGCGTTCCAGGCGAACTGGACGTAGCCCTCCAGGTTGAAGCCGTTGCCCAGCCCGGTGCTCAGGCTCAGGATAGGCGCCGGGATGTAGACCTCCTTCAACTGTGTGCCGGGTTGCGACAGCCGCATGATGTCCATCGCGTTGGTGGCGTTGATGCCGCCCGGCAGAAACAGGCTCTCGCCCCAGCTGATGACCTGATAGCCCAGTCGCACGCGCGCCTGCTGCTCGCCGATCTGGAAGCGCTTGCTGACCCACAGGTCGAGCAACCGCGCCTGAAAGCGCAGCGCGTCGTAGGCGTCGTCGGCCAGGCCATCGATGACCGACGGCGGCGGCGGCGAGGTCGCGCTGGTGATGCCGGTCGTCCTCGTCGCCGCGCCGTCCGCGACCCAGTTGAAGCGGAACAGGAAGTCGACGTCCTGCGGCATCTTCAGGAACAGCTCATGGGTGCCTTTGAGGTAGCCGGCGAAGAAGTCGTGCTTGCCGTAGTTCAGGTTGCCCTGGTCGCCCAGCAGCGAGGTCGGCGCCAGGCAGCCGGCGGGTGCATTGGGACCGGTGGCGCCCTCGGTGATCAGGCTGCAGCTCGGGCTTTGCATGCGCAGGCCGAATCCGGCCTGCACGGTCGAGTCGAAGTTGCCGCGGATGTCGCCGCTCTCGAAGGTGAAGGCCTGCGCGGAGCTGCAGCCGAGCGCGAGCGCTGCGATGGCTACCGGCGCGAGTGCAAAACGGGTTGGATGCATGAGCGTGTCTCCGTTGAAGTTCTGATCCGATGCGCCTTGCGCGTCAGCGGGTGCTGATCGCACGCAGGTTGTCGGACGTATAGAACCCGGGATTGAAGCGCGGGCCGGCCCCATCGGTGACCCAGCGCACGTCGCTGCCGGTGCCCGCGGCGTGCATGTCGAAGACATAGCGGCCTTCGGACAGGTTGTACTGAACGAACGCCGAGACGTCGCAGGTTCCGGTCTCGTAGACCGGAATCAGGAAGCCCTCGCGCACCTTGAACAGGTTGCCTTGAGCGTCGTAGTCCTCGGCCATCACGAGGTTCCAGCTGTCCTCGTCGAGGTAGAAGGTGCGCTTGGGCGCGGTATGGCGCATGCCCTGCTTGACGGTCGCCTCGACGACCCAGACGCGGTGCAGTTCGTAGCGCCGGTGGCCGGGATCGATGAAGTCGGGCTTGGCGATATCCTCGAACTTGGCCTTGAAGTCGTAGGCGCCGAAGCTGTTGTACGGAACGAACATCTCCTTCTTGCCGACGAGCTTCCAGTCGAAGCGGTCGAGCGTGCCGTTGAAGACGAAGGGTTCGTCCAGCGTGTACTGGTTCTCCATGCCGATCTGCGGCGAGTCGTACGAATAGCTCGGCATGCGCCGCACGCGGCGCTGGCCGGGGAAGTAGTAGAAGGTCTCGCTGCCGGGCTGGTCGAGGAAGTAGGTGATCGCCAGCGCCTGGCCGGCCAGCGCGGTGGGCGAGTTGTAGGCGAAGTAGGCGTAGTACTCGACCGGCGGCATCTTGGACAGCAGGTTCGAGCCCTTCGCGCCCCACGGCGTGTACTCGGTGAACTCCTGGCCGGCGCGAATCCACTCGGTGCCGCCCTTGCGCGGCGAGACCGAGGTGACGGTGTTCTTGTAGTCGATGCCCAGCCCGCGGTAGCGCATCTTCTGGTTCCACATCGCCTCGATGCCACTGTCCGGAATCGGGAACGGAACGCCCGGCACGACGGCTTCCTTCAGGCTCCAGCCGTCGGCGCCGAGCTTGGCCGTGCCGACGTTCTTCTTCGTGTTCTCGGCGACGAAATCGGGCACGCCGCAGGTCCGCCGCGACGGATAGACGACCATCGTGTAGCCCTTGACCTGCTTGAGCATCGCGAGCTGGCCGGGCGAGAGCCGGTCCGCGAACTTGTCGGCGTTGGACGCATCGATCGTGTACAGCGGCTTGTCGTCCTTGTACTTGAAGTGCTGGCCGCGCAGCTCGCCGTACGACCAGCCGGTCTGCTGGACCTCGTTGCCGGGCCACGCCGGGATCGTGCCGGCCTTGTTGCCCGCCTTCTCGGCGCCGACCGGGGTCAGCTCGGTGCCGAGCTTGGATGCGTCGGCGGCCAGGGCTTGCGATGCCAGCGCGGACAGCGCGAGCGCGATCAGGGTGGTGTGAAAGCGATTCATGGCGACTCCTTGCGCGCGCGGGCGCCGTCGTTGCGGAACTGAAACCTGGACAGCCTGCGCTGCACGCCCACTTTCCGGCCTTTATGTTTTGTTGTCAACAAGACAAATACCCGGATCGGCCCTTGGCGGCTTGCGCCGCGTCAAACTTCGGGCGCGCCGGCGCGAGCCGCGCCGGCCCGGGCTACTTCTTGATGCTGATGACCTGCGGCTGGGTCACCGCCTTCAGGCCGTCGACGCCGAACTCGACGCCCCAGCCCGAGCCCTTGACGCCGCCGAAGGGCACCATCGGGTGGATCATTCCGTGCTGGTTGATCCACACCGTGCCGGCCTCGATGCGCGAGGCGACGGCGCGCGCCTTGTCGATGTCGGTCGACCACACCGAAGCGCCCAGGCCAGCCTCGAGCCGGTTCGCGCTCGCGATGGCGTCCTCGACGTCGCGGTATTTGATGATCGGCAGGACCGGGCCGAATTGCTCCTGGTCGACGAGGCTCGCGCCGTCGGCGATCTCGGTGACGAGCGTGAGCGGATAGAAGTTGCCCGGGCCATCCTTGGGCGCGCCGCCGCAGACGATCCTGGCGCCGCCGGCACGCGCCTGGTCGACGAGCGAGACGACCTTGTCGAACTGCATGCGGTTCTGGATCGGACCCATGACGATGCCCTCGTCCATGCCGTTGCCCATCGGCATCGCCGTCGCGAGGGCGGTCAGTTCGGCGACCACGGCGTCGTACAGGCTTTCGTGGACGTAGAGCCGCTTGGCGGCGGCGCAGGTCTGGCCCATGTTGATGAACGCGCCCCAGAACATGCCCATCGCCATCGCCTTCGGGTCGGCGTCGGGCAGCACGATCGCGGCGTCGTTGCCGCCGAGTTCCATCGTCGTCGGGACCAGGTTCTTCGCCGCGATCGCCGCGATGCGCGAGCCGGTCGCGCTCGAGCCGGTGAACATGATCTTGTCGATATCGCGGTTCTCGACCAGCTGGGCGCCGACTTCTCCCGGGCCGCTGACGGTATTGACGACACCCGGCGGCAGGATCTCGGCGATCAGGCGCACCAGCTCCAGCGTCCCGATCGAGGTGTACTCGGAAGGCTTGATGACGACCGTATTGCCGGCGCGCAGCGAAGGCACGATCTGCCAGATCGCGATCAACAGCGGCCAGTTCCACGGCGCGATCGCGGCGATCACGCCGAACGGCTTGCGGTGCATCTCGTCTCTACGTGTCTCGTCCTCGAACACCGTCTCGACCGGCAGCTCGAGGCTCGCCGGCACCTGAGTCCAGACCTCGCAGCCCCAGACCTCGAAGCGCGCGCCGGGCACCTGGTCCGGCCCGACGCCGCCGAGCGGCTTGCCCTGTTCGCGCGTCACCCACTGCGCCAGATCGCCGGCGTTGGCCTTGATCGCTTCGGCGACCTTCATCAGCAGCGCCTTGCGCTCGGCGTCGGGCCGCGCCGCCCAGGCCGGCTGCGCGGCCTTCGCCGCGGCGACGGCCTGCGCCACCTGATCGGCGCTGGAATGCGGGACGAGGCCGAGCACTTCGCCGGTCGCAGGGTTCTTCGACTCGAAGCTGCGATCGCTCGTGACCGGGCGGCCGTTGACGGTATTTGCGTAGGTCTTCATGCGAGTTCTCCAGGCAAGGGTTGAAGGGGCACCGGCGGACGGGTGCGGACGACGCCGCTTCGAGTGTGGGCGCTCGTGCGCCATCGGGCTATCGCGAACATTCGCGACGGGTAAACCCGCGCATGGGCGTCGATGGCCATGCGAAACCGCCGGCTTTCGAGTGGCGCGTTCGGAAGGTCACGACTCATAATCGAGACGCGACAGTGCATCGTTCGAAGGCGCGCTGCATTGCGTCAGAGCAAAGGTCATGGACGACGACGACTTCTTGCGGATCCAGCGTGAGCTTCGATCGCGGCTCTTCGAAGGCAGCGCGGCGATCCGCTGGCGTCCGGGGCGCGAGCTCGCCGCGCAACTGCTGCTCTATCTCGACGACGTCGAGGCCTGCTGGCGGCTGACCACCGAGTGGCTGCGCGATACGCTCGACGCCGATCGGGTCGACGGCGGCTATGGCGGCTTTCTCGGCCGCAACGGCGAGGGCCGCAGCTATGTCGTGATGGCCGAAGCGCGGCGCAGTTCGATGGCGCTGCCTTCGGTGCTCGGGATCCGCTTCGACGCCGCCGACTCGAGCATCCGCAATGTCTGGACCGACCCCGGCGTCTCGCCGATCGCCGATATCTCGCAGGCGCGCAGCTTCAGCGCCGACATGCGCGGCGCGCTGCAGGCGCTGGGCACGTCGGCCAAGCTCGCGATGCCGCTGCGCGACGGATCGCGGCCGGTCGGCCTGCTGTGCGCCGACTGGCATCTGCGTGCACCGAGCTGGGACGCGCAGGCCTGCGAACAGATGTCGATCCTCGCGCGCAACGTGCTCGGGCCGTTGTTCGCCGCGGCCGAGCGCATCGTGCACGAGCGCGCGGACGCCGGCGACGACCGGTCGGGACGCGACGCCTGGGAGCTCGTCCTGCCCGGCGCGCTGCAAAGCCGCGCGGCCAACCTGCCGGCGGACGACCTGTCGCTGCTGACGCCCGCCGAGCTCAAGGTCGCGCGCCTCGTCGCGCGCGGGCTGAGCTACAAGGAGGTGGCGCGCCAGCTCGACCGGTCGCTGTCGACCGTCGATCATCAGCTGCGCCGCATCCGCGAGAAGCTCGGCGCGCGATCCACGGCGCGCCTCGTGCGGCTGCTCGCCGAGCATTCGAACGAGCTGGGCGGCGCGTAGGCGCGGCGCATCAATCCGCGCGAGCGCCTGCCGGCACCTGCCCCGCGCCAACCCAGCGATCGAAGATCGCGAGCGCCTGATCGACGAATGCATCGTCGTTGATGTGGGCATCGATGTCGTGCAGCTCGACCGGCGCGCGTACCGCCGCGCGAAATGCGTCGAGGAAGGCAGCGTGCCCTTCGGGGTCGTGCATCGGCTGGCCCGGCTTGTCCCAGGCGTGGATGCCGCGCCGCGGCAGCAGCAGCGCGGTCGGGCCGCGCGCCGCGCCGAGGCGTTCGCAAACGAGCGTCGCGAGCCTGCGCTTCTCGTCGGCCGTCGCGTTGACCGATGCGATCAGCCGGTTGTGCGCGTGGTAGGCGCGGCCGGCGAATTTCGCCGGCCGTTCGGCCCAGGTCTGGATGTCGACCATATCGCTCGCGCCGGGAGCGACGAGTTGCGGCACGCCGGCCAGTCCGGCGGCGCTCAGCCGGTGCGGGCCGGCGTTGACGACCGAGCCGTGCATCATGTTCGCGACCTCGGCGAGGCAGAAGTCGAAGACCGCGACGAAGCGGCGCTGCGCGATCAGCGCTTCCATCGCGCGCCCGCCCATGCCGGTGCAGTGAAAGACGACTGGCTCGTAGCCGCGCGCGACGAGCGCCGGCGCAAGGCGCACCATGTACGACAGGCACGATTTGCCGAGCGAGCTGATCGCCACCCGCGGGCGCGACTCGCGCGCCAGCTGGACGCTGCGGCAGGCGCCGACGACGGCGCCCGCGGCCTGGCTCAGGATCGCCTCGCAGATGCCGTTCAGGCCGTACAGGCCGCCGGCCCACAGAATCATCATCAGGTCCGGCGCAAGGCGCTCGGGCGGGATGAGGTGCGAGTAGGCGACCGTCGCGACGATGAATTTCGGCATCCCGAGCGGCAGCGCCGCCGTGACGTCGAGCGCGAGGTCGGTGCCCATCGTGCCGCCGATCGCGAGCAGGCCGTGCGCCTCGCCGCGCGCGTAGAGATCGAGCGCGAGCGCGACCGCGCCGTCGGCCATCTTCGTCATCGCCGCGTTCTCGTCGCCGATCGCGGCGAGCGCCTCGAGCGTCGTGTTCGCGGCGGCGGCGACGGCGTGGTTCGGGATCGCCGGTGCAAAGCTCGGCGTGCCGAGCACGCCGACGTCCATGATGCTTGCCGCGCCGCCCTGTGCCTCGATGCAGCGCTGCAGGTAGAGCAGCTCGTCGGCCTTGGTATCGGCGGTGCCGACGAGCAGGATTCGCGGCGTGGTGGCCATGATCCGGCGCGCGATTCGGCTGACCCGGCGGCGACTCAGCGCGCACCGGCGGCGAGCGTCTCGTTGAATTTCTCGAGGTCGTCGGCGAGTCCGGCGTAGACCTCGGGCTTGTTGCTGCGCAGATAGAAGCCGTAGAAGACGCCGCCCACCAGCGCGACGAGCAGGAGCAGCGGCAGCAGGTTGACGAGCAGCGCTTCGGAGCCGGCGACGATCGAGAAATTCAGGATCGCCATCGTCGAGATGCCGAGCAGGCCGAGCGCGCCGATGCCGGGCGCGATGAAGGTGCGCCACCATCTCGGGTCATGCGTGCGGCGGAAGTAGACGACGATCGAGACCGCGGCGAGCAGTTGCAGCACCAGGATGCACAGGGTGCCGAAGCCGAGCATGCTCGGCACGAGCGTCGCGATCGGCTCGAGCCCGGCGAGCGCGAAGGCGCCGGCGACGGCGGCCGCGAAGACCGCCTGCACGATGCCCGCCGTCTGCGGCACGCCGTTGCTGCGCGTGCGCGCCAGGCCGTACGGCAGCACCCGCGCGCGGCCGAGCGAGAACAGATAGCGCGTCGCCGAGTTGTGGAACGCGAGCATCGCGGCAAAGAGGCTGACGAGCAGCAGCACCATCATGACGTTGGTGAGCGCCGCGCCGAGGTAGTCGGCCGAGAGGCTGAAGATCAGGTCGCCTGCCTCGAGGTGCGCCATCCCGGTCTGCTGCGCCTCGGCGACGCCGGTCGCGCTGACGACGGCCCAGGTCGTGAAGCCGAGGATGAAGCCGATCGCGCAGATCGCCGCATACGTCGCACGCGGGATCGTGCGCAACGGGTCCTTGGCCTCCTCGCTGAACAGCGACGTCGCCTCGAAGCCGAGGAATCCGGTGCCGGCGAGAAGCAGGCCGATGCCGATCGATCCGGAGAAGACCGCGCCCGGCGTGAAGGCCTGGAAGCTCAAGCCGTGCCGGAACAGCACCGCGAAGTCGAAGACGAGCAGGATCAGCGTCTCGAGGATCAGCGACAGGCCGAGGATCTTCGCGCTGAAGCCGATGCCCTGGCGCGCGAAGACGAACGACGCGACGATGGAGAGCAGCCCCCACAGATACCAGTGCATGTCGAAGCCTGTCAGTTCGGCGACGATGGTCTGCGTGAAGAAGCCGCTCGTGCCTATCGTGCCGACGACGAAGAAGTTGTAGCCCATCGTCGCGATCAGGCCCGCGACGAGCCCGCCGCTGCGCCCCAGGCCCTTGACGACGAAGGCGTAGAAGCCGCCCGCATTGACGAGCTGCTTGGACATCTGCGCATAGCCGACGGCGAAGAACAGCAGGATGATCGCGACGATGATGAACGATGCCGCCGCGCCGCCGCCGTTGCCGAGCGCGATCGCGAGCGCGGCGACGACGACGATGCCGGTCAGCGGCGCGACGGCGGCGAGGACGAGGAAGACGACGTCGGCGACGCCGAGCGCGTTACGCTCGAGCTGGCCGTGGGTCGTGGCTGCGGATCGATCGAGTCCGCCGCGGCCCGAGGCGCTTTGCGCGCCTTTGGTCGATGCAAGGTTCATGCTGCTGTCTCCTTTTTCTTGTCGCCGCGCCGATGCTCAGCCGCCGACTTTCTTCAACGCGGCGTCGAGGGCATCGCACAGCAGGTCGATCTGCGCGCGCGCTATCGTCAGCGCCGGCGAGAGGATGATGTTGGCGCCCGAGGTGCGCACCATCGCGCCGAGCCGGTAGGCTTCGCGCGCGACCAGCGCCACTTCCTTCGCGCCGCGCGGGAAGGGTGCCTTCGTCGCCTTGTCGGCGACCAGTTCGAGGCAGACCATCAGGCCGATGCCGCGCACGTCGCCGACCAGCCTCGAGCGCGCGCCGATCTCGCGCAGCCGCGCGAGCAGGTGCTCGCCCTCGCGCGCCGCGTTGCCGACCACGTCCTCGCGCTCGAGGATGTCGAGCGTCGCCAGCGCCGCCGCCGCCGCGACCGGATGCGCGCTGTAGGTGTAGCCGTGCGAGACGGCGCCCAGAGTCGGGTCGGAGCTGTCGAAGACCTGCGCCACCTTGTTCGAGATCGCCGTCGCGCCGAGCGGCACGTAGCCCGACGAGATGCCCTTGGCGAGGCACCAGAGGTCGGCCTTCACGCCCCACAGACGGGTGCCGAACATGCTGCCGGTGCGCCCGAACCCGGTCACGACCTCGTCGGCGATCAAGAGCACGCCGTGGCGGTCGCAGACCGCGCGCACCAGCGGCCAGTAGCTGGCCGGCGGCACGATGACGCCGCCCGCGCCCTGCACCGGCTCGGCGATGAAGGCGGCGACCGTGTCCGGGCCCTGGAAGACGATCTCGCGCTCGAGTTGCTCCGCGCAGATCTCGGCCAGCCGCGTCGGGTCGTCGCTGTACGGGTTGCGGTACAGCCACGGCGTATCGACGTGAAAGCAGCCCGGCAGCAGCGGCTCGTAGGCGCGCCGGAAGTTGGTGTTGCCGTTCACGCTCATGCCGCCGAAGTGCACGCCGTGGTAGCCCTGGCGCAGCGCGATGAATTTGGTGCGGTCGCCCTGGCCGCGCACCTTCCAGTACTGGCGCGCGATCTTGAGCGCACCCTCGACGGCGTCGGACCCGCCGTTGCTGAAGAAGACGGCGCCGACGTCGTCTTGCGCCATGAAGCCGGTCATCCGCTCGGCAAGCTCGATCGCTCGCGGGTGCGTCGTGCCGCGAAAGATGTTGTAGAACGCCAGTTCGTCGAGCTGGGCAACGATCGCGTCGCGGATCTCGCTGCGGCCGAAGCCGAGGTTCGCGCTCCACAGGCCGCCGACGCCGTCGACGAGCTTGTGGCCGTCGACATCCCAGATCCAGCTGCCTTCGCCGCGTACGATGATGTCGGGCGGCGCGTCGCGCATCGCCTTCGGGTGCGCCATCGGGTGCCACAGGTGGCGGGCGTTGGCGGCCTTCAGTTCGGCCGGGGTCATTCGCGGATCGTTCATTGCCACTCCTCGCAGGGCAGCCTCAGGCGCGCGGCGATCGCGGCGATGCTGCCGTGCACGTCGCGCAGATCGAAGTACTGCACCTGCATGCCGGCGTCCACGCCGCCGGCGATGTTGCGAAACTGGTCGTCGACGAAGAGGATCGTCTGCGGCGCCAGGCCGAGCGCCGCCGAGGCTGCCTCGTAGGCGCGGATATCGGGCTTGAGGATGCCGGTATGCGTCGCGTCGACGACGGCGTCCAGATCGCGCAGCACGGCCATCCCCGACAGGAACTTGCTGCCGTAGAAGAGCTCGAGCTCGTTGGACAGGATGCCCACGCGCAGGCCCGCCGCACGCGACGCGGCGATCAGCTTTGCGATGCGCGGCCGCACGGTGTGATTCGGATCGGTGTGGCGCACGCGCGCGAGCATGGTCCGCGCATCCCAGTGCGGCTCGCCGACCGCCGCGCCGAGCTCGCTGGCGCGCGTCGCCCAGTAGGCGCGTTCGGCGATCTCGCCGCGCAGCATCGATCGCCACAGCGCATCGGTCGATGGATCGACCGGCCCGAGCCAGGTCAGCGAGCCCCGCTTCAGGCCGAGGATTTCCTCGGTTTCGCGATGGCACTCGAACAGCGAGGTGCTGATCACGCTGCCGAAATCGAGCAGCAGCGCTTGCGGTTGCATGCGAGTGGCCATGGGTGCTGTCGGCAGCCTGGAAGTTCGGCCGGGGGCGGTCAGACGGCGACGCTCACGAGCCTCACGTCGGTATAACCCAGCAGCCCCTCGAGACCGCTCTCGTGGCCGATGCCGCTGGCCTTGACGCCGCCGAAGGGTGTCTCCGGCTGCGAGATGCCGAAGTGGTTGATGCCGACCATGCCGGCCTGCAGTTCGTCGGCCAGGCGGTGCGCGCTTTTCAGGTCGTGCGTGAAGCCGTAGGCGGCCAGACCGTAGGGCGGCGCATTGGCGCGCGCCAGCGCGTCGTCGAGATCGTCGAACACATCGAGCACCGCGATCGGGCCGAACGGCTCCTCGCGCTGCACGCGGGCTTCGGCGGACGGCTGCTCGAGAACCGTCGCGGCGTAGAAGAAGCCGCGGCGGTCGATGCGATGCCCGCCGCACAGCAAGCGCGCGCCGTGCGCGAGCGCGTCGTCGACGAAGGCCTGCATCTCGCGCACCCGGTGCTCGGCGAGCACCGGGCCGAGCTGGGTCGCCGCATCCGACCCCGGGCCGACGCGCAGGCTCTGCGCGCCGGCAACGAAGGCATCGCGAAACTCGGCATAGCGCGAGCGGTGGACGAGAAAGCGGATCGGCGACGCGCAGACCTGGCCGGCGTTGCGGTATTTGGCCGCAACGCTCATCCGGGCGACGGCGTGCGCATCGGCATCGGCGCAGACGATGACCGGCGCGTGCCCGCCGAGCTCGGCGGTATAGCGCTTGCCGTGGCGTGCGGCGAGCTCGCCGAGCTGGCGGCCGACCGCGATCGACCCGGTGAACGACACCTTCGCGATCACCGGGCTCTCGATCAGCGCCTGCGAGATCTCGGCCGGGCGGCCGGTGAGCATACTGATCACGCCCGCGGGCAGGCCGGCGTCGACATAGCACTGCACGATCGCCATGCAGGTCGAAGCCGTCTGCTCGTCGGGCTTGATGATCACGCTGCAGCCAGCGGCGAGCGCGGCGCCGAGCTTGCGCGCCGGCAGGTTGGCGGGGAAGTTCCACGGCGTGAATGCCGCGACCGGCCCGACCGGAATGCGCTGCACCGTCTGGCTCGCGATCCCCGGCGCGCGCGGCGGAACGCCGCGCGCGGCGAGACGCTTGGCCTCTTCGGCGAGGAAGTCGATGATGTCGGCCGCGATCGTCACCTCGCGCAGCGCTTCGGCGATCGGCTTGCCCTGCTCGAGCGTCAGCGTCGCCGCGATGGCCGGCGCGCGCTCGCGCAGCAGCGCGCTCGCGCGCGCGATGATCCGGAAGCGCTCGATCGCCAGCATGCGCCGCCAGCCGTCGAAGGCGCCGGCCGCGGCGTCGAGCGCGGCCGCGATCTGTTCGGGGCCCGCGATCGGCGTGCGGCCGATCTCTTCACCGCTCGCCGGGTCGAGCACCGCCCGGCTGCCGTGCGCGGTGTGTCCCACCCATTGCGCGCCGATCCGCATCGCAACGCCCGGATAGTTCATGAGCGGCCTCCCGCGAGCAGCAACGGGTCGTGAAATGACTTGACAAACGGCGCGTTCACGGAGACGATGATCGGCATGTTTCGTTTCATTGTCAACGACTTATTTTCGGCGCCCCGGCCCTGCAGCTCGGGGCAAACCCTCGGCTTCGCGGCGGCGGACGCAGCGTCGTCCGGGGCGCTTCGCCGGCAGGCGCCGGCCCGGCGCGAGCGGCCCGGCGGGCAGCCGATGCAGCGCGGCCAGGCCCGATGACGATGACGCCAAGACCGCGGCGCGCGGCCCCGCGCAGCGTGACCCGAGGGGCGGCGTCGGCGGCGCCGGACATCGCGCCACCCGCGCTGCGCAAGGACCGGCCGGCGCCCGATCGCGCGCCGATCGAGCGCACCGAGATCGCGCGCTCCGCGGCGGCGACGCCGGCGCCGCGGCGCGGGCCGGCGCGCCGCTCGCGGCTCGGGCCGGTAGGCAAGCTCGAGGATTTCATCCCGTTCAAGCTTGCCGTCGTCGCGAACCGCATCTCGCAGTCGATCGGCCACTTGTTCGAGACGCGCTTCAACATCCAGATGCCCGAGTGGCGCATCCTGATGGCGCTCTACGCGTACGGTGGCATGCCGTTCTATGAACTCGTCGCACGCACCAGCATGGACAAGGCGCGCGTCTCGCGCGCGCAGCGGCGACTCGTCGATCTGCGGATGATCGAGACCCGGATCGACGCCAACGACCGGCGCAAGCTGCTGCTGTCGATCTCGGAAATCGGCGCCCGCATGTGCGCCGAGATGCTGCCCGCGGTGGCGGCGCGCGAGGCCTGGTTTCTCGAGGCGCTGAGCGACGACGAGCACCACCAGTTCGACATCATCCTCGACAAGCTCATGGTCCGCAGCTTGGGGAGCGAGTGATCATGTTGTACGGTGCGCCCATTCGAAGGTCTGGACATTTCACGATTTGCGCCGGCCCGGGGCCAGTGGCGCGGTGGAGAGAGGCATGAACTCACAAGCGTTTCGGCATGCCCTGGCGGCCGTGGCATCCGGGTTGCTCCTGTCGGCGCTCGCGCCGCAGGCGCGGGCCGAGATTCCGACCAACCTGCCCGAAGAGGTGACGACGGCCAAGCTGCCGGCCGTCGACGGGCAGCGCGTCTATGTCAGCGACCCGGCGATGAACCACATCGTCGACGGCCGCATGCACGTCCTCGACGGCGGCAAGATGCGCTACCTCGGGCTGATCGGCTCGGGCTTCGCCGGCCTCATCACGCTGTCGCACGACAAGAAGTTCATCTATGTCGCGACCGCCTACTACAGCCGGTTGCAGCGCGGCACGCGAACCGACGTCGTCGAGGTCTATCGCAGCGAGGACCTCGGCTTCGACCACGAGATCGTGATCCCGCCGAAACGCGTGCAGGGGCTGCAGATCAAGGCGCTCACCGCGATGAGCCCGGACGATCGCTTCCTCTATATCCAGAATGCGACGCCGGCAACATCGATCACGGTCGTCGATCTGAAGGAGAAGCGCGTGGCGGCCGAGTTCGCGAATCCGGGCTGCTGGGGCGTGCTGCCGTGGCCGAACAAGCCGCGCCGCATCACGAGCGTCTGCGGCGACGGCACGACGACCAATTTCGACCTCAACGACAAGGGCGAACTGGCGACGACGACCGCCGGGCCGGCGTTCTTCAATCCCGACGTCGACCCCGTCTTCATGCACTACGAGACGGTCGGCGACCGCATCGTCTTCGTCTCGTACAACGGCAAGGTCTACACGGTGCGCCTCGCCGACGGCGGCTTCCAGCGCGACGGCGAACCGTGGGCGCTGGCCGACGCGGCGCAGGCGAAGAAGGGCTGGCGTCCGGGCGGGTTCCAGCTGTTCGCGATCGACCCGGCCGGCAAGCGCCTCGTCGTCGGCATGCACGAGGGCGGCGGCGAGGGCAGCCACAAGAATCCGGCGTCCGAGCTGTGGGTCTTCGACCTGGCGACGCACAAGCGCATCGGCAAGCTGCCCGGCGTGGCCGCGCTGTCGATGACCTTCGCGCCGGCGCTGCCCAGGCTCTTCGTGCTATCGGCGGCCGACAACCGCGTCGTGTCCTTCGACATGACGGGCACCAGCCTGCCGAAGAAGCCGCTGGCCGCGTCGCTTCCGGTCGGCGATACGCCCGTCTATCTGGTGCTGCAATGATGCCGGCCAGCATCGACCCGGTGGCCAGCCACGCGATCGCCGCGGCGCTGGGCGTGCTGCTGCTGCTCGCCGGCTGGACGAAGCTGCGCGACCTCGCGACGTTTCGCGAAGCGCTCGCGAATTACGAACTTCTGCCGCCTTCGCTGCTGAGCCCGTTCGCGCTCGCGCTCGCGGCGGCCGAATGCGCCGCCGCCCTGTTGCTGCTGCCGACCGCGACGCGCTCGGCCGGCGCCGCGCTGGCCGCTGCGTTGTGGCTCGTCGTCACGTCCGCGGTCGTGCTTGCGCTCGCGCGCGGCCGTGGCGGCATCGACTGCGGCTGCGGTGGTGCGCAGCAGGATGTGCCGATCGGCGCCGGGCTCGTCATCCGCAATCTCGTGCTGATGGCACTGGCCGCGCTCGCCGCGGCACCGATCGGCGGCCGCGAGGTCGTCTGGCTCGATTTCGCCGCGGTCGGCGCGACGGCGCTCTTCATCCTTGGCGCGATCACGCTCGGCAACACCTTGCTCGCCCAGCAATCCCGTCTGCATGCCCTGAGGAATATGCCGTGAACGAAGCATTGATGGTCTCCAACGTGCTGCTCTGGATCGCAGTGCTCGTGCTGCTCGTCGCCGTGATCGCGCTGTCGCGCCAGATCGGCATCCTCTACGAACGCGTCGCGCCGATGGGCGCGCTGGTGATGGATACCGGGCCGAAGGCGGGCGATCTGGCGCCGACCTTCGAACTCGATGCGCTCGGCGGCGCTCGCGTGCGGCTCGGCGGCGTGCAGGAGCGTTCGACGCTTATCTTCTTCCTGTCGCCGACCTGCCCGGTGTGCAAGAAGCTGCTGCCGATCCTGAAGTCGATCCGTGTGGCGGAATCGAAATGGCTCGATATCGTGCTGGCTTCCGACGGCGATGCGCCGGCGCACGAGAGCTTTCGCGAGCGTGCCCAGTTGGCGGACTTCCCGTATGTGCTGTCGGCCGCGCTGGGCATGCAGTACCGCGTCAGCAAGCTGCCGCATGCGGTGCTGGTCGACGAAACCGGCCGCGTGCGCGCCAAGGGGCTCGTGAACTCGCGCGAACAGCTCGACAGCCTGTTCGCCGCGCACGACCTGGGCGTCGGCTCGGTGCAGGAGTATCTGGATCAACCGCGTTTCGCGAAGGAGACGACATGAAGCGCCTGTTCGACCTCATCGACAGCCTGGCCGAGAGCCGATCCCGCAAGCTCGCCCAGCAGACCGCGCGGCGCAGCGTGCTCGTCGGCGTCGGCCGTGCGCTCGTCGCGAGCGCGTTCGCGCTGCCGGTGCTGCCGTTCGACCGCAGTTCGCAGGCGCAGGCCGCCGAAGGGCACGGCGGCGGCAAGAAGAAGAAAGAGCCCGGCATCACCGACTGCGACTACTGGCGCTACTGCTCGGTCGACGGCTTCCTGTGCGAATGCTGCGGCGGCAGCGCGACGAGCTGCCCGCCGGGGGCGGCATCGTCCAAGATCTCCTGGTTCGGCACCTGCCACAACCCGGCCGACGGCAAGGACTACCTCGTCAGCTACAACGACTGCTGCGGCAAGACGAGTTGCGGCCGGTGCTTCTGCAATACCAACCACGGCGACCGTCCGGGCTACCGCCTCGGCGTGCACAACGATCTCAACTGGTGCATGGCGTCGGACAGCTCGATCTATCACTGCACGATGTCGGTCGTCGTCGGCACCGTCTGACCGGGTTGGAGGCGATGATGGACAGGGGTTGTGATCTTTCGTGCGTGGCGCGATGCGTGCGCCTCGCCATCGCTGCGGCGGTCGTTGCATGGTGCGGCGCGGCGTCGGCCCAGACGGCGCCCGAATCGCATCGGCTGGCGCCGAACGGCCAGACGCCGCACATGAACTACCTGCACTACTGCGCCGGCTGCCATCTTCCCGACGGCTCGGGCAAGCCGGACAAGGGCATCCCGAACATGCGCGGCGTGCTCGGCGAGTTCCTGCGCGTCGAGGGCGGCCGCGAATTTATCGTCAAGGTGCCGGGCGTATCGCACACACCGCTTGCCGACAGCGACGTCGCGGCGCTGATGAACTGGCTGCTCGACAGCATCGCCCGGCCGAGCACGCCGCCGAATACGCCGCCCTATACCGCGGCGGAGGTGACCCGGTTGCGCAGCGTGCGCATGGTCGATATCCCCGCCACGCGCAAGGAGATCGTCGAGCGCCTCGAGCGCGCGGGCTATACGCAGGTGCGTTGACGCGCCGAGCGGTCGAGCGCCGTCCGGCCGCTCGCCGCCCGGGCCTTGCTCAGGTCTTGCTCAGGCCTTGCCCTGGTTCGCGACGGCTGCCGCGGCGCGCGCGACGGCGTCGGGGTCGCCCAGATAGGTGCTGCGAATCGGCGCGAGCGTGGCGTCGAGTTCGTAGACGAGCGGAATGCCGTTCGGAATGTTCAGACCGACGATCGCATCGTCCGAGATGCCGTCGAGGTATTTCACGAGCGCACGCATGCTGTTGCCGTGCGCCGAGACGACGACGCGCCGGCCGGACCGGATCGCCGGTGCAAGGGTATCGTTCCAGAACGGCAGGACCCGCTCGACGGTATCCTTCAGACATTCGGTCAGCGGCACCTGGCCCGGGGCGAGCGCCGCGTAGCGACGATCGCTGCGTTCGCAGCGCGGATCGTCGCCGTCCAGCGCGGGCGGCGGCGTGTCGTAGCTGCGGCGCCAGACGTGGACCTGCTCGTCGCCGAACTTCTTCGCCGTCTCGGCCTTGTTGAGGCCCTGCAGCGCGCCATAGTGGCGCTCGTTGAGCCGCCAGTCGCCCGCGACCGGCAGCCAGGTGCGCTCCATCTCGTCCAGTGCATGCCACAGCGTCCAGATCGCGCGCTTGAGCACCGAGGTGTAGGCGATATCGAAGTCGAAGCCCTCGGCCTTCAGCAGGCGCCCCGCCTCGCGCGCCTGCGCGACGCCGGTGGCGGTGAGCGCGACATCGGTCCAGCCGGTGAAGCGGTTCTCGAGATTCCAGGTCGATTCACCGTGGCGGATCAGGACGAGCTTGTACATGGGTGTCGAATCAGCGCCAAAGCGCAAAAGCCCGCGATTTTATAATCCGCGCTTCGCCACTCCAGCCCGCAACCGAGCGGACGCGTTCGTGAACCTCCTGAATTTCCTGCTCGCAGAGTGGTATCTGGTGCTCGCCGCCCTCGTCTCCGGCGGCCTGCTGTTCTGGCCGATGGTCAATCGCGGCACGTATGGCGGCAAGATCACCGTGAACGAGGCGGTGCGCCTGATCAATCGCGAGAAGGGCGTGCTGATCGACGTCAGCGAGCCGGCGGAATTTGCCGCCGCGCATGCCGCCGGATCGCGCAGCGTGCCGCTCGGCGCGATCGAGAAGTCGACCAACCTGCCGAAGAACAAGGCGCTGCCGCTGGTCGTCGTCTGTCCGAGCGGAACGCGGGCGATGCGCGCCGCGGCGACGCTCAAGAAGCTCGGCTTCGAGAACGCGCGCGTGCTGGCCGGCGGCCTGGCGGCGTGGCGCGAGGCGAACCTGCCGCTCGAGAAATCGACCTGATCCCGGGATGACGATGCAGCACGTGAAGATGTATACGACCGAGTACTGCCCGTATTGCGTGCAGGCCAAGAAGCTGCTGCAGCGCCGCGGCGTCGAGCAAATCGAGGAGATCCGGGTCGACGAGGATCCGCAGCTGCGGATCGCGATGATGCAGTTGACCGGCCGGCGCACGGTGCCGCAGATCTTCATCGGCGCAACCCACGTCGGTGGCTGCGACGACCTGATCGAGCTGGACCGCGCCGGTGAACTCGGCGCCTTGCTCGGCGCGGCCTGAACGCTCGCGGGGCGGCGGTTCGGGCGCCGACACTGGGCGATAATCGCCACACAGCCCGCGCCACTCCCGGTTGCGGGCCTTCTTTTTCGAGAGTGAGAAACCCCATGGCCGACGAGACTTCGCAGACCCCCGTATTCCAGATCCAGCGCATGTACCTCAAGGACATGTCGCTCGAGCAGCCGAATTCGCCGCAGATCCTGCTCGAACAGAAGCAGCCGCAGGTCGAGATCAACCTGCAGATGGCGACGAACTCGGTTTCCGACGGCATCTACGAGGTCTGCGTGACGGCGACGGTGACGACGAAGGTTTCCGACAAGACCTTGTTCCTGATCGAGGCCAAGCAGGCCGGCATCTTCGAGATCCGCAATATCCCGCAGGAGCAGCTCGAGCCGATCGTCGGCATCGCCTGCCCGCAGATCGTCTACCCCTATCTGCGCGCGGTCGTCTCCGATATCTGCACCCGCGCGGGTTTCCCGCCGGTGCTGCTCGCGGAGGTCAATTTCCAGGCGATGTACGAGGCGCAGAAGCAGCAGGCCGCAGCGGCGAACGGCAACGGTTCGACCTCGCCTTCGGGCATCATCACCTCGGCGTGAAGCGTGACGGCGTTGCCGGCGTCGCGCCGAAGGTGATTCGGCGCCGCGCGGCGCCCGGACACGCGCGGTGAGAGTCACCGTCTTCGGCGCCGGCGCCTGGGGCACGGCGCTCGCAGCGAGCATTGCGGCGCGCAATGACGTGCTGCTGTGGGCGCGCAGCCCGGCGCAATGTGCGCAGTTGCGGGCCGAAGGCGCGAACCGCCGCTATCTCGACGGCGTCGCGCTGCCGGGCACACTCGGCATCACGTCCGACTTCGATGCCGCGTTCGTGCATGCGCAAGCAGGGCTCGCGATCATCGCGACCCCGGTCGCGGCGCTCGCCGAGATGCTGCGGCGGATCACCCGGGCGGGCGATGCCGCGCCGGGTGTGCTGTGGCTCTGCAAGGGGCTCGATCTGCCCGGCGCGCGCCTGCCGCACGAGGTGGCGGCGGCGGTCGCACCGGGGCTCAGGGTCGGCGTCGTCTCCGGGCCGAGCTTTGCGATCGAGGTCGCGCGCGGCCAGCCCTCGGCGCTCGTCGTCGCGAGCAGCGACGCCGCGTTGTGCGACGCCGCGGTCGCCGCGCTGCATGGCGATGCAATGCGCGTCTATACGTCGGACGATGCGATCGGCGTCGAAGTCGGCGGCGCGGTGAAGAATGTCATGGCGATCGCGACCGGCATCGCCGACGGTCTCGCACTCGGCCTCAACGCGCGCGCCGCGCTGATCACGCGCGGGCTGGCCGAGATGACGCGCCTGGGCGTCGCGCTCGGCGCGCGCGCCGAGACCTTCATGGGCCTGTCGGGGCTCGGCGACCTGGTGCTGACGGCCACCGGCGACCTCTCGCGCAACCGCCAGGTCGGCCTGATGCTGGCCCGCGGCCTCGCGCTGCCCGCGATCCTCGAACAGCTCGGCCACGTCGCCGAGGGCGTGTTGTGCGCCACCGCGGTCAACGCGCGCGCGCTTGCGCTCGGTGTCGAGATGCCGATCACCGAAGCCGTCGTCCAGGTGCTCGAGGGGCAGGCGACGCCGGTTCAGGCGCTCGCGCAGCTGATGGGGCGCAGCGCGCGCGCCGAGGGCTGATCGCGGAACGCGCGCCGCCCGATCCATCCAACCAACCGCAACGAGGAGACCCGACATGGATCGTCGCCAGATACTCACTGGCCTGGCCGCGACGGCCGCCACGATCGCGCTGCCGGCGGCGGCGCAGGCGTGGCCGGTACGGCCGATCAAGCTGATCGTTCCGTTCCCGGCCGGCAGCTCGCCCGACATCATCGCGCGCGTGATCGGCGAGCCGCTCGGCGCGGCGCTCGGCCAGACCGTCGTCATCGACAACCGTCCCGGCGCCGGCGGCAATATCGGCACCGGTGCCGCGGCGCGCGCCGAGCCCGACGGCTATACCTTCCTGTTCACGATCCAGGGTCCGCTCGTCACCGCCCCGCTGCTGACGAAAAAGCTCGGCTACGACCCGGCGAAGGATCTGGCGCCGGTGACGCTCGTCGCGACCTCGCCCAACGTGCTCGTCGTCGACCCCAAGCTCGGCGCGAAGACGCTCGAAGACTTCGTCCGCATCGCACGCGCGAAGCCGGGGGCGCTCAACTACGGCAGCGTCGGCAAGGGCAGTGCGTCGCATCTCGCGATGGAGCTCTTCAAGGCGCGCGCCAGGATCGACCTGATGCACGTGCCGTACCAGGGCTTTCCGGCGATCGTCAACGCGATCCTCGGCGGCCAGGTTCAGGCGTCGTTCATGGTGCCGGGCCTCGCGATGGGGCAGGTGCACGCCGGCAAGCTCGAGGCGCTCGGCGTGACGACGCTCGGCCGCGTCGCCTCGCTGCCCGAAATCCCGACCTTCGCCGAGCAGGGCTACCCCGGATTCGAGGCGATCTCGTGGCAGGCCGTGCTCGCGCCGGCCAGGACGCCGCAGGCGATCGTCGATCGCGTATCGAGCGAGCTGATCCGCATCATCAAGAGCGACGCCGTGCGCACCCGCATGCTCGGCCTGTATTTCACCGCCGCCGGCACGACGCCCGACGCCCTTGCGGCGCTGATGCGCAGCGAGCGCGAAAACTGGGCCCGCGTGATCAAGGCCGCGGGCGTGAAGATGGAGTGATCCGCGCGCGCCGCGGGCCTTACGCGCCGCCCGCGTAGCCGTTCTGGCGCCAGGCTTCGAAGACGGCGACCGCGACCGCGTTGCTCAGGTTCAGGCTGCGTTGCTGCGGCCGCATCGGCAGGCGGACCTGCTGCCCGCACGCGTCGCGCACGTCGGGGGGCAGGCCCGAGGATTCGGCGCCGAATACGAGCCAGTCGCCCGGCTGCCAGCGCACGTCGGCAAAGCGCCGCCGCGCATGCGTCGAGAAGGCAAACAGGCGCGCCGGATCGGGCTGCGCCTCGCCGACCAGGGCCGGCCACGATGCATGGCGCCGCACGCGCGCTGTCTCGTGGTAGTCGAGCCCGGCGCGGCGCAGCAGGCGATCCTCCATCGAGAAGCCGAGCGGCTCGACGAGGTGCAGCGTGCAGCCGGTATTGGCGGCGAGCCGGATCGCATTGCCGGTATTCGGCGCGATCTCGGGGTGGACGAGGACGATATTGAACACCGCCGCTACGCCCCGTCGGGACGCGGCGTGCGTGCCAGCACCCAGACCTGGACCGATGCCGCGCCGGCCTGCAGCACGCTGCGCGCGGCCTCGGACAGCGTCGCGCCGGTCGTCATCACGTCGTCGAGCAGCGCGACATCGCGATCGCGCAACGCCTGGCGCCGGCGCGGCTCGACAGCGAACGCGCCGCGCACATTGGCGGCCCGCTGAGCTGGCGGCAGCGAGAGTTGGTGCGGCGTATGCCGGGTGCGCAGCAGGAGGTGCGGATCGCTGGCGCACTGCAGCGCACGGGCGACGCGCCGCGCAAGCTCCCACGCCTGGTTGTAGCCGCGCTCGCGCAGCCGCGCATCGGCCAGAGGCACCGGCAGCAGCCAGTGCGGCGGTTGCGGGCCGCTGCGTCCGACGGCGTCGAGAATGCGCGATGCGAGAGCGTCGGCCAGATCGAGCGCGGCGTCGAACTTGAATCGGCGCACGAGATCGTCCCACGGCGGCGCGTAGTCGACCGCCGCGACGGCGTGCGCGAAGGGCGGCGGCTCGCGTGCGCAGGCGCCGCACACCGCAGCGCCGGGCGGCAGCGCGATCGCGCAGCGCCCGCAACGCGGGCGCGGCTGCGCGAAGCGCGCTATGCAGGCCTCGCACAGCCGGGCGCGCGACCAGTTCCTGCACAACGCGCACTGCGTCGGCAGGCTGTGCAGCGATGCGGACAGGGCCGCGGCGAGGCGAATGCCGTTCACGTGGGAGATCGAGCTTGCGCCGTTGCGGGAAAGACAATTCACGGCCCGTGGACCGTGTCGGCGTTCGGCACCGGCCGTCGCGGGGCTCAATATACTGGCCCGCAATGCCCGATTCGAGACCGATGCCGGCGGCGACCGGCACGCGAGCCATCGACGAGACCCTGGTTCGCGCCGCATTGCGCCGCATGGCGCGCAACCCGCAGCCGCCATGGCTGCATGCCGAAGTCGCAAGACGGATGGCCGAGCGTCTGCCGGTCGTGCGGCTCGCGCCTTCGACGCTGCTCGACTGGTGGGGCCATACGGGCGCCAGCGGCGACCTGCTGCGCGCCGCCTATCCGAAGGCGCGGCGCGTCGTCTTCGAGCCGGACGGCGCGTTGCTGGCGCGCAGCCGCGAGGCCGCGCAGCGGCCGTGGTGGACGGCGCGCCGCGGCGCCGCGGTCGAGGTGCGCGGCGACGAGCCGCAAGCCGGCACGGCGCAGCTGCTGTGGGCCAACATGATGCTGCACGCCATCGCCGACCTGCCGGCACTCCTCGAGCGCTGGCAGCGCGCGCTCGCGGTCGGCGGCTTCCTGATGTTCTCCACCCTCGGCCCGGATACCTTGCGCGAGCTTCACGCGCTGTACCGGCGCCTCGGCTGGCCGGCGCCGGGCGCGGCCTTCGTCGACATGCACGACCTCGGCGACATGCTGATCGATGCCGGCTTTGCCGATCCGGTGATGGACCAGGAGCGGCTCACGCTGACGTGGGACGGCCCGCAGGCGCTGCTCGCCGAACTCAGGCAGCTCGGCGCGAATGCTTCTCCGGCGCGCTTTGCCGGCCTTCGCACGCCGCGCTGGCGGGCACGCCTGCACGAGTCGCTCGCCGCGCTGGCCGCCGCCGACGGCAGGATCGCGATGAGCTTCGAGGTCGTCTACGGTCATGCCTTCAAGGCCGCGCCGCGCGTGCGCTCGGACGCGCCGACCAAGGTCTCGGTGCAGGACATGCGCGCCATGCTCAAGTCGGCACGCCAAGGGCATCGGTGATTCCCCCACGGGGATGTGCGCTGCCGCAGCGGGATAGAATCCGCCGCCTGTCGCGGGCAAGGGACCGCTGCGACGCCACGCCATGCCGGGATCGGTTCGAACCGGGCGCAGCGTATGGCAATATCCGCAGGCGGATCTTCGCATTTCAACGCCATCAGCATGTTGACCAGCATCATCTCTCCAGCGTGGCGCGCCTCGACGCACAGGGTCCGGTTCCGGTTCGGCCGTGAGAGTGCTGCCGTCTGGGGGCAGGGTGCAGATGCACGTCTGCCGTGGTCGGTAGAGTGGATCTTCAAGCGCAACAGCTCGCTCGCACCGCGCCAGCTGATGTGGTTCTACGCATCGCTGTGCGTGCTCTCGCTCGGCCTGGCCGTCGTCTTCTGGCTGCGCGGCGCGACGATGGTGATGCCGTTCGCGTGGCTCGAGATGCTGCTCGTCGGCGTCGCGCTGCTGGTCTACGCGCGCCATGCGGCGGACAGCGAGCGCATCGACCTGCTCGACGATAGGCTGACGGTCGAGAATACCTCCGGCCGCCGGGTCGAACGCGTCGCCTTCAATCCGGGCTGGGTGCGCGTCGAGCCGCGCCATGGAGACGGCTCGCTGATCGAACTGTCGGGGCAGGGCCGGCGGATCGCCGTCGGGCGTTTCCTGCGCCCCGAATTGCGAGTCCAGCTGGCCGACGAACTGCGCTGGGCGCTGCGCCGCTGGCAACAGCGCACGCGGCGCAATGCCCCGCAGGAAGATCATGTCGCGGCGCAGCCGGTTGCGGCCGCCTTTCATTCCGGCGTGAACGACGAAACCTACGGCGGTCCGATGCTTCCGCGAGAGTCTTGACACCATGACGACGATGACGAATATGCTGAAAACCCGATCGCGCCATCTCTGGCAAGGCGCCCGCAGGCTCTCGCAAGGTCTCGCCGCGATGCTCACGGCCATGTCGGCGGCGCAGGCGGCGCGCGCCGTGAACGACCTCCCCGGCGGCCCGGCCGTCAACCAGATGAATCTGCATCCGCCGGTGACGGTGATCGCCGCCGACCAGATGTGGCTGCACAACTTCGTGATGATCGTGTGCACGCTGATCTTCATCGGCGTCTTCGGCGTGATGTTCTATTCGATCATCAAGCACCGCAAGTCGCGCGGCCACAAGGCGGCGAACTTCCACGAAAGCACGACCGTCGAGATCGTCTGGACCGTCGTGCCGTTCCTCATCGTCATCATGCTCGCGCTGCCGGCGACCAAGGTCGTCGTCGCGATGAAGGATACGAGCGGCGCCGATCTGACGATCAAGGCGACCGGCAGCCAGTGGAAGTGGGGCTACGACTACCTCAAGGGCGAGGGCGAGGGCATCGGCTTCATGTCGACGATCGACCCGCTGCAGCGCGAGATGTCCAACGCCGGCAAGCCGGAAGGCGACAACTACCTGCTGAAGGTGGACTATCCGCTCGTCGTGCCGGTCGACAAGAAGGTTCGCATCATCACGACCGCCAACGACGTCATCCACGCCTTCATGGTGCCGGCCTTCGGCATCAAGCAGGATGCGATCCCCGGCTTCGTGCGCGACACCTGGTTCCGGGCCGAGAAGATCGGCGACTACTACGGCCAGTGCGCCGAACTGTGCGGCAAGGAGCACGCCTACATGCCGATCCACGTGAAGGTCGTCTCCGCAGCCGACTACACCGCCTGGGTCGACGGCGAGATGAAGAAGATCGCGGCCAAGGCCGACGACCCGTCCAAGGTGTGGACGATGGAGGAGAGCCTGGTCCGCGGCGAGAGGGTCTACAACGCGAACTGCGCCGCCTGCCACCAGGCCAACGGCAAGGGCGCCGGCCCGATCAAGGCACTGGACGGCGATCCGGTCGTGCTCGACGCCGACAAGACCAAGCAGATCCACGTCGTCCTGAACGGGCAGAACAACGGCGCCATGCCGGCGTGGAAGCAGCTTGGCGACACCGACCTCGCAGCCGTCATCACGTTCACGAAGAACCACTGGTCGAACAAGACCGGCCAGCTCGTGCAGCCGGCCGATGTGCAGGCCGCGCGCCAGTGAGCGTGATCGCCAGAGCCGAAATCAAGCAGGAAGCTTTCCCATGAGTGCAGTCATCGACAACATCGGCCTTCACGGCCACGACCATGCAGATCACGGCGCGCCGCACGGCTGGCGGCGCTGGCTCTATGCGACGAACCACAAGGACATCGGCACGATGTACCTCATGTTCTCGCTGACGATGCTGATGATCGGCGGCCTGCTCGCGATGCTGATCCGCACCGAGCTGTTCGAGCCGGGGCTGCAGTTCGTCAACCCCGAACTGTTCAACCAGCTGACGACGATGCACGGCCTGATCATGGTCTTCGGCGCCATCATGCCGGCCTTCGTCGGCTTCGCGAACTGGATGATCCCGCTGCAGATCGGCGCCCCCGACATGGCCTTCGCGCGCATGAACAACCTGTCGTTCTGGCTGCTCCCGCCGGCCGGCCTGATGCTCGCCGCGACCTTCTTCGTCCCCGGCGGCGCGCCCGCCGCGGGCTGGACGCTGTATGCGCCGCTGACGATGCAGATGGGCATGTCGCTCGACATGGCGATCTTCGCGCTGCACATCATGGGCGCGAGCTCGATCATGGGATCGATCAACATCATCGTCACCATCCTCAACCTGCGCGCGCCGGGCATGACGCTGATGAAGATGCCGCTGTTTACGTGGACCTGGCTGATCACCGCCTACCTGCTGATCGCCGTCATGCCGGTCTTTGCCGGCGCGATCACGATGACGCTCACCGACCGCCACTTCGGAACGAGCTTCTTCAACCCGGCGGGCGGCGGCGATCCGGTGATGTACCAGCACGTCTTCTGGTTCTTCGGCCACCCCGAGGTCTACATCATGATCCTGCCGGCGTTCGGCATCATCAGCCAGATCATCCCGGCCTTTGCCAGGAAGCGCCTGTTCGGCTACACGTCGATGGTCTACGCGACGGCGTCGATCGCGATCCTGTCGTTCATCGTCTGGGCGCACCACATGTTCACGACCGGCATGCCGGTCACAGGCCAGCTCTTCTTCATGTACGCGACGATGCTGATCGCGGTGCCGACGGGGGTGAAGATATTCAACTGGACGGCGACCATGTGGCGCGGCTCCATGACCTTCGAGACGCCGATGCTGTGGGCGGTGGGCTTCATCTTCGTCTTCACGATGGGCGGCTTCACCGGCATCGTCTGCGCGGTGGCGCCGATCGACATCCAGATCCAGGACACCTACTACATCGTCGCCCATTTCCACTATGTGCTCGTCGCCGGATCGCTGTTCGCGATGTTCGGCGGCTTCTACTACTGGTGCCCGAAGTGGACCGGCGTGATGGCCGACGAGACGCGCGGCAAGATCCACTTCTGGGGTTCGCTGATCTTCTTCAACCTTGCCTTCTTCCCGATGCACTTCCTCGGGCTGGCCGGCATGCCGCGCCGCTACGCCGACTATCCGCTGCAGTTCGCCGATTTCAACATGATCGTCTCGCTCGGCGCGTTCGGCTTCGGCCTGATGCAGGTCTACTTCGTCTTCTTCGTCGTCATTCCGGCAATGCGCGGGCGCGGCGTGAAGGCGCCGCAGAGCCCGTGGGACGGCGCCGAAGGCCTCGAGTGGAGCGTGCCGTCGCCGGCGCCGTTCCACACCTTCGAAACCCCGCCCAAGCTGAACGCGGCAGCGACCCAGGTGATCGCCTGACGAGCATGCCGCAGTCCTTCGCATCGCGCATGACACCCGAAGAACAGCGCAAGCACAACCTCAGGCTGGGCGTGATCCTGGCGACGATCGCGCTCGCCTTCTTCGTCGGCATCATCGCCAAGGCGGTGCTGTTCGGCCTCTGAGACGCCAGATGCCCACGCCACCGGCCGCGACCTCGAACGATGCATTGCTGCGTCGGGACAATCTGCGCATGTTCGGCAAGCTCGCCGTCATCGCGGCGCTGATGTTCGGCTTCGGCTACGCACTGATTCCGGTCTATCGCGCGATTTGCGACTCGCTCGGCATCAACGTGCTTTCGATCAGCGAGCGCCGCGCGTCGCAGTGGTCGAACGCTGCGCCGGCGGCCAATTCGCAGGTCGACGCGAGCCGCACGATCAGCGTCGAGTTCGACGCCAATGCGCGTGGGCCGTGGGAGTTCAAGCCCGAACGGCGCTCGATCGACGTCCATCCCGGCCAACTCGTGACGGTGATGTACGAGTTTCGCAACGTGCAGCCGCGCACCATGGTTGCGCAGGCGATCCCGAGCTACGCGCCCAAGCAGGCCGAGCCGTACTTCAACAAGCTCGAGTGCTTCTGCTTCAGCGAGCAGACGCTCGCGCCCGGCGAGTCCAGGCGCTGGCCGGTGGCCTTCGTGATCGACCCCAAGCTGTCCAGGGATGTGAAGACGATCACGCTGTCCTATACCTTCTTCGAGGTCGGCGGCAAGACGCCGGCCGCGCCCGGCGCGCAGCAGGCCGCGGCCAGGCCGGCGGAGCCGAAGGCATGATCGCGCCGGCACGGCCTGCGTTGCTGGCTGCGCGGCCATCGGCCGCGGGCCGCATCGTGGATTCGAGGAGGCTCGCATGACGGCGCCGCTCGGCCAGGCCGCCCGGCGCAAGGGTTCGTTCCTGCAGACGATGAAGGCGGTCGCGTGGTCGTTCTTCGGCGTGCGCAAGTCCGCGGGCTACGAGCGCGACGTGAGCGAGATCAATCCCGTTCACGTCATCATCGCCGGTCTGATCGCGGCGCTCATCTTCATCGGCGCGCTCGTCGCGCTCGTCCACTGGGTCATCGCGAGCGGCATCGCGGCAGGCCATGCTTGATCGTCGTCGTTGGCGCGGCAGCCGGTGATCGCGCGTCTGGCAAACCAATCCGAACCATAGGAGAACCACACATGTCGGCAGCGGCAGGCACCGGGCAGCAGCCCTACTATTTCATCCCGCAGCCCTCGCGCTTCCCGGCTCAGACCGCGCTCGGGTTCCTGTTCATCATCATGGGCGCGAGCCAGTGGATCAACGGCCACGAGTGGGGCATGTGGTCGTTCATCCTCGGCATGGCGATCTGGCTCTTCACGCTGCAGCAATGGTTCCGCGCCTCGGTTGCGGAAAGCGAGAGCGGGCTCTACAGCGACCGCGTCGACGTCTCCTACCGCTGGAGCATGAGCTGGTTCATCTTCTCCGAGGTGATGTTCTTCGGCGCCTTCT